>ERZ772892.1879-NODE-1879-length-19941-cov-22.758574_pt1 | contig 19941 bp, 18 predicted proteins | sample MGYA00512126_ERZ772892 | MGnify/ENA primary metagenome ERZ772892 (study PRJEB29015, sample SAMEA2737697) | human gut metagenome | biome: human gut; feature: human-associated habitat; material: faeces | place: China | collected 2012 ... | reverse complement strand
ATTACAAGGGCAAATAATGCCTCATAAGTAACGTAGTTCATATGCATCACCTCCCTCTTGCAAGGGAGAACAATCCGTCCGCCGTTGTGTGGCAGCTCCTCGGACGCCAAAGCGTCAAGTTAATTATAGCAGAGGAATCGACTGATTACAAGCCGATTCCCCTGCTTTTTTATCCGCTTATCATTTTTGATATTTCGCTGTTTTTCTAACTTTTCTCATACGCTCTTTTTCATTTTCTTCGCTCATATTTGCAAAGTAAAGCGTACATCTCAATGCTCCCGGAATCATCAAAAACAGCCTGTAAAAAGCGTTTTGTCCATTATTTGTCCATTATGTCTGCGAAAAGTGCATCCATTTTATCTGCCGCTGCAAGCTGCGCAGCTCTGATCGCGTGCGCATAAATCGTTGCCGTTGTTGCAACATTGGCATGGCCAATCTGGGCAGCGACGGCAGTCAGCGGCACCCCCTTCGCAATGCATAACGTGGCATAAGTGTGCCGGAGCGAGTGCAGATGAATCGGCGGAAGATCAGATTGAGAAACGAAACCACGAAACCAATTCGTCAGTCGATCCGGCCGCATGGGGATGCACTCTTCTGTTGTGATAACCCGATAGTTTTCATCCCACATCAAATCATGTGCCTTTGCTTGGTTCTGCTGCCACTGTAGCTGCTTTGTCAATGCGGCTGCCACCGCTTCCGAAATGCACACATATCGCGTGGATGTTTTATTCTTCGTGGTATCTGTGATGATTCCTTTCTTCGATAAATACTGCGACGTTCTACATACAAACATCGTTCTGTTCTTGAAATCAATATCACGCCATTCCAGCCCCAACAGTTCGCCGCGGCGCAGCCCCGTCAGGAGCAGAAGAGAGATGGCGCATTGATAGATTTCGGGTTCGTTCCTAATAAGCTGCAACAGCAGTCGCGCTTGATCATCGTCAAGGTAAGCAATCTTTCGTTCTGGCACTTTAGGGGCATTTAGACGATTGCACGGGTTGTATGGGATGTACTGCCACTCAACTGCATCGCTCAAGATGCTTGAAATCAGGCGATGATAGTGCTGTACCGTCCTCGGCGACAATCTTCGATCCTCGCGCGGCTGAAACAGTGCGTCCGGCTGTACATCAAGAACCTTGCAAATCTTTGCTGCACACTTGGCCGAAATGTAGTTCCCGGCGTTCGCCGTGAGTACCGTCGTATAGCTGACGCCGGATAGCTCTGATATATCAAGCAGCTTCAGCCCACGGCTTTTGGAAAAAGCCTTCAGATTAAACTTGCAGCAGCAAGCCATATTGGCCGGCGTTTCGCGCAATTGAGAGTAAAAGCTCAGCAAATGTGTCGGCCGTATTTTCGATAGCGCCAAATGACCGATTTCTTCGTTGATTTTCTCCAGCAATTCTTTATACCGCTCAACCGTGCGCGGCCGCAATTGTTCCTCGGCATAATCCTTCATCCATTTTTCTGCAAATTCGGCAAAACGCACATTTCCGCTGGCCGATAGGCCGTTTCGAATCTGCTCTTCAAACATAATGGCCTGATGCTCTGCCTCCTTCATTGCCTTTTTGTCATTCCAGTCCTCCGGAGGCGTCCATGTCATCGTTTTGATAATTTGATGACCTGCGATGTCATAACCTGCTGATACTCTGATCTGATAGGCGCGGCCTCTTTTTCTGATGTTCGCCACAGTCACTACTCCACCTTTTCGTTCATTGTTTTGATATTAATATATCAAACTTGTCCTTCATTTGTCCATCATCTCTTTAAGTTGCTATTTTAGAGCATTCCAGCAAGTTGGCCAGTTTCCAAAAAAGTGTAGTAATATCGAACAAATTCATTGCTTTTTGCCCCATCTTACAGGCGTAATCGATCTCATAACCCGGAGGTCGTTGGTTCAAGTCCTTCCCCCGCAACCAAATCTGTTACCGTTGTTGATACAATTTTAACAACGGTAACTTTTTATTTATTGCCGGTCTTGGAATGTTTTTGGAAGGAAACCGGGGATATTTCGAACATTTCCGGCCAAAAGCAAATTGTATGCCCGGGTTTGATGCGACCATGGTCTGAAAAGACAGGGCTTGATAAAATGACAATCGTTATAAGAATATAAACGATAAATTATTATGTTCTATATATGAGAAACCTCCCGGATTTGATTTGTGGGGTAATAACCCTTTTGAATTTGCTGTTTTTGTGCGTAAGACCCCGGGCCGTTGCCCGAGGAGAAAAGGCACAGAGATTGCGAACGCCCCTCCCCCCCCTCGGGCGCAACGGACAAACGGACGGATCACGTGTTCAGTGCGACGGGATTTGTTACATAGACCTCCGACGGACGGCGGCCAATGCCAGAAACCGGTTCCTGGGGCTTGACGGCAATGTAGCCATACTCGCATAGCCGGTTCAGTACGGGCTGCAGAGAATCTGCGGTTTTGAAACTGCGGCAAAGCCGCATGGCATCCCGGCGGGAGAACTCCGCAAGCCGTTCCCGCTTGATAAAGGACAGCAGGTGCTGGGCGCCTTTGTTTACGGTGTCGGCTCCCATAAGGGAATAGGCGGCTTTGGCGTGTTCCAGAAAGTAACGACCAATGGAAACCGCATTCTCCATGGTTTCCCGGTCCACGGGGTCGAACATGGAGTCTTTGGGATATTTCATGACATGGAGAATACCGCCGATTCGCAGGACGGCTCCCACGAATTTGCCTGCCCAGTCTGGAATCTCTGCCAGATCGCCCTTCAACCGGCCTTCCACCTCGTTGAACAGGGCTTCCAATACATCCGCTGCTCCATCATCCAGACTGATCGGTTCCTGCTCGTTGTTGCCGGAGAGAATGGTTTCGACCAGATCCCGGTATCGGGATTTCACCCCCTCCGGGATTGGCTCTGTGGAAAAGGAGCGCCTGCCCACGGTGGATTTCGGCATGGAGTACAGGAATCGGGCGGTAAGACCACGGCCACGAAAGGTGTTGTTGCTCATCAGACCGTTCAGCACCTCGGGCTGTACCGCCAGTACCATGGTCAGTGCCGGATGAATAATGCTCTCACTGGCTCTGCCCACACGGTCGACCCGGATAGTATCGCCGCTGTGCCCCTTGAGGAAGACGTCAATGTTCACATTGCGGTTGTACAGACCGCTCATGATACTGAAAATGCCACCCTCTGCGGAAACCACCGCCGCACACCCCTTGTTCTCGGCCAGAACGGAGGTCAACTTTTCTGATGTCACATCGTCCACGAATAACCGCAGAGGCTTGATCGGCTCATATTTGGCAATTTCCGCAGCTTTGGCGCGGACTTCTTCCTCGGTAGCTTTGCCCTTGGATGCCCGCTCTACCAAACAGCGTTTCTCTTTTTCCAGCCTGCTCAGAACCATCTGACTTTCGATGATTCCGGCATTGCGGCGGGAATTTTCCTCTTTTTCATATTCCTCTACCGGGCGAATCATCATGGATAGCACCGAGGATTTTCGCTCTGCCGGAGAGAGAATGACGACCGTGTAGATATTGAGGGGTTCCACCCAGTCCGCATTGCCCCGGATGAAGTATTTTCCCTGGCTGCACAGGGATACAACGCCGAGCGCTTCCACCGCCGCCATATCCACGGAAGTCTGCGTGGACTCCGCAAGCGCCAGTACATAACGGCGAACGGTTTCCGGCAATGCGTCCACGGGAAATACAGGAAGGTCGTATTCGTCAAAGGGAATAGGCGTGTCCCAAACCACAGCATCGGCAGCATTATACGCATCCGGCAAAATGTATCCGGGCTGTTTGCGCATTTTGGCATAAAGTTTCTGTTTCCCTGCCCAAATATTCTCCAACTCCTGCTCGTCCAAGGGCGGAGTGCATTGCTCGGCGGCTTGCAGGAACAGATTCTTTGCTTCCGGCGTATCGCCGTACCGCTTGATGATTCTGGCACCGATTTGCGACATAGTGTTGTTGCGGCTTCCTTCGGGGATTGTGCGTCCAAGGTCTGCAAAAGCCTGTCCGTTCTCCAGGTCATCCAGAAAGGCATTCAGGGTAATCGTGCCGGGATGATAGATGACCTGGGGATCTTCCGTGCCGAACAGGAACCGGGCGGCGTCCATGGCGTTGGCATCGAAAAAAGGGAATGCCGCCAACAGGCGTTGCTTCAGAGCCGTATAGCGGTCTGCATCCCGCTCCGGGTCAATGAGGAACACAATATGAAACCGGGGACGGGCGCTTTTCTCGCCTTTGGGCTTCATGTGGTGGCGGCTGAAGTGCAGCACATAGGGAACATCGGCAAAGAACTCCGCAATATCCTCCGGGGTGATCCAATCTGCCGGTATATCCGAGTGGTCATTGTCGCAGTCCATGGGCAGAGCGTTGGCAGTCTCAAAGTTTGGGACGCTCCGATGGCTATTTTTGTACTTGGCACAGACCATATCTTTGGAAAACGCCGGTTTTGCGGTGACTTCATCCGTGATATTCACTTCATTGGGATACCGGCAGTTGGCCGCATTTCCGATGCAGTCTGCCGTGTACACGGTGATCGGTTTGTTTTCAGTCATAAAATTTCCTCCTTCTTCAACCTTTACGGTTCAACCAGTCATCCAGTACAGAGCGTGCAATGAGCCAACGCTGCCCCACACGGCGGTGCGGAATGTCCCCGCTCCTCAGTAGCCTTACCAAAGTCGGAATGCTAATCCCCAAGTAAACCGCCGCCTCTTTGAGATTAAATGCGGACTTGTACAAAGTCGTTTCCATATATTTCACTCCCTTCTCTTGTGTTTGGCTGTATTATCGCATATAATAGAGCTACAATTCTTTGCTCTATCGGTAAGACTAATGAAAGAATACTTACTTCTATCGGTAAGGCTTTTGGTGATAAAGGAGTGCTATGATATGGATCTAAAACGAGAACTGACGGATTATGAGATTGGCGGCATCGGGGATATAAAAAAACACACCCTCCGGTTCCACTCATACAGAATGGGAACAGAGGGTGGTAAGCTGACGATATATGCGGAGTATGATCCGGAAAATCCGCCTGCGGTATACAGCGGCTACCCTTCCGGGCAGGAGCTGCTGATTGAGCTGTGCAATCTGAATCTGGAGCTGCGAGATAAGCCCTTGGAGGAATGTGCGCAGATTTTGATCCGGTGGAGTCTGGAGAATATTCATCCTTGCTATTTCTACGGAGATAATGTGGCACATTTGGAATGGAATCAGGATGATCCGGCGAGTTATTGGGATGTCGTGGTAAATGCTCTGGAATGCTATTATATCCATGTGGAAGAAATGGTGCAGGATCTGGAGCAGCTCTATACCGACACCATGACAGTATTCGCCATCCGTAGTCTGATGGAGGACAAAGCTGCCGATGCCCAGAGGATCTACGACGGTGTCTGTGTGCCGGAACAGGAGAATCTGCTCCGGGAGTGGTATCGGACGGATAGCGCACACCGCCCTCTGGTGCTGCAGCGGTTTGTCGAGAAAATATCGAAGCTGAATATGGGACTGGAGTATGATCTCGCCACCGGGCAGATTCAGCTTCAGCCTTCCGTCAAATCCGTGGTGGACGCAGCCTATTTCGGTCTTGCCAGATTTATGGCAGTGAATGCCAACGCCCTGGATGACTACGGCGGCAAAACCAATATTGCGTTCTGCCAGGCTTGCGGTAAGGCGTTCATCAAACGAGGGAACCGGCAGAAATATTGCGGAACACTGGAATGCCAGAGCGTGCGGAATAAAAACAAGGCGAAGGACTATTATTACCGCCATCGATAGGGTTTTGAATCACTGAAACTCAACTCTTCTAAAACGAATTTCACACAATCTTGAGAAAAAATGACATGATGTGGTATCCAAGCTGTGAAGCGTTTCCTCCAGAGGGGATGCAACCGTAGCAGCTGCTGCATCGGCATCCAAAGAACCTCCATAGTGACGGTCTGTTTTGTTCTGTTCGGACAGGTCCTCCAGTTCAAATTGGTCAAAGGTTTCATATAGCTCCTTGCTGAGTTCCATAAACTGTGTCACGCCCCGACCATCCTGAAACTCAAGGAAGTATCTCGGGTGGTCCGTATGGATTCCGGGTGTGCGGATGGTGTATGGATTGTCTTTATGCTTTCGCCGTTTGGGCGGCGCATCGAATGGGATGGAGTGATTGTTCTCCATAATGTGTTCCTCCATGAAATCTGAATTTTGGGAAAGGCCAAAATCCAGCGGAGGACCACGGCAGCGCCGCAGACAGCGGCATAAAGCAGAAAGAGGGGGAACGCTTTTACAGCTTTCTGCAAAAGCGTTCCCCCTCCAAGAAAAGGCTCCAAGTCTTCCGCTGAAGGGAAACAAAGACTTGTAGATTGGCTATTTGCTGTGGAAGTCATGGGTCTGCCCGAGTTTCACGATTGTACAAAAGCATATCACAACTGGTTCAATGAGATACTCAATTCTATGGATGTCCCGTGGTCAAATGGCTTTATTGAGGGCTGCAACAACAAGACCAAAGTCCTGAAACGAGTCTGCTTCGGGATGCGTAACTTCCGCAATTTCAAAAATAGAATTCTCTTCTGCCGTACATAAAATCGTGCCGGAGCTTTCGCTCCGACACGACTTGCGATTTTTTGTTTTTTGCCTCTACCCCAACTATTGACATAGAGCCTATATATTTTTGCGCTCAGGAGAATGTGGATTCCCCCTTCCTGCGCTTACTATGGGTATACAACAAGATCGCCGCTGCGAGCATCAGTGTCAGTCCTCCGATGGTAAACATTCCGATCCCTCTGCCTCCGGTTTCGGGAAGCACAGGATAGGAAATGTTGTTGGTCACAGTCACATTGCTCTGTGCGGTACCAATTGTCACCATGGCACTATCCGAATAAGAGACCTTGAACTGATTTCCATTCACAGTTCCGACCCGTTCGTTCAGGATCGGTTTCCCGGCATCATCCAACTCGAAGAGATAATAGGTTTCCCCCAGTACCAAATTGGTAAACTTTGCCGTTTTGGAACCGCTGTCACCATCTGCAAAGGAAATCGAGACGGTCTGCATGGGGTCTCCCACAGGATTGGGCGTATCATAGAGGCCAAAGCGGTAGGTTCCGCTTACCGGGGACGCTTCGCCCTCCAGTCCGGCAAAGCACTTTGTGACACTGGCCTCGCCCCGTCCGTTGCCCATGCGAAATTCGTATGTATCACTTTCGTACCACACATCCACACCGTCCGGGTATTCGGGGTAACTGCCGTCAGCATTCGCTTTGGCAACAAGGAAGTAATGGGGAGCTGCGTCCAGCACATAGCCATCCGGTGCCTTCGTTTCGACAATTCGGTAGACTGTGTTGTACGCCATAAGCGGATCAGCTCCGAACGCAAGCACGCCATTGGCATCCGTTGTTCCGGTCCATGTTTTGCCCTCTGTTGGCGTAAAGGTGCCATTGTCCATGGTCCCCTCTGCCATTTCGAATTCTGCACCGGGCAGCCGGGTGGTGACCGAACCGCTGTCATACTTGATGATCTCCACAGTCGGTGTCGAGGAGCCAACGGCGGTTCCACCGGCAGCATAGGCGTAATCATCGTCAATTATGGTTCCGGACGAGGTGGAGGCATACCCCTCCCAGTTGGCATCATTGCGGATCGCTGCTTTTACCCCCGGCTTTACCTGCACTCTTGCTTTGTAGCTTATGGTGATGGGGACGCCGTCAGGAATAGTGATACGAAGGGTGCTTCCCTCTACCGAAGCGGTATAGGGGACGGAGGCTCCGGTATTGGTATTCGTTACCGTAATGGATGTGGGGTCCAGCTGTAAGGTCTCACTAAGCGTATCCACCACTGTCAGATAGTCCGTACCCGCCAGCAGATCTTCCCCAAGGCTGTTTACCTGAATCGTGAACGGGAGTGTTCTGGCCCCTGTTTCCACCGTCTTTTTCAGCGTGGAGGTGGAAACATTAACAGACTGAGAATCAATGTCCCGCTGGCGGCCGTCCTCCCCGTAAAGGATAACCTGATTGTTAAACTGCTTTTCCTCGCCGCCCAGCAGGACAGCGGGGTCTGTGACACGGCAGACGATCTGGAAAGTAACCGCACAGTTATTTACAACCCTTCCCGCCACCAGATTGTCCACATCCCATACAAGGGAGTTTCCATCGGTGTAGTAGTACGCTGTAACGGAATTGGCCGTTGTCATATGTTCGGTGTAATCCGCACCGAGATCGGTGAGTCGGGGAACAGTTGTATTCTGAGCCTGGCTGCCACGTGACAGAACCCGAAGATAAGCAAGCTCCATACCGTCGGGTATGGTATCTTCCAACCGGTACCTGCCGGACAGTTCGCCGGCATAGTTCACGGTTATCTCCCATGAAACAAACATACCCGGTTGTCCAAGCTCCTGGGTCAGAATGGTTCCCACGCTTCCACTCGTGGTTTCCTGAATTGATTCACCGTTAAACTTGAATGCGGCACCGACTTTTTTCCATAGATTGGTTCCCTCATACAGGATATCGCCCGCCCTGCCCCGCTCAGTCCAGTTTTGGCCATCATCGCTCGTCCTGAGAGAATTGTAATAATGGAGCGGACTACCAAAGAAGGGGTGGGGTGGAAGGAACGCAGGAGCAGTTTTAATAAAGATATACAGAGATTTCCCATCCAAAGGCAATGTCTTTTCCATCTTTATTGTGGCATAAGAGTAATCCTGGGTTCTCTCGCCAATAACATACTCTACAGAATAAAAATCGTTTTCAACTTCAGTCAACTGGCCGCTGTTCAGAGCCGCGTTCAAATCGGTGAATCCCATCAAATCACTTTCCGACAAGGGACTGGTATAGAGGCCAACCAGAGAATCCGCACGGATAAAGGAATAGGCAGAACCAGTTTGCAGATAGTCCTGCATATAAGTTCCTGCACGGACAGAATCCCCATCCACCTTGATCGCCCAATATAGGGTTCCCTTTGAATAGTTTCCCGAACTGCTTGTGGGACCCTCGTAATACCAGGAGTACTTCTTTGCCTCGATGGTATTTCCACCTTTCAGAATTACGTCCTTGGAAGCCGTTACTCCGGTCAGCGTAAAGGGGTCTCCGGTTCCGGGAATGATCTCGCCGGAGAGAGTAAAGCTGTTTTTGACAATTACCGCGGCAGTTCCCTCAACGGTTTTCGGCTGAGCGTAATAGCTGAGCCGGTAGGAATAGTTGTTCCCGGTCAACCCAAGCTGTGCCATGGTGAAGTTGAAGCTGGTATTGCCGTCTACCTTGACCCACAGGGTATCGACAACGCTGTTTCCATTTTTGATATCCAGCGCTTCCACCTTCACATAGCCCACAAACTGCATATAGGTGCCGTCGAGTTTGTCTGTCATGCTGGCGGAGGTCACGTTCCAGTCGCCCAGTTCGTTGACCAGAACCGTATACAGGTAGCTTCCGGCAGGGGCGGTGAAGTTTTCCGGCGGATTGATTTCCTCAACGGGCTCTGTTCCGGTGGCGTCAAAAACCCGGCCACTGATGGAAATATCAATGTCCTCTGTCAGCGCTTCCCCCACAAATTTTTTTGCCCAATGGGAATACTGCAGGAATTTGGATTGCTGACTGGTTGCGAGATAGTCAAAGTCATCCTTCTTCGCGTTGTCGGAAAAAGCTTTGACGCTGTTATTGATGTACAGCTCCTTACCACCCGCCGCCGTCAGCGCTTCCAGCCCGACATGGACCTGATACTGGATGGTGAGGGCTTCTCCGGGAGCAAGATCGCCAAGAACCGCCGAGAACCCTTTGCCGTCCTCGTGCATAGTGGGCGTAAGGGCGGTGCCTGTCCCGCTGGCACTGGTTCCAATAAAGTACAGGAAAGAGCCATCCACATAATTCATGTAGGGTAGATACGCCTCGTTCGTCGGTTTTTCCGGGTCATTCAGGCAGTCATCAACCCGTACATTTTTCAGCGTAAACAGATTGCCCTTATTCGCCTGAGCCACCACCGTATAGGCGATGGTGTAACTTCCGTCCTCATTGCGGACCTGGCCTGCGGCAGTCTTTTTCAGATTCAGTCCGGCCTTGGGCTCCAGATTCGCCGTAGAATTTTCTTTGGGGTACTGGGCGGCATAAGCCTGAGCTTCGTTGGAGATCAGTTTCTCTTCGCTGTTCTGAAGATAGGTGTAGTTTTCTCCCAGCTTTACCCGGTAGCGGAGTGTACGGGTCTCGTTGGCAGTCATATCTCCGATTTCCCAGACAAGGTCTCCGGAAGCATCGATGCAGACGGTGCCGTGAGCCTTTCCTACCGCAATGGTTTCCCCGGGACTTCCGGTGCTTGTCAGGGTTTGCGCCTCGCTGCCGACCCCAAGGTAACTGACGAAGTCACTGTTTGCGGTAAAGTGATCGACCACCCGAACCTGCGGGCAGCCTTCCTTGCCAGCGGTCACGGTCAGTGTGTACTCCGCATAGTTTCCGTCCTCAGACTCCACAATTTTCGGCGAAACCGATTTTTTGAGGGCGACCGTGCCGTTTTTTGCCGCGATGTCTTCCTCAAATTGGGCAATGATGGTTACATCACCAAACACCAGTTTCCCCTTGCCTTCATCGTCCAGCGCGGCGGGATCAACCCGGCTGGATACATTGAAGGATCCGCTGATAACCGTGACATTGTTTGCGTTCTGCACTTGCAGCCATTCATCATCGAAGTCAATTGTCAGGATGCCGTTCTCTACGGAAACCGTGCCAATTATTTCGCCATTTCCATCTGTCATATCGCCGTTCTTCGCGGGGTCGAGAAGAAGCTGCGGTAGTTCAAATTGGAGAACGCCTCCATTGGCAAGCAAATCCGAAAGAGGCACATTGGCAAAGTTCGCAGTCAGTTTTAATTTCGCGTCTCCGGGGATAACCACACCGTCAGTGACCGTTATCCATTCTTCACCGGCTGCTTCCCGATAAAAGAGGGTTGCTCCGGTTATGTAGTTGGAAACATCGACAGGTTCTGCAGAATTGCCGGAATTTTCCGCCATCGGCATAATGCTGTCATCCGCTGCCACGGCATCCGTGTCAGCGGAGAGCTCGTCGGTATGCTCTGCCAGCAGACCGTAGCCGATAATTTCCGCGGCATCCGCACGGAAGGATATTTGCGCAACAGCATCGTTATAATCTCCTTCAATAACGGTGAGCGTTCCGGTGTCGGAAACTGCCGATACAAAGCCGGCGAGTTCTGCGCAGCCGTCATAATCCTGATCCAGAAATACAATGTCTCCGCGGAGCGGTGAACAGCTGCCTGCGGCTCTATACAGGCCACAATCTGACAGCGCGGAGATCCAATCCTGACAGTATTCCCCGCGGGGTACCGCAGAAGCAGGAATTTGCGCATAGTTCAGGCAGAAAGAAGCGAACATCCCGCTCCAGTCTCCATAGGGATCACCATACCACTGGCCGTACCGGGTGATCCCCTTCACTTCACCATCTTCGGTGACGATATAGTTCTGGATGCTTTCCTCATACCCAAGCTGGGTCTGCGCAACAGCAAGCACATCGTCAGCCCAGATGCCGGTTAGTTCAGCGCCGGAGACACTTTGCTCCCATACGGATGCGCTTTCAACATCCGCGTTCGGGTTGGCGTAACAGGCAAGAGAATGTTCATGCTCTTCCAACTGGCACACCAGCGTTTTTTTATAGCACTCCTCAGTATGGACATGCTCATTTTCGCTTCCCCCGCAAATCAATTCCCTTGTGGTCTCGTAACATTCGGAACTGTGTGTATGCGCTCCATCTCCTTCGTTCATCCCGCAGGTATAAACCTCTGTAGTCTCGTAACAACTGTCCGTATGTTCGTGATCTTCCGTACAGATCAGATTCTTTTCAATGGAAACACAGCTCTCATCGTGGATATGCCCTGCAGATTCACCCTGCCCACAGATCAGCGTCTGTTGCTCCTGATAGCATTCGTCTGTATGAATATGGCCTGTTTCGCCATAACCGCAAATCAATGTTTCTTCATAACAGGCATCACCGTGCTGATGCTCCTCACAGCCATAATAAGCAGTTTGCTCCAATGTGACAGCAGGCAGAATCAGCATATATGTCGTAACGAACACAACCACGCAGGCAAGCGCAGATACAATGCGCAGCCAGCTCTTGTGATGCTTGCGGTTCTCCTCATATTTTCCAACCTGCGAAAGCAGCTTATTCCGCATAATGCTACCTCTTTTCTTATTGCACCCAGCCGAATTTCTCCAAAGGCCAGACGCGAAATAGAATTTTTCCGACAATCTGTTCCTGTGCCACACATCCAACCGCACTGTTACGGGAATCCACGGAAGTTGACCGATGATCGCCCATAACGAAGACTCTGCCTTCAGGCACCTGATATGGAAGCTCGATATTACAGTCGCCGAAAGCCTTTTCATCCAGATAAGGTTCGTCCAGCAGTGTCTCATTCACATACACATTTCCGTCAGCATCCATATTGACCCATTCTCCGGAACGGGCAATCACACGCTTAATGAGAATTTTGTTATTGTAATAGAAAGAGATAATGTCGCCCGGCTCAAACTCCGACATTTTCACGGTGAAAATAATCTCTCCGTTTTAGAGGGTCGGCGTCATGGAATTTCCGTATACCTGAAGCACAGGAAGCCACAAGGTTGCAATCAGAACGGCAATTGCAGCAACGGTAATCAGTGAATAAATGGTGCTTCTCAAAACGGAGCGATACCGGCTTTTATATCTGACTCTTTTGAGTTCACCCTCCAGCTGCTCTGTGGTGGGTGGACACACTATTTTTTTGTTCTTCATGTTTACTTGCTTCCTTTGGGGAATGCTGCCAAAAGTTCCCGAAGCCCAGCTTGGTCATCGATGAGTTTTTGAATCCTGGGCTGCGCGTCCGCCCAGATTCGATCCGCAGATTCTTCTGCCTCTTTCGTCATCCTTGCGCATTTCTCCGTTGTGGCTGCCTCCATTGTCCGGCATTTTCTTTCGGTTTCCGCGAGAAGCGCGTTGGCCTTTTGGGTGCTTTCTTCTTCCAATTGCCTGCAAATCTGTTCCTGTCTGCCGCTGAGCGCCCGGATATTCTCCAAGTATTGCTCGACCGCTGCCTGGGCAGACTCAAAAACCTGATTGATCTGCATGGACGCCTCCGCTATAGAGCCAGCTTGGTCAATCTTGAACTAGCGGTCGGAAAGCTGTCGCGCCAGTTCCTCAACCTGAGCCCGCAGCCGGTCGTTCTCCCGGCTCTGTTCCAGCAGCATTTCCAAAATGGCACTGCGGCTCAATTTTTGCAATTCTATATCTGTCAAAGGACACTATCTCCTTTATATGGCATCTCGATGTTCCTTCTTTTTGAGATAGGGAGCAATTGATGCCAAGGTGAGCGTAAAACAATGTGTACGAGTCTCATCATTGTCGGAGAGTTCCCCACTGTATACTTTCATGGCCATGTTCATCATGTTATCCAGAATATGCTGCAGAAGAACCTGAACATTTGCATTCGCTTCAAAGCATCCCCGAATAGCTTCCGCAAGCGGCAGAAAGCGTTCTAGATGCTCCGCTTTGGAATACTGGTCATAATACGTGGAATAATAGTAGCGAACGTAAAACTGAATACCCTCCTGATGTCCCATCATATAATTCCAGAGGCGGAGCCAGATGACCTGACACCGGGTTTCTGTGTCTTTGATTGCGTCATGGACGGAAGAAAAAACGCTCAGGAACTCGGATGCAAGTATGGAGTCCTCCCTTGAAAATGAAGAAACAAAGAGATCGTCCTTATTCTTAAAGTGTTGATAGATATAAGGATTCGGGATCTGGCAATCCGAGCTGATTGTACGAATGCTCGCTTTATCCAAACCGTCACGGGCAATCACACGAACTGTACTGTCAATCAGTGTTGCTGCCGTATCCTTTACACATTCCACCAAATGGTCTCCTCCCTTGCAGTTTCCGCATAGCAAGTGCTATTTTGAATCCAAAAAATATTGCAAATCCAGGCGAAATCGTATCCTGATCTTGCATATGATAGGTTTCATGGACAACCGGAACTCTGCTGCTGCATATTGATCCGCATTTTCGCAGAGTTCACAACTTTATTCATGGTGATTTTACCATGTGAGACGCCAAAAGTCAATAGGACGGACAAAAATTCTTCATTTTCCCCCCGACTTTGATTTCTTGAGAATTCGACACGAATTGCAGCGACTGGATGAAGTTCAAGAAGGGCGCAGAATCGTATCGCCGTCAAAATTCTTGTCAGGAAGCTGGGTGTTCATGATTTCGCGTTAAAATAGCCGTGCTTAAACAGCTGAAGGAGGTTTTTTATGTCAAAAAAAGGAGAAAACATCTATAAGAGAAAAGATGGAAGATGGGAAGCCAGATATATCAAGGGCTGCTCTACAGAAGGCAAAACCGTATACGGATACTGTTACGGGAAAACGTAATTCTTGTGGGATAGATACTTGGACATTGCCCACTTCAAGACACGCCCGGTCATCTTGGCCGTTGAAATCGCCAGCGTGACCGTCCTGTTCTCCACTTCTTCCTGCAAGGTTCAGCCTCCTTTCACATGAGATTGTCTCAGGTAGTTGGGGTGGATACTAAGGCGACACCACCAGCCGCCGCAGGAAGCAAATTTTCATTGAATGAGCCTCCTTTCCGGGGCAGCAAACAGGCTCACGGAGATTTGTTAATAACCCCGTGAGCCTGTTCCGTACAGATCGTGATTCACCAACGTGGTGTAATAGTGGTCGATGGTGGACGGCGCGTTGAACAGCACCGCAAGCAAATATTTTTTGATATTACGGACATAAGTGGTATTCTTGTCGATACAGTCGAACGCATACTCGATATGCGATGAAGTGAGCTTCATCAGCCGGTTCTTGACCAGTTGTGCCGGATATTCCTCCCCTGAAACCACGATGGTGGGTCTCCCGGAGCAAAGGGTTTCAGTTACCAGCTCCACAATTTCATCCAGGCGGCTGCGCTCATACCGCTCCGTCATGATGTCGTAATCCAAATTCTCCATAACAAGTTCTCTTGTTTCCTCATATCCCATCCCATCGTATCCGAAAGCGGGAACAGGCGCTGGCATAAGCGCCGGGTGTCCGTCCGTACTTGATGGATCAGGATTTGATGGATCAGTACTTACTGAGTCTGTATTTCTTTTTTCAGGAATTGGTTTGCCAGTATTTAATTATGCGATTATGCGGTCTTTATCGGATATGGCTCTTCCGTATCCGGTTCCTCCATATCCGGGTTTTCCGTATCTGGCCGGCGTGTACCGGCGGCGGGAATATCCATTGATCGCTTTCCGTGCCTCCATGCGGCGGCTGTGCTTTTCGTTATTCCAAAGGGTGCCGCTGAAAAGGTCCACCGGCAAGCGAAGCCGCCAGCGGAACGGGCTTTTCTTCGGGAAGGATTCCAGAAGGACCTCCTCATAGCCCACAACTCCGGCCTCAATGCGTTCCGAAAGCCAAAGACAGCGTTCTGCGGTACAGGCATCCTTACGGGCATACTCGGTGCAGAGCTTACAGTCCACATCCCTGGGGCTATATTTGAATGTGTTGATAAACATGACGGCCTCCTTGGTATTTGTTTTTGGGTATAGAAACAGCCGGGCAAGGGAGTGAACCTTGTCCGGCTGTCGATTACATATTGGATTGTGAAATCAGGATGCTTCCTGCTGTTCCTGAGTATTCTGCCTGCTTTCCAGCCATCTGTCCAGCATCCGATAGATAGTCTGCTCGATCTGCTGTGGCGTATAGCTGCTGGGGAAATACTTGCGGAGCTTCTGGCCTTTCAGTGTTACGTTGTCCCATGCGGGCTTCTTCTGCTGACACATAACACCCAGCATGGTGTCCTCGTTCAGTGTACCGGCCTCACTCATTTCACGCATCCGTTTGGCCTGAGAAACGGAGGGAGAAGCCTGCTCATAATCCATGGTCATTACCAGCATGGCCTGTTCTTCCGGTTTCAGATAGGAGATTTTCTCGGCGGGTGTGATACCCATGGTGCCATCATCCACCGCTTTTTGCAGTTCCGGGATCAGCTCGGTCAGGCGGATATACCGCTGAACCGTCCGGCCGCTTTCACCGGACTCCTCGCCAACGATATCGGCGGCCTCCAACTTCCCGCCATCTTGTCGGGAAGCATCCTCCCGACGTTTGCCCTGGCGCTTGATGGCCTCCAGCTTCATCTTGTAAGCTGCGCCTTTTTCGCTGGGGAGAACATTCTCACGATGGATGTCCGTGTCCACCATTGCGATGGTCGCCTGATCGTCATCCAGATTGCGGACGATGCAGGGCATATCCGGGAGCTGGGCCAGTTCACAACCGATCTTTCGCCGGCGTCCAGCGATAATCTCGTATCCGCCGCCCTCCCGGGGCCGGACGATTGCGGGCCGGAGAACACCGTGTTCCTTGATGCTGTTTACAGTCTCCTGGAAGCTGGCATCCTCGCGCTGTTGGATAGGGTAACAGGCCATCAAATGAAGCTGGTCAAGTGGAATGCGGATAACTTTTTCAGCGGGAGTTCTTGTCTTTGTCGTTGCCATCTTATGTACCTCCATATACAGAAGCGGCGTCCGGCATGAGGATGTTGGCCGGACACCGCTTTTCTGTCGTTAAGCAGGTACACCCTCATTTGCTGAAAAAAGTGCTGATAAAAAGAAAAATGGGACTAAATCGACGCCCGTTTGTACCGGGTTTTGATTTAGTCCCATTATAGCAGTGTCATCGGCGTACATCCCGGCAAAGACCCAGCCCGGATGGCGCTGGATGTATTCCGTGAAATACTCCTGTTGGGATTGGAGACTGTTCTCCTGGGCATCTTTCATGGTGGATATTCTGGCATAGACTGCAACCTGCTTTGTGGGCGGTGGCTGTTCCGGGGACAATGTCCTGACTGGGAACTCAACCCGTGTAATTCTTTTCTCCGGCAATGCTGTTCACCTCCAGTTCGCCAATTGGTGCATGGTATTTTTCCGCAGCGGCACAGAGTAAAGTGTGCATATCATCTTCTGCAATGATTCCCCTGATTGTCAGAGTGGCGTAGATACTTTTACAGAGCCGAAAGTGCAACTCCGCCTCGTATTCTGATTGGGTCATAGCGACACCTCCTACAGGAACGACAGTATATTGCTGGATTCGGGACAGTCAATGACAGGACGGGAGAGTTAACGGAAAGTTATCATTTATGAAGTTTCCGCACAAGCCAAAAGCGTGCGGAAGATACAGAAAAGCATCTGCCATTGCTGATGGATGCTTTATGCAGGTGGGATTATCAAGCGGCGAGCCAATATTGTACTTGAAAGTTACTTGAAACTACTTGAAAGTGTTTTGTTTCATTTTGGATGGCAAGCGCTATCGAGAGTCTGTCCCTTCTGTCCTCATTGTCCCGGTGCAATCAAAACTGAACCCATACAATAATGCACCATGCCTTCAAAACATGGTGCATTGTATCCACGAACGGTAGGTATGCCAAATCAGTTACCGTTGTTGATACAATTTCAACAACGGTAATTTTTTATTTTCCGGTGCTTTTAGGCGCTTATCACATAAAAATGGGTGTTTTTCGAACATTTCCGGCTGAGAACTAACTGATCGCCCCATTTGCCGCAGCTACCTGCCCTGAAATCACGGTTTGGTGGTAATTGCAATCGTTATAAGATATAAACGATAAATGATTACTTTCTATATACATAGAACCGTCCATGGCTGGGAGTACCTCTGGCTGCGGACGGCTTTTCACTGATTCCCACGGGACAAAAAGGACAGAAAGGACAGTCGGAATTCGGGCAGATTGAATACTTGTAATTTGCCGCCGTCAGAGTTAACATCACACACACTTTTGTGGAGGGTGATGGAATGGACGAATTCAGGGATTATGTCCGGGAGCATAGAATCCAATTTGAGGAGGAATGCCCACAGCCATGCCCAGATGCCCTGTGGTAGTATTATGGGGAGTATCATGCGCTGAACAGTCCCCATGGGAAGGTTTCAAAAAACTCCGGGATTTCCTGGAATCGCTCCGATCAAGAACAGCGGTGCTGTGATTGGAGAGGTTGGGTTCCTGTGTGCCGAGTATGAGCGGATCGCCTTTACTACCGGACCGAAACTGAGGGCACAGCTGATGGTGGAATTGACAGAGAATGTCACCAGGGAATGAGAAATAAAAGTGACCGCCCATGGTGGAGATATAGGCCTCGACCATGGGCGGTTTTACGATTATGTTATTGCGTAATTCAAATGGAATAGATCATTTATGGCCCGTCGAATGTTTTTCTCATCTATGCCATAATAATTCAACTGAATACGTGACCATTCCGGAATACATCTCTGTGAACAACGGCGACGGCACCTGTTCTGCTGTCCGTGTACGCGGCATCTCTGCCAATGCTTTCCGCGGCAACACGGCGGTCAAGGGCGTTTCGCTTCCCAAGTATGTATCTGCGATCCCCGCAGAGGCCTTTGCAGACTGCACCTCGCTGGAGGTCGTTTCCGGCTACGGTATTCAGGAGATCGGCGCCGGAGCTTTCAGGGGCTGCACCTCGCTCGGCAAATTCTCCATGGATAAGTGTATCACCTCACTCGGAGAGAACGCCTTTGAAAATGTCCCGGAAATCTCCATCAATGCAGCCAACACCGCAATCGCCATGGCCGCGGCCCATTCCGGCGCAAAGCGGATCACGCTGAATCTCTCGGATAGTTCGGACGGCTTTGACGATCAGACGGTCGAAATCAGCAATACGACAGAGCAGTTCTTCCTGATCGGCAACGGCTCCGTATACCAAAATCTGAAGATCAAATCGGATGCCGCAGAAACCAAAATCAGCAATATGATCTTTGCTGGAAATGCAAGCACACCGCTCCAACTCAGTTCTCCCAAAGTAACACTGAGCCGTGTAACCGTCCGGAACAGTCCGGGATATTCTCTGATTCTGAACGCAGAGAACACCGAGCTTTCCCTGTTCGGAACGATTGAGCTGAGCTCGCAGGGAAGCAACGCCGTCATCAGCCGGAATGTCACCCTTCAGCAGGCGGACGCCGGTGTCGTCGGCAAGCTGCGGCTGACCGGAAACTATCTGGTTTGCAGGGAACTGACAAATCCGTCTCTTCTGACCTTTGTCAGTGGTGAGCTCATAGTAATCAATGACGAAAAATTTGAGCAAATGCTGACCTCCTGTATTGTCACCTTTGATGCAAACGGCGGCAGTGTGGACAAAACGGAACAAACCGTATATTATGGCCAGCCCTATGGTACGCTGCCTGTTCCGACGTTGCAGTATTATAAGTTCGTCGGCTGGTTTACCGAGGCTTCTTTTGGAAGCCTCTCCCTCCAGCTTGTCAAAGAAGTCTAAAGGGCTTTTTTGACAAGCTGCCTGCAAAATTGCAAAATCAAAAGTGGTAGTATTATTTTGCAATTTTGGCCGCTGCGGCGGGTTATTGAACGTGAAAGGGAACCCATCTCCGCGCTAAGAGCCGCCGCTACGCGGCGGTTGCGCTCCAAAACGCCTCGCTGCAGCTCGGTATGACGGTTCCCTTTCACACTATTCTTCCCTCCGAAACTTTCGGCTGGATAGGTTTTTTGACAGCCTGAAGGGAGAGACTTCTTTTGGAAGTCTCTCCCCCTCTGTTTGTCAGGCCCTTTTTCCGACGGCACCATCGTCAGCAGCCTGACACTCCTACATAAATTTGAACTGTCGAGAAATACAGCATTTTTCAGTGAAGTTGTCCGCTGTAGCTTCCCCCGGCCCGACGGGCGCAGACTTTTCGGCAGGCCTGCTTTTGCGTTCCGAATTTCCGCTATGCCGCGGTCAGCTCCGTCATATCGAAAAGCCGGCTTTTTCCGTCCCGAAAGCGCGCGTAGGCGGTCAGCGCATAGTAGGCCTGCTCGGTCGCCATGCCGTTGACCTCGACCAGCTCCGCCGAATGGTAAAAGCCGTCGTCCAATACAAAATCGCACAGCGCGTCAAGCACGCTCCTGCCGTTTTTGAGGAAGCGTGCATCCTTCTGCGGGTCGATGCCCAGCGCCGTCAG
>ERZ772892.1847-NODE-1847-length-20211-cov-4.988043_pt1 | contig 20211 bp, 18 predicted proteins | sample MGYA00512126_ERZ772892 | MGnify/ENA primary metagenome ERZ772892 (study PRJEB29015, sample SAMEA2737697) | human gut metagenome | biome: human gut; feature: human-associated habitat; material: faeces | place: China | collected 2012 ... | reverse complement strand
TGTTTGCAACGTTTCTACGAAAAACTTAGGTGATAACATAATTTCCAACTATTTAGTACCAGGTATTAATTCTAATATTTCCCTTACAGACATACATAAATCATTTGCTTCAAACGAACGTTCATTAGCCAAAATAATTTTAGCAGTATTAAGCATTGCAGGATAAGCACTCCGAAGCAGATGATTAGCATAAATAATAACATTTACTCCCCAAGAAGCCAATTCTGTTTCCGTAATATGATTATAAGTTGTAGGCACGACTACAATTGGTATAGATTTATTCAGTTGCCTAAATGCATAACAAAATTTTTTAATATCTTCCCCTGACTTATCTTTACTATGAATCATTATACCATCTGCTCCTGCTTCTGCTGCCTCTTTGGACATCTGTGTTGCAGTTGCGGTGGAATTGGAGCCGGTACCTGCAACAACCGGGATTCGGTGGTTTACCTTGTCAATGGCAAATTTGATCGTTCTCATATGTTCTTCTTCGGTGAGTGTTGCAGATTCGCCTGTTGTTCCGCAGATCACAATGGCATCTGTGCCGTGTGCAATCTGATCATCAATAATGCGGCCCAGTTCCTCAAAGTTGACGGTTCCGTCTGCGTGCATGGGGGTAATGATGGCAACAGCAGCACCGGTAAATACAGGTTGTTTCATAGAGAATGTTTCTCCTTCAATCTAGGGGATGTTTAGTCAAAATAGCCCTTAACGGCCAACAGTTCTGCCAGCAGAACTGCACCGCCTGCTGCGCCGCGCAGCGTGTTGTGGGACAGGCAGACAAACTTGTAATCGTACTGGGTATCCTCACGCAGGCGACCAATGCTGACAGCCATGCCGTTTTCAATCATGCGGTCCAGCTTGGGCTGGGGGCGGTCATCTTCTTCAAAGTAATGCAGGAACTGTTTGGGTGCGCTGGGCAGGTCCAGATCCTGCGCCGGGCCATGAAATTCTTTCCAGGTTTTCAGGATTTCTTCTTTGGTGGGCTTTTTATCGAAGCTTACGAACACCGCGCCCATGTGGCCATCGGATACCGGTACGCGCAGGCACTGGGCCGTAATGGAAGGTGCAGTTGCGGGCACAATCTTATCGCCATCAATGTGGCCCCACAGCTTCAGCGGCTCCTGCTCACTCTTTTCTTCTTCACCACCGATGTAGGGAATCACGTTATCCAGGATATCGGGGAAAGTCTCAAACGTTTTGCCAGCGCCGGAGATTGCCTGATAGGTGCAGACCAGGCACTTGGTTACGCCGTAATCCTTCATCAGCGGGTGCAGGGCAGGCACATAGCTCTGCAGGCTGCAGTTGGACTTGACGGCAATAAAGCCGCGCTTGGTGCCCAGGCGCTTGCGCTGTGCGGGGATGATTTCCAGGTGGTCTGCATTGATTTCAGGCACTACCATCGGAACATCCGGTGTCATGCGGTGTGCGCTGTTGTTGGAAACCACAGGGCATTCTGCCTTGGCGTAAGCTTCTTCCAGCGCTTTGATTTCGTCCTTTTTCATGTTGACTGCACAGAACACAAAATCCACCTGTGCAGCAACTTCTTCCACCTTGGAAGCATCCAGAACCACCATCTTTTTGACTGCTTCCGGCATCGGTGTTTTCATCAGCCAGCGGCTGCCGACAGCATCCTCATAGGTCTTGCCTGCGGAGCGTGCCGATGCAGCCAGAGCCGTAAGCTTAAACCAAGGATGATTTTCCAGCAGGGTAATAAAACGCTGGCCCACCATGCCAGTTGCACCAACAACACCAACTTTGTACTGTTTCATCTTAAACTGCCGTCCTTTCCTCCAGAACCCCAACGCACATTTGGGGATTCTGCTTCTGTTCCCAGCCCCATACCATTACCTATATGCAGCTGCCGCCGCAGGTTTGCAGGGGGTAAACACAAACCTGCCGCCGCATTCAAGCCATTTTGCTGCCAAACACGAGATAATAAAAAAACCGGCTTGAAAACCGGCACAAAATGCAATATAATGATACATTGCATGAGCACAGCGCAACACGTTAATCCTAACGTGACAGTCCCGCCCCTGTTCGGCTGCGGGCCCAGGAACGATGCGTGCCGTGCACCGCCTTCGGCGGACGTCCCTTTCCATTCCCCACAAAGCCTTTGGCTGGCATAAAAGGGAATATACTGATGAAATCCGCGCCTCTGTGCCGCATGGCGGCTGCTGTAAGATACAATCGCCGCCTGCATGCCTCAATAATAGCATTGCGCGGCCAACTTGTCAACGCAAAAAGGAAGCAAAACAATGTTAAAGAAAGATTTTTGGTATGACCTGCCCAAAGAACTGATTGCCCAGGAGCCCGCTGACCCGCGTGACAGCGCCCGCCTGATGGTGCTTGACCGCAAGAATGATACGATTGAACACCGCATCTTCCATGACCTGCCGGAATACCTGAACGCCGGAGATGTGCTGGTCGTCAACAATTCTAAGGTTCTGCCTGCCCGCTTGATGGGTGTTAAAGTGCCCACCGGCGCCGTGTGCGAGGTTCTGCTGCTCCGCCAGGCCCACGGTGATACCTGGGAATGCCTGGCCCGCCCCGGCCGCCGGATGCAGGCTGGCACCAAGCTGAGCTTTGGCGACGGCTCCCTGACGGCCACAGTAGACGAGACCCTGCCGGATGGCAACAAATATGTAACCTTCCAATACGATACCCAGACTTTGTACGAAAAGCTGGATGAGTTCGGCAAAATGCCGCTGCCGCCGTACATCACCCGCCAGCTAGAGGATCAGAGCCAGTACCAGACCGTATACGCCAAAGAGCTTGGCAGCGCGGCTGCCCCCACAGCCGGGCTGCATTTCACCCCGGAACTGCTGGATACCATCCGTGCCAAGGGGGTCAACATTGTGGAAGTGACCCTGCACGTTGGCCTTGGCACCTTCCGCCCTGTCAGCGAGGATGATATTCAGGAGCACCAGATGCACACCGAATGGTACTGCGTGGATGATACTGCAGCCGAGGCCATCAACGCAGCACGCGCCAGCGGCCATCGCGTAATTGCTGTCGGTACCACCAGCTGCCGCACGCTGGAAGCCGTCTGGGCCAAGTACGGCAAGATTGTCCCTTGCAGCGGTACTACCGATATTTTCCTGTACCCCGGTGTAGAGCTGCACGCTATTGACGGCCTGGTGACAAACTTCCACCTGCCGGAAAGCACTCTGATTATGCTGATCTCTGCGTTTTACGGGTATGAGAAAACCATGGCTGCATATAAGGTTGCCGTACAGGAAAAATATCGCTTTTTCTCCTTTGGCGATGCCATGTTCATCCAATAAGCCTGCCTCGCAGAACGGTTGACTTATCCTACTGCTTCCAGTATAATAAAATCACAAAGCGGCGCAGGAAAACACTCTGGCGCCGCATGTTTTTGAACAAAATGAAACAGCAAAACAGGGGAGACTATCATTTATGCCATACCGTCTGATTAAAAAAGAGGGTGCAGCCCGCCGCGGCGAGTTCCAGACTGTGCACGGCACGGTTCAGACACCTGCTTTCCAAAACGTTGCCACTGCTGCCGCGATCAAAGGCGGGCTTTCGGCACATGATTTGAAAGAAATCCGCGCACAGGTCATGCTGTGCAACACCTATCATCTCCACCTGCGTCCCGGTGATCAGGTCGTTGCCGATATGGGCGGCCTGCACAAGTTTACCCGCTGGGACGGCCCGATCCTGACCGACAGCGGCGGATTTCAGGTGTTCAGCCTTGCCAAACTGCGCCACATTACCGAGGAAGGCGTAACGTTCAATTCTCATCTGGACGGCCACCGCATTTTTATGGGGCCGGAACAGAGCATGCAGATTCAGGCAAACCTTGGCTCCACCATTGCCATGGCCTTTGATGAATGCGTGGAAAACCCCGCTGAATATGATTACGCCAAAAACAGCTGTGCGCGTACCGCACGCTGGCTGCTGCGCTGCAAGGCGGAAATGGCCCGCCTGAAGCACGAGGGCAAGGCCGTGAACCCGGACCAGCTGCTGTTTGGCATCAATCAGGGCTGCACCTACAAAGACCTGCGCGTTGAGCACATGAAGCAGATTGCTGAATATGATCTGGACGGTTATGCAATCGGCGGCCTTGCTGTCGGCGAACCTGCCGAAGTGATGTATGATGTGATCAGCGCGGTAGAACCTTACGCCCCGGCGGATAAGATCCGCTACCTGATGGGCGTTGGCACCCCCGGCAACATCATTGAGGGCGTGTACCGCGGTGTGGATTTGTTTGACTGCGTCATGCCCAGCCGTAACGCCCGCCATGGCCATCTGTTCACATGGAACGGCATCATCAACATTAAAAACCTGAAATATGAGCGTGACGAACAGCCTATTGACCCGCAGTGCGATTGCCCGGTCTGCCGCAATTACAGCCGCGCTTACATCCGCCACCTGCAAAAGGCAGATGAAATGCTGGGTATGCGTTTGGCTGTTATGCACAACCTGTATTTCTACAATCATTTGATGGAGCGGATTCGTGAAGCGTTGGATAACGGCACATTCCAGCAGTTCCATGATAAGTATGTGCATCTTCTGGATTCCAGAATTTAAGCGGATTCCGTGTTTCCTTGCTTTACCCCCTTGCGGTTTATGGCGAAAGCCTGTATAATAATAGAAATACTGTAAAATCAAAATTTAAGGAGTTCCACATTATGATCGAATTTTTGACCGCTGATACTTCCAGCACTGCCAGCCTGCTTGTCACTTTCCTGCCGATGGTTCTGATCCTTGTGTTCATGTACATCATCCTGTACCTGCCCCAGAAAAAGCAGGACAAGAAAGATGCTGCCATGCGCGCTTCCATCGAAGTAGGCGATACCGTTATTACCATTGGTGGTGTTGTTGGCCGCGTTGCTGCTATCAATGATAAGGATGATACCTTTGTTCTGGAAACCACCAGCGACCGTGTGAAGATTCGCTTCCGCCGTTCCGCTATTTCCTCCGTTGAGAAGCTGGACATGGGCAACACTGCAAAAGATACCGCCAAGAAAGATGCTCCTGCCAAGAAGAACTGATTGGTTCTGACTGTATTACCTGAATAACAAACGCCCCTTTTGCATAGTTTGTACCATGCAAAGGGGGCGTTTTCTTTATGTTTGCTGCTAATTCAAGGGCTTCATCTGCCAAACTTCGATCAAGTCATATCTGCAAAGTCCGCAGTAAATCCAGCGGCCATTTATCTTGGCTGCTGATCAAAAGTTTCGGCTGCGGCGTGGGTACCGCCATCCTGCTTTTCGCTTTGGCCGCACAGATTTTTGCCCATACTGCACTCTCGCTGGAACTTGTCAAACCGGCAACCTGTGCCAGCGTGGCGGTGGGGGCTGTTCTTTCCGGTCTCGTTCTTGCGAACGGTATTGCTCAAAAACGGCTCTTATGCGGTGTTTCCGTGGGCGTCTTTTATGCGCTGTGTTTGAGCCTCACTACCGCTTTGAGCGGCAAACCGCTTGTATTTGATCATGTGAACCTCGCCTTACTTGCAGCGCTGCTGTTCGGCGGCACCGCAGGCGGCGTGCTGAGTGCATTGGGCGCAGTAGGGAACACTGCGCCCGAACGCTGATGCGCGCCCCGCGACCAGCACCGGCCCCTTACACGCCCAAAAGGGCTCTTAACAGCGGTTCATCCGCCGGTGCGGCTGGTGCCCTGGGCATACAAAAACTTGCGGGCAAAAACGATCTATTCGCTTTCTCTTCTGCGTTTCTGACCGGGTATCTCGCCGGCATTCCGCTCGGCCGGTTTGAGCTCCACGGTGCTTTCACTTCGCTTACAGAGCATGTCATGGCCGCACAAAGTTATACGGCATTCTGGTCTGTCTGGTGCAGTTGGTTTGCCGCGGCATTTTTGCAGGCATCGCTGATTTATCTCTGCGGTTTTCATTTGTGGGGCAGCATTTTTATGGGGGCTTATTTTGCGTTCAAGGGCACTGTATTAGGTGTGTGCGCTTCCGCCATTTATGCGTCCGGCGGGGCACGTGCGCTTGTTGTTTATTGGCTCCTGAACTGCCTGCCGGAGCTTGTGCTGTCGGCATTCATGCTTTGGCTTGCGCATAGTTCGTGCAGGGTAAGTCAAAGCCTGTCCAGCATTGTTTTTTCCGGCTGCCGTTGTGCGCTCAACGGCGCAATCCGGCGCTTATCTGTACATTATCTGCTTTGCCTGCTAGGGTGCGCTGTCAGCAGCTTTATGTTTTCCGGTTCAGCTGTCCTCTTCGCCAGTGTCCTGCTTTGAATCCGTCATCGCTTTGGACTGCGGTGCAATATAGCCAGTATCCGCAAGGGGAGAGGCTTCCACCGCCTGTTTCAACTGCTGCTGGTTGATATGGGTATAAATCTGCGTCGTGGATACATTCTCGTGCCCCAGGATTTCCTTGATGGCCAGCATATCCACACCGCCCTGATACATGAGTGTAGCGGCGGTATGGCGCAGTTTATGCGGCGAATAACCCATATTGTCCAAGCCCGCTGATTTCAGGCAGTTGGCAACAATCTGCTCCACACGGCGCGCTGTTAAGCGTCTGCCAGTCTTTTTGGATACAAAAAGTGCTTCTTTATCCCGCAGGTTGTTTAGCGCAGCCCGCGCGGGCAGGTAATGCTCCAACGCAGCCTGGCACGCGGTGTTCAGGTACACCAGGCGTTCTTTGTTTCCTTTGCCGGTAATTTTAATGGTATCGTCCTTAAAATCGCCAAGATTGATTGTGATCAGTTCCGCCAAGCGCATACCGCAATTCAGGAAAAAGACAATAATACAGTAGTCCCGTTCATAAAAGTCACTTTGTATATTTTTTAACAGCCGTATGCTTTCACTGGCACTCAGATATTTGGGCAGGGATTTCTTTGGGCTGCCAAGGTTGATATTATCCGTTGGATTTTCGCTCAGTTCATTGATCTGGTGGCAAAGGTAGCCAAAAAAGCCGCGCAGGGCGCTCAGCTTGCGGGCACGGGCCTTGGCACCGTTATCATTACTGCGGGCGTAATCCAGGTAATTGATAATATCCCGTTTGGTAATGGTGCTGATCTGGCGTTTGGTAATATGGGTCAAGTCAATTTCTTCCGGCGGTGTATCTGGCTGCGCAAGGTTCCAAACCGTCATCATATAGCGGAAGAAACCGCGCAGGTCCAGATAGTAACCGTTAATGGTGCGCGGCGAACGCAGCTTGACAACATCCAGATAATGCAGATAATCCATAACAAGATCCGGAATATCCGTATACGGCGCATGCCGGTTTGGGTGCGCCACATCAATGTATGTACTCATTATTGTGAGTAAAGCCCTCCTCCATATTTCGCTAAACTTGTCTTTAGCGAAATTGCATGTTATGCAAAAACACACGAAATCCTGCACCCGCTTGTAGATAGATTCAAGATTTCGTGTGTTCTCTGCATGCCAGTAGCTCCTGGTTTTATTCTTCTTTCCGTTCGCTCTTTTATTCGCCTATTTTTATTTACTTATTTATTGCGATGTTCATCCAATAGGTCTATCGCAGCCATCACCATGGCATATCATTCGATACCAAATTCAGCCTTTTATCAATCTTCGTCATCACCCAGATTATCTACACGGCCCTGGCCCTTAATATAAAACGGCTCGCTGCCGCGCATGCCTTGCTGGCCCAGCGGCGAAGTAGAAATCGTGATGTTCAGGTTCATCTTTTTCTCATTGCTGACCAGGAACGGGCGCGCTGCATCGCCTGCGGCTTTGAACAGTGCATCGTCCTTGGGTGCATCCAGAACCAAAAGATAACTCTTGGTTGCTCCGTTGATCACCATGATCTGCAGGTATGCGGCTCCCACCATCGGGTACTTTTCCAACTCGGCACACAGCGGGTTGACCAATTCATCCGGGTATACCGAAGGCTCCACGATCGTCACCTTATCGCCGGGCTTGATCTGTGCATTGCGCTGGGCTGCCTGCTGCGCGGCGGTCTGCTTGATTTTTTCCAGCATCGCATTGCGCTGTTTCAGCAAAGATGCAACCATATCCGAGTTAAAGCGCAGGTTATCCGTGAACGGGTTCAGCACAAAACCTGCCACATGGTCGTTACCGTTCAGCATCCGGGCGTAATCGTCAAAGCGCAGCAGCATAACCTGACCAGCGGGCTTATTCTGCCACTTATCCAGTTCTTCTGCATCGGTGAATGCGGTAAAGAAAGACTTTCCATCACCAGATTTCAGCAGCGCAAAGGTCACCTTGGTGTCTTTTGGCAGCTGGATTCGTCCATTTTCGTCCGGTTTAGGAGCGTTTTCGCCAATTTCAATCTTAGCCGGTGCAAGGAATACACCGCGCATCATCAGGTTGATAACCGCATTAAAGTTCTGCGGATTGTTTTCCTCACGCAGGGCCGCAGCAGCCTTTTTCAGCGCTGCATTATCAATTTTTGGCGGTTTGGGTGCTGCCGGGGCTGCATTCTGTGCCGGGGTCGTATTCTTTTCCTGTTCGCTCATGATATACTCCTCTTGGTTTGGGTCGCTGCCCATACCTTATTATTTATTGATTTTGATTGCATTGATGGCTTCCCGCAGGTATGCAACGCCCACCAGGCGCAGCCCCGGGAATTGCGCAGCATCCAGCATGTTCAGGTTATGTTTGGGCACAATGGCGGTATCAAAGCCCACGCGCTGGGCCTCCCGCAGGCGGGTTTCCAGGTGCGGCACGCTGCGCACTTCCCCGCCCAGACCCACTTCACCAATGGCCAGTGTTTTTTCAGGTACAGGCAGATCCAGCAGACTGGATGCCATTGCCAGGCAGACCGGCAAATCGCAGGCAGTCTCGTCTAGTTTCAGACCGCCAATGATGTTGATATACACATCCTGGTTGCCAAACACATAGCCCGCGCGCTTTTCCAGCACGGCCAGCAGCAGATACATACGGTTATAGTCAAACCCGCTTGCCGTGCGTCGTGGGCTTGGAAACGCCGTTTTCGTTACAAGTGCCTGAATCTCGCTCAGTACTGGCCGCGTACCTTCCATCACGCAGGCAACGCAGGTACCGGAAATGCCAATCGGCCGCCCTTCCAGCATGACCTGCGAGGGGTTTTCGATTTGTTCCAATCCCTTGCCGGTCATATCAAACATGCCGATCTCATTGGTGGAGCCGTAACGGTTCTTCACGGCGCGCAGCACGCGGTACGGCAGGGTCTTGTCGCCCTCAAAGTACAGCACAGTATCCACAATGTGCTCCATGACTTTGGGACCCGCAATGGCACCGTCTTTGTTGACATGGCCGACAATAAAGGTCGGTATCTCATTCGTCTTTGCCACATTCAAGAAGCGTGCCGAGCTTTCCTTGACCTGGCTGACCGTGCCGGAGGACGACGCCACATCCGTGCAGCGCATCGTCTGGATGGAGTCAATCACTACAAGATCCGGCTTCATCTGTTCAATCAGCCCGCAGATTTCATCCACATCGCTTTCCGCCACAATGGAGATATTATCCTGCGGCACATCCAGCCGAACGGCACGCAGCTTGATCTGCCGTACGGATTCTTCGCCCGTCACATACAGAACCGAGCGCGTCCGGCTTACTTCGCCGCACAGCTGCAGCAGAATGGTAGATTTGCCGATGCCCGGTTCGCCGCCAATCAAAATCACACTGCCCAGCACAATGCCACCGCCCAACACGCGGTCCAGCTCTGCAATGCCAGTTACAATGCGGCTTTTTTCTTCGGTCGTGCTTACGTTTTTCAGTTTCAACGGTTTCAGGCTGGTCTGCCCCGTCACACGTACCGGCGCGGCAGCGCGGCCGGAAGAAGACTTTGCCGGTTCTGCCACCACATCTTCGGTCATCGTGTTCCATGCACCGCAGGACGGGCAGCGGCCCAGCCAGCGGGGACTGGTTTCGCCGCACTGGTTGCACACATAAATTGTTTTCAGCTTATCTTTTGGCATGGTTGTTCCCCCGGCCGCATTTTTCGTACTCTTTTATTATATCCTAAATATCGTGTGGGGGCAAGGTATGCGCCAAAAATAAAGCGGCAGGCTGCCGCCCGGTGTGCCGGGGATGCAGCAGCCTGCGCGCTCATTTTATAAATTCAGACAATCAAAGCATTACCTTGTGGTAGGTCTTTTTCCCCTTTTTGATCACAACACCATTCTGGAGTTGCTCAACCGTCAGACCAAAGGTCGGGTCGGTCACTTTCTCGCCGTCCACCAGAACGCCGCCCTGCTGTACCAGCTGGCGGGCTTCACGGTTGGAACCGCACAGCTTGGCGCCAACCATGGCAGCCAGCAGGCCAACCTTACCGTCCTTGACCAATGCGGCATCCAGCTGGGTGGTAGGCATGTTCTCGTGGTCGGCTACGCCGCTGAACAGCTGGCGGGCTGCACTCTGGGCCTTTTCAGCCTCCTCGGCACCGTGCACCATGCTGGTCAGCTCGTAAGCCAGGATTTCCTTGGCCTTGTTCAGCTGCTCGCCTTCCCAGTGGTCCATCTCATCGATCTGCTCCAGCGGCAGGAAGGTCAGCATACGCAGGCACTTTAATACATCGGCATCGGCTACGTTTCTCCAGTACTGGTAGAACTCGAACGGGGATGTCTTGTTCGGATCCAGCCATACAGCGCCGGACTGGGTCTTACCCATCTTCTTGCCCTCGGAGTTTAACAGCAGGGTGATGGTCATTGCGTGTGCGTCCTTGCCAAGCTTTCTGCGGATCAGCTCGGTACCGCCTAACATATTGCTCCACTGATCATCGCCGCCGAACTGCATGTTGCAGCCGTATTTCTGGTATAACATATAGAAGTCGTAGCTCTGCATAATCATGTAGTTGAACTCTAAGAAGCTTAAACCTCTCTCCATTCTCTGCTTGTAGCACTCAGCCGTCAGCATGCGGTTGACACTGAAATGCGGTCCAACCTCGCGCAGTAAGTTTACATAATTCAGATTCATCAGCCACTCTGCGTTGTTGACTAAGAGCGCCTTGTCATCAGAGAAATCGATGAAACGGCTCATCTGCTTTTTGAAGCAGTCGCAGTTATGCTGGATCGTCTCCGGTGTCAGCATCTGGCGCATATCCGTACGTCCGGACGGATCGCCGATCATGCCGGTGCCGCCGCCAAGTAATGCGATCGGCTTGTTGCCTGCCATCTGCAGACGTTTCATCAGGCACAGTGCCATGAAATGTCCTACATGAAGGCTGTCTGCGGTCGGGTCAAAACCGATATAGAAAACAGCTTTTCCTTCGTTGACCAGTTTTTTGATCTCTTCTTCGTTTGTAACCTGAGCGATCAGGCCTCTGGCTACTAATTCTTCGTAAATCTGCATCTTCTCTCTACTCCTTTATTAAAATTGGGGGTACAAAAAGCCCCGTCCTCCAAAAAGGACGGGGCAAAATTCCCGTGTTACCACCTTTGTTCGCAGACAGCTCGCGCCCATCTGCCTCTGCCGGTACCCTCTGATACCGTGACCGGATAACGTGTGTCTCTCACGTCGCAGCCTACCAAATCAACCGCCGCACATTTTCCACGCAGCCTTTTCATCGGATCCGATTTTAGATTCTTCGGTGCGAAGCTCCGGGATGTATTCGAATATCCGGTTCACGCGCGCCTCTCATCATCCGGCTGCTTTCTGTGCGCTCTCCTGCGGATCTCTACTTGTTCCCTTCATTGCCTTTGTAAGGTTATTGAGTATATTCTGTATTATAAGCGAAATTTATTATTTGTCAAGGCAATTTCTCAACTTCAAACTTCACGCTATAAAATTTTTACATTACTTTAAATTCAAAGCGTAAAAAGTAGTGTACATATTTATTAAATATAATTATCATATTATTACTTTAGTCACACAGTTCCCAATCTCCCAGCCACGTATCCTTAGAATAATTATATAATCTTCTATATAATTTCCCGTTTTCAACTTTATAAACATATTTTATAACATCTGCTCTAGCTATTGAACTCGATTTTTCAACAGCCACCTCTTTCTCTTGTGCAAACGCAGTCCCTGAAAAAATACATGTCATAGCAATTATTACTGCTAAAATTCTGATCGTTTTTTTCATTTTTATTTCCTCCTAATATTAATATTCTTTAATTCATTTGGTATTTCATCCAATGTTCCTATATATGTACCATTCATATATAATTCATACCCGTTTTCTGTCTTTACAAAAAAGTTATTTTTTTTGACTATATCATCTTCTTCAAAATACGGTGCATGCAACTTCAAATCAGCTACTGGTTCTATTACTATTGTACCAGACAATATAATAGCAATTAAGAAAAAGAACAACTTAATATTGACCTGTTTTTTTTGTTCTTCATTCAATATAGAAGAAATTCTAATTTTCAAAAAACTTCCATTAAAAAAAGATAGTGTTCCTCTCCTTTTTAACGCTTTTGTCCTAGACATTTTTAACAATATTTCAACATAATGAATTTTTTCTATTTCAGATAACTCATTACAAACAATTAAATCATTTCTTATTTCTAATATGTTAGAAAAATAATACCGAACTATGTATACTAACGGATTCCACCAGTATAAAAGACATAATATTTCAAAAAAACACTTTAAAAATAAATCTCTTTTAATGTAATGTCCCACTTCATGCAAGAGTACTATTTTTTTTGTTTCTTCATCTATATTCGGTATTATTATATACGGATTTTTTATACCAACAATAAATGGATCTTCTATACTATCAACTTTCAATATTGGTATTTTTTTCACTTTTTTATACTTTTTAACACGAATATACTCTATCGGTCTTATTTCTTTTATTAATTTTATAAATGATATATATGATAAACTTTTTTGCACTAAGATAAGAAAACTTCCAAGTAAACTAATCAAAAAAAGTACAGAAAAATGACTTAAAAATCCTATTTTCCCCCGCATAAAGCGACAAAGTTCTGGATATAATATTTTTATTCCTATCGTATGACTTATTCCGCAAATATCTATTGGAAAAAATAATCTTACTCCTGTTAGTACAGTGCAAAAAATAAGTAATTTTACTTCATACAAGCTATAATTTTCTTGCTTTTTCCATATATAAACCGACAAAAAACCCAATAGCAAAATTGAACTACATATTGCCGATAAAATTGATGTATATGTTATTTTCATAAAATCTCTTTTTTTCTTTTTTGAACTATACGTTCTAATTCGTCAATAACCGACTCTTCATCTACTGCTCCATTCAACAAAGCTGCTGTTATTGTATTTACAAAGGACATAGGATTTCTAGAATTTTTCATACATTTTTCTATTTTTTCTTCTATTTCTTCATCCTGAGTCTTTTTCGCTTTATATCGCCTAGCAAAAACTTTTCCAGTCTGAACTGTATCAATAACCTGAACATAACCCTTATCAAGCAATTTTCTTAACACAGTATGGACTGTTGGCGTTGTCAATTCTTTTTCAGATTCTACAATTTCTGTCACCGTCATGGGTTTTTCATACTTCCACAAAACCTGCATAACATTCATTTCTCGTTCACTTAAATAATTATTCTTCATAAAATTCCCAATCTCATAATTTATAGAAACAAAGGGAGCAACTGACGCCCCCTTTGTTTTTCACTCAAGTTCCAATACTACTAACTAATATTATCATTTCCAAGATCCACATTCCATAAATCACTCTATCTTTTTTCATTAGCTCATACCATTCAGGCGTATCTAATAATCTTGGTTTTTTAATTATATAATAATAACAAAAAATCAAAATACAAAGAAAAATTCTAACAGTTCCCACCTGATCATACCAATTTCTAATTCCCATTATGGAAGCAATTCGCTCCCCACAAAGACACAGTTCCATTAATAAAGCGGCAAACGTTGCTTCTCTTCCTTGACGGAATTCATTTGATACTCTATTCTCTTTCATTGCATCTCCCTTTTTTATTACCAATACTCATACTTGGTATAACCTGGCGTCCACCCTAATACTCCATCATTATTATAGCCATATGTATAAGATATTGTAACTTTTGCATAGTTTATGCCACCCTTTTGTGCAGCTGCTAAAACTGTTTTAGCAACAAGTGCTGCCACTGCTACCCCTGCTCCTGCTCCGCCTACCTGTCTTGCGATAAAATTAGTTATTGTCGCTAAATCTTTCATTTCTTGCAAATCAATTGTATACACAATATTTACAACGGTTCCTATAGCAGCTGTTGCTGGTAATCTTCCAGTTATACTAGATGCCCTCGAAGCACCTGTAGATCCTCCACTACCACTTTTGCTTACTTCCAATAATTCTTTAACTTCCGATCTTGAAAAACCAAAATCTTCCATTAACATATCTTCCACAACAGTTTCATCCGTTACCGAAGCATATTTATCATAAATATCTCTCAATTCATGTTGATCAATCACAACCTTTGTTGCCACTTTATCTATTGAATATGGCGGCGCTTCCGCAAATGTTGGGATTACCAATGAAGTTCACATAACTATCGACAATAAAATACTCATAATTTTTTTCATAAAACCACCTCTTAACGTTATTCACATTATTAATGAGCATCCCACATTTTTGCTGCATTGGAATCCCTCCCTTCTTTAAATTTAGTAAACAAGCTTTAATTTGATTATATATTATCATCTTTGATTATATATGTCAATATTAAAAATATATTTTCATTTCAAATATACTTTCAATCTTTTCTACACAATTAAAAACTACTCTTTCGCCAGCGCCGCGAGCCCGGAAAGAATCTCCCGCGCCTTCACAAGCATCATCTCGCAGTCCGTATGTTTCTGCCGCACATCGCGGTAATAGAACGACGGCACATCACCCGTCCTGAAGGTCAGCGTGCCCTTATATTTCTCCATCAGCGCCGGAATGCCGGAGACGTCCAGATCGGCTTTCTGGTACATCTGAATCGTGATATCCTGCTTCTTTACATCGACCTCCACGACACCCGCCTGATGAGCAAGCGCTTTTAGATCGGCGATCTTTAACAGGTTCTCCACCGAACGTGGAATCTCGCCAAAGCGGTCGATCAGCTCATCCTGCATATCCATATACTCTTCCTGGTTCTCAATACCGGAAATCCGCTTGTAAACGTCGAGTTTCTGATATTCATTGCGGATGTAGGACGGCGGAATATACGCGTCGATGTCGCAGTCCACCACCGTCTCGAAGTCCTCGGCTTCGTTCTCACCGCGAAGTGCCAGCACCGCCTCGTTTAAGAGCTTGCAGTACAGGTCATAACCGACCGCCTGCATGTGGCCATGCTGTTCCGCGCCCAGAAGATTTCCGGCGCCGCGCAGCTCCAGATCGCGCATCGCAATCTTGATACCGCTTCCCAACTCCGTAAATTCACGGATCGCCTGCAGACGTTTTTCCGCCTCCTCACGCAGCAGCTTGTCGCGCCGGTACATGAGAAACGCATACGAAGTCCGCCCGGAACGTCCGACGCGACCGCGGATCTGGTAGAGCTGCGACAGCCCCAGCCGGTCGGCGTCGTGGATGATGATCGTGTTCGCATTCGGAATGTCCAGTCCCGTCTCAATGATGGTCGTGGACACCAGAACGTCGATATTGCCCTCGACGAAATCCAGCATAATTTTTTCCAGTTCATGTTCGTGCATCTGCCCGTGGGCGAACACGACGTTTGCCTCCGGCACCAGAGCCGCCACATGGTTTGCCACCTCGTCGATGTTATTGACACGGTTGTAGACATAATATACCTGTCCGCCCCGCGCCAGCTCCCTGTGAATCGCCTCGCGCACCATCTCGTCGTTGTACTCCATGACGTAGGTCTGAATCGGCAGGCGGTCCACCGGCGGTTCCTCCAGGACGCTCATATCCCGGATGCCAATGAGACTCATATGCAGGGTACGCGGAATCGGCGTCGCCGTCAGCGTCAGAACGTCTACATTTTCCTTTAATTTCTTGATCTTTTCTTTATGCGCCACGCCGAAGCGCTGTTCCTCATCGATGATCAGAAGCCCCAGATTTTTAAAGACAACATCCTTAGAAAGGACGCGGTGCGTTCCGATCACGACATCCACCTGCCCTTTTTTCAGATCTTCCAGCGTTTTTTTCTGCTCGCCCGCCGTGCGGAAACGCGACAGCATATCGACCCGGACCGGGAAATCCTTCATTCGCTGCACAAAGGTATTGTAATGCTGCTGCGCCAGAATCGTGGTCGGCACCAGATACACGACCTGTTTGCCCTCCTGAATCGCCTTAAACGCCGCCCGGAGCGCGATCTCTGTCTTGCCATATCCAACGTCGCCGCAGATCAAGCGGTCCATGATGCGGCGGCTTTCCATATCTTTTTTTGTCGCCTCGATCGCCTCCAGCTGATCCTCCGTCTCCTCAAACGGGAACATTTCCTCAAACTCCCTCTGCCAGACCGTATCCGGTCCATACTGGTAGCCCTCGCTCCGCTGACGCGCCGCATAAAGCTCGACGAGATCCTTTGCAATATCACGGACCGCACCGCGCACCTTGCTCTTCGTCTTATTCCATTCCATTCCGCCCAGTTTATTGAGCTTCGGCGTCCTGGCATCCGAACCGGCATATTTCTGGATTCCCTCCAGGCGTGTCGCCGGAAGGTAGAGATTACCGCCGTCGCGGTACTCAATCTTGATGTAATCCTTGACGACCTTGTCCTGCTCGATCTTCTCAATGCCCCGGTAAATGCCGAGTCCGTGGCTCTCATGCACCACATAATCGCCGATCGAAAGCTCGGAAAAGCTCTGGATTTTCTTACCCTGGTAGGAGGTCTTTTTCTTCTTTTTCCGCCCCCGTCCGCCGCCGAACATGTCTCCCTCTGTGATCACGACAAACTTAATCAGCGGATATTCAAATCCCCGATGCAGCTTTCCGTAAGTCACCAGGATTTCACCCGGTTTCACGGTGTTTTCGCCCTCATCCGGGCAGAAGGCGCTTAAATCATACTCCCGCAGATCGCCCGCCAGACGGCTCGCGCGCGTCCGCGAACCAGCCAGCAATACCACCCGGTATTTTTCCTTCTTCCAGCGCGCCAGATCGCTGATTAAAAGCTCAAATCCATTCTGGTAGGAATTGACATTTTTAACGCTCAGACTGTATTTTTTCTTAACCGTCATGCCGGAGAGCTTCTGATCCAGCCCCAGCAGTAAAAGAGTGTGCGGGCGCATTGCCATCGCCAGCGTCTCCTTCGCCGAATAGAGGAAGGAAGTCTGCCCCGGAAGCAGATAGCCGCCCTCGAGACGGTGCGACATGCTCTCTCGGAACTCCGTCTCGGTCGTCTCTGCTTTTTCCTTCAAGCGCAGCGGCTCATCCAGGAAAATCGTCAGCTCATCGACTGGAAAATAGTTTAAAAATGATACCGTTTCCTTGCAGAAATACCGGATATAGCTTCCCAGCCCATGCACCCGGAAGCCCTCGCGAAGCCCCTCTAAGACCTCCGAGACAGCCGAATCCATCCGGTACGCCTCTTCCGTCTTCATGGCATCCCGGAGCTTTTTCACGTATTTCCTGCGGTCTTTCTCGATCGCCTCGGTTCCATCCTGAATCTGCTCCGGCGTCAGCGCCATCTCCGTCGCCGGATAGATCACTGCCTCATCCACCTGCTCGATCGATCGCTGGCTCTCTGGGTCGAAGGTACGGATCGAATCGACCTCGTCGCCCCACAACTCGATCCGGTACGGCACCTCCTCCGTCAGCGGAAAAATGTCAATGATACCGCCGCGCACCGAAAACTGCCCTGATCCCTCAACCTGCGCGACCTTCTCATATCCCATTTCTGCCAGGGCGTGCGTCAGCTTCCCGACCTCGACCACATCTTCTGCCCCGATCGTGAGACTCCGCTCTTTCATCCACGCAAGCGGCAGCAGATGTTCCATCAGCCCGTCGATCGTCGTGACCACCACGCCGCCGGAACTCTCCAGGACCCGCCGCATGACCTGAATCCGCTGTTTCGTCAGCAGGTTTCCGTGGATATCCGACGTATAAAACAGCAGATCCCTCGCCGGGTACAGCGAAATATCCGTATCAAAGCACCGGTAATCCTCACAGATCTCCCGCGCCCTCGAATCATCGTAGGTGACAATCAGCTTCCAGGGCGTCAGATCCGAAAGCTCGGACAGCAGATGCACCTTCTGCGAATCCAGGCATCCCGTGACAAGAAGCGGTCCCTGTCCGCGCTGTAAATCCGTCTTGAGATCCTGAAACTCGATCATCTCCTCTAACGGATTTGCAAATAAATCGCTCATTGTGTCTTGACTTCCTCCTTCCTCTCCGCCTTCTGCTTCTCTAGCTTCTCCTTCTCCCCGCGCGCCGCGCCGTTAAAATGGTTCATCGCCGCCTCAACGCCCTCTGTCATCATATCCACGACTGCCGCCGCACCGTCCTTAAACGCCGTCGTCATCGTTTCGGTTTCCTCTTTCGGAAAATGTCCCAGCACATAGTCTGCCAGATCCATGCGCGCCGGCTTCTCGCCCACACCAATCCGCACGCGTGGAAATTCCTGCGTTCCCAGATGGGCGATGATATTTTTGATTCCATTGTGGCCGCCCGCGCTGCCTTTTTTGCGGATCCGGATGCCGCCCGGAACCAAGCTGATATCGTCATAAATCACGATAAACTCCGATGGATCTACCTTATAATAATCCATCACCTGACGGATGCACTCGCCGCTCAGGTTCATATACGTCTGCGGCTTTACCAGAATGACCTTATTTCCCTCGATCACGCCTTTTCCGATCAGTCCCTTAAATGCTTTCTCCCGGACATCAATGTTATACTTGTCCGCCAGCGCATCCAGCGTCATAAATCCCACATTGTGGCGGGTTCCTTCATATTCTCTTCCCGGATTTCCAAGTCCTGCAATTACATACATAATTCTATTTCTCCCTCTTTTTCTATAGTATCAAAAATACCAGATTCTTCACTCATCGTCTTTCTCAAAAAGCCAAAACAGACACGACTTTAAGCGTTAAATCCTGAAACTGCCACTTTTTCAAGCTGTTTCAGGATCTAACGCACTTATTTTTCTGGATACTTTTAAAGTTACTGTTCACGGGTAGGCACTTTTGGAATCGAAAGTGCCGTAAGTTTTGGGGTCGTGTAAATAAGAAGTTACTTTCCCTTCACAACCTCAACCGCCTTCTGCAGCTGATTATCCTTCTCCTCTGGAATCACGACTTCCTGCGCCGCCTCTTCATCCAGCTCCACCTCGAGATCCGGCTCGATGCCTTTTCCATGGATATCATTTCCATTCGGCGTATAATAATGGTCGGTCGTCAGCTTAATCGCGCTTCCATCCGAAAGCGGCATCAGCGTCTGCACGATACCTTTACCGAAAGTCTTCGTTCCGACGATCGTCGCCACGCCGTAATCCTTCATCGCACCGGTAAATACCTCCGACGCGCTGGCGGAATTGCCATTTACCAGCACAACCATCGGGATCTCCAGGCTGTGTCCATCCTCAGCGTCGTATGTCTCCTCCGTGCCCTTCTTATTTGCCACGGTCAGGATCCGTCCGCCATCTTTCAGGATATAATCCGCCATCGAGACAACCGTCGTCACCTCGCCGCCCGGGTTGTTCCGCAGATCGATGATCAGGCGCTTCATGCCCTCGCCCTGCAGTTCCTCGATCTTGGATTTAAACTGATCGGCAGTCACACGGTCAAACTCTGCAACGGAAATATATCCGATCTCTTCATCCAGCATCTTGCCTGACACCGTCTGCACATCGATCGGTCGGCGGGTCAGGGTGATATCCTTGTACTCGCCGCTATTTTCACGATAAACCGTGATCGTCAGCTGGCTGCCTTCCTCGCCCTTGACGTAATTATTGACCAGAAGCGACAGATCCATGCCAATCACCTCGGTGCCGTCTACCTTATAAAGCGCATCACCCGGAAGGATGCCTGCCTCCTCGGCCGGGCTGCCCTCAAAGACGCGCACGATCGTGCTGACGCCGGTCTGGACATTCTGGGATACCAGAGCGCCGATGCCGCAGTAAGAACCATTTGTCTCATCCAGGAAGCTTGTCAGCTCGTCCGGCGTATAGTAAACCGCATACGGATCATTTAAACCACTCAAAAAGCCCTGATAAATGCCGGCTTCCTCCTCGGATGTATCAATTTTTTCCTCAAACAGGTACTTTTTATCGATAATATCCTGTATCTGCTCCAGCTTTTTCGTGACATTCTCAAAATTGACCGGCTCCTGTGCCTGCGACGGTGTTCCCTCGGTCTGTACCTGTACCTGTGTCTGGTAGTTGCCATTGTTTTCAGTTTCTCCAAATTGTCAGGTTCATCTTTGACATTG
>ERZ772892.1841-NODE-1841-length-20260-cov-9.125711_pt1 | contig 20260 bp, 8 predicted proteins | sample MGYA00512126_ERZ772892 | MGnify/ENA primary metagenome ERZ772892 (study PRJEB29015, sample SAMEA2737697) | human gut metagenome | biome: human gut; feature: human-associated habitat; material: faeces | place: China | collected 2012 ... | reverse complement strand
GCCGGAGCGGTGCTTAAGCCGCAAGGCGGGAATTGTGCGGTGTTGCCCTAACTGCTGGTTGTAAAAACTTGCACCCCATGCCGTGCGGCATCTCTTCGTTGCTGTTATAGTTTCTATTATATCATATGTTTCGCGTGTGTCAACGGATATTTTGACGAATATTATGCAGGCATCTCTTCGTTGCTGTTCACGCATTTTCTCTGCTGCTTTTTCTTTCCATCCTTCTTCACTTCATCCAGGCATTCCCGCTCACCTGCCTTCATTCTCACCTATTATCCCAAGGTCCATCTGAAATCAAAAAACGCCGGATATTTCCATTTCTCAGCTACACCCAACCAAAAAGCAGCGGCCAGCAATCTGCCAGCCGCTGCTTACCTTATTATAACAGCGCTCCCGGATGTTCCGCTCCGCTTCATCTCAATTACTCTTCGCTGTCATCCGGGATATCTTCCTCAAAAGCATCCATCCAGCTTTCGTTGTGCCACTTATCTTTTTCACCTTTTTCCTTGGCGGCAACCTTCTGCCGTTGTGCCTGGTCGTTCATTATGGTGCCGATCGGGTTCAGCGCGCGTTCTTCAATAATGTGGTAGAACAGCCCCATCGGGTTATTCACGTTGGGGTCCTTGGCGGCCTTTGCCCAGAACACATCAAAGTCCAGTTCATGCGCCATAGCTTCCATCAATGGGGTCAGGCTGCCATACTTTTCAATCACTTCATTCATGCAGGCCAGGTAATGCAGCCGCATTTCGTCTTTCAGCCCATTGCGCAGGCTGGAAGGCGATGGCACGCACCGCGCTGCCAGGTGGCGGTAAATTTCGTGGTAAGCGCCGCGCTGGCCGCTCGTCAACGTCTTTTCCAGGTATCCATCATCTACAAACTTTGCAAACTCTTTTCGCATATCCTGCCGTTTTACAATCGTTTCGGGAATCAGCTCTACCTTGGGCGGCTCAGGCTCCGGCATCGTTTGCTGCACCGGCTCGTCCATCACATGGTACTCCGCTTCCAACAGCTCCTCTTTGGGTTCTGCTGCCGGCTTTGCCTTGCGGAAAATATAAATGCGATAGTTATCCATATCCTCGCGCAGCACCTTGTTCAGGTACCGCGCCGGGCTGCGCATCGTCTGCGACCGGGGAATAATCTCCTGTGCATAGCGGGGTGCCACACCGGCCAGCCAACTGGTCAGCCCGCCGCAATCCAGGATGATGGCATTCATCTTTCCAAACACCGTTTTGTTGCCGCCGTCCTGCTCGCCATCGCCTGCCTGGATGGTGCAGCAGGCATCTGCCAACACATCAATGATCACTTCCACCGCGTGCAGCTCTTCGGGCGTAATCTCCGCGCGCAGCTGATCCATGCGCGCTTTCACAACAATTTCCTCCCGCAGCTCGGTGCGGTGGCGTCCAAAGGAATAGGGGATCGTTGTTTCCGGTGCCGAAACATAATCAAAGGTGATCACGCTGGGGTCATCCAGCAGCGAATCCTCAATCGCCACGGTGGGGCGGCCCTTCTTTTTGCTCTTTTTGCGCACCGTGCTGTTGATGCTGTCCAAGTTGGCCTGTGCGGCGGCATCATCCACTGGGTCAATCGTTACCACCAGCGAAAGAACCTTCTGCCCTTTTTTTTCGTACACATCGTAATTAAAAATAATATCCGTCTTTTCGTTAATTTCCGCCTTTGCCTTTTCCAGTGCCAGGCGGCGGAAATCCGACCATCGGTTGGCCGTATACGAAAGCTGTTCATACAGCATGCTCAGGTTCCATACCAGCGGTTCCCCGGCCGCTTTCTTTTTCAGGTACAGGCTCTGGTAGCTCTTGCACAGCTCGTAAATGCGGATGGAATAGGTGGACCGCATCAGCATGGTGTAGGTCACATCCATGGTGGTATACAGGGTTTTCAGCTGCACCAGGTGCGGTTTCAGCACCGGATCCAGCGTGATGGTCATGCGCGCGCGGCCCTCATCAATGCGCACTTTATCGATCCAGCGGAATGTTTCCACCGTGGAAGTTCCGTTATTCTTGATCCACTGGATGGGCGCGTTGGCCAGCTCCTCAATATTTTTGCGCACCTGCTTGTACAGCGCCCCGCTGTGCGGGTCCATGCCGGTCATCTTGATAAAATCATAAATGCTCAGCTCATAAGAGGGCAGGTCCGTATCCTCCGGCTTAATCATCGAAAAAATATGCAGCATCAGGCGCTGCTGGCTCAGCGTCAGGTTGTTGCGCGTCATCTGTACAAGGTCATTGGATTTGCGAACGATGGTCTGGTCCCCGCGTTCTTCAAACGTAACGACAAACGGATCATCTTTTTTCTGTTTACTTGCCGCCATAAGCAGGGGCCTCCTGTATCGGTTGCTGTATCCCGGGTGGTCACGCACATCATGCTAAACATTATAGCACATCCTGTTGTTCAGCGCAAGAATTGCAAATTTACACAGGGTTTCACCGCCATTACCCTGTGCAAAATGCAACACCCGCGTTGTGGTTTGCCATATATCCTGTGGGGGTTGCAGCCCGGGTGCAGGTTACACAGGGTTTTATTGTGCTTTTCTGTCCTGCTGTTTCAGGGTTCTGTAACCTGATGGAATGGCAACACCACTTTTTTCCCGTTCTCCCCCATCTCCCGGCTTACTTCTGGTTGTTATTATGGCTTAGATGTTTAGTTTTATATTAGTAATAGGTAGAGCCTGTGTAATTTAACAACGCAAACCTGTGTGTTCAACCAATTGCAGCCTGTGCATTCCACCACCACTTTCCTGTGCGGAAAGCAACCTGCGTAAAGTTGCAAATAAGCCAAAAACAGCCAAACCTGTGTAAATTGCAACACGGGGAGCGAGCCTATCCTGTGTGGTTTTCCAACAGGTACGCGGGTCACGGCGGGGCAGGGGAGCGGGAATACCCTGTGTAAAATTGCAACTGTTCCGGGGGTAACCTGTGCGTTTTTCCAACGGTAAGCGGCATAGGGAAACAGGGCAATCCTGTGCGTTTTTCCAACACGTTTCGGGAATGTTCGGCACAGAATGCGGGCAATACCCTGTGCAAAATTGCAACAGCTCACAGCTGCTTCAAATAGATCAGTTGCAAATTTACACAGGGCAGCACCCCCTATATTATAAGGTAAGTGCCGCACAGAATGGCGCGTGAGGGGTTGCAGTTTACACAGGATAGATTGAAAGCAGGGAGCTGGGATCTATCTGAAACGTCAAAAAGCTCGTCTGTTTCAGGGCAATACCGCATAATTCTAAGTGCCGCAGCCGCCGGAGCGGTGCTTAAGCCGCAAGGCGGGAATTGTGCGGTGTTGCCTCAGCAAACGCAGCCGAATTTTGTGCTTGCGAAAGATCCGCTATTTTCGTTGCTTTCAGATGCACCTCAGGAGCTGGCGCAAATAGAAATCGGCAAGGGGGAACCGGGAATCAGGGGCGGGGCAGGGGGGACAAAAAAGCGAATGGCATATGTGTAGCAAACCCGCACCCCGTTGTAAAGGGAGAACGGCGTCCCGTTGGCGGGCGTGCAATCCACCAAACACACACCCGCCGCCGCAAACACCGCAAACCGTTTGCAGGGGCGCGGTGTACCCATCGCGCCGCAAAAAAAACGGGAACCGTGCGCCGCAAACCTGCCATCCCTTCCACAAGGCGCCCACCCAGCCGCCAGGCCCCGCCGCAAACAGGCGCATGCGAAACAAATAATTGCGCAAAAACAGGGAAACGCAACAAAAAAGGCGAATTTTGCTGCAAAGTTGCGCTCTGCGTGCGCAGAGGATCATAAAACGCGCGGTCAAAGTATATAAAATGACCGCTGCCAAAAAGAAAATTAGAAATAAATTATACAAAGGCTTTGAACATATTGTATAATCGGAGGAAAGCGCAATCAGTAAAAATGCTGAAAAACAGGAATTTACGTGGATTGTATTGCCTTTCTGGTGTAAAGGTGCTATATTTTAACAATAAAAAGTAAATGCGCAATGAGAAAACTCGATGCGGTTTTTTTTTGAAAACAACATGGCAACGGTTGCGCAAGTAAAAGAAGCTGGCTTCTTTTACTGTTCCACAGGGAGCCCCTGTGGAACAATGTGCTTCCATCAAGCCAGCGCGAAAGACGGGTGAGCAGATTGAATAGAACAGGAAACAACACAACAGGTTGGGCGCGCCGGCTGACAGCGCTGCTTGTCACCGCTTGCCTGGTTATGGCAATGGCCCTGCCTGTATACGCCGAGGAGGATCTTCTGCCCGACGCACCTGGCGAAGTAGAGCTGCTGGAGGATGAGCAGGGAACGGCCTCCGGGGAGGATACCGTTCCGCCGGAGCAGAACGCCGCCACCCCGGTGCCGGATGCCGCCACCCCGGAACCGGAACAAAGCGCCGAGCCGGAGCAGCCCGCCCCGACCGAAACGCCGGAGCCCACGGCAGAACCTACCCCGACCCCGGAACCGGCAGCCACCGCAACGGCCACCCCTGTGCCGACCGTGACCCCCACCGCCACCCCGGAACCGACCGAACAGCCGCAGATGGACGCCGAGGAAGCGGAAGATATGGATAGGGCGCTGGGGGTTAGCACACAATCTAATCAGTTTACCGTTTACTTTGCAGTCCCGAGCAGTTGGGAAGTAACAAAAAATTCTACAATTACCTTTAATGCAAAGCGCGGAAATGGCAGCCAGGAAAAAGACGGAGAGATTGGCGAAAAGCTAATGTCCCTTGTTCCCGACAAAATTACTTCCAAAGGCCAACGCATTTATAAAATTATTTTGACAAATGGCGACCAGACGATATGCCCCTGGGGCGGATATGTCTGGATGCAGTTTACTTTAGATGGAAGCCATAAAGTAAGAGTAAAAGCTCCACCTGAAAAGAACAATTTTGTAGGAGTTGACGTATTTAATGACAAATATTATGATGGCGATGCAAACAGCGAAAATGGTGATGTAGCTTGGAATGATGCCGACTGGGCAAATGCATCAGCATTACCTAACCCTGCTGACCACACCGCTTTTGGCGGCCATAAGATGGTCTTTGAAAACCTGAGTGATTCTGACCTGGCAAATGTAACCGCAGTATTTACGGAACAAGATTCTTCCAGAAATACAACGGCAACTGAAACGGTAACGATCGGTAATGTTGCCAAAAACGAAAAGCGGCGTTTTGAAATTCCTATAAGTGCCTGCTCTTCTGTTCAATTCGTTGCCGGAAATGATAAAGAACCGTTAAGTACGAGCTATAACTTCTACGAACAGGGAACAGACGAAAATACATTCCTTTATAACGCAAGCAAAAAATATTGCTTTACTTATAATGTAAATAACCAATCCACCTGGGGAACCCCGCAAGGCAAGCAAGGCAAGCAAGTTATTTACTTCGATGCAACTTTCTCCGGGCTTTCTTATGAGAATGAAACAAGTGAAACACATGGCGCGATTGGATGTGGCATGCCGACGAACGACGGTAAGCTTTGGTGCTATCTGACGGGCGTTGGTAAGGATCCTATAACAAAGGAGATGGATCAACTAAAGGACACCAACATCTGGTATTACGAAGTGCCGGAAGGTTATACAAAAATCCGTTTTGCTTCTTGGGCAGTTGAGAACGAAAACACAGCCGATAACGGTAATGGTACGGCCATGATGGACATCCCAGCCGACCTTTCCGAACCGTGTTTCTTTGCGGATGCCAGCGATGATGTAATTTATAAAGGTGGCAACCGCGAAGGCTACTGGGCTGAAAAAGGTACCCTGCGTGATGCCGAAACGTGGAAGAAGACTAAAGTAGTAGATATTGCATCCGTTCCTTTTACGGAAAAACCAAACACAAAGTATGTTACCAGTACGTTGTATGACTATTATACAGATTACGAACTGAACGGCAATAACCGTGGTAGTTACGATCGAAATTCTTCTACTGTAAGTCACCGCAACTGGGTACCCTTCCGCCAGTTCGATCAGGCGCTGAGCGATTATTATAAGGATGCAAGTGCCGAATACCCGATTTATACCGGACATTTTCAGCCTGGAGGAGGAACTAACTTTAGCGATATTGCTGGGACATTAAATTTGTTTGGGTACAACACAAACGATCGGCGTTTTATGGCAATCAATAACTCTCAGTATAATGAAGATTCTCAAAACAATGACAATAATCATACATACTATGCCTATCAGGGTTTGGTTGCGAATAAAACATCCACCGGTAAAGCAGATGGAGCACCGTTGTTAAACGGAACAACATCAGCAGTAGAACCGCACTTTAACAAAGACTTCCTCTTAGGAAAGAATAGTAAAAATGCAAAGCTTGGTGAAGTGTATGAGAATGTAAAGTTCCCATTTACTAAAGTGAAAAATCTTTTTGGTAATGAGCCGGACGTTGATTATTGGTGCTTTGACAGCAAGGATACAACCTTGTATCTAAAACAAGATTCGGGACAAAATTCGGATTCAAAATATTTTCTCCAAGAAAGTACCACTAACAGAGATCCTTCAAAGAATGTGAGTGCGTTATCGAACCCGAAAGACCCTTATGGCTACTTCCCGTTCAATGAAACAGCAACCCCTGGTGTGTTTTCTACCTACAATTACGGCTTTGGCACCAAGCTGCAGATGGATTTTACCCTGACGGATGACGGCATGGTGGAAACAGAAAAGGCAGATGGAACAACGGAAAAAACCAGCATCAAGTTCTTCTTCTCCGGTGACGATGACGTTTGGGTATTCATTGATGGCAAGCTGGCGCTTGACGTTGGCGGTGCCCATGGTGAGGTTTCCGGCCTGCTGGAATTTGGCAAGGCAGATGAAAAGAATAATAGTGTAACAGCCTATGTCAGTAGGGTCAAAACAGGCGGAACGTCATTAGAAGGTGATCAAGATGAAAAAAAAGGCAACCCTGTCAAGACCGTAACATATCATGGCGAGGACATCAAGTTCTACGCGCAAGGCACTACTCTTAATGACCTCGACAAAGGCAAAAAGCACACCCTTACCATGTACTATATGGAACGCGGTATGTGGGAGTCCAACATGGCGGTGGCGTTCAACTTCCCGGATAATAACGAGCTGCAGGTTCAAAAAGAGGTCGATCTGAAAAACGTTACTGATGATGACTTCAAAAAATGCTTTACAGGCCAGAAAATCTTCAACTTCACCATCCAGAACCAGGCAACCCATTATGGAAAAACAGATGCCGCTGAACCGGATCCAAGCGATACCGAAGTGGTGAATTTGACTGCGACTGGTAACATGATTGAACCCGCAACCCCAGGAAAGAAAGATGACTACATTTTCGAGTTGGTTAAAAACCCCTGGCCAGATCCCAAGCCGGATTCCGGGCAAGATCCCGGGCAAGATACCGGGCAAAATACCGAACAGGTCCTTCACTGGTACGCACGCTATACGGATACGCAAAGTGCAGCGCGTGAGAAACGTCGTGGCATCCTGACGCTGGGAAACCCCATCAATATCGAAAACATGCGCTTCCTTACGTTCCAGGTTTACGTTGGTTCAAATGATGGTGGTGGAGGTGACCTTTCCCTCAACAACCTGTATCTGGAACTGCTGGATGATCAGAACCCCGCCGTCCAAAAAGGCAGCCTTGACACATCAGGCATTAACGGCGCAACGTATGGCTCGGTCGAAGTGAAGCCAGACCAATGGGTCACCGTAAAGCTGGACCTGCACAAGATGAAAGAGAAGGGCAAATTTAGCGGCAATGTTACAACCATCCGCGTGGGCGATAACTATAGCCGCAACATCTATTTCAGGAACTTTACCTTCATTCCCAAAGCGGTGCCAAGTAAGATGACCGGCTTTACAACCGATCAGGAGAAAATCCCGGATTACGGCTCCGCCAAAAGCGGTAATTTGGAAAACGCCAAATACGCACAGTACACCTCCACCATGGACACAGACACCCAGTTGGTGGACGGTGACGGACGCTTTGTTCTGGAAGCTGGAGAAACCGTTACCTTCAGCGACCAGTTCCGCCGCGGCAGCTACATTTCGCTCAAAGAGGAATTGAACCAAAACCTGTACGACACCAAATGGACCGTGTACGAGAACGGGCAGAAGGTTACTTCGATGGAAGGAGGTAAGAGCGTAAGTCTTCCTGATTCAATACCTTCGTTAGACGGGCGGGAGGGAAGCGGCCCCGATGATGGCCGAACGGAAGTTTATGACGAGAGTGTAAAGAATGATGGCTACACGGCGGAGAGCGAGAAGCCTGACAAAAACACCATCGTCTTCCGCTCCTATAAGGACCCGGACGAAAATAACTCCACGCTGACAAAGCTAAAGGTAGAATACGTCAACACCGTCAAAACCGGCGGGCTGAAAATCCAAAAGAAGGCCGCAGATGGTGAGGATGAGAACATTAAAGGCATCTACACCTTCAAAGTTACCTTTAGTGATGTTGGCGGTGCTGGTCTGGAAAAAAAGCCCATCGAAAAACCCGTTACGATTGATATGAGCCAGGGCAACACCGGAACCATCACCGGCATCCCCGTTGGCACCCGCTATACCATCGAGGAAGTCGAAACCAGTGATGGTTCCACACTGCAAAGCGTAACCGTTCCGGATGGTCAATACGCCCATGTGATCGGCAAGACCATGGTGGAAGGCGAGATTGTGGAGAGCAACAATCCGAACGATCTGGAAGTTACCGCAATCTTTACCAACACCAAGCGCAAACTGATCAACATTGAGTTCAACAAGCTCTGGGAAGATGCAGATGGTACGGATCTTAGTACAAAGAAACCGCCGGATACAATCTACATCCAGCTCCAGCGCCGCCTGAAAAACGGCACAGGCTATACAGACTGGGAACCGGTAAACTACCCGACCGCAGACAGCCCAGACTATGTTACCATTAACCGCGATGATTACGGCTGGAAGTGTATCTTTAACAACCTGGATCAGTACCCAATTAACGGCAGCGCGGATAATAACTATATTTACCGCATTGTGGAAGGTACGGTAGAGAATGGCAAATTTAAACAGGCAGCGGAAGACGGAACCATTACGATTAACGGCAATACGTATGTTGTAAAGGCTAAAGCAACACCAAAAAGCGAAACGAACAACGCGGGCAGCTCAACAGGCAATACAGCCACAGTAACCCCCGATGGAACCATCACCGGCGGCAGCGGCAAGATTGAGCTGACCAACAAGCTGCAGAACCCGAAGTTTGGACTGAATATCATCAAGAAGGACGCGGAAAAAGGCGAAAATAACAAAGAAGTATTCTTGAAAGATGTTGAGTTCAAGCTGGAAAAGCTGAGAGCCGAAAAAACAACCGAAGGAAAAACGCAGTATACGGTTGATACTGGCTACAAATTCAGTAGCAACAACAAAAATTATTTGACCGGTATAACCGGAACGGACGGCGAGATTACAAATAACCCGTTCAAAAATCTGGAACCCGGCAGATACCGGCTGACAGAAACCAAGGCACACCCGGGGTACAACCTGTTGTCCAAGTCGATTGATATCGAATTTACCCAAGACGGCAAGTACAAGATAGACGATGGCACCGCCAAAAACGCAACGGGCGATGCAGCCAGCGGCTACACAGTTACCCTTACCGTTCTGAACCGTAAAACGCCTGAGCTGCCCCACACGGGTGCAGACGCGCCAAGCCTGTGGCTGCTGATCGGCATGCCGCTGGCGGTGGCAGGGCTGTTGATATTCACATTCCGCTACAACAGGAAAGGGGGCCGGCGACATTAACCATCCCCCGGAAACCCAGCGACCCCCAGGGTACAGGGCCTGCCCGCCAGTGCGCGCCCGTTTTACGGCAGGGCGCAGCCATAAGCCGGGGTATAACTGAAAAGCTGAAAATATCGCCTGTTTCTATAAGCGCAGCCGGATTTTGCGCTAAGGCTTAAAAAAGCCTTGGGATCCGGAAAGGATTCCGGTGGCTCTTTGCCTTACATCCTGCTTGTGGCTGCGAAATATCCGTTATTTCCTTTGTTTTCAGATGCACCTTAAGCCAAGTGGGCAAGCGGCCCGGTTTTCCCTTCCTTTTTTCTTTACGGCACAGTGCGGGCGGCGCGGCAGCGTTTCCCCGCTGCAGCGCCCCGCACTGCACGCCGTGCTGATGCAGAACCCCTAAGCCGGGCGGCTTTGCCGCCCATCCGATGATGACTTTTTTTAAGAGAAGAGGTACTGAAATGAAAAAAGCAAAACGTTTTCTCACAGGCCTGTTGAGCGCCGCCCTGGCCCTCAGCCTGTGCGCCATGCCAGCAATGGCAGCGGAGGATACCACAAATGTGGATACCTCAAAGGTGAATACCCCCCAAAAGACCACGAGCGTAATTGATACCAAGAAAAAAGGCTCTATTACCATTTACAAATATCTTCACGCAGAAGATGGGGAAACGGCTACTCCTACAGGTGAAAAACAGGAGACACCGAAGAACAACAGTCCGCTTCCCGGCGCAGGTTTCACGATTTATGAGGTGAAAAATGCAACTTGGTTGGAAACCTATTATAACGGAAAGGAACAGACCTCTGACGATTATAAAATGCCGGTAATTGATGATTTCTTTGAGAAAGATGAGACTGGCAAGGTTAAAAGCTATGAGGCCAAAGATTTGACGGAGAGCACTAAGATTGCTCAGATTGGAAAAGAAACTTTTACAAAAAATGATGGCAGTGCTCAGTTTACAAACTTGGATTTGGGCTTGTATTTGGTTGTTGAAACAACTCAGCCGCAGGCTGTTGTTAAGGCGGTAACGCCGTTCCTGATTTCCATTCCTATGACCCGCGTAAAAACGAATAATGGGGATGAAAATCAGCTGAAAGAATGGCTCTATGACGTTGTTGTTTATCCGAAAAACAGCACCTCCAGAGGCGAAGTAATTATTGATAAAAAGGGCGTTGTTGGGGATAAAGATGCTACTGAAAAAGAAGCACTCAACAATGTAACCTTTGATTTGGAACGGTTGGACGATTCCCAAAATCCGGCAGTATGGGTGAAAGAAAAGACTGATTTGGTAACTGGTACTGCTGCCGAAGAAGTTACGGCAGTTGCTGGTCAGATTAAAGTTACCGGTTTGAATACGGGCTCCTATCGTTTTGTTGAAACGGCCAATGATAACAAGAATTATATTGTAGACGAGAGCAAGTATTACTATTTTAATATTGATGATAAAGGCCAGGTCGTTATTCCGGACGATTACAAAAACGATCCAGACTATGATAATAAAAACGGCACTTTGACCATTTACAACTACAAGCCGGATCTCGATAAGGAAGTATTAAAGCGCGGCGGCGATAAAGAGGATCCTAATGATTGGGTAGAAGCAACTGATTATAAAGCAGGTGCAACGATTCCTTACAAGGTAACTGTAACGGTTCCTGCAAATATTACAAAGCTTGGCACGTTCAAGGTAACAGATACCCCGATGCATCAGACGGATAACATTGATGCTGATAAGATTCATGTATACCACTATAATGGTACGGAAATTGATAACAGCAAATATGCTGTAGTTCGCGATAACACCCAAAAGGGCTTTGTGCTTACATTTAACAATCCGCGCGAGGATTTGGCAGGTGATGCAGGCAAGACTATCACCATTAGATATAAAGCAACCCTGGATAAAGATGCAGTGACCACGATTGATGGCAACCCCAATACTGTAGAACTTGAGTACACCAACAGAATTGGTTCTGATGGTCAACCTGCTGGCGACTCGACTGATAAAATCCATGATGATGCCATTGTTTATACGTTTGCAGTTAACATTGTAAAGACGGCTGCCGATAAGAACACTCCCTTGTCTGGCGTTGAATTCGACTTGTACGAAGAAGTTGCTGAAAAGACCGAAGGTACAGTGCTGGGCAGCACGATTGGCATGACCGGTGAAAATGCAGAAAAATATTATAAGCTGGTCAAACATTTAACAACTGATGGATACGGCAAAGTTTCTGCGAGTGGCCTTGAAAAGGGAACCTATTATCTGGTTGAGACTAAGACCGCTGAAGGATATAACTTGCTGAAAGAGCCTGTGAAAGTTGACCTGAACTTTGTGTATAGTGAGACTTGGGATGAACGCAAGGAGTATGTCGAAGGTGCGCTTGTAAAGCATGATGTTGATTACAATCGTCAGAATGCTTTCGAGAAAGGTACTACTAATGCAACAGAGTTGACCAGTGGTTCGATTACCGCAAATATCATTAACCGCAAGGGCTTCGACCTGCCCACCACCGGTGGTTTCGGCACCCTGCTGTTCAGCGGCATTGGCGTGCTGCTGGTTGTGGCCGGTGTTGGCGTGCTGCTGAGCCTGAAAAAGAAGAACCGCGCCTGATGCGCCCGCCGCAAGGCAAAACAATTTTACAATTCACCAATAGGGTATAGAGGGATAATCCATCATACACAGGGGGAGGGCCGGGTTTGGCCCTCCCCCTATGGTGGGTTATTGGGGAATAAATTTTTTGGGTGTACATGGCCGTTGTTCGGTTAATTTTTAGGCCCTGCGTGGGGAACCACCCCATGGGCGTCAGGTTTGTGGCGGGGAACCACCCCTCAGTCACCTTCGGTGACAGCGCAAACAGCGCCCCGTCCCCTCTGTCGCTTCGCGACATCTCCCCGCCCCGCGGGGAGTCACCCCTCAAGGGGCGCCAATATCTCACCTTATGTTTGCGCTGTCTGCAACGCAGACTGAGGGGGTGGTTCCCCGTGCAGAACCTAAAAATAAATATGGCAAGGCCCGCCAACGGGCCGATGGCGAGCATCGGCCCCTACAAATGATTTGCAATATTTGCGGCGCAAATGCGCCGCGGTCCGCCACAATGATTCATTATTCTTTATTATTTCGTCTGCCTCCAATTCCTCATTGCTAATTCTTAATTCTTAATTGCATCAGATCCCAACTTCAACCCTCTCACGGAAAGGTTCGCGGTGACGCTATGGATACCACAACAAAACTAAAAGTCGGCTTTGCGGCCTTGATGATCCTGTCCGGCATTGGGGTGGCATCGTACCCGGTTATCAGCAACGCGGTGGCGCAGCGCCACGCCAGCGAAGCGATCCAAAATTACGATGATACCGTAAAAAGCATGGATACCGAAAAACTGGACGCCGCCAAGGAGGCCGCCCGCCGCTATAACCAGCAGCTGGACAGCGCCGTGGAGCGCGATGCCGCAGGCGAAGCGGAGGATACCGGCACCAGCTATGTGGACCTTGTGGATGTGGGCGAAAGCCTGGGGTATATCACCATCCCGAAAATTGACGTCAACCTGCCGATTTACGAAGGCACCAGCGATGATGTGCTGCAAAAGGGCGTCGGCCATCTGGAAGGCTCCAGCTACCCCCTTGGCGGCGAAAGCACCCACAGCGTGCTGACCGGCCACCGCGGCCTGCCCGAAGCCGTGCTGTTCACCGACCTGGACAAGCTGGAAGAGGGCGACTGTTTCTACCTGCATATTCTGGATGAAACGCTGGCGTACCAGGTGGATCAAATCAAAGTGGTGGAACCGGAGCACACCGAGGATCTGGAAATCACCGCGGGGCAGGATTACTGCACCCTTGTTACCTGCACGCCGTATGCCATCAACACCCACCGCATGCTTGTGCGCGGCACCCGCATCCCTTATAATGGAGAGGAAGAAGCCAACACCCCGCAGGCCGTGCAGTATCAGGCGCTGCGCACCGGAACGGTGGTCAAGCGCGTGGTGGATGCCTGGCCGTGGATCGCGGTAACGGGCAGCATTGTGATCGGCGGCGAAGCGCTGCTGCTGCTTTTGCTGCTGCACCGCTGCAAAAAGCGCGAGGAGGATGACTAAATGGGACGGCTGATTGCTAAAATTCTGGCTTGGCTGGCCATTTTGCTGGGGCTGGCGCTGTTGATACAGCCCACCGCTGCCCAGTGGTGGACCAGCACCCGCAACGCCAAAACCGCTGCGCAGTTTGCGGCCCGCGCCGAAGCCCAGCCCACCGCCCCCGCGGCGGAGGAAACCACAGCCGAACCCCCGGAGCCGGAACGCGCCTACCCTGAACTGTACGCCGCGATGCAGGACTATAACGCGGAAATTTACGCCGGGGGCCAAAGCGGCCTGACCGACCCGTTTGCCTACGAGGAAGCCCCGCTGGACCTTGCTGCCTATGGCTATGACGATGATGTGCTGGCTGTGCTGTGGATCCCGCGCCTGAACCTGGAGCTGCCCGTTTACCTGGGCGCCAGCCGCGAAAACCTGGCCAAAGGCGCGGCGCTGCTGGGCCAGACCTCGATGCCGCTGGGCGGCGAAAACACCAACACCGTGATTGCCGCCCACCGCGGCTATTATGGCGCGGAAATGCTGCGCAACGTGCAGCAGATCCAGGTGGGGGACAAGATCCAGCTGACCACCCCGTGGGAAACGCTGATTTACCGCGTGAGCGAGCTGAAAATTATTGACCCCAGCGATATCAACGCCGTGCTGATCCAGCCGGGGCGGGACCTGCTGACCCTTTCCACCTGCCACCCCTACACCCGCAACAGCCAGCGCTACCTGGTAATTGCGGAGCACGACACCGCCGCTGCGGATACCACCAAAGAGGAGGATTTGCAGGAAAGCGCCGCTACCTGGGACGAAACGCCGCGCCAGGTGACCGTGGAGGATGCCGGCGGCAGCTCCATTGCCGAAGTGGCCCCCCAGGCCCTGACCCCCTTGCCGGGGGAGGGCAGCGCGGAATCCGAGGGGAGCGCGATCTCCAATACCATGATCTGGCTGGAAAACAACGCACTGTGGGCCGGGCTGGTGGTTATTGCCGCCGCCGTTGGCATTATGGTGATATGGAAAAAACACCGGGAGGATTAACCATGCAGTACACACAGCAGGCCGCCGCCGTTACGGCCGAAGTAAACAAGGCCGTGCAGGGCAAACAGCAAACGGTAAACACCATCTGGATGGCCATGCTGGCGGGCGGCCATGTGCTGATTGAGGATATTCCCGGCGTGGGCAAAACCACGCTGGCGCTGGCCTTTGCCCGCGCGCTGGACCTGAAAGAAAGCCGCGTGCAGTTTACGCCGGATGTTCTGCCGTCCGATTTGGTGGGATTTTCGGTCTACCAGAAAGAGACCGGCAAGTTTGTGTACCACGCCGGTGCGGTGATGTGCAACCTGTTTTTGGGCGATGAGATCAACCGTACCTCCTCCCGCACGCAGTCGGCTTTGTTGGAAGTGATGGAAGAAGGCACGGTGACGGTGGACGGCGTCACCCGCCCAGTGCCCGCACCCTTTACCGTAATTGCAACCCAGAACCCCATCGGTGCCGCCGGCACGCAGATGCTGCCGCAGTCTCAGCTGGACCGTTTCATGGTCTGCGCCGTAATGGGCTACCCCGATGAGGAAGCGGAGCTGGCAATTTTGGCCGGGCAGAGCAAAGGCCGCCTGCTGGACCGTGTGCGCCCCGTTGCCGGTCAGGCAGATCTGCTTGCCATGCAGCAGGAGGTCAGCACGGTATTTGTGCATGAGCTGATGTACCGCTACATTGTGGCGCTGGCCCAGGCCAGCCGCAAGGACCCGCGCCTGGCCGTGGGGTTAAGCCCCCGTGCCACCCTGGCGCTGACCAGCATGACGCGCGCGGCGGCGTACCTGGCGGGGCGGGATTTTGTTGCCCCGCAGGATGTGACCGCTGTGTTTGATGCGGTTGCCCGCCACCGCCTGGTGCTGAACGACCAGGCCCGCGCAGGCGGCGAAACGGTGGACAGCGTAATGCAGGACCTGCTGCGCACCGTGCCGCGCCCCCGCCCCGAAAAGGCTGACCGCCATGGCAGGTAAGCTGGGCCGGGCGCTGGTGCTTTTGGTGCTGCTGGCTGCGGCGCTCATCACCCAGGCACCGCTGGCGGTGTTCCTGTTAGCGTTTGCGCTGGTGCTTCTGGTGCTGCTGCGGCTGGACGCCGCCTATCTGCGCAGGCAGGTAACGGCAGAGCTGCTGGTGCCGGACAAACCCGTGATACAGGGCGAAGATTTTACCCTGACGGTTCGGCTGCGCAACCGCAGCCGGTTGCCCATCCCTGCGCTTGTGGTGCTGCTGAACGCCGCCGATGAATGGGGCGGGGGGCAGATCACCCTGCGCTGCGCCGCCATGTTGGGCGGCAGAGAGAGCGCCGAACAGCGCATTACCTTAAACGCAGGCAAAAGCGGCGTGTGGAGCATTGCGGTGCGGGGCATCACTCTGCGGGATCACCTGGGGGTGTTCACCGCGGCGTGCCCGGCTGCCGTGCAAAGCCAGAGCATCTGTGTGCTGCCCGCTGCCGCGGCTGGCAAAGCCAAAGCGGAAACCGCCCCCGATGAGGACGGCGACGAAGCCGACACCCGCGCCGCCCTGGGCGGCAGCTATGAGCTGCGGGAGTACCGGGACGGGGATAACCTCAAGCAGGTACACTGGAAGCTGAGCGCCAAGCTGGACCGCCTGATGGTGCGCGAACCGCTGACCGCCCTGCGCGCTGCCCTGACCCCCGGTGGGGACCTGGACGGAGCGGAGGAATGGGGGGATTTTCCCCAACAGGCGGCGAAGCACCGCAAAAACCCGCCCAAGCGCAAAAAAGAACGTACTGCCCTGAGCCGGCGCGGCGCTGCCGACCCCGGCAGTGGGCTGAAGTTTGTGGACCGTGTGCTGGTGAGCACCCAGCGCCCCGCAGCGCACCCCGCGTTGTGGCTGGCGGCAGATGCCGCGCTGCTGCTGGCGCTCACCTTTGGTTTGCTGCTGGTGCTTTCTACCGGGTTCGGTATTGCGGTGCCGTTGTGGGTGTGGCCCGCGGCAGCCGCTTTCTGCGCCGGGTGGGCGCTGTTCCTGCGTGCGCCGCAAGCCCTGCGCCGCTGGGGGCTGCTGGCGGGGGTGATTGTGTATCTTGTGGTGTTGTTCATCTGCCAGCGGAACTTTTTGGCCGGGGCGCAGCAGTGCGCCGGGAACATTGCCCAAAGCCTGAACGCCCGCCTTGGCAGCGCGCTGCCGGTGGCCCAGGGCGGCATTGCGGCGCAGCTGGGGCTGTTTTTGCTGCTGGCCGCCCTGCCCGTTACCGGGGCGCTGGCCGCTGCGGCCCTGCGCCGTGCGGATGCCCTGCTGCTGGATCTAATGCTGCTGCCCGTTGTTGTGCTGCTGGCGCTGGCCGGGGCCGCGCCTGCTGTGCCCGCCTGCCTGCTGCTTTTGGCCGGTTGGATGGGGGCGTGGGCGGCTTCCTGCTCGGTGCAGCGGCGGGCCTTGTGGGGCAGGCGCGATACCGAAAACTACCGCCAGAACCTTTGCCGCCATTATAACATCCAAAAGTCTGCCGCGCTGGCGGCGGGCGGGCTTTGCCTTACGCTGGCGCTGCCCTGTTGGTGGCTGCTGCGCCCGGCGCTGGGGGTTCCCCTTGGCTGGCTGCAGCCCGCGGCCCAGCGGGTGGAATCCGCCGCGCTGAGCACCGCCATTACCTGGCTGCCGCGGGTCAGCGGCGGCAGGCTGAATATTCAGGTAGAAGCCGCCGCCGGTGGTGTGGCGGATGGCGCCTTGAACCAGGGCGGGGGTATCCAGGTCAGCGGAGTGACGGATCTGGCCCTGACCGCCAGCGACAAACCCGAAGAAACCGTATACCTGCGGGGATTTATCGGCGGCAGTTATGACGGCACCACCTGGCAGGCCCCTGATGCCGATGCCTTTGACAGCGCCGCTATGAACTGGAAAACCGAGGATAACGCCCGGCTGACCATTGCCAGCCTGCCGTTTTTGCGCACCGCCTATGACGGCACCGCCCAGCCCCAGACGCTGACGGTGGAGCGCATCCACGCCGATACCCAGTACACCTATGCACCGTACAACGCCTACTGGGGTGATTATTACACCATCCAGGGCGATGGCGCCGCCGCGGGCCAGACCGCGCAGGACGATGTGTTCCTGTATTACCCGCGGGATACCGCCCAAACCCAGCTGGAAGCCCGCGCCGATGCCGACCCCAGCGTGCTGGACCGGATGGAAGCATCCTATGCCGCTTACGCCGCCAGCCGCTACACCGCCGTGCCGGACGGCTATGACGAGCTGCAAACCCTGTGCGATGAAGCTAAAAAGGACCAGAAGCTGACCGAAGCTGCGGACATTGGCGATTACATCCGCGCTTACCTAAACACCAACTACCAGTATAATGCCAGCGCTCCCCAGCCGCCGGAGGGGGCCGACCCCATCCGTTACTTTTTAACGGAATCCAAACAGGGGTACAGTGTGCAGTTTGCCTCGGCGGCGGTGGTTATGTTCCGCATGTTCGGGCTGCCTGCGCGCTATGTGGTGGGCTATGCCGCGCCGCAAAGCCTGTTTACCCAACAGGAGGACGGCAGCTGGCACGCCATTTTACAGGACGATAACGCCCACGCCTGGGCGGAGGTGTACATTTCCGGCCAGGGCTGGACCCCCATGGAGATGACCCCCGGCGTGCTGGTCAGTGCCCAACAGGCCGACCTGCGCACCGACCCGCTGCCCGAAACTCAAGGTCAAGACACCGCCCCTGCAGCAGGGGAGAGCAGCGCAAACGAACCCGCAGCCACCATCGTGCCCCGCAGCAGGCTGGTTTTGGCGGCGTTGCTGGGGGGGTGCCTGTTGGCTGCTGCGGTGCTGCTGGTGCTGGCCCGCCGCCATGCCATGGGGTATGGCCGGGGCAGCTGCAACGCGCGGGTGCTGGCCGTGTTTGGCAGCATCTACCGCCTTTTGGTGCGTCGCGGCCTGCCGCCGGATACACCATCCGATGCGCCGGAGTTTGCCGCATTTTTGCAAAGTTGTGTCCCCGCCCTTGAACCCCAGGATGCCGAAGCTCTGCTGGCATTGGCCCAAGCCGCCCAATTTGGCGCAGGTACGATGACTGAGCAGGATACGGACAAAATGAGAAAACTTTACCAGGTTATAAAACACACTGGAAAGCGGAAACAGAGCCAGAAATCGGTTGAAAAACAGAGTCAGGAATGATATAATGACCCCGTATTGGGGTAGCGTGTTCTTTGCTTTCTTTGCACAGGGGGCTACCATGATCCAGGAAAATGTGGTATAATATGTTAAGCCCATTGACCAAGTAGGGAATGGCCGGGGTGGGGGACTGGTTTCTGGAACAGTACCCTGGGAACTGCCCGTGGGGCGGAAAACCGGCAAGGACAGAAAGAAGATCTTATAGAAGCAAACGTTAACAGGAGTAAACCCATGCCGCGCCGTAAACAGACAGAAGGAGAAAAAAAAATTGACATCAGCCAGATGGCTGAAGACCTTGGCGTGTCCAAGACCACGGTATCCCGTGCCCTTTCGGGCAATGGCCGTGTCAGCGAAGCGACCCGCGCCCGCGTGGTCCAGTACGCCAAAGAGAAAAACTATGTGCCCAATATGCTGGCACGCGGGTTGGTAACCCAGCAGTCTTATAATATCTCACTGGTGTTCTCGCGCCAGTTCGGCAACCTTGCCGCACCATTTTTGCGCAAAACCGTCAGCGCCGTGTACGATATTGCCGCCCGCAATGATTATGATGTGCTGATGACGATGGTGGGCGAGCAGGAAACAAGCCCGATGCAGCGTCTGTTGGTCAACCGCAAGATCGATGGCGTGATTCTGGCCCGCACGCTGGAGCGTGATCCGCTGATCCCCATGCTGCAAAAAAGCGGCATCCCCTTTGTTGCCATTGGCCGCCCGGCTGACCAGGATGTCATCTCGGTGGACCATGATCAGGTGGGCGGCTGCCGCGAGCTGGTCAGCCTGCTGCTGATGAAGGGCCTGCGCCGCATTGCCTTGCTGGGCGGATCCATGCTGTACACCGTCAACCAGTCCCGCCTGGAAGGCTATAAGCAGGCGCATGACCGCGCCTGCTGCAAGATTGATGAGAGCCTGCTGTTTTTGGAGCTGGAAAGCGACGATCTACGCACCAGCGCTGTGGAGCTCGCGGTACAGCGTGGGGCGGACTGCATCCTGTGCATGGATGACCAGGTTGCCCAGCTGGCTTTGAACACCCTGAGGCAGCTGAACCTGCGCGTGCCGCAGGATATCCGTCTTGCCTCCCTGTATGACGACGAAGCGCTGCAGGGGTGTACGCCACAGATCACGGCGGTCTCTTTTGATGCCGAACAGCTGGGCCGCCGTACCGCACAGCAGCTGCTTTCCCTCATCCGCCATCAGCCAGTGGAAACCCGCACCCTGCTGGGGTACCAGGTGGGGTTGCGTTTATCGACCCAGACCTGAGAGAAAAGTAGATAATTATAAGGCAACACCGCACAATTCCCGCCTTACGGCTTAAGCACTGCTCCGGCGGCTGCGGCACGGCATCTGCGTTGCCAAAATGCTCGATAAGACATCC
>ERZ772892.1839-NODE-1839-length-20285-cov-21.805734_pt1 | contig 20285 bp, 23 predicted proteins | sample MGYA00512126_ERZ772892 | MGnify/ENA primary metagenome ERZ772892 (study PRJEB29015, sample SAMEA2737697) | human gut metagenome | biome: human gut; feature: human-associated habitat; material: faeces | place: China | collected 2012 ... | reverse complement strand
CCCCCTGTGAACTCGCTGTATAAAAAGCGAGTGTTCTTACAGCCTTTCAAATGCTGTAAGAACACTCGCCATGGTGCGCGAGGCGGGACTTGAACCCGCACGTCCGGAGTGGACACTAGAACCTGAATCTAGCGAGTCTGCCAATTCCACCACTCGCGCATATTCCGTTGACCAGATTGCTCAGATATTGTAGCATGGACAGCGGAAATTGTCAATCCTTTTTTTCGGGGTTTGGCGAAAAAAGTGTATTTTTTCCTTTGCTGCTTGGAAAGAAGCGCGTGTTCATCCAGCGGCTCAGCTCCGGACTGCCAAGCAGGACGGTCAGAAGCAGGCTCACCGCCAGTGCAGACAGCGGAGCAAGCGAGTCAAGACCGACAAACAGCGCCCAGTGCTTCGCGGTGAGGACAAAGAAACCGTGCAGCAGGTAGATAGGGATGGTTGCCTGACCGATGCCTGTCCAGAGAGGGATTGAGCGCGAAGGCCAGGGGAAAAGCAGGAGAAAGCATATCCAGCAAAAGGCGAGTGCGAGGGAGAATACCTTTTGCACTACGGTTGCGCCCAGTCGGGCAAAGCTCTGCGCACCGAAGAGAAGACCCGTCGGCAGCGCGTCCCAGCGGAGCAGGAGCCACGTCCCCGCGGCGGTCAGGAGAGCGGACAGAAACAGCGGCAGAACCCGGTGCTTTCCGGAGGGCAGGCGGACAGTTTTGCAGTACAATCCTGTCAAAAAGAAGGGGAAAAAGCTCAGAAGGCGTCCAAAGGAGAGCCAGTAGCCGGAAACGGGAATCGCGCCCCAGAGCACGGCAACCAGCAGGGAAGCGAGAACGGCTAGCGGCCGCAGCTTCCGGGAAATTTTCTCCAACAGCGGTGCCAGCGCAAGGCAGCCGATCAGCACGACAAGATACCACAGATGCCAATAGGGAACCAGAAGCCAGCTTACAACCTTCTGCGGGTTGCCCAGCACCAGCCAGTCAAACAGCCGGTAGAGGAGTTGGCAGACAGCGTACAGAAGCAGAAGCCCCCGAACCCGCCGCAGCGAAAAGCGCGCAAAGCGCCCGGAGAGAAACAGCAGCGCGGGAATGTGAAACGCATAGATCGTGCGGTAGAGCGGCATACAGCCGTCCGGGGAGGCTTCCAGAAAGTGGCCGAACACGACGAGAAAGACCAGAACCGCGCGCAGATGATCTATGCGAAGATCCCGCACAGGACACTCCCGCAAAAGCGGTTTAACGCTCGTCAAACGGGACATAATCCTTATGACGGATCAGCGGCTTGTAGGCCGGACGGTAGATGCGGCCGCCGGTCAGGACCTCCTCCATACGGTGCGCGCACCAGCCGGTGATTCTGGCCACGGCGAACAGCGGGGTAAAGAGATCCGGGGAGATGCCCAGCATACAGTACATCAGGCCGGAATACATATCCACGTTGGCGCACATGACCTTCTCACTGCCGGTGATCTCGGCGAAAACGCCGGGCGTGACGCGCTCGATGGCTTCCATCAGCTCCAGCTCGTCAAGCATGTTTTTCTGGCGCGCCAGCGTGCGCGCGCTTTTGCGGAGGATCAGCGTGCGCGGGTCGGAGAGGGTATAGACGGCGTGGCCCATGCCGTAGATCAGACCAGAGCCGTCGCCGGCTTCCTTGTTCAGCACCTTGCGGACAAAGGCCGCGACCTCCTCGTCATCTTTCCAGTCCCTGACGTTCGCCTTGAATTCCTCAAACTGCCGGAGCACCTGCCGGTTTGCGCCGCCGTGCTTCGGGCCCTTCAGCGAGCCGACGGCCGCGGCGATGGCGGAATAGGTGTCCGTCCCGGTGGAGGAAACGGAGCGGCAGGAGAAGGTGGAGTTGTTGCCGCCGCCGTGCTCGGCGTGGCAGACCAGACACAGGTCGAGAAGACGCGCTTCCTCATGGGTGAACTGCTTGTCCGGCCGGATCATCCGCAGAAAGTTTTCCGCGATGGAGAGTCCCGGCTCGGGGCGGTGCAGATACAGACTGTCGTCATCAAAATAGTGGCGCTTGACAACGTAAGCGTGCGCAACGATGACGGGGAAACGGGCGACCAGCTCGATGGACTGGCGCATCATGTTTTCCACGGTCAGACTGTCCGGATCGGGGTCGCAGGAGTAGAGCGCCAGCACCGAACGCCCCAGCTTGTTCATGACGTCGTGGCTGGGATTTTTGAGGATCATGTCCTCGGTGAAGTTCTGCGGCAGCGCGGTGTAGGAGTGCAGAACGGCGTTGAACATCTCATACTGCTCGCGCGTGGGAAGCTTGCCCAGCAGCAGAAGGTAGGCGACCTCGGAGAAGCCGAAGCGCTTTTCGCGGATGTAGGCGTCCACAAGGTCGGTCAGGTCGTAGCCGCGGTAGATCAGGCGGCCCTCCATGGGGACGCGGTCACCGTCAACGACGCTGTAGCCGAGGACGTTGCCGACCTTGGTGCAGCCGACTATGACGCCGGTGCCGTCGTCGTTTCTCAAGCCGCGCTTGATGTTGCTGTTTTCCCGCGCCTCATGGATCAGAGAGTTATGGATCTTGTAATCGGCGCATAGACTGTGAATGAATTCCTGATAGGTGGACGGGCTTTCCTGTTCAGCCATGGAGATCACCTCGCAAAAGATTTTACCTATTTTATCAAAGAAAGAGCGCCGCGTCAATGCAAAACGCGCCGCAGAAAGGAGAAGTTATGAAAGGAAAAGTGATTTTGGCAATTTTTGTTGCGTTGGCGGCATTTGTACTGCCGTTTTTTCTGCTGCCGGGGGCGAAAAATGTCCCGCCAACGCAGGAAACGGCGGTGCAGACGGAGCCTTCTGAATCCGCGGAACCACCACAGGTGTCCTTCGACGACGGACTTTTGCTGCGGGTAGAAACGGCCGACGGCGTGGAGGAAATGACGCTGCACGACTATCTGACCGGCGTGGTGCTGGCCGAGATGCCGACGGATTTTGCCCCGGAGGCGCTCAAGGCGCAGGCGGTCGCGTCGCGCACTTATGCGCTGCGCAAGATACAGGCGAGAAAACACGGCAGCGTGGATGTCTGCGGGAGCTTCGCCTGCTGTCAGGCATGGACGCCCGTGCAGGAGTTTGCCGGGACGGAAGCGCTGACGCGGGCGGAAGAGGCCGTGAGCCAGACGGACGGGCTGGTCGTGACCTACAGCGGGGAACTGATCGACGCGACCTTTTTCTCCTGCGCCGCGGGGATGACGGAGGCGGCTGCCGCAGTCTGGGGCAGCGACGTGCCGTATTTGCAGGCGGTGGAGAGCCCGGAGCACGAGGAGCAGTATGAGGAAAGCGTGACCTTCAGCGCGGCGGAATTTGCGGAGAAGCTCGCACACCCAGAGGCGGACTTATCGGGAAGCCCCACCGAATGGTTCGGCGAGGAAACGCGCACTGCGGGCGGCGGACTGGACAGCATCCAAATCGGCGGCGTGGAGATCCGCGGGACGGAGCTGCGCTCCCGCTTTTCTCTGCGCTCAACGGTCATGTCTTTCTCCGCTGCGGAGGATGGCGTGACTATCACGACCAGCGGCTACGGCCACCGTGTGGGACTGAGCCAGTACGGTGCCGATGCGCTGGCACAGGCAGGGGAGAGCTTTGAAGAAATTCTGCTGCACTACTATCAGGGAACGGAGATCCAGCGGCTGTATATGGCGTAAAAAGCGCGTCTGCGGCAGCAGACGCGTCAGACTGTCAAAAAACCCATCCAGCCGAAAGTTTCGGAGGGAAGAATAGTGTGAAAGGGAACCGTCAGGGTTCCCTTTCGCGTTCAATAACCCGCCGCAGCGGCCAAAATTGCAAAATAAAAATACAAAATTCAGATTTTGCAATTTTGCAGGCAGGTTATCAAAAAAGTCCAAAGGGACTTTTTTGATAACCTGGCGCGTCTGCGGCAGCAGACGCGTTTTTTTGATCATTAAATATCGTAAATTCCAAGCAGGACGATGCCGACGACGACAAGTGCGATCATCAGATAGTGCTTCCACGACAGCTTTTCCTTCAGGAAAATGCGGCCCCAGACCGCCGAGAGTACACAGTAGGCCGAGATGATGGGCGCAGACATCATAACATGATCTTCGTCCGCCAGAGCGTAGATGTAGAAAAGCTGGCCGACCGTTTCGCAGGCAGCGCCGATGTACTTTGGCAGCTCCAGCTTGAAGGTGAACTTTTTGCGGCGGATCAGCAGATAGGCAAGGCAGCCCAGGCCGGCGGCCAGGAAGGTCAGCTCGTAGGCGACGTTCGCGGAGTCCTCGTTGAGCGTTTCCAGCACCAGAGAGTCGGCGAAGGTGCCGGCGGCATCCAGCAGACAGTAGGCGATCGGCAGGCAGATGGCCAGCCAGCTTCTGGCGTACTTGCGGTTGGCGTGCTCCTGACGGCGCGCGCGCAGCTCGTCGTCCTCGCGCGCTTCGACGACGCCCAGACCGATCACGCCGATGCAGACCAGCGCGATCGCACCGACGACCAGCACGGGATTCGCGCCGTCCAGCGCGCTCAGGCCACCGGTCAGCATGGTCAGCACGGCGACCAGAGCACCGGAGGAATTGCAGATGGGAGAGGAGATCGAAAGCTCAATGTAGCGCAGGCCGACATAGCCCAGCGCCATGGAAACGATGTACAGCAGCGACACGGGAAGGTATGTCCAGATGACCTGCCACGAGATCGCGACATTGCGGAAGAGGATCATATAGGCCGCGTGCAGGCCCATGACGGTGCCGACGGCGACTACCATTTTCAGATGTGCTGTGCGGTCCTCCTGACCGCAGCAGCCGATTTTGGAAAAGAGGTCGGAGCCGCTCCAGCAGAGTAGCGCGATCAGTGCAAACCAGAACCAATTCATTTTATTACCTCCGGAAGTTTTGCAAGGCCGGTTTCCACCAGCTTCTGTACGGACAGAAGGATGCCGAGCTTTGCGTGATACCATGTCAGGCCGCCCTGAAAATAGACGGCGTAAGGGGGACGGATGGGGCCGTCGGCCGACAGCTCGATGGACGAGCCCTGCACGAAGGCGCCGGCAGCCATGATGACCTCGTCCTCATAGCCGGGCATGGCCCAGGGCACGGGGTCGGCGTAGCTGTCCACCGGGGCGGCGGACTGAATGCCCTTGCAGAAGGCAATCATACCCTCACGGGAGCCGAGCTCCACGGCCTGAATGATGTCATGGCGGCTTTCGCTGCCGTCCGGCACGACGCGGAAGCCCATGCGCTCATAGAGATTTGCCGCGAAGATCGCGCCCTTGAGCGCGGAGGCGACGACCGTCGGAGCAAGGAAGAAGCCCTGATAGAAGGCAGGCATCAGGCCGAGATTTGCGCCGACCTCCTGCCCGAGGCCGGGCGCGGAGAGGCGGAAGGCGCAGCGCCGGACGTATGCTTCTCTGCCGCAGATGTAGCCGCCGATGGGGGCGAGGCCGCCGCCGGGATTCTTGATCAGACTGCCGACGACCATGTCCGCGCCGACGTCACTGGGCTCTGTCGTTTCAACAAATTCACCGTAGCAGTTGTCCACCATGCAGATGATGTCCGGCTTGACGGACTTCAGGAAGGCGATCAGTTCGCCGATCTGTTTGACCGAGAAGGTCGGACGGGTGGCGTAGCCCTTGCTGCGCTGGATGGTCGCGAGCTTGGTGCGCTCGTTGACCGCGGCGCGGATGGCGTCATAATCAAAAGTACCCTCCGGCGTCAGGTCGACCTGTCGGTAGCTCACGCCGTATTCCTTCAAAGAGCAGGTCGACGGGCGGATGCCGATGACCTCCTCCAGCGTATCATAAGGCGCACCGACGGGGGAGAGCAGCTCGTCGCCGGGCAGCAGATTGGCGGACAGGGCGACGGTCAGCGCGTGCGTGCCGCAGGTGATCTGCGGGCGGACGAGAGCGGCTTCCGTGTGGAAGGTGTCGGCATAGACCTTTTCCAGCACGTCGCGGCCGACGTCGTCATAACCGTAACCGGTCGTGGCGGCAAAGCAGGACGCGCCCACGCGGTTTTTCTGCATGGCGGCGATGACCTTGGCCTGATTATATTCCGCCACGGCGTCCACCGCGGCAAAGCGTTCCCGCAGCCCGGTCAGAACGCTTTCCCCATAGGCGTAAACCGCCGGGGAAACGCCGAGCTGCAAATACAGATCTTTCATTTCTCTTCCTCCATCTCCTGAAATACGCGGCGCGCCATATCGCTGACGACCTCCGGCCGCGTCACAATGATCCCGCTCTTTTCATCTCCGAGAATGAGCAGCGTGTCGCCCGGCTGAATCCCAAACAGTGCCCGCGCGTCCTTGGGAATGACGATCTGGCCGCGTTCTCCAACCTTTGCAGTGCCGAAAACGTGCCGTCCGTGCGCCATGCCAAGCAAGTGTTTTCCTCCGGCCATGGCTGCCTCCTTTTCATACTTTTCATATTTGTGCGAAGAATATTGTAGCAGGCGCAAGGCCGGTTGTCAATGCCGCGTCGGGGAAAATACGACAGAGAAATTCAAACCAAAGTTATTGATATAAATTTACAGTTATCCAAAGCTCTGCGGCAGGAAAAGCGGTGGAAATATCCCCTTGATTCAGTCTCTTAAAATAGAATGTTGCACATTTTACACAAAATGTATGAAAAATAGGCAGCATCACACAAATGCCCGTTGCAGCGCAGTGCTTGATGCAATATCATAAATCAAGCAATGGCATAACCGTAAAAATAAATAAATTCGGGAAAGAGAGTTGCATTTATTTGCGTTTTGCGGTATGATATTACTATAAGGGAAGTGTTTGGATTCCAGATTTAAACGGGGGATGCAGATGCCAAAAAAGGTATTTCACATTGCTTACGCGGTAAACTATGTGTTACAGGCCGGCTTTTGCCTGCTCTGCCCGGGTGGACTGCTCGTTTTGCTGGGATGGCTGGCGGTAAACCGTTGGGGCGCCGGCCGCTGGGCGCTGATCGTGGGGATTCTCCTCGGCGTGCTGACCGGCGTGTACAGTATGTTCCGCTATATCTTAAAGACAGCCAAGAGCTTCGACCCCATCGACAGCAAAGGAGGAAAGCCGCATGACGGAAAAACCGGATAAGGGACAGGAAATGCCGGAACTTTTCCCGGAGCTTTCCCCGAAAACCAGAAAGAACTTCTGCTCTGTGCTGGCGGAGATGTGGCCCATCTTTCCGGCGGAGATCCTGCTGAGCGGCGTGATGCTGGGCGTGTATGCCGTTATCGGCCGCTGGAGCATGAAGATCCTCTGGAGCGCGGCGCTCGGCACGGGGCTTGTCCTGCTGAACTTCGCGGTGATGATCTTTTCCCTGATCCTTGCGGAACGGGCCAGTTCTCCGGCGAGAGGCCAGCTCGCAGCGCGCGGCAATTTCGTGCTGCGCATGATCGTGCTGATCGTCGTTCTGGTGCTGGCGCTCAAGAGCGGAAGCTTTGATCCGCTGGCGACCCTGCTGCCGCTGTGCTTCATGCGCATCGCGCTGTTCTCCGGGACGCTGATCAAAAAGAAAAAAACCAACAACAGAGGTGAAAATTGATGGAAAACGTCGGCAAGGGCGCAAGTACGCTGTTTGAATTCTCGTTCTTCGGACTGTTCGACGTGACGATCACGGAGACGGCGGTGTCTGCTTTCGTTGTGATGATCCTGCTGATCCTCGTAAGCTGGCTGCTCGGCCGGAATCTGAAAAAGCGTCCGGGCCGGATGCAGTGTGTGACGGAAAAGGGCGTTACCGCTCTTTATAATATGGTCAGCTCCACCATGGGCGAGCACAACATCGGCTTTGCTCCGTATATTGGCGTGCTGTTCCTGTCCTCGGTCTGCGGCTCACTGATCGGCATGACGGGCTTCCTCAAGAGCACGACCGCCGATCTCAGCACGACGCTTGCGTGGGCGCTGGTCACAACGGCGCTGGTCTGGTACAACACCATCAAGCGCAACGGCGTCCTCGGCTGGCTCAAGGGCTTCACGGAGCCGATCGTCGTCATGACGCCGATGAACATCGTCAGCGAGATTGCGCAGCCGATGTCTTTGGCCTTCCGTCATTTCGGCAACGTTGCCGGCGGCGGTGTCCTGACCAGCCTGATTTATGCGGCGCTGGCGCTGGCCAGCTCTGCGGTGCTGAGCTGGGTGCCGAATGAGATTATCCGCAATATCCCGATTTTGCAGGTCGGCATTCCGGCCTTCCTGTCGATCTATTTTGACCTGTTCTCCGGCTGTATTCAGGCACTGGTGTTCTGTATGCTGACCATGGTCTACGTGGGTGCGGCTTGCCCGCCCCCGGAAGAGAAGGTAAAAGCGTAAGCAAATTTCAATTTATATACAATTTTCAGGAGGAACTAATTATGGAACTCGTAAAAGGTTTGATCGCAATTGGCGCAGGTCTTTGCATGGGCATCGGTGCTATCGGCCCCGCTGTCGGCGAAGGCCACGCCGTCGGCTGCGCTCTGGAGGGCATGGCTCGTCAGCCTGAGGTTGCGGACACCCTGCGCACCAACATGATTCTCGGCTGCGCCATCACTGAAACCACCGGCATTTACTCCCTGGTCGTTGCTCTGCTTCTGATTTTCGCGTTCTGATTGAGCCGGGTACCCGGCTAAAGGGGAGGGAATACCTTGTATTTGACGTATTTGTTTGGCGAGTCCGGTGATTTTATCTCACTGGAGCTTTGGACAAGCATTTTCACACTCTGTAATCTGGTGATCCTGTTCTTTGTGATGAAAAAGCTCCTGTTCAAGCCAGTAAAGAAAATGATCGATTCCCGCCAGCAGGAAGTTGACGATATGTACGCCAACGCGAATCAGGACAAAGAGGCTGCCGCGCAGATGAAGACCGAGTACGAGGAAAAGCTCGCCAAGGCTTCCGAGCAGAGCGCGGAGATGCTCAAGGACGCGACCCGCCGTGCGCAGAAGCGCGAGGAGGAAATCCTCCGCGAGGCGCAGGAGCAGGCTGCACAGACCCTGAAGCGTGCGGACGATCAGATTGAAATGGAGAAGAAGCGTGCGATGAACGACATCAAGGACGAGGTTTCCGGGATGGCCGTGGATATCGCCTCCGCCATACTCACGCGCGACATCAAGCGCGAGGAGCACGCGGAGCTGATCGACTCCTTCATCGAGAATCTGGGGGACAGCCATGATTGATACCGCCAGCTACGGGAAGGCTCTGTACCAGCTCACCGCAGAAAACGGCAGCGATGCGCGCGTTCTGGAGGAGCTGGACGCAGTCGAGCGGCTTCTGAAGGAGAATCCTTCCTACACGCTGCTGCTTGACACGCCGGCGGTCAGCAAGGAGGAAAAGCACGGCCTGCTCCGGCAGGCATTTGGGAGCTTTGATCCCATGCTTTTGAACTTCCTGTGCCTGCTGTGCGATCGGCGTTCCTTTTACCAGCTTCCGGCCTGCCGGACGGCCTACCGCGCCAGCTTCGACGAAGCGCATGACATCGTGCGTGCCGAGGCGATCACGGCGGTGCCCATGCAGGAGCGCCAGTGCAAAGCGCTGCAGGCGAAGCTGGAGTCCATCACCGGCAAGAACATTGTGCTGAAAAACAGCGTGGATCCCGCACTGATCGGAGGCGTCACCCTCCGCTACGGCGGCGTCCAGCTCAGTGACAGCATCCAGAGCAGGCTCGACCGGCTGCGCCGCAGTCTGGACGAGGCCATAGTATAAGATAAAGTTGGTGAAACCGTGAATCTGAAAATAGACGACATCAGCAAGATCATCAAGGATCAGATCAAAAATTATTCTCAGAAAACAGCGCAGGACGAGATCGGCTATGTCATTCAGGTCGGCGACGGCATTGCAAAGGTCCATGGCTTGGAAAAGTGCAAGGCCAATGAGCTGCTGCTGTTTGAAAACGAGTCCTACGGCATGGCGCTGAACCTCGAAGAGAATTATGTCAGCGTTGTCATGCTTGGCACCGACGTCGGCATCAGTGAGGGCGGTCTTGTCAAGCGTACCGGCAGAGTTGTTTCCGTGCCGGTCGGCGAGGCACTGATCGGCCGCGTGGTCGACGCGCTGGGTCAGCCCATCGACGGCAAGGGCCCCATCGAGGCTGCCGAGCTGCGCCCCATCGAGCGCAGCGCCCCCGGCATCATCGAGCGTCAGCCCGTTTCCGTGCCGCTGCAGACCGGCATCAAGGCAATCGACTCCATGATCCCCATCGGCCGCGGCCAGCGTGAGCTGATCATCGGCGACCGCCAGACGGGCAAGACCGTCATCGCAATGGATACCATCATCAACCAGAAGGGCAAGGGCGTGACCTGCATTTATGTGGCCATCGGCCAGAAGCGCTCCACCGTTGCACAGCTGGTCGATACCCTTCAGCGCAACGGCGCGATGGATTATACCATCGTCGTTTCCGCGACGGCCTCTGAGCTGGCGCCGTTGCAGTATATCGCGCCGTATTCCGGCTGCGCCATGGGCGAGTATTTCATGGATCAGGGAAAGGACGTGCTGATCGTCTACGACGACCTTTCCAAGCACGCGGTCGCTTACCGCGCACTTTCCCTGCTGATCCGCCGTCCGCCAGGACGTGAAGCCTACCCCGGCGACGTCTTCTACCTCCATTCCCGCCTGCTCGAGCGCGCGGCGCGCGTGGCTCCGGAATTCGGCGGCGGCTCCATGACGGCGCTGCCCATCATCGAAACGCAGGCAGGCGACGTTTCCGCCTATATCCCGACGAACGTCATTTCCATCACCGACGGCCAGATCTATCTGGAATCGGAGCTGTTCCATTCCGGTGTGCGTCCGGCCATCAACCCCGGTATTTCTGTTTCCCGTGTCGGCGGCAATGCGCAGATCAAGGCGATGAAAAAGGTCGCCGGCCCGCTGAAGCTGATGTATTCGCAGTATCGCGAGCTGCAATCCTTTGCCCAGTTCGGCTCCGATCTGGACGCGGACACCAAGGCCCGTCTGGCGCAGGGCGCGCGCATCGTGGAGATTCTGAAGCAGGACCGCAACACGCCCGTCGACGTCGAATTGCAGGTGTGCATCATCTACTCCGTCGTCAACGACCTGCTGTCCGATGTACCCGTAGAGCGGATCCAGGAATTCGAGTCCGCACTGTTTGATTACCTGACCGTGCAGCGCCCGGCGATCCTGGAGAGCATCCGCGATACCAAGCAGCTCACGGCGGAGAATGAAGCCGCGCTGCGCGAGGCAATTCAGGACTGCAAGGCGCAGTTCCTCAGATAAGGGAGCGAGCGTATGGCTGCATCCATGAAGCGCATCAAAACGCGCATCAAGAGCGTCGAAAGCACCCGGCAGATCACCAAGGCCATGGAGCTGGTTGCGACGTCGAAGCTGCGCCGCGCCAAGGAGCGCGTCGAGCGCGCCCGCCCCTATCACGAGGTGCTGGCGGACGCTATCGCGGGCTTGCAGACCGGCGTTTCCGAGTATCCGACCGTATTCACTGAGGCGCGTCCGGTCAAAAAGACCTGCTATGTTGTCATCGGCGGCGACCGTGGACTGGCCGGCGGCTACAATGCCAACCTTTTCCGCATGGTCGCATCCCTCACACAGGGCACGGACTACTGTGTCCTGCCGGTCGGCCGCAAGACGCTGGAGCATTTTTCGCGCACCGGCTGCGAGCTGGTGAGCAGCTACTTCGGCCAGACCGCCGCCATCGGCGTGGGCGACTGCAAGCAGATCGCGGAGCTTCTGTGCAGCAGATTCTCCGAGGGAAGCTTTGACCGCGTGGTCATCGTATACACGAAGTTCAAATCCATGCTCTCTCAGGTGCCGGTCAGCGAAGCGCTGCTTCCGCTGGAGCTGCATCCGCAGGAGGAGAAGCACTACTCCAATGCCATTTTGGAGGGCGACGCGCAGACGCTGATCGAAAGCATCGTGCCGCAGTACGTTGCCGGCATTCTGTTTTCCACTCTGTGCGAGGCTTCGGCTTCCGAGCACGGTGCGCGCCGCACGGCGATGAACGCCGCGAACAAGAACGCCGGAGAGATCATCGACAGCCTTGTTCTGCACTACAACCGCGCGCGGCAGGCGGCGATCACTCAGGAGATCACCGAGATCGTTTCCGGCGCGGAGGCACTGTGAGCAAAATCGTAGTAAGGAGAAATCCGTATGCAAGAGAAAAACATCGGCACTGTCGTGCAGGTGATCGGCCCGGTTCTGGACATCCGCTTCCCGGATGGCCATCTGCCGAACCTGCTCAATGCCATTGAGATCGAGCGCGAAAACGGCAAGCTCGTCTGCGAGGTTGCCCAGGAGCTCGGCGACGACGTCGTTCGCTGCATCGCCATGAGCTCCACCGACGGCATGACCCGCGGAATGGAAGCGGTCGATACCGGCACCGGTATCAAGGTTCCGGTCGGCCCCGAAACGCTGGGCAGAGTGTTCAATCTGCTTGGCCGCGCCATTGACAACAAGCCTCAGCCCGTCACCTGCGAAAAGTGGAACATCCACCGCGACCCTCCTGCCTATGACGAGCAGGAGACCACCACGCAGATGCTGGAAACCGGCATCAAGGTCGTCGACCTGATCGCCCCCTATGCAAAGGGCGGCAAGATCGGTCTGTTCGGCGGTGCAGGTGTCGGCAAGACGGTTCTGATCATGGAACTGATCAATAACATCGCAAAGCAGCACGGCGGCATCTCCGTGTTTGCGGGCGTCGGCGAGCGTACCCGTGAGGGCAACGACCTGTACAACGAAATGCAGGAATCCGGCGTTATCAACAAGACCGCCTTGGTCTATGGCCAGATGAACGAACCGCCAGGAGCACGTATGCGCGTGGCGCTGTCCGCTCTGACGATGGCGGAATACTTCCGTGACCGCGAGGGTCAGGACGTGCTTCTGTTCATCGACAATATCTTCCGTTTTACGCAGGCCGGCTCCGAGGTTTCCGCGCTGTTGGGCAGAATGCCCTCCGCCGTCGGCTACCAGCCTACGCTTGCCACCGAAATGGGTGCGCTGCAGGAGCGGATCACTTCCACGAAGAAGGGCTCCATCACCTCCGTGCAGGCGGTCTACGTCCCCGCAGACGACCTGACCGACCCGGCTCCGGCAACGACCTTTGCCCATCTGGACGCGACGACGGTTCTCGACCGCGGCATCGCCTCTCTGGGCATTTTCCCGGCGGTCGATCCGCTGGAATCCACGTCCCGTATCCTCTCTCCGGAGGTCGTCGGACGCGAGCACTATGAGGTCGCCCGCGAAACGCAGAGAATTTTGCAGCGGTACAAGGACCTTCAGGACATCATTGCGATCATGGGTATGGACGAGCTTTCCGAGGAGGATAAGCTGACGGTCAGCCGTGCGCGTAAGATCCAGCGCTTCCTCTCCCAGCCCTTCTTTGTCGCCGAGCAGTTTACCGGCTATCAGGGACGCTATGTCCCCGTCAAGGAAACCGTCCGCGGCTTCAAAGAAATTCTGGAAGGCAAGCACGATGACCTGCCCGAATCCGCCTTCCTCTTTGTCGGCTCGATCGACGAGGCGGTTGAAAAAGCAGGAAAGGGTGCAAAGCAATGAGCGGCTTTCGCCTGCAGATCGTCACGCCGGACGGCAGCCTGTTCGACGGCGAGGCCGAGGCGCTGCGCGTCCGCACGACGCAGGGCTATGTGAGCATCCGCAAGGGACACGCGGACTATCTGGCAGCGCTGGAGATCGGCACCGTTACGGTGACGCAGGACGGCACGGCGCGCGAAGCGGCGTGCGGCGGCGGCTTCCTCAGCGTTGAAAATGGTGAGGTTCGCCTTGTTGCAACGACGTTTGAGTATGCGGACATGATCGACGTGGAACGTGCGGAGCGCGCGAAGCAGACTGCCGAGGCGCGTGTTGCCGCGGCGAAGGAAGCCCGCGACATTGCGCTTGCGAAGGCAAAGCTGGCCCGTGCGCTCAACCGACTGAGCGTTGCAAATGCAAAGTAGTACAAAACCCGGCATGGAAAAATCCATGCCGGGTTTTCCTGATTTTCGTAAACGGGTGCGGCGCTGCGAGCAGAGCTTGCTCCTTGGCGCTTGCCGTTTGCTAGGAAGCAATCGCTTTCCTGCCGAGCCTTTTTGAAAAAAGTCCGGATTGACAGAGGAAGATGTGATGAATTATAATATGAAAAAGGAAAACAGAGAGGAGAATTGCCATGCTTCCATGCCCCAGATGTAAGGATATAGTAGACCCGGAGGAATACCGCTTCTGCCCGAATTGCGGCACGCCGCTTGTCCTGCCGCAGGAGCCCGCCGCGCAGCCTGTAGTACAGGAGGAAATCGGCACGGAGTCTTCTGCACCGCAGCCGCCGAAACCGCAGGAAATGCAGCCGCAAGTCCGGACGCCCGAAGTGCAGCGGCCGGTGGAAGCGCCGCAGGCGCCGCAGACAAGTCCGGTCACGCCGGTGCAGCAGTCTGTCCCGGCCGCGCCGATGCAGCCGGCAGCGAGTAATCCGCAGTTTACGCCCCCGCAGGCTTCTCCTTATCAGCAGCCCGCGCCCCAGCCAATGCCGCAGCCGCCGTATTGCGCGCCGCAAGGTCAGCAGCCGGTTTACGCAGCGCCACCCCAGTTTCCGCCGCAGGGACAGCCGGGTTATCCGCAGCCTCAGAACCAGTCGGCTCCCTACCAGCCGGTGTACTACTATCCGCCCGTGCAGCACAAGCGCCCGGGCAACGGCCCGGCCGTCACGGGACTGGTGTTCGGGGCAACCTCGCTTGCCATAACGCTCTTTGTGCTGCTGGCCCTCTTGTCAGGCGCTGCCGTTCCGGAGGGTACGCTTACCTTCCTGATTGCCCTTGCCGGCCCCGGCGAGGTGCTCGGCATTATTACCGTTTGCCGGAAATCACCGAAAAAGATCCTTGGAATCCTTTCACTGAGCTTTGCCGCTGCAGTGCACCTTATCTGCATTACGGCGAACATGATCAGCCGTTTATGAGGCAAAACCTGTCCGTTTTTCAGAAAATACGAGAATCTTTCCCCGGAACCCTTGACACCGATTTGCGCAGACTGTAAAATAGAAATCAGAGGAAACTGCCTCAATTCTAGCAAAGAGAGGGAATAACTATGGCAATGATTCAATGCCCAAACTGCAACAGCACGATTGACGATACAGGCGCTGCGTTCTGCCCGAACTGCGGCACGCCCCTTGCACAGCAGCAGCCCGCTTATCAGGAACCGGCGCAGCCTGCGGTGCAGCCCGCGCAGCCGGAGCAGCCTGTTTATCAGGAGCCGGTGCAGCAGCCGGTTTACCAGCAGCCTGTCTATCAGCAGCCCGTTTATCAGCAGCCAGTCTACCAGCAGCCCGTTTACCAGCAGGCTGCCCCCACCGGCCCGCGCAAGAACGGCGTTGGCACGGCCGGCTTCGTGCTTGGCCTGATTGCTCTGATCTTTTTTGCAATCGGAGCGATCGTGTTCTATGCCAATCCCTTCGCTGCGGCGATCACGCTTGTTATGCTGATCATTGCGCTGATCCTGAGCATCCCCGGCCTGATCCTTTCCATCGTCGGTGTTTGCAAGAGAAACGCGAAGAAGGGCCTTGCAGCGACCGGTCTGGCATTCAATGCAGTGACGGTGATTTTCTTCTTTGTCGTCCTTGGCGCCATCAGCGCGTTCCTGTCCTGAGCATTTGTCGTCGTACATAAAAAATCCGCCGGATTACCGGCGGATTTTTTGTTCTGTACGGCGTGGAAGTTCGCATAAACTATACCGGTGATGCGAATGAAGCGAAGCTATTTTATTGCGGCCATCGTGGCGGCCGCAGCAGGCACGGCGCTGCACTTTCTCTATGAGGTGTCCCCCAATTTGATCTCCGCCTTGCTTTCGCCGGTCAACGAAAGCGTGTGGGAGCATCTGAAGCTCCTGTATTGGCCGACCCTTGCGGCGGCACTCGTCCTGTCCGCACATGCGCCGTGCCGCATCCGGCTTTGGAGTGGCTTTCTGACAGCGCTGCTGGCAATGCCGCTTTTCCTGCTGGGGCTTTACTATGGGCTGCGGCTGCTGGGAGTTTCGGGAACGGCGGTGGACATCGTCCTGTACTATCTGACGATGTTTGCCGGGTTCTGGCTTGCATGGCGGCTGCAAAGAAGCGGACGCCTGCAAAAGCACACCGGCCTTCTTCTGATGCTTGTCATCCTCTATGGGGCGAGCCTGATCCTTTTTACCTTTGCGGCACCGCCGCTGCCGATCTTTACCCCACCGGGGAAAAAGGCATAACAGCAAAACGAACGCACAGGCTACCTGTGCGTTCGTTTTTTAGCATTCAGTTCGCGATATTTTCTGCGGGGACGGTATCGACATTGCTGCTGGTGGAGAAATAGGCGTCCAGAATGGCTCTGGCGACCTTTGCCAGACGGCTGCCGGGCGTGCCCTTTTCCACATAGACGGCAATGGCGATCTGCGGGTCGTCGGCGGGCGCATAGAGAACATAAGCTGCGTTGTCCGAGCCGTTGCCGCCGTGTTCGGCGGTGCCGGTTTTGGCGCAGACGGCGACATCGTAGTCGCCCAGATAGTAGTGCGAGGTGCCGTTGGCCCAGGTGACGCTCAGACGCATACCCTCGGTATAGGCGGCGTAGGCCTCGTCGGAGATGTTCAGCTGGCTTGCGACGACCGGGGTGGATTCGTAGAGCAGCTCGCTGTAATCCGAGGACAGGACACGCTGGAGAAAGGTCGCCTTGTAGCGCGTGCCATGGTTGGCCAGCGCAGAGGTGTAGCAGGCAAGCTGCATGGGGGTGAAGCGGTTTTCCGACTGGCCGATGGCTGCGGCGACGGTATCCGCGTCGTACCAGCCGTCATAGCCCTTGCTGTACAGGAGCTTTTTCGTTTCGGCGTTGGCGCGGCGGCCGACGCTTTCGTCCAGCTCTACGCCGGTGGCCTCGCCGAGACCGAGCGCTTTGGCAACCTCATCGATCTTTGTGATGCCGGTCTGATAGCCGACCTCGTAGAAGTAGTAGTTGCAGGAAACGGCGAGCGCCTCCATTGCGTTGACATAGCCGTGGGTTGCGCCGGCGGTGGTATAGAGCATGCAGCGCGGCGTGTAGCCCACGTCCTCGAAACGCCGGTAGATGCCCTTGTCTTCGATCTCGACCCAGCGGCCGATGGTGCCGGAGTCGATGGAGGCAATGGTCGTGACCATCTTGTAGGTGGAACCGGGAGGGTAGGCCGCTTGCAGCGCGCGGTTGTACAGCGGTGCGAAGTCTGTTTCCAGCAGTTCGTTGTATTTTTGCGAATAAGCTGCCGGGTCGAAGGTGGGATAGCTGGCGCAGGCAAGGATCTGCCCCGTTTTGACCTCCTGTACGACCACCGCACCGCCCTCGGCATCGCCGTCGTCCTCTCGAAGCGAAAGAATGTGGGCTTTCAGCGCGTCTTCACTGACCTTTTGCAGGTCGATGTCTATGGTCAGTTCGATGTTTTTTCCCGCCTGCGGCACGGTCTTATAGTATTCCTCCAGAACCGTGCCGTCGGCGGAAATCGTCGTGACGCGCAGACCGTCGGTGCCGTGCAGATCATCCTCAAAAGCCTTTTCCAGCCCCTCCTTGCCGACATAGGCGTCCATGGCGTAGTCCTTTTCCTTGTAGATCTCATATTCTTCGGCATTCATCAGGCCAATGCGGCCGAGAATATGGGCAGCGTAGGTGGTGTTGTACTGCCGGACGGTGGAGGTTTCCACATTCACGCCGGGAATATTCAGCTCGGTGATGGCTGCCAGAGAAACAGAGTCCACGTCGTTCAGAAGCACGTAGGTGGGCAGGGAAGTCCAGCGGCGCAGATCCAGCTCATAGCGGATGGAGATCACGCGCCGGGTCTCCTCCTCCGTCCAGTCGGCGGGGAGGTGATAGGTGTCCTTCAGACGGCGGATGAGCTGCGGCGCAGAGATGTCGCTGTCCCAGCCGCGCTCGTCCAGGAAGGTCTTGAAATAGCTGTTCCACGTGGAGGAATACTCGTCCGTGGTGTAGGTATAGGGCTTTTCCATGGTCACGGGAAAGTGATCCGTCATTTCAAGTCCCAGCTCATTGCAGAGATTGGTGAGCTTGCGCAGATTCTCGTTCGGGTTTTCCGCGCTGAACACGATGGCGTAGATCAGCGTCAGGTTGTAGCTGGCACGGTTGCCGATCAGCACCTTGCCGTTGCGGTCGAGGATCTCGCCGCGCGCCGCGGTGACGCGCGTGCGGTAAGTGTGCGAGCCGGAGGGCGTGTGATCGACCTGACTGGCCTGCGTGACCTGAACATCATACAGGCGTACGCCGAAGATACCGGCCATGACTGCGATCAGCAGGATGAGCACGCCGACGCGAAAGGAAAATTTATGTTGATTCATAGCTTGCTCCGATTTTTGCGATACACTTGACCAGCCAGTAAAGCAGCGGCTGGCTCAGAATGGACAGAAACACGCAGGGAAGGAGCTCCCGCGTGAAGAGCGCCGCGGGGACGCGGCCAAGGAAATATTTCAGCAGGAAGCCGATGACCTGATCGCAGGCAAGCGTCAGGAAGCTGATCGCCAGGCAGGGAAGAAAGCTGTTGATCAGTACGGCTTTGCACACAAGCGCACCCAGCACGGGCAGAACGGTCAGAATGAGGATGCTCATGCTGCCGAGGTCGGCACCGGACAGGCACCAGAACAGCGAGGCCAGAAGCGCAAAAAGCCCCCCGCGCTCCGCGCCCTCACGCAGACAGACGCAGGTAATGACAATGGGAACGAAGCTGGGATGGGTGCCGAAAACGGTGCGGTTGCCCAGCACGACCGTCTGCACCATCATCACAGACAGGAACAGCAGGCTGTAGAGCGCCCAGCGCAGGATCTGAAGCCACTGCCGCGGGGTGATATAGAGTTTATCCAGCAAAGGTGACGCCTCCTGAGGGCTTATTGACTGACATAGTCAGTGATGATAAAGACCTGCGCCAGATCGTCCAGATTTGCCGCCGGGCGCAGGATGGCGTACTTGGCGACGCCGGTTTCGTCGAAGCCCGCGTCCTCAATATAGCCGAGGATGAGATCCTTGGGGTAGACCGTGGAGCCGGTGGTGACGACCTGATCATTGTTGCGCAGGACGGCCTCCGTCGGCAGATAGTTCATGCGCAGACGGCCGGCGTTGCCGGTGGTGTAAGCGCCCTGCACCACGCCGGTGTAACCGGAGGAGGCAATGCAGGCGCTGATCTCCAGCGAGGTGTCCAGAACCGTCGTGACCTTCGCCCAGTTCCGTCCGACCTCCGTGATCAGCCCGACGACCTGACCGTATTCCGTGATGACGACCATGCCGGCGTCAAGGCCGGAGTTCGTGCCCTTGCCGATGGTGAAGGTGCTCTTCCAGTTGGAGGAGTCCCAGGAAACCACATAGGCGGCGCAGAACTTGTAGTCCTCGTGTTCCTTGCTCAGACCCAGCAGCTCGCGCAGGCGTTCGTTTTCGCGCTGTAGGGAATCGGCACTGCGCACCTCGTCCTCCATGGAGGTGATGCGCTGCTCCAGATAGGCGTTCCGCGCCTCCAGCGCTTCGTAGTTGAAGATATAATTATAGTACCGCTCCGCCGTGCGCGTCAGCGCGCTGACGCCGCTGCGGATGGGCGTCAGAATGGTCTGGACGGCTTTCCCGCCCCAGACCGTGCCAGAAAGAGCGGCGGTGATGGCCGTGGCAACTGCCAATACGACGGCGAGCGTCAGGATCAGCTTGACACGGCCGGATAGCTTTCGTTTCAATAAAAGTCACCTCGCAGGCTCAGCAGCCCAGCAGCTTGACGCCGAAGCGCCGCAGGAGGACGGTCAGCGTGCAGATGGGCAAGCCCATAACGTTGTAGTAATCGCCGTCCAGACCGACGACAAACATGGAGGCAAGTCCCTGAATTCCGTAAGCGCCGGCCTTGTCCATCGGCTCTCCTGTGGCGATGTAGTTGCGGATCTCCTGATCGGACAGCGCGCGGAAGCGCAGCGTCGTCGTGACGGTCAGGTTTTCGGTGCGGCCGTCGCCGATGACCGTCAGGCCGGTCATGACCTGATGATCGCGCCCGGACAGGCGGCGCAGCATAGAGAATGCTTCGCTCTCGGAATGGGGCTTGCCCATCATCAGACCGTCGCAGACGACGATCGTGTCGGCGCTGATGATGATGTCCTCCGGGGCGCAGCTGTCCACGACGGCCTGTGCTTTGGCAAGGCTGATGCGGGCGACTTCGTCGCTGGGATGCGCGAAGGGATCCGTTTTTTCGTCGATCCGGCTTGCTTTGACGGTAAACTCCAGTCCCATGCGCGCCAGAAGCTCCTGACGGCGAGGGGATTTCGATGCAAGAATGATAGCCATATTGACCTCCTCCTTATTCTACGCCGCGCAGATACAGCCCGCGGGTGCAGGCACCGGGGTCAAAGACCGCGCCGCCCGACCATGCGGACAGGACGCTGTTGACCTCGCCGGTGTTTTCGGTGGTAAA
>ERZ772892.1838-NODE-1838-length-20300-cov-35.136231_pt1 | contig 20300 bp, 20 predicted proteins | sample MGYA00512126_ERZ772892 | MGnify/ENA primary metagenome ERZ772892 (study PRJEB29015, sample SAMEA2737697) | human gut metagenome | biome: human gut; feature: human-associated habitat; material: faeces | place: China | collected 2012 ... | reverse complement strand
AACAGCATGGAAAGGATGTAGTCCTTGTAGCGGGAACTGTCGATTTTTCCCCGGAAGCTGTCGCAGGCCTTCCAGAGAACGCGTTCGATATCGTTGCGGGTCGTCATGGTGCATACCTCATTTCATGGTCGAATGTACATTGCGGATCAGCAGATCGTAGTAGCGCTCCTTCTCTGCCGACAACTGGCGAAGCAGCGCCGTCTCCTTTTTCGCCAGCAGATGCAGTTCGGCGATTTTCTGCTGCTGGAGGATGGACAGCGGGGGAATTTCAAATTCGGAAAAGAATCTGGCGTTGATGGCGCCCAGCATGTTGCTGCTGGTGTTTTCATAAATGGCTTTCCTGATCTTCGGCGTGTTGATCAGCCAGACCAGATATCCGGGCAGGAGCCTGCTTCGATCAACACGGATGATGACGAAGTTTGATGAAACGACCATGCCGGCGGATGCTTCGTCGATGAGAACAGCGGTGTACGGCGAGGTCAGGCGGATGATGACGTCGCCGACCTGTGTCAGGTACTCCGGCGATAACTGCTCCGCGGCGTCAAAACCATCCAGCTGTTCCATGTCGATGTATCCGTTTGGGTGGATGGCGCGAAAGCTCAGTAGGGGATACCGCATCTTGACGGGGGCGCCTTTGCGCGCCTGTTTTCTGGATAAAACCAGCCCGCTTCGGACGGTTGCCAGTTCGCCTAACTTCATGGGTTCACCTCGATTTGTCATGAGCAATAAATAACAGGTATGGACCTTTAAAATCCTTTTCGCTGATGGCAGTATAACATGAAATCTCCATTTCGTCAACAAGAAATTTGTCACGATGAAAAAATGACATAGAACGACGTCCTATCAATCCATCGGATTCGTTTCTGGCTCAGATTTACATCGGTTCAATTTATTAAACCGGATCGAGCGGGTAGTATTCCCCGACCGATCCGGTTTGAAATCTTTACGCAATCATCCCAAAGAACCTCAGTGCATCTTCAATCGCCTTTTCCTTATCCGGCGGGCAGATCAGCATCTTTGCGCTCTCGGATTTTGCCTTGTTGTAGCATTCGCGCTCGATAATCCCATGCTTTCTTTTCACCTGCGCGATGTACAGCGGCGTGACGTTCAGGCCGGTCTGTTCCTTCACGCGCGCCCGAATCTCGCCATAGGTCGCCTTGCTTTCGGCCTTGGTGACGGCCAACTCGTCCGCGTCGATGCCGACCTTGACGATATCATCCGGCTTCTGTTGGACTAATGACATAACCGTCTCCACATGTTCCGTCCCCGGAAACATATCCACCGGCGTTGCCCATTCCGCCCGATACCCGCCGTCCACCAGCACGCGCAAGTCCCTTGCGAGGGTCTCCGGGTTGCAGGAAACGTACACAACCCGCTTTGGTTTCAGCATCAGCAGACTTTGCAGGAACTTCTGGTCGCTGCCGGCGCGGGGCGGGTCCATCATCACCACGTCGGGCGCGTTTCCCTCCTTGGCGAGCTTCTGCATGAAGCGCCCTGCGTCGTCGCAGAGGAAGCGCGCGTTCTCCACGCCGTTGCGGCGGGCGTTCTCCTTCGCATCGCGGATGGCGTCGGCATTCAGTTCCACGCCGATGAGCTGCTTGCAGCCATCCGACGCGCACAAGCCAATCGTACCCGTACCGCAGTATGCGTCCAGCAGGGTCTCTGCGCCTGTCAGCTGCGCCGCGTCAATCGCCGTTCGGTAGAGGACTTCGCATTGCTTCGCATTCACCTGATAAAAGCTCTGCGGACTGATGCGGAAGCGTTTGCCGCACAGCTCGTCCTCCATGTATCCCTCGCCATAGAGGGTAATTTCCTTCGTGCCCAGCACCATGCTGGTTTCGCGCTGGTTGCAGTTCAGCACGACGGTCGTGATTTCCGGGTGGCGCTGAATCAGCTCCTGCACAAATGCCTTTTTGCCCGGAAATTCAAGGCTCGTTGCCACCAGCACGACCATAATCTGCCCCGTCACATGCCCCGTGCGGATGAGGATATGGCGCAGGAAGCCGCGGTGCGTGTACTCGTTGTAGATGCGCAGCTTGTAGGCAGGCAGCATCGCGACGATGGTCTGGATGATGCGGTCAGCGCGGCGATCCTCAATCAGGCAGTGCCGCACGGGCACGACGCGGTGCGTCCCCATGGCGTAGACGCCGCTGATGGGCCTGCCCGCCTTGTCCACAGCCAGCACGGCATGAACCTTGTTGCGGTAGTGGAATGGGTCGTCCATGCCCAGAATCGGGCGGACTTCGCAAATTCCGTCCAGCAGTTCCGCCACGCGCTGCTGCTTCCATTGCAGCTGCTCCGCGTAGGACAGGCGAGTCAGCTGGCATCCGCCGCATTTCGCCGCGACGGGACAGTTCCAGCGGATTTCGCGCGCCGGACGCTGCGCTTTCGCCTGCTCCTTCGGCGGATTCGGACGCGTTTCCTGCATTCGGCGGGTGGTCAGGTGCTTCGGTCGGCGGAAATTGCTCATCGTGTATGTACTCCTTCATTCTCTGTGGGTTCGCTCCATTATAACACGTCTCTCCCTGCCTCTTCAAGTCTTGTTTTTCCATCTTTTCATTTTCGCGCGACTATGCTACAATAGAAGAAACAATTTTCCGTGAGGCGATTTCGATGCTGTTTTCTTCCTCCCCCATCCGTCGTCGGACGTTCTCCTGTATGCGCGGTGATTTGACCATCCGCGGCACAGAGTACCGTCCGAATGGCGAAAAGCTTCCGATTGCCATTGTCTGCCACGGTTTTATGGCAAATCAGCAGACCGTCCGGCAGTACACGAGGGTGCTGGCGAAAATTGGTTACTGTGCGTACTGTTTCGACTTCTGCGGCGGCAGCGTTCCGCCCTTGGGGCGGAGTGACGGCGCGACGACGGACATGTCGGTGCTGACCGAGGTGCAGGATTTGGAAGCTGTCATTCGCTATGCGCAGTCGCTTCCCTATACCAGCGATACGCTGCTGCTGATGGGCTGTTCGCAGGGCGGGATGGTGTCCGCGCTGACCGCTGCGAAGCATCCGGATGCAGTGGACAGGCTCGTGCTGTTCTACCCGGCCTTCTGCATCCCCGACGACGCGCGCGCGGGGCATATGATGATGGCGCACTTCGACCCTCAAAATCTGCCGGAGAAGATTCACTGCGGGCCGATGCCGCTGGGGCGCTGCTATCCCGAAGCCGTCATGCACATGGACGTTTTCCGCGAAATCACGCCGTACACCGGGCGGGTGCTGATTGTCCACGGCACGGCGGACGGCATCGTCAAGCCGGATTATGCGAAAAAGGCGGCGGAAGCGTATGCGAACGCGGAACTGCACTTGATTGACGGCGGAGCGCATGGGTTTAACCGCCGCCATGACGCGGAGGCGATTCGCTATTTGACCGCATTTGCCGCTTTGTGAGGGGGATTTTATGACCACCGTCGAAATCTGGGGCGCCCGCGCCGGGCAGACGCAGTCCCGCCTGTTTGAAGAAATCCGCAAATGCCGTGAAGCTGGTCAGCGTGTCCTGCTGCTTGTACCGGAGCAGTACACGCTGCAAGCCGAGCGAGAACTGGTGGAGCAGCTTCATCTGCCGGGGCTGCTGGATTTGGATGTACTGTCGCCGCGCAGGCTGGGGCGGCGCATCCGAGAAAGTGCGGGGCATTCACCCAAAGCCGCGCTGGACGAAAGTGGGCGGCGGATGGCACTGGCGCAGGCGCTTTCCCTGAAGCAGGAGGAACTGCACTATTATCGCCGCGTCGCGCTGTCATCCGGGCTGCCGGAGAAGCTGTCCACGCTGCTGATGGACTTCCAGCGCACGGGGCTGTCAAGCGAAGAATTTGCCGCCTATGCGGAGGAGCTGCCATCCGGCGCACTGAAGGCAAAGGCGCATGATTTGCTGCTGCTTTGGCAGACGTATGACGTGCTGATTGCCGAGCGCTTTCAGGATGAGCCGACGCAGCAGTTTGAGCTGGTGGAACGGCTGCCGGAAAGCGGGCTGATGCGCGATGCCGCCGTGTTTGTCTACCAGTTTGACATGCTGCCAACGCCGCTGTGCGTCCTGTTGGCGACTGCCGCGCCAGAGTGCACCCGCATGGTCGTTGCGTTCACGATGGACAAGGACACTGCAAGCGACGGGCACGTTTTCACCTCCCAGCGCAGGAGTGCGGCAGAGCTGACCGGATGGCTGCGTCAGCGCGGCATTCCCGTGCAGTGGAAGTGGCTGTCAAGCGAACCCGACGGGCGCGACGAAGCCCTCCGCCACCTCGAAGCGCACCTGTTCGTCCGCGACGGCGCGGTGTACCCCGGCGACGCGTCCGCCCTGACGATCCATGCCGCCGCAAACCCGTATGCCGAAGCCGCTTTCGCCGCGCAGACGCTGCAAAGCTGGCACGAGCGCGGCATTCCGTGGCAGTATATGGCGGTCGCGCTGGCGGATGCGCAGGGCATGTCCGGCATCCTCGCCGTCACGCTGCAAAGCGCGGGGATTCCCTGCTATCAGGCGCGGAAGGACAGTGCGGCGCGGCACGGCTTGAATCGGATGCTCGTCGGCGCACTGCGTTGCATCTCCGGCGGATTTCTCCGCGCGGATGTGCTGCAAGTGGCAAAAAGCGGCTTTTCTTCCCTGACCCGCGACGAAGCCGATTCGCTGGAGAACTACGCCATCACGCACGGCATCAACCGCGGCAAGTGGCTGCGTCCGTTCCCTTATGGCGACGACGCGGCGGATATGGACGAACTGCGCGTCCGGCTGATTTCGCCCGTGGAAGCCCTTCGGGATGCGCTCCGCCGCGCAAAAACAGCGGGTGATTCCGTCGAGGCAATTTTCCGCTTCTTGGAGGATACCAATGCGTATGACCGCCTGATGGCGCGCGAGGAAGCGCTGCTTTCGCGCGGGATGGCGGCGGAAGCAACGCAGAATCGGCAGGTATGGACAATCCTGATGACGCTGCTTGATCAGCTGTATGCGCTGCTGAGCACGCAAAAGGCAAATCAGCGGGATTTGGCACGGTTCGTGGAATCAGGTTTGACAGGCGCGTCGATTTCTTCCCTGCCGCCGCAGCCGGACACGGTGATGATCGGCGAAGCGGGGCATTTGATGACCGGGCGGATTGATGCGCTGCTCGTCATGGGAATGCAGGACGGCGCGCTGGGCAGTACAGCGGATTCGCTCCTGTCCGAGACGGAGCGGCGCACGCTGTGCGACTTGGCGCAGCGCGCGATTGGTCTTACGCAGCAGGAGACGTGCGCCCTACGGCAGTCGGACTTCTACCGTACACTATCCCTCCCCCGGCGCTTTCTGACCGTCACCTGTTCGCAGGGCGGGCAGGACGGCACGGCGTTTCGTCCGGCGGGGCTGCTGGAGGACATGACGCAGCTGTTCCCGCATATGGTGGTATCCGGCGGCGTGCTGGCAAACGACGTCGCACCGCTCTCCCCCGCCATGGCGCTGGATGCACTGCCGCACCACCTGCGGCAAGCTGTCGACACCGACACGCCGCTTCCGGAGCAATGGGCAAACGTCCTGCGCTGGCTGTATTTCGACCCGGAGTGGCACAGCCGCTGTCAGGCCGTGCTGGATGCGCTGAACCGCCACGGCACGGCAATTTTCCTCTCCCGCGACCACACGCGGCGGCTCTTCACGCAGGACAAGGTGTCCATCAGCCGTTTGGAGGGCTTCGCGCAGTGCCCGTATCGGCACTTTGTGAACTACGGCTTGAAGCCCGTCATCCGCCGCGAGTACGAGTTCGACCCGGCGGATGTGGGCGATTTCTACCATGCCGCGATGGAGGGGTACGCCGCCCTTGCGCTGAAGGAGCCGGATTTTCCGGATTTGCCGGACGAAAAAATCCACGCGCTGATGGATACGGTGCTGCTGCCGCTGACGACCGCGTGGGCAGATGGCCCGCTGAATGAAACGCCGTCCCTGCGCCTGCAGGGCGAGAAGTACCGCCGAACGGTGCACCGCGCCGCGTGGATGTTCACGCATCACGCGCAGCACAGCCGCTTCCGCACCGTCGGCGAGGAAGTTGTGTTTGGCGAGGAGGACGGGCTGCCCCCGGTGGTGCTGACGCTGCATGATGGACGGAAAATCGCCCTGCGCGGCAAAATCGACCGCATCGACCGCTGGGAGGGCGACGAGGGCGTGTACCTGCTCGTATCCGACTACAAGAGCAGCCACCGCGACATTGACCCGACGCGCCTATGGTACGGGCTTCAATTGCAGCTGCTGCTGTATCTGCAAGCCGCGTGCGAGGGGCTGGACGGCAATCCGGCGGGCGCATTCTACTTCACGATTCAAGACCCGATGGTAGATACGGCGGATGTAAAGGAATCTGCGGAAAAGGCGATTGCGAAAAAGCTGCACCTGAAAGGCATTGTGCTGGCAGATGTGGACGTGGTGGAAGCGCTGGATTCCAATCCGGGATATTCGTTCACGAAAATCTTTAATGCGGATAGCAGCGTCGCTTCCTCGTCTGATGGCTACACGCCGGAGGAAATGGCAGCACTGCTTGCCCACGCCAAGAAGATGGCGGCGGAGCTGGCCGACCGCATCCGCAGCGGCGAAATCACCCCGTCCCCCGCCGTCATCAGAGACTGGAACGCCTGCCAGTGGTGCGACTGCGCCGGAGTCTGCAAGCTCGACACTTCCATCCCCGGTCATGAAAAACGTGAACTTCCGCCGCTGAAGAAGCAGGATTTATTGACCCTCATGGCGAATGATACAGATGCACCCGGCAATGAGGAGGACACGTCACCATAAAAGTGGTGAATTTTTCTCCCGAACACAAAGGAAATTCATCAGAGGCATTGCATCCGGGCGCAAAATGGTTTATAATAGAGATACGAAACTCTCACTCACAAGGAGGCGTTTACCCATGATTCAGATTATCGCAGGCAAGAAGGGCTCCGGCAAGACCAAGCGGCTGATTGACATGACCAACAACGCGGTCAAGACCAGCTCCGGCAACGTCGTTTTCCTCGACAAGAACGACAGCTATATGTACGAAGTGGACCGTGCGGTTCGTTTCGTCAACGTCGAAGAGTACAGCGTTTCCAGCGCGGAAATGTTCCTCGGCTTCCTCGGCGGTATGCTCGCCAGCAACTACGACGTCAAGACCGTCTTCATCGACGCGTTCCTCAAGCTGATCAAGATTGACCTCGCCGACGCGAAGTGGTTCTTCGACAGCCTCGAAAAGTACGCGCAGAAGCATGATGTGACGTTCGTGCTGTCCGTCAGCGCCGATCCCGAAGCGCTGCCCGACTTCTGCAAGGGCTACATCATCTAATTGGAACAGCCCACGAGGGCGGCGGAGCATGTAAGCCGCCGCCCTTTTGATATTTCGCGCGAAGGGCTCAAGGGGGCAAGGGGGCGAGCGCAGACTTCGCCTGTTTTCATTGTCCTTTGTCGTTCCCGCAGGAGCGACCCCCCTGCAACATTATCACCTATTGTAATAGGTAGGGAACCCAGCAACCGCAAGCAGAAACTCGGCAAGAACCCTTTCTTGCCCTCAACCCAGCAGGCATCGTCCTGCGGATAGGAGCGTGATTTCCATGTCATTCATTTCCACCCGCGGCGGCGCCTGCGTCACGGCATCCCAAGCCATCCTGCGCGGTCTTGCGCCCGATGGCGGTCTGTATGTCCCGGCGGTATTCCCGCAGATGACGCTGGCGGACATTGCCGCGCTGACCAAGCTCGACTACCGCGCCCGCGCCCTGACCATCCTCCGTGGCTATCTTGATGATTTCAATGCGCAGGAACTGGCAGACGCAATTGCCAGCGCCTACGAAGCCGCCAAGTTCGATGACGCCGCGATTGCGCCCACGAAGAAGCTCGACAGCAACACCCATGTGCTGGAACTCTTCCACGGGCCGACGCTCGCGTTTAAGGATATGGCGCTGCAGCTGCTGCCGCACCTGACGACGCTCTCCGCCAAGAAGAACGGTGAAAACCGCGAAGTGGCAATCCTCGTCGCAACCAGCGGCGACACGGGCAAGGCGGCACTCGAAGGCTTCAAGGACGTGCCGGGAACATCCTGCACCGTCTTTTACCCGACCGACGGCGTCAGCGACGTGCAGAAGCTGCAAATGACCACCACGGGCGGCGAAAACACGCACGTCATCGCCCTGAACGGCAATTTCGACGATGCGCAGTCCGGCGTGAAGGCGCTGTTCTCCTCCGCGGATTTCCATCAGCAGGTGAACGCGCGCGGCAAGGTGCTTTCCTCCGCCAACTCGATTAACTTCGGCCGCCTCGTGCCGCAGATTGTCTATTATTTCTCCGCCTATGCCGATTTACTGAACGCGGGCGCGATTGCGCTGGGCGACGAGGTGAATTTCGTCGTGCCGACGGGCAATTTCGGCAATATCCTCGCGGGCTACTACGCACGGAGCATGGGGCTGCCGGTCAAGAAGCTCATTTGCGCCTCCAACCGCAACAACGTGCTGACGGATTTCTTCCTTGGCGGCGTTTACGACACGCGCCGGCAGTTCTTCAAGACGACCTCCCCCTCGATGGATATCCTGATTTCCTCGAATTTGGAGCGTCTGCTGTTTGAATGCGCCGACCGCGACGGCGCGCTGATTGCCCGCTGGATGCAGCAGCTGCGCACGAGCCAGTCCTACGCCGTTGGTCAGCAGCGGCAGGAGTGGCTGCTGAGCGTCTTTGCCGCCGGGTACGCCGATGACCGCGACTGCGCGGAGGAAATCGCCCGCGTGTTCGAGCAGCATCACTACCTGATGGACACGCACACCGCCGTTGCGAGCCGCGTTCTGCGCCAGTACCGCGAGACGTCGGGCGATTTGACCCCGACGGTCATCGTGTCCACCGCCAGCCCCTACAAGTTCGCCGCCGATGTGCTGACTGCCGTCGCCGGAAAGAACGCCGTCGCCGGACTGGATGCATTCGCCTGCTCGGATGAATTGGAAGCGCGTTCGGGAATGCCCGTGCCGCAGCAGGTGAAGGCACTGCGTTCCCTGCCGATTCGCCACACGGCGCACTGCGAGAAGGGCAGCATGGCGCAGGCGGTGCTGGACGCTTTTGGCGGAAAGTAAATCCCCAGTGGAAAATTGGAAGGGACTAATATGAACAACACGGACATGCTTTTTGTCCAGAAGAAGCTCAATGATTTGGTCGGCTGCACCCTCATCAACCTCTCCCGCACGGCGGATTTGCTTTGCCTGTCGTTTGCGCCGCGCGCGCTGACGACCGAGGTGCAGGAGGAACAATCCCTGCACTTGCAATGCTACTATCGTCTGGTGCAGGATGGGCGGGTTTCCTTGGCGCGAAGTGACTATTTCCAGCCGTCGGAAGCCATGTGGGATTTGTGGCGCAAGCAGGGGTTGGAGGAGGATGTCATTCCGGATGACTACCGCTGTGACGAGTTGGGCGCGAACCGGCTTGATGACCGCATTGTGGAGTTGAACGATGTGCTGACAGGCATTGAAAACCGATTCATCGTCCGCACGGTGATGGTGGATTCTATCGGGGATGTGACGCTGTGCTTTGACAACGGCGCGGTGTGGAGCATTCTGGTAGACACCTCCGGGGGCGAGGAATGCTGGCGGTATCTGCCCGCGAACGAAGAGCAGCCGCAGCTGGTGCTGTACTCGGATGGCATTGAGTGCGAATAAGCGCTTCGGTTGCAAAGGGCAGGGGAATGCGTTTTTAGTGCATCCGCCAAATCGCTTTTTCATGCTTGTTTTTATGGAGCAGGGGGAATCGCGCCTGCGGGCGCGACCAAAGGGCTTTCCGATCGCCCTTTGGAAACCTTCGGTGTGCGCACCTTCGGAGTTGACTTTTTCCGCAAAAATTGTCCCGCTTGTCGCTTGACAGGCGGGTTTCTTCATTATATTGCTTACTCACGCCGCGTCGGTTTTCTGCTTTTGCTTATACTGTGCGGTGGTAATTCCCAGAATCACGCCGAGAAACGTATCCACCGCGGTAATGGTGCCGACAACCTGCTCACCGTATGGCAGGCGCCAGATGCTCGCCAGCGCAAAATACAGCGTCCCCATCGCGGGCAGCAGCAGCTGCGCCATCCATTTCAGCACGTTATACGTCTTGTCACACATGCGCATTCCTCCCCTCCATCGCAGTCTATGCGGAAATTCGCCGCTTGTGCAGATTTTTTTTGCAGAAGGCTTGACAGAACGGGATTGTCCTGCTATAATAAACAAGGTTTTGAAGAAACCTGTGCCGTAGACAGCCGGTATCCGCAAGGATGTAAAGGAGTTTGCTCCGCCTGCCGAGGTGTGAAGGATATAGCATGAAATTTGCTCATCCCTTGCACCTGTTGCAAGGGTTTTCTTTTACTCCCAAACCGTTAAGGAGGTGCAAGAAATGAGCAAGGTGCATGAGGTGAAGCCGGAGAAGGTGGCAGCTGTTGCTGACATCGTCGAAAAGCTGAAGAATGCCCAGTCTGTGGTGATTTGCAGCTACAGCGGACTGACTGTGGAGCAGGTGACTGAAATCCGCAAGCAGTGCCGTGAGAATGACGCCGCGTACTGCGTCCTGAAGAACCGTCTGGTTCTGCGCGCGCTGAATGAGGTGGGCATTACCGGTCTTGACGATCTGCTCAACGGCCCGAACGCTTTCGTGTTCTCCATGAAGGACGCTGTGTCCGGCCCGAAGATCATCAACGACTACATCGAAAAGAACAAGCTGGAGAGCCTGAAGATCACTGGCGGCGTGCTGGGTACGGAAACCCTCGACGTGGCTGCTGTGAAGCATCTGGCGACCCTGCCCAGCCGCGAAGTGCTGCTGGCAAAGCTGCTTGGCTGCATGACCAACACCGTGGCGTCCTTCGTCCGCGTGGTGGATGCAATCCGCAAGCAGAAGAATGGCGAGGAATAATCCGCGCCGATGCCGCATGAGGCTTTACGCCCCTGCGGTCTGAACAACGACAAGTTTTCATTACGATATCAACCGATATAGGAGGCTGAATCAACATGACTCATGAGGAGATCATTGCCGCCGTCGAATCCATGACGGTGCTGGAACTGGCCGATCTGGTCAAGGCTATGGAAGAAAAGTTCGGCGTGTCCGCTGCTGCGACCGCTGTTGTTGCTGGCCCCGCTGCTGGCGCCGCTGCTCCCGCTGCGGAAGAAAAGACCGAGTTCGACGTGGTGCTGAAGTCCTTCGACGCCGCTGCGAAGCTGAAGGTTCTGAAGCTCGTCCGCGAAGTGTGCGGTCTGGGTCTGAAGGAAGCCAAGGACTTCGTCGAAGCCGTTGCGGCTGGCCCGAAGACCGTCAAGGAAGGCCTGTCCAAGGAAGACGCCGACAAGATGGCTGCCCAGTTCAAGGAAGTCGGCGGCGAATGCGAAATCAAGTAATTCTTCGGAATTACGTTTCGCCTTCTTGCAATCGTCAAGAAAAGCAAAGAGGTTGGATGCTTGCATCCAGCCTCTTTTTTATGCTATCGACACGCTTCGTCTCTGTTCCCCTTGACTTTTTTGCATTCTTGCGGGATAATAAGGCAGGAAATTCGTCAATTCATCCGTTTTATTTGAAGGAGGTGCATGGCGATGCTGACTTTTCGGGACGCAACCGCTGATCAGGCGGGACTTATCAGCCACATTTATGCTACCAGCTGGCGTAAAACCTATCGGGGGCATATCGCCCAGCATTATCTGGATCGTCTGCCCGATGAATACTGGGTGCCATCCATCCGCTCATGGCTGTCCAGCGGGCAACTGTATGGGCTGATGGTCTATGACGACGATAAGCCCGTCGGCTGCTGCATCTACGGCCGCGGGCGCGACGAAGATTACGGCGACTGGTGCGAGATTGTGTCGCTCTATCTGCTGCCGGACACGATGCGTCAAGGCATCGGCGGCAAGCTGCTGGAAGAAGTCATCCGGCTGATGCAGCTGGACGGTTATGAGAAGTTTTACCTCTGGGCGATTGACGGCAACGAAATCGCCGACGGCTTCTACCGCAAGCATGGCTTTCTGCGCACGGATGACGCGGTCGATTACAAAATCGGCGGCGAACCCGTGCGGGACGTGCGGTATACGCGCGTATTACCCAGCGCGTAATTCAGCCGGTTTCGGCTTTTGCAGATACATGCCCGTGGCAATCAGCGCCGTCAGCGGTGCCGCCGCTGCCAAGCCGAACGACCCGACAAGCGTGTTGAGCAGCTGCGAAGCGACATATTTCAGGTTGATGATGTCCATCAGCGGCGTTCCCTGCCCGGCGAAATACATCAGCATCGACAGGTAATTGCCGGAATATGCCAGCATCAATGTCGTCGTCATTGTGCCTAACACGCTCCGCCCGACCAGCAGCCCCGACTTCATCAGCGCTCGGCGCCTGATGTCCGGTTTGTGGCGGTGCACTTCCTCCATCGACACGCTGATGTCCATCGACAAATCCATCAGCGCGCCCGAATTAGCGAGGAACATCATGCCGATATACAGGCTACGCGTATCAACCCGCATGGCGGATTGGCTCAGCAGCGGCACAACATAGGGCAAATCGCCGCCGTCGAGCTTGAGCAGAATCGTTAGCCCCCACGCGCTCAGGCAGGTGACGACCGTCCCGGCGACAGAGCCGAGAATCGCCGTCAGGCAGCGGCGGCTGAACCCCGCCACCAGCACGTCAATCAGCACCGTCAGCACGATGACGGTCACGAACGATGCCATCCATCTGGCAGCAGGCAGAGCAAGCCGCAGAAAATCAGCATGACGAGGCACATCAGCCAATTCTGCTTGTTTTTCCCATTTCAAATTCCCCCATATAGACAGAGCAGGAGATGTTTCATCATCCCCTGCCCTTTGGTTTGCTTCGATTTACTCCGCGTCCGCGGTCAGCCCCATCGCATCCATCGTGCGGGTGAAGATGCCCGTGTTGTCATACAGGCCAGAGAACTTTTCCGCGCCCACCCCATAGGCGTACACCAGAATCTGCAAGCCGGTATGCGCATAGGAGGTGTAGGACAGCCCAGCCTTGTTGTTCATGATGTGGCTCACCGCCATGGAGAAGGGGCTGGTCAGCGTTTCATCATAATTGATGACGCCGGAGAGCGTCTTCTTGCCGGAAGCCATCGACGTAGCGGTCGAAGCAGAATCCGGGCAGAAGGAAGAGCTGTCGTAGGTGGTCACCAGACCGAGGTACGGAAACTTGGTGAAAGACAAATCCGCCGGAACCGGAAACTTGCTGTCCGGGTTTTCGATGCTGCCCAGATAGTACTGGGTCGCAGTCACCTGCGGGTTGCCCATGCCATCGCCGATGAACATGAACACGTTCTTCGTCTTGCTTTTCTGAACAAGATGTATTCTACTGGAGAAATGTAAATTTTCAAACGCCGCATTTGTTAAATCAAGGCGAAAGAAAAAGCCGCTGTGTAAAGTGCATTTTCGCACTTCCAGCGGCTTTTCGCTTATGTACGCTCGGAATCTTCCGCTTTTCGGAAGAATGTTCCCAGCGCCTGTGCAATGCGCGCCCCTTCCCGGCTGATGGTACACACATGCGGCACGCTCTCCAAGCGCAGCACGCCCTTCGTTTTGCTTCGCACCCCCTGCAGAATCACATCCGCGCTGTCAGGCGTGATGACCTGATCGCCGCTGCTCTGCACGCACAGCACCGGGCAGGTGACCGCGCAAAGGTTATTGCGGGCCTCGTGGATAATGCGGCGCAAATCTACCGCGCTTTTCGTCGGAAATCCGGTATACCCCAAATCGTAGTCGGGAGCGAGTGCGTCGTCCTTGCGCGCCTGCCAGCTGATTTCCGGCAAAAACGGCGCGGCGAATCGTGCCAGCGGAAACCAGCGGTTCAGCACCCCCATCGGCGCGGAAATCGGCGCAATGGCGGTCGGGTCGCTCTGCTCAGCAATCATCAGCGTCAGGCATCCGCCCATGCTCAGCCCGGTCACGCTGACGAAGCGGTACTGCTCTTTCATTTCCCGGAAGGCTTCCTTCGCCGCGTTCAGCCAATCCTGCCACGAACAGCGGCGCATGTCCTCCAGCGTTGTCGCGTGACCGGGCAGGTTGATGGTGCGCACACCAAAGCCCTGCTGCACAAGTCCTTCCGCGAGCGGCCGCATATGCGCCGCCGAGCCCGCAAACCCGTGCATCAGCAGCACGCCGTGTTCCCCTTGCCGCACCTCGTACGGCTGACACAGGGGCGAGGAAAAGTCCACTTCCGGGCGCGTTTTCATGTTGCTTCCTCCTTATTGCACAGCGGAAATCGCTTCCTTTTTGCCCATCACCAGCAGCAGATCGCCCGCCATCAGCATTGTTTCTGCGCCGGGTGAAGTAAGGAATTTGCCGCCGCGGTGGATGCCCAGCACGCTTACCCCAAAGTTCCGGCGGATGTTGAGTTCGACGATGGTTTTGTCCGCCCAGTCCGTCGGGAGGGTGAGTTCGGCAATCTGGTCGTCGTCGGAAAGCGCCATCAGGTCGAGGATATTGGGGGCGACGAGCGAACGGGCGACGCGCTGCCCCATATCGCGCTCCGGGAAGATAACGCGGTCAGCGCCGACCTTATAGAGGACGCGGGCATGGAGGTCATCGACGGCCTTCGCGAGGACTTTGGGGACGCCAGCTTCCTTGAGCAAAACCGTTGCGAGAATGCTGGCGCGGATATCCGTGCCAATGGCAACGATGGCGGCATCGAAGTTCTGCACGCCGAGTTCCGCAAGCGCGTCCTCATCCACGGCATTCGCCTGAACCGCCTGCGTCACATCAGGCGCAATGTTCTCTACCAGCTTCTCGTCCCGATCCACCGCGAGCACCTCATGTCCCAATTCGCACAAGCTCCTCGCCACGCTCGACCCGAAGCGCCCCAAGCCCAGCACCACAAACGACTGCTTCTGTTTCTTCATAACAATTCCTTTCCGGGGAACCCAAGGGGCGCTGCCCCTTGACCCCGCCAAAGGGTCTTCGACCCTCTGGACTCCCTTTTTCGCGATTGAGTTGGTGACTTCTGCATACAACGCCCGCGTGTTGATTGAGGGACGCCCCCGCCCAACAGCTTATGCGCCTGACGGGTCATTCCTGCGCGGAATTTTCCGTCTGTTTCTCTGCTTTCTTGTCTTCATCGTCCTGCGCAAGCATGACCTCATTACTGAGACACACGAGCGACGCCGCCATGAAGAACATCGACATATAGTAAGCCTTTTCGCCGAAGCGAATCAGATGCGCGAGCATCAGCACAGCGAAAACGCCAATCGCCAGAATGAGATAATCGTGGGTCGTTCCCCGCCATTTCCATTGGCATTCCAGCTCCGCTTTGCGTTTCCACATGTCCAGCGCATTCCTGATTTGCAAGGCGCTCATCTCCGCCCAAAGGAGCAGCTGATATTCCTTCGTCTCCACCGAAAGATAGGGCAGCACGAGCGCGGTGCCAATGAACACGAGAATCAGCGCCAGTTCGATTCCACAAAGGTATTTCGTCCCGGCGCGCTTCCGGCAAATCAGCCAATGCGTACTCACCGCAAGGCACAGCACAGCGCCCACGACGTCCAGCACCAGCCACCACGCCGCACCCTCCGGCTGCTGCGCCATCAGCACCACGGCATGAATCAGCATCGTCAGCGCCAGCAGCATTTCGAGCGCTACAATCGCCGGATGTTCCTTTCGCATGAACTTGCCCCTTTCGTTTTTCTCGCGGGAAGCGCTCACTCTTTCCCCGCCTGCGTCAACTTCTGCTGATTTTCCACGTCCTCGTTGCGCTTCAGGGCTTCCGCCGCTTCATTCTGCTTCATTCCCAGAATTGATTGAGCCATGACCATCACGCACAGCCCCATCAGTTCCATCGCCTGATAGAAGCTCCTTTCACCATAGCAAATCAGCATCCCCACGGCAAAAATCAGCACAGCAGTTTCCAGGCCGAATATGATTTTGGTCAGGAGCATCATCGAATGGCTCATGCTCAGCGGCACAGACGCTGGCGAATTTTCTCGCATGTCGTTCACAAGTGCGCACTGGATGACAGACATGAATCCCCAGAAAAGCAGCTGATACCGATTCTGCTCAATCGGGACAAATTGCAGCGCAACTGTCGTCAGCATCTGCACGACAATCAGACCCAGTACGATTTTCCACAGAATTTTTGTTCCGCCGCGCTTCCGGCAAATCAGCGACAGCGCACACAGACCAAGGCTGATGACACCGCACGCCGCGTCCATCACCAGCCACCACGCCGTTTCCTGCTGCACCAGCAGCGCGGTCGCGTGTACCAAGACAATCAGCGTCAGCAGCATCGTCAGCGCAGGGATAATCGGCTTCTTCGTCATATTTCTCGCTCCTTTCGTTCTTCATCGGGATTACCGTCAGTATAGCAAAAAATCCCCGATTTTTCCACCGATTCTGCTCGAAAAGTGCGTTTTCGCGTCTGAATTGTCACCCAATCGTAATCTCTTCCTCTGGGTAGCGAATCTTTGACGCATTGCGATTCTGCCGGCTCGCCAGCGCGCTTGCCATCGTCAGCGGGCCGACACGCCCGAAGAACATCATCAGCGCCAGCACGGTTTTGCTGCCCGCCGACAAGTTTGGCGTTCCGGCGCTGGACACGCCGACCGTTGCCATCGCGGAGAACGCCTCAAACATCATGTCGAGGAACGGCTGTCCGTCGCCTTCCAGCAGCGTCAGCAGCATCGTGCCGCCCAGCGCCATCGCCAGCGAGATGCTCACGATTGCCAGCGCACGGCGAATCAGTCCCGGCGGAACGCGGCGACGCGCCAGCTGCACGTCCGCGTCGCCGCGGATAACCGACCAGACCGTCAGCGCCAGCACCGCGACGGTTGTCGTTTTGATGCCGCCGCCGGTGGACGCGGGCGACGCGCCGATGAACATCAGGATGACGCTCATCAGCTTGCTGGACTGTCGCATGGACGCGAGGTCAACCGAGTTGAAGCCTGCCGTGCGCATCGTTGTGGACTGCATGAGGGCGTTTACGAGTTTATTTCCCGCGCCGGAAATGCCGCCAAGCGTCGCCGGATTGCGCCACTCGGTCAGGCAGAAGAACGTCATCCCCATCAAAAGCAGCACGCCCGTCATGCCCAGCACCAATCGGCTGTGGAGCGACAATTCTCGCCACTGGAATCGCTGACGGGTGACCTCGCCCAGCACAGCGAACCCCGTACCGCCCAGCACAATCAGCGCGCTGATGGTCAGCAGCACCAACGGTTCATTTTGAAACGCGGTCAGGCTGGAGAAATGTCCGAAAAGGTCAAAGCCCGCGTTGCAGAACGCGCTGATGGCGTGGAAAATGCTGAAGTACACGCCCTTCCCCCAGCCCAGCAGCGGCACGAAGCGAATTGCAAGCAGTACCGCGCCGCCGCCCTCGATGACCAGCGCCGCCGTCAAGTACCAGCGCGTCAGGCGCACCAGCCCCGACAATCCGCTTGTATTCATGGATTCGCGCAGGAGCATCCGGTCGCGCAGACCGATTTTTCGTCCCAGCAGCACCATCGTCAGCGTCGCGAACGCCATGAAGCCCAGCCCGCCGATTTGAATCAGCGCAAGCAGGGTGATTTGTCCGAAGAGGGAGAACGTCGTACCCGTATCAACGGCTACAAGCCCCGTCACGCAGACCGCGCTCGTCGCCGTAAACAAGCCGTTGCCCAATCCAATGCTTCGTCCATTCTGCGCGGCGCACGGCAGCGACAGCAGCACGCCGCCCAGCAGAATCAGTGCGAGAAATCCCAGCGCCATTACCCGTTCCGGACGCATCCAGCGGTTCTTCTTCCACATCCGCATCATCCTTTCGGGGTCTATTATACTGATTTGATGCGGCATTGTAAAGCCTTTCGTTTTCTTCATTCGCTGCTCTGCTTTTTTGTCAGCCGATTTATGGAAAAGTGCTTCACTCTATTGATACATTTCCTCAATCTTCGCATCCGCCCGCGCGCGAATCAAGCGCAGCACCAGCACAGTTTGGTCGTCGGCAGGAGCGGTGTCGCCGGACTGCGCACCGGTCAAAATCGCGTTTGCGGCATCCTGCGCAGTTTCGAGCGTCAAGGCGTCGCGAATCGTCTCTTCCATGGCCTGCCGATTTTCATAGGCATCCTCCACGCCGTCGGAGAGCAGAATCAGCGTATCCCCCTGATGCAGCTGCATCAGCTTCTCCCCGCTTTCGACGTTCTCCAGTATCCCCAGCGGCAGCGCGTCGCCGCCCAACAGCGACAAGCCTTCCGCCTGCATCAGGTAGCTGCCCGCCGCGCCGAGCTTGTCCAGTGACGCCTTGCCCGTCCACAAGTCCAGCAGGAACAAATCCACCGTCGTGAACCGCTCCCCCTGCCCCGCCAGCAGCATCATGCCGTTGACCGCCGTAAGCGTCTGCGCCCGGTCGTACCCGGCATCCAGACACATCCGCAGCAGCTCCACCGCCTGACGCGATTCCAGCGCCGCCTGATTTCCGTGCCCCATGCCGTCGGACAGCGCCGCCACGAATCGCCCGTCCTGCAACTGTCCCAGCGAAAACGTATCGCCGCAAATATCCGCGCCTGCGATGCACCGGCTCGCCGCACCCGCCTCCACCATCATCAGCGGCATTTCCGTCAGGCGGACATGCGCCCGCTCACGCTCGGCAATCGTCATCGGCTTGCCAAGGCATCGGCTTGTGATGCCGCACAACTGCGCCGCCTGCTCATCCGCGCTGCCTGCGCCGTGCAATTCATAGGCTACCTGCAAGTGCCCATCCACCTGCCGCACGAACGACAGGCGCGCCATTGCTTCCTCCTCCGCCAAGGCGCGGCGGAGCTTGCGCGCGTACTGCTCATCCCACCAGCTTTCGCCGCTGGACAGCGCCGCCAGATGCCTTGCGCTGCCCGAAAGCGCAGTGAGATGCGTCACCAGCATGTCCCGCTGCTGACACGCTCGCCGGATAATGCGCTGCTCGTCCGCGTTCTCAGCGCGCAGTAGGTTCATGCTGTCCATCAGCTGATACAGCCGTGCGCACCCCAGTCCCCGAAGTGATTCAAGGCGCTGTGCCCACACCTCGTCCGACGCCTCGTGCGCCTTCCAGATGTATTCGGCGCGGCTCTGTCCCAATTCTGTGTTCATGCATCCGCACACTGCCCGCTCCGGGCAGGAGGCGCACAGATGCTCTTCCCACCACTGCGGCGTGCGCTTTTCACCCAGTCCCACGGGCGACGGCACAGCGCGCGCCATATCGCCGACCGTCTTTTCCCAGCGGCGGAGCGCATAGGCAGCATACGCATCCCCCGGCGCATCGGGCAGCGGATGAAACCGCCGCGTCTGCTGACGGAGAAATTCGTCTGCCTCCCGCGGCAGCACACCCATGATGAGCGGAGCAGCAGCCGCCGCGCCCAAGGCTCCCCACGCGATTGTCCCCGTGTACGCCAGCATTCCGCCCGTTCCCAGCGCAAACAGTACGCACGGCACCATCCGCCGCCCGGTCATCTGCCCCATGCCAGCGAGGAAACCGCCCAGCGACAGCGCAACCGTCACGCTCAGCGGAAGTCCCTGTAAAGCCAGCGTCACGCCCGCCATCAGCCCCATCACGCAGCCGGGGCACACACCCAGATACACCGCTGCCGCCATCGTCATCAGCCCCGCCGCCGTCACGCCAAGGTTTATATACGGCAGCATCATCCGCGCGCCGCCGCACAAGAGCATCAGCAGCAGATACCCAACCGACAGTCGGCTTTCAAGCGTCTCGAAACTTCTTCCGCCGCGGATGCTCTCAATCGCGCGGCGCATGACCGGCGCGGAGAGCGTTCCCAGCAGAATGGTGCCGATGCCAAAGAGCAGCGTCGCCGCCGACCCCTGCCACACGCCGATGATTGCCCCCGGCAGCAGCGCCAAGCCCGTCGCAATCAGCGGGAACGCACCGTTTCTCTGCCTAAGCACATGCGGCGAGAGCAGCACCAGCACCGCGCCGATGAGCAGCTCCCAGCGCGTCGTCAGTCCCCAGAGCATCCGCATCAAAAACGCCGCCGCGATGCCCAGTGACACCGGGTACGTCACCAGCCCGCACGACGCTGCCGCCATACCGTACGCCGCCCACGCGCCCGCCGACACGCCGCATATGTCCGAGAACGCGAGTGCGAACCCCGGCGCAGCCCCCAGCAGGATTCTGCCCACCTGCCGCAGGATTTTCCGCCCCGTGCCGCTTTTGTATGCGCTCCGCCACGCTGTCCATGCCGCCTTCTTCTCCCGTGTCAGCACTTCGGTCATGCCTGTCCCCTCCCTTGCCGTAGGGAATCATCATACGGCAATCAAACGGGCAAAAGCGTCGAAGCAGAGGGCTGTTTTTTCGCGAATTTGGGGAGAAAAAAAGTTCTTCACGGAAAGTTTGGGGGAGCATACAAGGGCTTAGGCGAAGCACCAAAAAGCTGCACGCGGAAGGAGCATGAAAGCGC
>ERZ772892.1837-NODE-1837-length-20324-cov-3.095318_pt1 | contig 20324 bp, 20 predicted proteins | sample MGYA00512126_ERZ772892 | MGnify/ENA primary metagenome ERZ772892 (study PRJEB29015, sample SAMEA2737697) | human gut metagenome | biome: human gut; feature: human-associated habitat; material: faeces | place: China | collected 2012 ... | reverse complement strand
GTGACCCAAAAAGTCCGGAACTCCTTGATAATCAAGAGGTTCCGGACTTTTTCATGTTCCCGCAAAATCCCGGAGTGTCCTTTGACACGGCCCATTTCTGGGGGTATTTCTAGGGGTATGTAGGCTCTGTTACTTGCTTCGGACCGTAGAAATACCCCCAAACCTTTTGAACTATATTCAAATAAAATTGAATAGTTATGAAACTGGCCATCGTTGCCAAAGTGAAACCAGTGACAAAAATACCCCCGCAAATCCATGACTATTCATCGTAATCAGTTAGTTGGGAGCTATTTAGACAGTTGAAAGCATTTTCAGGAGTACCCCCAACCCGGATGAAAACCTTTAAACTTCAAAGGCTTCGTCAAAAAAGGAGTACCGATGCAACTCTCCGATACGGCAATCCGCGCGGCAAAAGCCGGGTCAAAACCGGTCAAGCTATTTGACGGTGGCGGTCTATTTCTCCTCATTTCCCCGACAGGGGGAAAACTTTGGCGGCTCAAGTACCGTTTTGGCGGAAAAGAGAAATTGCTGTCCCTTGGCCAATACCCCGCCGTCAGCCTTAAAGATGCCCGCAAACGAAGAGACGAGGCCAAAGAACAGATTGCCGCGGGCATTGACCCGTCCGCCAAAAGACGGGCCATCAAGGTTGAGCAAATCAAGGCCGAAGGGGATCTGTTCAAGAGTGTAGCGCTTGAATGGTATCGGTCCTATTCACCTTCGATTACTCCACTTCACGCTGAAAAATTGATGCGTTACCTGGAAAAAGACCTTTTCCCTGCCCTCGGCCATAAGCTGGTGAGTGAAATCGAACCATCAGAAGTACTGCTTTGTGCCCGCCCGGCCGAGGCCAGAGATGCCATCGATACGGCTCACCGGTTGGTCAGGTTGGTTTCACAGGTAATGCGCCACGCCGTGCTGACCGGTCGATGCAAGTTCAACCCGGCCGCAGGATTGAGCAAGGCTTTGCGCCCGAACCGTCCGCAGAGCTATGCCGCCATCACCGAGCCGAGAGCCATTGCCGGTCTGTTGATGAACATAGAGAATTACGACGGCTTTCCATCCATTCGTATGTTTTTGAAGATCCTGCCTTATGTGTTTACCAGGCCATCGGAATTGCGCTTGGCCGAATGGGATGAAATAGACGTTGTTGGAGCTACCTGGCGAATTCCAGCAAAGCGGATGAAAATGCGGCGTGAGCATGTGGTACCGCTTTCCAGGCAGGTGCTGACCATGCTTGAGCAGTTGCGCGAAACGTCTTACCCAAGCAAACTTCTTTTTCCAAGCACACGGAGCAATACCAGAACGATCAGTGACGTTGGACCTCTGGCCGCGCTCCGACTCATGGGTTACAGTAAGGAGCAGATGACCTTGCATGGATTTCGGGCCATGGCAAGCACACGACTCAATGAAATGGGCTACCGGGCGGATGTCATTGAAGCCCAACTCGCGCACAAGGAACAAGATGCTGTGCGCTTGGCTTACAATCGTGCCGAATATATGGGCGAACGCAGGAAGATGATGCAGAAGTGGTCAGATTACCTTGATGGCCTCATCGCCAGCGTCAAATGATGAAGTTGCCGGGATGGATGGCCTTTCGGCATTATTATGGCAAATAGCCCATGCTATTATGTGGATAGATTACGTGATTGACGGGAGAAAAAACTAGGATGCTCAGCTTTTTTTCTTGGGTGGGCGTCCGCTCCTTTTCTCAGGTTCAGACGGACCATTTTCGAGATATTCATTTATGTGCTTTTCGATGCGGCTATAAAAGTCCGCACCATCTATCTTCAACACTTTGGCAATCTGGTACATAGCGGTTACGGACATGCCGCGTTCAGCGCATTCCATAAACGAAATGTAACTTCTGGATAATCCGGCGAAGTCGGCAAGTTGTTGCTGCGTCAAGCCGGACGCCTTTCTGGCTTCCTTCAGGACCGTAGCGATTGCCGGATACAGGTGCGGTAGTATTTCCATGATAGGAAATTTTATACGACACCCCTTGATTTATTTTGACTACATATGTAGTATTTATTCCTAAACCTTATTTTATCTTAGGCGTTAAGAGGGATAAAATGGAAGATAGACAAGTCGATCAGGAATCTCCGTTGGATAGGATATTTCAGGTAACCGGCTGCCGCACGCAAACCCAACTTGCCAGACTACTGGGCATCCGACAGTCGTCCATCTCTGACGCGAAAAAAAGGAACAGTATTCCACCTGAATGGCTGCTTACGCTCTTCCGGCTTCGGCGCATCAACCCGGATTGGATAACTAATGGGACCGGACCACGTCATGTGACCTCCAAAGAAATATCAGACCCGGATGACCTGCCTCATCCAGAGCTATTAAATGACCAGACCATCCATCAAAGCATTTTGCGATGTTTCCCATCGGAGGATCTCGCTGACGAGCTTCTCAGAAGATGCCGGAAGCCTGGTAGCTGTAAGCCAGCAGGGACTAGTGCGGCGGAAAGAGTGGATAATGAAGAGAAGGAGTGATTTGCCTCAAAAACTTGGCCTCCTTGCCCGGGCCTTCCTACCCTATCCTTTAGGCAAACCGGCAACAAAGCAATGGAGCACTGGAGCGAAAACAACTGGCGGTCATAACCTTCTTGCCACCCAACCTAAGTTTGCCTTCCGCCCCCTGCTAAAGAAGCTGCGAAGCCGTTTACCCTGTCATACCTATTTCTCTGAGCCAGAGGGCTACGGACGAACGCGCTCCTGCCGCTCTCCCTCCTCCTATTTTGAACCCATCAAGAACTTTTGACTTCGCGCAGATCATCTTCACGTCATCAAAAGTCTTGTCACGCGAGCCGCCACCATTGGTGCTGAAAGGAACGATGGTCTTTCCCGAAAGGTCGTTAGTGGTCAGAAAGGTAATGGTGGGCACTGAAAGCGTTCCCCACCAAAGAGGTGAACCAACGCAGATGACATCATAAGAGGCTATATTCACAGACATGAGCTGATTGGTAGGTCGTTGGCCTGTGATCAGCTGGTGGCGGGCTTCCACCGTAGCCGTGTCGTAATCGTCCGAATACGGCGTACCTGGTATGATTTCAGCAATGTCACCGCCGAGTTGCCCTTGGATGATTGTGGCCAGAGCCTTGGTGTTGCCGCTTCGGGAATAATACACAGTAAGCACACGCCGGTTCCCGGTGGCCTGCGCGGCAAACGCCGCTCCAGGGGAAAGTAAAAGTGGAGCCGCGACCGCAGCGGCCAACCCAATGCCCCCGGCTTTTAAAATGTCACGCCTGCCCAAGATGGTACTTTTATCGTCATCGTTCATAATCAGCCTCTTTTAAGGTTACACATTGATAATTTCATAGTGACCGCGCCCCATACCCATCTCTTGCATGTAGGTGAGTTGGCGCAGGCCGCTCCGACTTTCAATACGCTCAACCAGATCGTGTTTTTGCGGCTCCGGCAGAGCGTAGACCATATCAACTGACGCCTGATCCACGGCAAGAATGTCTGTGGAGGCCAGAATGCCAATATCGGGTGTGACCACGGGCGCGGCGCTCGTGCCTGCGCAATCGCAGTCCACGGACATATTGCGCAAAACATTGATGTAGGTGATGCGCGGACCAAAATGGTCGCTCACAGCTTTTGCGGATTCGGCCATGTGCTCCATGAACCGTTCGCCGGTATAGCCCCACATTTCGTCGCCAGCTTGGTGCAGTTGCTTTTTGCCGACCTTGCCCGAGGCGCAGCCGATAGCGATGTTTTTCATGGAACCGCCGAAGCCGCCCATCGCGTGACCCTTGAAATGGGTGAGCACCAGCATTGAATCGTAATTGACCAGGTTCTTGCCCATGGCGATTTCCTTGAACCATTTGCCGCCCTTAACCGGCAGGTTCACAGCGCCTTCGGCATCCAGGATGTCCACTTCGCAGAAAGTCCAGCCATTGATGCGCAAGGTTTCGCGGTGCCCCTCAGTGGTTTTCCTGGGGCTGTCGTAAAAGACGTTGGTTTCCACAATCGTCGCGTTGGGAATATCCGGAAGCAGCGCCTTGACCCATTCGCGGGGAATGATGTTTGGGCCATTGGGTTCGCCCGTATGGAGCTTGACGGCCACCTTGCCGGTCATGCCCTGGTTTACGGCTGCATACATTTTCCGCAGACCATCGGCGCTCAATTCTCTCGTGAAATAGACCTTGGCTTTCCCGGCAACGGGTGAACCAGCCCCATTGCCTCCAGAAGCGGCAAACACGGGTTGCACGTTGGCTACTATGCCCGAGGCGGCAAACGCGCCGACAGCAGCGGCCCCACCCTTCAAAAAATTACGACGCGAAATGTGTTTTTTCATTACGGTACTCCTTCAATGACAGCTCCGCGTATGCGCGGGAGCAGCAAGGTGCGTGAACTAAGAGCCAGCTACCTGGCTGGCGTATCGTCCCTCCACCAGTGTTCAAAAATCTGTTCGCCAGCATCGAAGCGAAACGGTTCACCAATTTTCGGCGTCAACAAAGGAATCGGACTGTTTTTCGTTGCCTCTACCAGCCTTATGAAAGGGTCATCCCATGAGTGACGCGCTATGGAGAACTTGCCCGCATGTGCGGGAAGCAGAGCCTTTGCGTTGAGATCCGCAGCGGCCTGGGCTGCGTCTTCGGGCATCATATGCACATAGCGCCAGGCCTCGTTGTATTGGCCGCTGTCGAGCACAGCCAGATCGAAGCCACAGAACGCCTCTCCTGCTTGCCGAAAGTGTGAACCGTATCCGCTGTCGCCGCTGACGTAGATTTTACGGTTCGCACTGGTCAGTGCGTAGGCGGCCCACAGGCTCTTGTTGCGGGTGAGCGTTCTGCCGGAATAATGCCGAGCCGGTAACGCATGGATTCGCAGATCGTTTTTCAGATTCAGACTTTCATTCCAATCCAACTCAATGATCATGGATGGCTCAAAGCCCCATCGCTCGAAGTGTGCTCCAACGCCCAGAGGACAGACGATTTTGGCGATTTTCCCCTTGAGCTTCATAATCGTGGGATAATCAAGATGATCCCAGTGGTCGTGGGTGATCAAAAGAACATCTATGCCCGGCATATCATCCGGGGTGTAAACATTCGTTCCCGGAAAGGCTTCATTGGCAAAGGGAACCGGAGCAGCGTTGTCGCTGAACACCGGATCAATCAGGATGGCGTGACCGGCGAGCTGCATGTAAAAGGAAGAATGCCCAAGCCAGACCACCAGGTCTTCATACCTGTCCAGACATGCCAAGCTCGTTTTGACTGAAGGAATGGGCAGTTGCGGGCGTGGGCGGTCTTTTTCCGCCGTAAGCGCCCGAAACAGTCCCGTTATCACGCCGCCCTTGCTGCTGGTGGAGGTGGGGATCGGCTCCAGGTTTCTGAATTCGCCATCGCTGTAGTTGGGGGAGGCTTCTACTCGCGCCAGCCTGGCCCCTTCGGGAAACGCGCCGAATTTGGAGGTGTGCATATAGCCATACCCGGCCGCCCCGATCATGGCCGCGAGTATGAACAATCCGCCCACAATGTTACGAAGCCGTTTTCTTTTCATAGTCTGCGCCTTCATATTTTCCCGGCAGTTGCCCTGGAGTCGGCGGGAAGCTGCTTTTCCCAGAATCTGACAGCATGTTCCATCCACCCTGCTGCGTCAGTGCCCACGCCAAGGCCGAAGCCATGCCCCGCGTTTCTGTATTTACGAAGCTCAACGTCAATTCCGGCATCGCGCATTCCGGCGATGCGGTTTTCGACATTGGATGCCCGGACTATGTGATCATCGGCGCTGACAATTGCAAAGGTCGGCGGATCGGTGGGGGTAAACTCAGTATGGCCGGTGTAGGCCATGACCAGCGCGGAAGGAGGCGGAAGCTGTTTGCCGCCGAATCTGGCCGCGCCGTGAGAACCGATATACGCCACCATTCTTGCGCCAGCGGAACTGCCCCAAAGGGAATAACCGGAACGGCTTATTTTCAGAGTGTCCGCATTTTTGAACAGGTACGACAAGGCAGCGGCAAGGTCTTGCGTAGCTGGCATAGCGCCGCCGCCCACCCGGTATTTGAGAACAAAAGCGTTGTATCCCTTCTGGCTCAATTCCGTGGCGTAGGGAAATCCTTCCTGAAAAGACCCCACATAGGAAAATCCGCCGCCAGGGCAGATCACCGCGAACGGCGCACCGGCCTTTCCTCGAAAGAAGAAAAGTCCGGTTCCATTCTTTGATGGATCATCACGTTTTTGGTGTTCAGTGTAGAAATCGTAAAAGACCGTGTTGCCCGCGCCTGCGCTGTCAATCATGGCGTTCAGGGCGCTGACAACCGTACCCGTATCCACATTCCCGTGATAGGGCATCAGCCTGGATGTTTGCCCAAGCGTTACGTCCGTCTGTCGCTGGTCGCTGTCGCGGGTCAGGAGTTTTGGGGAAAATCCGCTGAAAGCTGGATGCTGCAAGAGTTCGCCGATTGTTGTATCCGGGGTCAGGTGGGCATAGCGCATGGGTTCGTTTAAAAAGCCTGTTTCATTTTTTTGAGGCGCGGTATTCTCCACATCATTCAGGATGATCGCCGCCCCCCGGCCCCAATCGCCGACCATCAGGTTCCCATCGGGCATTCTGACCAGGCCGACCGGCGTGATGAAGCCCCCGGCAATGGTTTCCGTCCTGCCGTCCATGTAAATACGTTCAACTGTTGTTCCACCGTAGTCAGGCACCAGCACAGCCTCATCGCCATCAGGAATGAGGCCGGGAGATGGGCTGTTCAGCTTGTCGGAAATCACCCGCACGCGCCCGTCAAGGCCGATATGTTCTATGGTGCCGCCCAGACAACTGATAACCAGGCTCCCGTCAGCGCGTTTCACAATGCCCACGGGTTGGATGTGTCCCTTGGAAATCAGCTCTTTCCGACCATCCGGATGGATTCTTATAATTTCCCCTGCATCACGGTTCGCCATATACAAAACGCCGTCAGCCCAAAGCAGACCGGCGGGAGGATTAAAGCCCGTCGCAAATACCCGAGGCTCTTTGCCCGCTTTGAGGGTATAAATGACGTTCCTGTTGTAGGAAGCGATGTATAAAGTACCGTTTTCATCAAGCGCGAGGCCAGACGGCCTGCCCACGTCCTGGGTAATGACGGTCTGCCTGGCGTCCGTGTCATAGCGGCTGACAGTCTGCGTTCCCCAATCGGCTATATAAAGACGCCCCTCCGGATCATAGAGCATCCCCACTGGATTGCTCAGTCCGGTAGTAAAAGTCTGGCGTTCCGCCGCTACGGCAGAGCTAGCTATGAAAATCAGGAACGCTGACACTATGGCGAGTATTTTTATATTCATATAAGTTCCGTCTGGCCTGTTTCGGCAGTCCCCGGCTAGATACCGGGGAACTGCCGCATTTTATCGCTCCGTTGTGCGATTAGCTGGAAGAGCCCACGTTCAACTGATTGACAACCCGGTTTACGCCGGGGGTTGCCTGGGCTATCTGCGCGGCCTGGGTGCTTTGGGACAACCACTCCACTGACCCACGCAGATACACAGTGCCGTCCTTTGTAAGAACGCTCACTCTCGACTGGCTGAACGGATCTCTATCGGCGGCCGATATTTCCTGCCTGATTGAACGGCTGATTTCCTTATCCGTGGCGGCAAAGGCAGCGGAAAAAGAGATAATGGAGAGCATGGCCGCAACGGTGAAAACGGTGATTCCTTTCTTGAACATATTGGTATCCTTGTAGTCTTTGTGGAAAATGTAAAAAATATATGCAACTAGTTTAGTTTGCTGTACCTATTGTCTGACGCATAATTCATTGGTCACTTCTGATCTCGGCATCCTCCTTGTTCCGGACAACGGAGTGATTTCCGTCCGTCCATGAGTAGAGAATACGGTGCATCCCTTACGGGCGTTTGACCGGCATCAATCAAAGTCTGACAAAGTGTGATAGGTAATCGGGGTTGGATATAGCGCAACAGCCCGACACCTGATGCTGCCGGGCTGCCTATTTCTGTGCTGGAGGAGTTTCACAGAAAGTATAAAATTGGCGTGTTATCGAATGAAATGGGTAAAAATTTGTTCTTCCCGTTCCGGCATGGGAACGCCCGCCTTCGTTGCTGCGTCTTTGCAGCGTAGAAACCAGGCCATGTTGCGGCCAAGGTTACGCATGACCTGTAAGCCTTCCAAATCCTGGCGCACATCTTCCGGCGTGAACCCGTGAACCATATTCCAATATGATGAAGAGATAATCGGCATTTGGCAGATGGTGAAATATTTGTTCATCTGATCAAAGGTGGCAGTCGTGCCAGCTCGTCTTGCAGAAACTACCGCAGCAGCGGGCTTGAGGTAGAAAACATCTCTGTCCGGAGCAAAAAATGCCCTGTCCATGAACGATGTGATGGCTCCCGTGGCGGAAGCGAAGTAAACCGGGGAGCCGAACACGAATCCATCAGCTTCTTTGGCCAGTTCGCCAAATTCATTCACCAGGTCGTTTATGACACATCGGCCCAATTCACGGCACTTGAAGCAGGCAATACAGCCGGAAACAGGCTTTTTGCCGACGTGCATAATCTGCGTTTCAATTCCTTCCTTGTTCAGAGTTTCCGCCACTTCGTTCAGGGCGGTATACGTGCAGCCCTGCGCGTTGGGGCTGCCATTGACGAGTAATACTTTCATGTCGTTTTTCCGTGTGTCTATAAGAGGGATGCAAGCTGAACCGGCCCGGAAATGCCTGGGCCGGTTCAGCCATTCTGTAATCCAGTTTCTTTTCTTTGAGCCAGGCGGAAAGGTGATCCGCCACCTGAATGTTGTTCAGGTCAGAGAACGGAAAGTGCGTGTTGCCTTTGATACCGGCTTCCGGAAGATGCACAACGGTCACATCCCCGCCATGCTTGTTCACGGTTGTGGCCCATTGCCTGGCCATTTGCAGGCAGGCCCGCCAGTAGTCCTGGGCGGGAATGTCGGCGGGTTGGCTCGGAATGAAATCGCCGTAGTAGATGATGATCGGCATCCGGGTCAGCTTTTTAAATTCCGCCAACGGCACGGCACTGGCGCTCAAGGTGGCGAACTTGTTTTCAATGGGAGCGGGAACTTCGCCTTCCGGAAAAGTGAAGCCGCTGCCGGGTTCATAGGCCACGATGCCGCGCACCTTGGAGCTTTTCATACCCGTATGCCAGCCGGGGCCGCCACCCTGCGAGTGCGTGACCAGAATACCGTCACCGATTCGCTCATACAGAGCAGCAAGGGAGTCGGAAATCACGCCCGCGTCAAAGGGACCGGTGTTCGGCGTCATTTGCCGAAAATACTGGTTTAGGGTTTCCTTGTCCTTGGGGAACTGGACGCCGGGGAAGAAGTCCGGCCACACACCCACGCGGAACTGCGTAAACCACATCTGCTCGTCCGGGGTCGGGGTGACGGTTTGCTCCACAGTGCTGCGCCCGGCGTCACCGCGCCGGGGCTGATCAACCAGGTAGGTGCTGAAACCACGGCGCAGGAAGATGTTCTGGAAGCCCTCGCGTCCGTCCGGGGTACTTTCCCAAGTTTTGGAGAACTGCCCCGCACCGTGCAGGAATACCAGCGGATATTTACGAGCGTCCACCGGCTTCTGGTAAAAAACGTAGGCATGGTCGCCGTGATAGGTCTGCCCGGCAGGGTCGGCGGGCGTACGCGGGTTGAAAGTGCCGCTCCTTTCGATGACCGTGCCGCCCACCGCGAAACTGCCCTGTTCCTGGATGGTCAGATGGGCGTTTTGCGCCGCCAGGGCCGTGCCGGATAACGCAAGGCAGCCAAGAATCGCGAATGCGGCCAATTTGCTTATCAGTTTCATGTTTTCTTCTCCTGACCGCCTTGCGAGCGGCTAATCCAGTTTCTTTTCCTTGAGCCAGGCGGACAGATGATCCGCTATCTCCATATTGTTGAGGTCAGAGAACGGAAAGTGCGTGTTGCCTTTTATCCCGATGTCGGGGAGGTATACGAACTTCGCATCGCCGCCGTGCCTGTTGATGGTTTCAACCCATTTTTCGGTTATGATTTTCAGCCCACGCCAGAGGTCATCACCGGGATGCTGCACCGGCTTGTCAGGAATGAAGTCGCCGTAAACAATGAGAATCGGAATTTTGGTCAGCTTGAGAAAATCTTCCATTGGAACTTCAACGCCGGTCACCGGGCCATAGTTGGTCTGTATGGGGTCAGGCAGTTCGCCCTTGGGGAACACGGAACCGGAGCCGGTTTCATAGGCGACGATGCCCTTGACCTTGTCGGTTTTCATGGCGGTCAGCCAGCCGGGGCCGCCTGCCTGAGAGTGCAGGATAAAAACGCTATCCCCAACTTTCTCAAACAATGCGGCCATCGGGTCAGAAATCACTTCCGCATCATAGGGGCCTGTGTTCGGAGTGACCTGGCGGAAAAATTGGTTGAGGGATTCTTTATCTTGGGGGAATTGTACGCCGGGGTGATAGTTGGGCCAGTGGCCGAGTCTGAACTGTCCGAACCAGCGCTGTTCTTCTGCTGTGGGTTCAAGGTTCATGGCCACTGTGCTTTTGCCTGCATTGCCGCGCCTGGGCTGATCAACCAGGTACACGGGGAACCCCCGGCGCAGGAAAATATTCTGGAAGCCTTCACGACCGTCAACCGTGGTTTCCCACGTCTTAGTGAACTGGGCGTGGCCGTGCAGGAATATCAAAGGATATTTGCGGGCATTTACCGGCTTTTGATAGAAAACGTAGGCGTGATCGCCGTGAAAAGTCTGCCCGTCAGGGGGAAGCGGATTCATGGGGTCAAAGGTTCCGGGCGTGGTGATCACCTTACCGCCCACCGCAAAACTCCCTTGTTCCTCAATCATCAAAGGCTGCTTGTCCGCGCTTTCCGCCGCCATCGCCCCGGTAGGGATGATAAGCAGACCAGCGATCAGCAGTTGAAGAAATAACCGTTTAATATTCATACATCGACTCCATAGTATCGTTTTTCAAAGCTCACGGGCGGCTCACGGGCGTCGGCTGATACCCCGTTGCCGGGGTATCAGCCTTTCGGTGGATTACTTCAAATGGTCTTTGAAGAACTTGTCCAGCTTGGGAATGGAGACCGCCAGGGCTTCCGGCTTGTCATAGAGGTCAACATGCGAGGCGCCCGGCACAACGAACAGTTCTTTCGGTTCAGCCGCCTTGCTGAGAGCGTCTTCGCTGAAATAGGCGGACACGGCACGTTCACCCACGATGAACAGCAGCGGGCGCGGGGAGATGGTTTCAATCTGCGCGAAGGGGAAGAAGTTCATCATCGCGGCCTGGGTCACCAGCGGATACGCGGTATCCGTGTTGGGATGCTGCGCACGAGGCGTGCGGTAGTAATCGTAGAATTCACGGGTGTTTTCGGTGTCCTTGTCAGTGACCGACAAGGGAACGCCATACGTATTGGTGACGGGAGCGCCAGCGAATTCCTTGGTGCGTAGTTCACCGATGCGATCCAGAGTCTTCATGCGCTGCTCAAAGGTGATGGCGTCGCCAAGACCCTGACGGCGTGCCCGGCCAAGATCGTACATGCTGACTGTAGCCACAGCCTTGAGCCTGTGGTCAATGGCGGCGGCACTCACGATATAGCCACCCCCGCCGCAGATGCCGATTCCGCCGATGCGACCCGCGTCAACCAGGGCATGATTGCTTAAAAAGTCCACAGCGGCGCTGTAATCTTCAATCCGGATATCAGGAATCTCGACATTGCGGGGCTGGCCGCCGGAATCACCCCAGAAAGAAGCGTCAAAAGCCAGGGCGATGTAGCCGAGTTCGGCCAGCTTCTGGGCGTGAAGACCAGCGGTTTGTTCCTTGACGCCAGTGAAGGTGTGGCCGACCACGATAGCCGGGTGTTTTTTGGATTTGTCGATGTTTTTCGGCATATACAGGTCGCCAGCAACGTCGATGCTGATGCGGTTTTTGAAGGTGACTCTCTCGACAGTCACCTTATCGCTCGGCGCGGGAGGCGCGGAGGCAAAAGCCTGTGTAACGGTTCCAAATGTCATAAGCGCTCCAAGTGCTAATGCTGCCAGTTTAATGCTCATATTTACTCCTGTTACTGTTTGTTATGTTTACCGAGTCCAGATAAGTGGACGCGGGTTATTTTTTCTGCGCGTCCACAGCCTGCTGCAAGACCATCAGGGCGTTGTCGCCACGCTCACGGCCCAGGTAGGAACCCATGACCGTGAACAGGTCTTTCATCTGGTTTTCCGAGAAACCCTGCGTCATTGCCAGGCCCGTATGGGAACGGAACTGCGCGTTGGCTCCGGGGAGGTTGAAAAGGACGCCCACCGTGGCAATTTCACGGCTGCGGTAGTCCAGAACGTCACGGATGAAGATGTCCGCGAACAGGTGTTCTTTCAGGAACACTTCGATGGTCGGGGCAAAGGTTTCGTAACGGGGGCGCTGCGCCGGAAGTTTCAGCGAACCGGCGGGGCCGGGCTGGAACGAAGGGTCGCGCAGTTTGGCAAGGGTATCGTGGCCGTACTCGTATTTGCTTTTGTCAGTAGTGACAGTGCTGGCCTCAGGGCCGACAACGTCTTTGATGCCCTGCTTCTCGCGTTCGTCCATGACCGCGATAAAGGTATTTATGCCGTTCAGGGCGCGGGGGAACCCGGCGTAAGCATAGGTGTGGATAAGAACTTCCTTGACTTCGTTGACCGTCAACCCGGCCTCAAGAGCTTCCACCAGAACGCCTTTGAGGCGGTCAACATCACCATTGGCGGTAAACGCCGAAATAAGGGCTATTTTCTGATAACGGGCGGGCATTATGTTGGCATTCACAGCGCCGTACTCCTTGTCGGTTACTTTTGCGCCCCAAGCCACGGCTTTGCCCTGCGCCCGTTCGGAAAGGGCAAGGTGCGTCATGGCCGTTTCCGGTGCCGCGCCGTGCCAATGCACCACGTCAGCAGGCGTCCAGGCGATGTCGCCCTGCCGGATTTCATGCAGCGGGCCACCCTGGCGCTGCACATAGCCGCGTCCGGAGGTAACAATCAGAGTCTGCCCCATAGGATGGCTGTGCCAGTCGGTACGGGAGCACGGTTCAAAGGTGACGTAAGCGCCGTAGGCATCGGATTCCTTGGTAGCGCTAAAAAGCGAATCCACCCGTGCTTCACCTGTGAAGTTCTTGGGGTTGGCTTTGCCGGAGGCGAGGCTGCCGGAACGGTTGATGGCAAGGTGCCTGGACTGCTTGCCCCCGGAATTACCTGGGGCTGCGGTCGTGTATTGGGCATCGGTCACTTTTTCGCGCCAATTCACGCTCTTGCCGCCAATGGCCGTGGCCACTACCATAGCGGACATGCCGGTATCCGGAGCCGCGCCGAACCAGTGCCGAACCTTGGGCGGGAAAGTCACTACGTCACCGGAATTGGCGATCTCAATGGGGCCGTTCTCTTCCTGAAAATAGCCGCGACCGGAAGTGATGATGACGGACTGCCCGCCGGGGTTGTCATGCCAGGCCGTGCGCGCGCCAGGCTCAAACGTGAGCGTTTCCCCGGCAAGCCGTGCGGGGGCTTCCGTTTTCCATTGTTCGTCAACGCGCACGGAGCCGGTATAGTTTTGAGCGGAACCCTGAGTGGAGGGTTGTTCACCCCTGCGCCACACGGTTATCTGCCCGTCTGATTCGGCTGCGTACCCCAGTCCGGCCAGCACTGTCATAAGCAGCAACAAAGCCAGAGGAATACTTTTGGATACTGTGTTTTGCATGAAATCTCCTTACGGTCGGATTGTTTCTGTTGCGGGCACTCCGCGAGGTGTAGCCGCATTTCTTGCAATAATTTTGCATAGGTAGTGTGTTGCTACCGCATACAGAGCCAAGATGGCGAAATTGTGGGTGTAGAAAAGGAATTCCGGCCTGGCGGAATCCCAGAAATCGAAAGAGAAGCCCAGAAAGAGTTTTGACCCCATAGCCCGGTCAAAAGAGGCCCATACTCCGTAACCAGCCGCCAGCAGGATCAGGCCGAGCCGCACGCCGTTCATGGACATCAGATGCGCAATACCTGAAATTGCCTTCAAACCAGTCAGCACCTTTACCCATTGCAGGCCGGTATGGATTCCCAAAAGCACCAGACCCCAATAGGCGGCAAAGGTGTGCAACTGTCTGATGTCCATGCCGCCCTTGAACTCCAGAAAGCCGAACACATGGCGGGAACCCAGAATCCCGGTCGCGCACAGTGTCGCCATGCCGATCAGCAACAGGATGTTCAGGAGAAGGTTGACGTGGCGGCGAAAGGTGTATCTTCCCTTGGTGATGCCCTTGAACCAGCGTCGGTTGATAACCAGATGCAGGACACAGAGAGCGCAGAAGGCCATGCCGATCCATTCGTGAGGCACCGCCCCGGTCAGTCGGCAGCCGAGGGCCACGATGAACAGCAGCGTCATCGCCAAAGTCAGCCAGAGTCTGGAAGTGCTGGTAATCATACTTTTTCTCCGTCAGCCGAGGCTAGTAGCCCAACTTGGTGAGCCAATCCGCCGTAGGCTTTTGTGCTCCGGTATCGGGGTTATTGCGGATGACATTTCTATGAATGGCGAGGCTTTCCCGCATTTTTGCATTGGGCTGGAGTTCCTGGATAACCTCTTCGGTTCCGGACATTCTGCTCCCGCCATGCGTGACAAAGGGGATGATGGTTTTGCCGGAAAGGTCGTAGGACTCCAAAAAGGTGAATAGGGGTTGCGGCAGCGTGTACCACCAGATGGGGTAGCCGAGGAAAATCACATCGTATGATTCCATGTTTTCCACGGTTCCCTTGAGCGCTGGCCTGGCGTCGGTGTCCCGCTCTTTCTCCGCGACATCCAGCGTTGCTCTGTGTTCCGTGGGGTAGGCTTGCACTGTTTCAATTCTGAAAAGGTCGCCGCCGGTTCTTTTCTGAATTTCCAGGGCTACTTTTTCCGTAGTCTGGGTATGCGAAAAGTAGGCAATCAGAATCTTTTGGCCTCGCGCCTGTGTTTGGGCCTGGGCCGGAACTGCCGTCAAAAGCGAAATGGAAAGTCCTGCCAGCAGAAGAAGTAATCTGTTCATGCTCTGTCCTGTGATCGTTGTTGATGTTTCGTCATTGGGTCTTGAGAGGAGAATACAGAGGCAATCTTTCCCGCGTTTGACCTGGAGCCAACAAAGACTCGCAAAGTCTGACGCAATGTGACGGAGTTTGCTTTGCGGCAAAAAATAGCGGCAAGACCAAAGGGGCTTGCCGTTTTCTCTGACGCTTACCGACTCTGCGTGAAGTCTGGCAGGAACACGGTTCAGGCATTCCGGCCCATCAGGTATGCTTCTTCCATTAAGGGCTTTGTTTTTACTTCGCCCTTTTCATAAACACCCGCGCCGTAAATAACCCCTTTGAGCGTTGCATCCGGCAAGCATTCGATAAAACCGCGCAGGCCGTCCACCGTGCGCTCCAAAGCAGGCTTTTCTTCGGCGGCGGTGACGATGAAAAAGAAGTCTTTGTCGCTGATTTTATTCATGTAGTAGCGGGGCAAAGTCCTGTCGATCAGCGTTTTTAATTGCCCGGCCATGGTGTAATAATAAACAGGGGTTGCCAGCACGATAACGTCCGCACCGGCCATCTTTTCCAGAATGGCGGCGACATCATCTTTCTGAATACAGGTGGCGTCCTTCGCGCAGGCGTAGCAGGCCATACAGAAACCTATGGATTTCCCCTGGAGGTATATTTTCTCCGTGGCATGACCAGCTTCACGCGCCCCTTTGGCGAACTCGTCACAAAGAAGGTCGGAATTGCCGCCCTTGCGCGGGCTGCTGGAAATAATCAGGATTGTCTTTTGCATTGTGTGATCTCCTCAGCTTGTGAGCGTCTTCCAATAAGACACCAATTTTTTAAAAATAAGTGAGGAACCTTTCCCGCATTTGACGGGAGGCCAACAAAAACAAGCAAAGTCTGACGTAATGTGACGAGCACGACAAAGGCCCGGCATTTTAGGGAATGCCGAGCCTTTATTGGGAATGAAGCTGATTTATGAACGGATCAGGCGAGGGAGGGCAATACGCGCCCGCAAACCGCCTTCCGGCCGATTTTCGAGGGTCAGATTGCCGTTATTCAGCAGCACCATATTTCTGGCGATGGAAAGGCCAAGCCCCGTTCCGCCTGACTCACGGTTACGCGAAGATTCCAGACGGAGATAGGGTTCAAAAATCTTATCCAAAAACTCTTCGGGAATTCCTGGGCCATTGTCGCAGATGTCAATAATGACCTCATCTTTTGTACCATTCACCTGTACTTCCGCATTCCCGGCGTAAGTGATGGCGTTGTGAAGGATATTATCAACGCAGCGTTTCAGGCACATGGGCCTGGCCATAACGGCCAGGTCTTCCGGCATATCCGCCATTGTCACGACATGCCCCATTTCCAGGAAATCATCCACGCTGCTTTGCATAAAGGCGCATATATCCAGCGGAACGCTTTTTTCAGAGGTTTTCAAGCTGCCCGAAAGCTCAAGGCTTTGCTCCGCAATGCTTTTGACTTCTTTAATACCTTCCGTCAGTTTATCCCGCAAATCTTCATGTTCAACCTCTTCAATGCGCAGTTGCACCCGCGTCAACGGAGTGCGCAGATCATGGGCCATAGCCGCCAGCATACGGTTACGCTCTTCCAGGTTTGCCTGAATTCTTGACTGCATCCGGTTGAAGGATTGGGCTGCCTCCCGTATTTCCCGGCACCCGGATTCAGGAAGTGGGGAAGCCAGTTCCGGCTGTTTGCCGATGCGGTCGGCAGCCTGGGACAGCACTTGGAGCGGCGTAAGCAACCGGCGCAGCATAAAGAGCACCAGGACGGCGAAAATGGTGAATTCTACGAGGAAAACCAGGCGCTGCATCCAGATCAGCCACACGACACTGACGTACAAAGGCTGAGTGACATCAAGCCAGGTGTCGGAGTCGAGGCGCACGGCCATCTGCAAAATGAGGTTGCCACGGTCAGCGGGCGTGCTGATCTGTCTGGCCCAGGCATCAATCGTATAGTCGTCATTATGCCGGAATATTCGGGCACGAATTTCCGGTAAAGGTGACACATTGTTTTCAATCAGGATATTACGCAAAGCGGATACCGCCTGTTCCGCCTGCGCCATTTGCCGTGGCCGTGTTTCCGTCCAGGTGGGAGCTTCATGAATAAGGTTCAACGACAGCGAACTTTCGGTCGAGCGTTTGAAGTCGCCAATCCGGTCAAGCGCCTCAATGCGCTGTACCTGGTTCATGTCCGAGAGCAGCACATAAAAGGAAGCCACGTTGTCGGAGCGTTCCTTTTCCAGAAGGCCCAGAAAGCGAATCTGAATGACGCAGACCACCCCGATATTGACCAGAAAGAGCGCAATGATGCTGATAAGCAACGTGAATGAAATCCGCTTGGCCAGCGAATCGGGCATTACCCGGTTGTAGAAGCGTGCAAAAAAAGTGGGGGCGGTGGTCATATTTCCTCCCCGGCTTCTTTGGAAACCGGAGTTGCCAGCATGTAGCCATCGCCGCGCATTGTCAGGATGATCTCAGGATTCCGGGCATTGTCCCTCAATTTGGCCCGGAGTCTGCTGATTTGGGCATCAAGGCTTCTGTCGTATATATCAGCGCTGCGGGCGGCAATGTGCTCGACCAACTGATCGCGGGTCAGCACCTGTTGCGGGTGATCAAGGAAAAAAGTCAGCAAACGGTATTCAGCCGCGCTCAAGGGCAAAACCAGCCCGCTTGGGTCTATGAGGTGCCGGGCAGCCGTATTCAGCCGCCACTCCCCAAAACGCAGGATCGGCAATTCCGAGGAAGATTCCTGAACATGCTCGGATGAAACCCGGTCTTCGGAGCGGCGCAGAATCGCCTTGATACGCGCCACCAGTTCACGGGTTTCAAAAGGCTTGGGCAAGTAGTCGTCCGCGCCGATTTCAAGGCCCACAATCCTGTCGGAAGTTTCGTTGAGGGCGCTCAAGAAAAGAATGGGAATGCGCTTGAAGCCACGGTTTGAAGACCGCACTTCCTTGCACAATTCCAGCCCGTTTTCGCCTTTCAACATGATGTCCAAAATGACCAGGTCGTATCCGCCTTTGCCGAGTTCTTCGGTCATGGCCATGCCGCTATCAACTGCAACGGCCTCAAAGCCGTAAGTGGTGAGGCGAGCGACAAGGAGTTCCCGTATCTCACGGTCATCATCGACCAGTAATATTTTAGTAGATTCACTCATGATATTTATCCTAGATAGGGCAATAGCATGTAAGAGTGCGCCTTACCAGTAACAAAGTCTTACGGTGGTAAGATTTTGTCAGATGGCAAGTGCTTGCATAACTATCTAATAAACAAATCCCAAAGAGATTGAATAGGCAAGACCAAGTTATCACCGTCTTTTATGATACCCAAAGCATAGAATTTGACTGTCGTATTCTTAGCGACGGCCTCACGAAGTCGATTGAACCTATATCTGTGAATTTGAGGCGAATCATCAGTGAGAAGGCCCTTTGAAACTTTAACCGTAAAGGGTTTTTCTTTTTCCAATTTGTACCTGGCACGCAATTCAAAAAAGCTCGTATTCTCATACATAACGGCATTGCCGTGGTAGACGCATTCTTTGCAGGAAATAACTCCGGCCGGTGTCCGAAATCCGTCTTTGTAGTTGGTACGGTTTCCTGGCAGAATCAGGATCATCTCTTTGCGGGCCTCGTTGACAACGTCCCAATTAATATCTTTTTTATCGGGGTAGTGTGACCGATATTGGTTAGCTACACTTTCATACCTTTCGGCGAGTATTTCCACGTCCGATACTTCTGGCATGCTTCTTCGAGATGTGGTTGGAGCAAAAAAGCGCCCGCTCTGACTGTCTTTAACCGGCCCTGTGGTTCCAGGCAGATCCGGAACAAGCTTCTTGCTGGAAGGCCCCTTCCGTACATATTTCGTCGGAAAAAAATGATCGTCCTTGAGAAACTCGTAACGGTTCTTTCTTTTCGGCCGCTGCTTAAGTCTTTGAGAAATGCCCTGACAGTCCACAGCGTGCGAAGAGTTTTTAGGAAGGGCATAGTGAGGCGCCCTGGCGTATGGTCCTTTGCCAACAGCCTTAGCGACGAGTCGGACCCCACAATCAGGGCATGCAAGGCCAACTGGGCGTTCTTTGGTTTCCCGGATGTACTCTTTTAATTCCCAGGCATTCATAATTTCGCCCGTATCCAGAATTTTTGCTCTAAGTGACATATTTCTCCCTACCAGTAGGATGGTTTTGAGTGGTTGTGCATTGTTATGTCGTCCTTATCCACCAGTTCCACGTATTCGACCTGTGTGCGAGGACTGAGCCAGCTTAAGGCCCGGTGAAGCGCATTACGAAAAGCATGCACCTGTCCGATGTGCATGGTATGCATTCCAAAGGTTTCGCTTCTCGACCAGACTCGTAACCAGCCGATACGCAACCCATCGTATGATTGTTTGTATTTGACCGTTTCACTCTTGAGAAACAGATTGTCTTGGCAGGACAACTGCATCCCCATTTGCTTTGTGCCGGTACCGTACTGGCGGTGCTCAAAGACCTTGACCAAAGCCAGACACATATTCAGCCCTTCAAAGGAGTTGGAAAGATCCTCGCCGCACAGGATGAACCGCACATGGCGGGAGATGGTGTTCCCCTTGTGCTGCTGGAAGTTTACCTGTCGTTTGAACGCAGTCTGCTTGCTTGATATGCGAATGAGCGTCTCGCTATTCTCCTGCTCAAGGTAAAAGAGGGTCAGCGGTTCCGCTTCGTAGACGATCACCCTCTCAGATTTCTTCCGCATTCCATTTCCTCCAGTAGTTGAACAGGGCAGAGTGGCTGACGCGTACTCCGTGTTCATCCTCGATCATGCGGGCAACCCGGCGCCAGCTCAGACCTGTCCGGCGCATGTCCATGACCTTGCCCCAGTGCTTGGGCAGCCACGCCCTGACTTGGTCACGATGAGACAGATATTGTCTGGCCAAGGCCAGACGGCGGGCCTGGATGCGCTTGGCGGCATCCTCACCGATGCTCCGACTGCTGCGGTAGGCCTGTTCGTCCGCCCAACCGCTCCTTTCCGTGGCTACGATCAAAGCGGCAAGCTCGAGAGTGAACGAGCCAGACCGCGGATGTTTGACCAACAAACGCTTGTGCTCGCCTTCTTTCCTCCGCAAAATGTCAACCTGAACCTCGATGGCCTGCCGGGCGAACCAGGTCAGGATGAGCCGGGTATTTTCAGGGCTGTGTCCGGTAATCAATGTGACCATGCTCATGCGTAATATCCCTCGGTGATGTCCGGGCGGTTGTGGCTCATTTCCCGACTGACCAAGCGCTTTGCCTCCTCATCGCCCATTCCGGCTTTCAGGCACTGCCGGTAACGGCGTTGCGCGAAATTGAAACGCAGAGCGTGCGTGCCTTTGCCTCTCTGCGCCTGCCCTGTTCTCTCCAGGGCTGTATTGATG
>ERZ772892.1816-NODE-1816-length-20510-cov-23.607529_pt1 | contig 20510 bp, 15 predicted proteins | sample MGYA00512126_ERZ772892 | MGnify/ENA primary metagenome ERZ772892 (study PRJEB29015, sample SAMEA2737697) | human gut metagenome | biome: human gut; feature: human-associated habitat; material: faeces | place: China | collected 2012 ... | reverse complement strand
CGCCGCCGTTTGCAGAGTTACTTGTACAGCCGAATAGCATAAGCACCGATAAGATCAGTGCTGTTGTTTTTGTAAGTTTTTTCATAATAATTTACCCCCATTTTTTCTTTAAGCTTAACTTATCATACAAAGTAATAGTGTCATTAATATCTGAATGTTGTCCTCTCATTATTGACATTGCCGTAAATGCGCTTTCTCGAGGGGCAACTTGTTCATCTATGTGGCACAATTTTAATGCATGACCCACTTCATGCATAACCACTGCTTTTTGACGTGTAAAATTTAAAGAGTTGAAACTGCCGTTATCTTGATTTATAAATATTACACCGCTTGACCAATCTTCTAATAGATTTTTTCTAATGTCGTTATTTGTTTTAAGATAGTTATTTAACGAAGAGTTAGGAATAAAAATTCCATAAGTGGTATAATAAACATCCTCAATTCCTGAGGTAGTTAAATTTTTGCGTGACAGAAAAACGTTTAACCCCGAAGTTGGCGTTACATTAGGTGGATATGCTTTCACAGATATTTTATCACTTATATCATTCCATGCCTCCGCAGAGCTAGCAAAGCTGTTATAATCTGCCTGACTATTGAATATGATATTAAGTTTATATGTATTCGTTTGTCCGGAATATTTTCCATCCCAGTTTGATGGATAATTACTATTTACTTTTGTGAAAATTAGCCTTTGGCTTGAATCGGCGGTTAATCCTAAACGTCCGTTCGATTTTTTGTATAACCACTTATTGTTATACATATTTATCATACAGTACGTATTGTTAGTTATTTTTTCAAATTCCCAGTTGTAATAAGCGCTTATTTCATTAGTGCACGTTGATGTGATGACATTTGATCCATTAGTAGTACACAACGCAGGTTGTACGCCATTTTCACCATTTAATGTATATAAAATATAACCACCGCTTTTTGACTTTTTTACAATCCAAGCTTGGCTGCTATCGGAATAAATTTTAGTATTATATATTGGAACTGTTGCAATAAATGTTTCCGACACGTTTCCTGTTCCATCATAAGCTATGCAATTTTCGCTGTCCGTCTTAAACACATACGCCATACCGTCAATAACAGGATTCCACTCTACAACAACTCTCGGTTTGGAACTGCTGTACTCAGTCATATAGAAAGAGCGGCGTAGTGACGCATTTGTTTCATTGGCATTGGCTATAACTATGCCCTTTTTTATATCGTATCCGGCATACTTGCTTGCTATTGCTAATTCGGTAAAATCAAAAGAACAAACACCGCTCTTTTTTATTGTAGTAGTACTCATCACCTTACTGTTTGCGTTTGTGTTAGCGTATATGGGCGAACTTTCGCTCCAACCTGAATCATTAAGCGAAAATCTTACCTGCAATGTAGAAGTGCCGGAATTTCCCGTACCCTCATACATATACAACTTAACGCTCTCTATCTCACTTGCTTTAAGACTTTTATACGTCTCATTGCTGTCAAGACCCGGGAATCGCATTACAAGTCTGCCTGCACCGTATGTACTGTCCTGATAACCTACTGTACCTATAGAATACGAACCGAAGTTTGTCGTGCTCTTCTTGCTGTATACAGGAGCGTCAAGTATTGTTTTTGAACTTCCGCTTCCGCTCGTGTTGATTTTGATTGTCGGGTCTATTACAACCGGATATACGGCTTCATTTTCAAGCCATTCGTTATCAAGAGTTATAGTTATTGTATATCTTCCGTCGTTGTTTTGTACTGCCGTATATCCCGTAACATATCCCTGCGGTACTATCGTGTTTTCGCCGTTTGAGCTGTCAAATAATATAACCTCACTGACAGTACCGACTATCTCTTCCTTTTCACCGTCAACAATTGAAAAATAGCCGCCCTCATCTTTAAGGCTAAGACCGTTTGTATCAACATCGAAAGAAAATTCGTTCTTTCCGTTGTATCGGTCAAGTATGATATTTTCTTTTACCCCGTTGAGCTGTGCGCTGTATTCTATTGTTGTATCGACCCCGAACACATCGGTATATTCAACTATGTCGTGTTCGTCATATTTGTTTTCTGTTTCGGTTATAATATCCGATACATCCGCCTTATCCGAATCGACAGGTGACATTTCTATGGTATATTCGCCACTTTTAACGATAATGCCTGTTTCGTTGTCGAGCTGTTCGGGCATATATACGTTTATATTATTATCCGCACTTACAAATGCATAACCGTCTTTGTCCGATTCAGACAGCTTTGTGCTTTTATCACACACAGTACCGTTTTCATCGGTGTACTTTACAGGCTCATCAAAATAGTACATTGTTTTTGAGCCGTCTTTATTCTGATACACTATCGAATAATCATCTGTTTCCTGTGCAAATAAACGGTTTGCGTGTTCCTTTTCCTTTATATCCTTTGCAGATATAACTTCGGGTATCTCATAGTCTTCAAGCTCCTTATTCGACAGTTCAACAAGATCCAGATCGCCCGGCAATAAGTCTTTCATAAGATTTCTGTCAGCTTCTTCAAAGCTTTCTTCATTTGTGCTGTTTTCATTATCGGCATTTCCGTTTCCTTGTGCATATACAGGTATGCTTGTTGAGAGTAGTGAAATTGCTAATAGTAAAACAGTGAATAAATGCTTTTTCTTTTTCATAAGTACCTCCGTTTTGTTTTTGAAAAAGAAACACTTTTTCTATTGTTAGAATATCATATATACTATACTAAATCAAGACTTGCCCTGATATTTTGTGAAATGTAACCAACATAATTTGTCAAAATAGCCAAGTAACGGCTTGCCCTCGCTCTTTCTTATCTGCTTTAACTTTTCGCTGAAATCCATATTGTCATCCTCCTGTTTTCGTTTGGCTTTTGTGAACAGCTATATCGTACCCTGTTTTTCGAGCAGCCGCAATAAACATATGCTTACAATCGTTGTTTTTCTGTGCTACTTTGCGTTGCATACAAGAAAATCGGTATAGCAAAGCGGAATGTGAAGCCACATTCCGCCGTTATTTTCAATTAAACTGCAGCAGCATTACGACAAGTGCCACCATAAATACAGGTGAGAATATTGCAAGCAATTTTCTGTGCTTGTTTTCGCCGCCAACGGCAGTCAGCCTTGCCGCTCCGCAGAATGCAAGCAGTACCGCCACAAACGGCGCCGCAAAGTAGGAGATATTCACGATAATGTTTCCCAGTGCCGCCGCCGCATTTACAAGGCCGTCCCATAAGCCGCCGATGCCCGTGAGCTGTTTCTGATACGTTATGACCGTAACAAAGAAGTTGTTTATCAGATGAAGCACCATTCCGGGAATTATCGAGTCATATCTTACCGCCATAAGTCCGAAAATCACGCCACTTAAAAACGCATACGCAAACTGGTCGAAATTTCCGTGAGCAAGCCCGAATATCAGCGCCGACAGGATAATCGCAGGTGTATCGCCTATGGGCTTCAGCGAACGGAGCAATAAGTGACGGTATATCATTTCTTCAAATACCGGCGCAACGAATGCGGTAAATATCAGCGTTACAATGCCCGATGAGAAGCTCGACGGCGCAATAGCGTCCATCACATTCTCTATCTCTCCCACTCCGAACAGAAGCTGAAGAATATAGTTTATGCAGGTGGTTATATTACTTCCCCACATTGCAAAGGCAAACATCGCAGGGATAAATATAAGCGGATAATACGACTTGTTTTCATACTGCGTATCAAGCCGCCTCAGCGGTCGGTATTTTAGATAGACCGCACCGAATGCCAGTATTTTCGGCAGATATGTCGATATATTGCTGAACGTGTAATTCAGTACGGTAAACAGTGTACTGCCCGTGTCAAGCCCTGCACTCACAAAGCCCCTGAGCAAAAACACCATCGCAACAAATATTACCTTCTGAAACAGCACGGATATGATAAGCGCTATTCCCAGATCGAAGCATATCCTGCGTATATCCGCAGGCTTAAGGTCGTCCTTCGAAGTAAGCGCATCAAAATCCTGCTGTCTGTATCTGTCCGCTATGACAGCAATAAGGCTTTTCTGCATTTTAACAGAGTCCTTTCGTTAAATAATCATCACAACTATTATATACGCAGTACACGCAAGAAATCCCACGATAAAAAGCGGATTCTTTGCAATTGCGGCAAATTTCTGCTTTTTTGAAAGCTCCGGATAATTATTTACCGGACGGTAAAGTCGGTTATTCTTAAGCTTTCCTATAGCCGCCCCCATTCCGACAAGTGCAATTATCAGCACAAGCACGACATAAATCATCAGCACAGTAAGATAGGCTTCCTCGCCGCTTGTCACAGGGCTTCCCTTCTGCATCTTTGACATCGCCGTTACAAATGTGTCGGTTTTGACCGCAACAACGGCTATTGCCGCTATCGAGTTGAACATTGCGTGCATTATAGTTGTCGGCATAATACTGCCTGTCGCATATCTCACATATCCAAGGCAGATACCCACTATAAACGTATAGCAGAACTGGTGTATATTTCCGTGCGCCATACCGAAGCAAAGAGCGGAAACAAGTATCGCAAATCCGTTGCCGTAAGGCATAAGCGAGGTCTGTATAACGCCTCTGAACCAGTATTCCTCAAACAACGGAGCAAGGATTACCATCTGTATGAACAAAAATGCAAGATACCACGCACCGCTTCCAGTTCCCGAAGAAACTATCGGAGTAAGCGTATCCTCTACCGCCGATTGATTGTGTATAAGCAGAAATGATACGGCAAGCACTATTATATTAGCTATCTGACCTGCGCCGTACATAGGTACAAACCACGATATAGCCTTGCCGAGCCTTTTCGGCTTTTTGTACACCGTCTTGTCAAACCGATAGCCGAAAACCCTTGCGGTAACCGCTATCGCAAGACCGTATAATATAATTACGCTCGAAAGCGACTGCACAGATGATACTATCTGACTGTCGCATCCGCTCATAACAGTGCCTATAAGCCACGCCGCCGCATCTGCAATACAACGTGCCGCAAATATTATTATAAGTGCAAGCCCCGCTTTCCCGCAGGCACTCTTGAAATCAGCGGCGCACATCAAGCACCTCTCCCGTTTCCAGCATTTCCTTTACATAGCTCGGCAGAGCAAAGCAGCCCTTGTGAAGCTCTGTATTATAATATCTTGTCTTAATTCCGAGTGAATTCCAGTGCTGTTCATCAAGATCCTTTATCGGGTCAAGTCCCTTGCTTGCAAAGCCGAACAGCCAGTGTCCGCTTGCGTATGTCGGAATATGAGCCTGATAAACGGCGCACACGGGGAACACCGACTTTATACGCTCGTGCGCCCTGCACATAGCCTTTGCGTCATTTACATAGAACGGGCTTTCGTGCTGATTCACAAGTACGCCTGTATCGGTCAGCGCATTATAGCAGTTTCCGTAGAACTCAGGTGTGAAAAGTCCCTCGCCCGGTCCGAACGGGTCGGTAGAATCCACTATTATAAGGTCATATTCGCCCTGCTTGCGTCTTACAAAACGAAGTCCGTCGGTAAAATGTATATCAAGTCTGGGGTCGTGCATCGAAACGGTCATTTCAGGGAAATATTCCTCGCAGACCTCGACGACCTTTTTATCTATCTCGACAAGGTCGATATGCTCTATCGTGCTGTAACGGCACAGCTCCCTTACCGTACCGCCGTCGCCTGCGCCGATAACAAGCACGTTCTTTATATCCTTCTTTACCGCCATAGGAACGTGAACTATCATATCGTGATAGATAAATTCGTCCTTCTGCGTTATCATTACATATCCGTCAAGCGCAAGCAGTCTGCCGAATTCGAGCGACTGAAACACGTCTATGCGCTGATATTCGCTTTGTTCACTGTAAAGCTGTTTGTCAACTCTTATAGAAAATCTTACACTGTCGCTGTGATTTTCCGTAAACCAAAGATCCATTTGTATTACCGTCCTTTCAATCTGTAAACGCATAAGTCAATGTGGTACGGCGGACGAATTTATTCGTCCAGTATCATAATATTCTTTATTTCGAGGTCCTGTGTACCTGTAAGGAAACAGCCCTTATCCCCTGCATATTTTATATATGCGAGAATTTCGTCTGTTATCTGCTCACCCGGTGCAAGTATCGGTATTCCGGGCGGATAGCACATTACAAATTCACCGCTTATCTTGCCGGAGCTTTGTTCGATCGGTACGCTTTTCTTGTTTCCGTAGAATGCGTCCTGCGGCGACAGCTTAACTATAGGATTGATATACTCGTGGTCAAGCATACCCGTCTTATCCTTTGAATAGATACGCTTTATGTCGTTGAGTGCTCCGATAAGCCTGTCTAAATACAGTTCCCTGTCGCCTATCGAAACGTAAGCGAGTATATTTCCTATATCTCCGAATTCTATCTGTATGCCGTATCTGTCACGCAGAATATCATACACCTCGATACCGGCAAGCCCTATATCCCTTGTGTGTATCGACAGCTTTGTCACGTCAAAATCATAGAACGCACCGCCGTCGCACAGTTCCTTTGAGAATGCGTAATATCCGCCTATCTCGTTTATCTCGTCACGCATATACTGCGCATAGGACTGCACCTTTGCGAATATCTCCCTGCCGTGAAGCGCAAGGTTTCTTCTTGATATATCAAGGCTCGACATCAGAAGATAGCTTCCGCTTGTCGTCTGCATAAGGTTTATTATCTGCCTTACATAGCCCTCGTTCACCGTGTCCGCCGTAAGTAAAAAGCTGCTCTGCGTCAGCGAGCCGCCGCTCTTGTGCATACTTACTGCGGCAAAATCCGCACCTGCCTTCATTCCTGCAAGCGGCATATTGTCACCGAAGTAGAAATGCGTTCCGTGCGCCTCGTCCGCAAGAAGATACATTCCGTGTGCGTGTGCAAGGTCGGCTATCTTCTTAATATCCGAGCATACTCCGTAATAGGTGGGATTATTTACGAACACCGCCTTTGCGTCGGGGTTTTCGAGTATTGCCTTTTCAACATCCTCGACCGTCATTCCCAGCGGTATGCCCAGCTCCTTGTTTACTCCGGGATTAACGTAAACAGGCACCGCTCCGCCGAGAATAAGCGCATTTATCGCACTGCGGTGTACGTTACGGGGCATTATTATCTTCTCGCCACGCTTTGCTACGGCAAGCGCCATAGCCTGCACTGCGGCGGTCGTTCCGTTTACTATAAAGAATGCGTTCTTTGCGCCGAAAGCCTCTGCGGCTATCTGCTCCGCCTCTTTTATTACAGAAACCGGATGACAGAGGTTATCGAGCGGCTTTGACGAGTTCACGTCCACCGTCATACATTCTCTGCCTAAAAATTCCGTCAGTTCGGGATTGCCCCTGCCCATCTTATGACCGGGTACATCAAAAGGCACTATGCGCTTTGCCCGGTATTCCTTTAACGCCTCATATATAGGCGCACGCTCCTGTGAGAGCATATCATCAGTCCTTTCGGAAAGGAAGTAATGTTGTCATAATATCACATTGATATTTTTGTATGGGAGGGGCTTGCCCCTCCCGCAGATTTATTGTTTATGTCTTATGCCGGTTCATCAGTCAAAAGTGTGAGATCCGCTCACCCATAAATATTCATCCCCGAATATATCTCTATCATCTCACGCCTTAGGCTCTCTGTAATTCTCAGTCGCTCCTTAGGCGGAATGTCATATATATCCGTATTGAACAGGTAGTTTTTCAGATCCATTTCACGCACCATAAGCCTTGTGTGGAATATGTTCGCCTGATACACGTTTATATCTGTAGCGTCATATTTCGTCAGCGTATAATCGTTGATAAAATCCTGTATCGAGGTTATATCGTGGTCGAGATACAGCTTTCTTCCGCCTACATCACGGGTAAAGCCTCTCACCCTGTAGTCTATCGTTATAATATCGGAATCGAAACTGCCGATAAGATAATCCAGCGCATTAAGCGGCGAAATCTCTCCGCAGGTCGAAACGTCAATATCCACCCTGAATGTAGAAATACTGTTGTTCGGGTGATATTCGGGATAGGTATGCACCGTAACGTGCGACTTGTCAAGATGTGCAACCACCGTTTCGGATGACAGAGCCTTGCCGGCACCGTTACGCTGAGGATGGAGCGGCTTTCCGTCCACCATTCCTCTGTTGCACGACTTGTCTATCTCCATACTGTCCGTAGCCTTTTCGCTTATCAGCAGTGTTACGCTCGCACCCTGCGGATCGTAGTCCTGCTTTGAAATGTTAAGCACATTCGCCCCGATTATATCCGTAACGTCGCACAGTATACCCGTAAGTCGCTCGGAATTATACTGCTCGTCGATATAGTCTATATATTCTTTCTGCTCTCTTGCTCCTTTAGCATAACAGACATCGTATATGTTGAAGCTCAGAGTCTTTGTGAGGTTGTTGAAACCGTACAGCTTCAGCTTTTTTTCCAACAGACACACAACCTTTCGGAAAAATATCTGCAATAAACGCAGCTAATATAATAATATAGTAAAACTGCCCTCTTGTCAATAAAAACTTGTGTAAAGAAGCCGCCGACGGCTTTAATGCTCATCGGCGGCTCTGAATATTATTCTGTTTAATTTAAAATTACACGTTATCCTGACCGGGAACATACTCAAGGCTGTCGTCTGAAGTTGTAACCTCTGCAGTTTCCTTAGCCTTTATTTCTCCCGAAGTATCATTCTTATCCTTGAATACAAACTTCAGCAGGATAGGAGTTACTACAGTAGTGATAACCACCATGATTACTATAGGACCGAAAAGTCCGCTGCTCATAAGGCCCATATTAAGACCCTTATCCGCAACTATCAGCGCAACTTCGCCACGGGAAATCATTCCCACGCCGATTTGCAAAGCCTCTTTGTTTGTGTATCTGCATATCTTCGCACCAAGTCCGCAGCCGACAACCTTTGACAGTATAGCGACTATCAGCAGTACAACGGCGAATATGATGATTGTAGGTGTCATATTTGTAAGCGTTACCTTAAGACCTATGCTTGCGAAGAAAATAGGCGACAACAGCAGATAAGACATCGTGTCAAATCTGTGTGCGATATACTTCGTCTTTGACGTACTTGAAATTACAAGACCTGCAACGAACGAACCTGTAATATCGGCAACACCGAAGAATTCTTCGGCAACATACGCAAAGAGAAGGCAGAGCGCAAAGCTGACAATAACATAACGGCGCTGATTTTCTTCCGTTCTCTGTGTCCACTTGTTGAATACAAAGTGGAAGAATACGCCGAACAGCAGAGCGAATGCGAAGAAGCCGAGTATCTTCAGTATTACTATACCTATGTTTCCCGACTTGGGATCTGCAAGAGATGTAATTACCGTCAGTGCAATGATACCGAGTACATCGTCTATAAGAGCCGCACCGAGTATTGCGTTGCCCGCTCTTGTGTTGAGCTTTCCGAGTTCTTTAAGCGTTTCGACAGTGATACTTACCGATGTTGCAGTAAGGATAACACCTACGAAAACGTCCTGCAGGAATGTTGATGTCGAAAGAGTGGGATCTGCCGTACCGAACAGGAACGCTGTAGCGGCACCGCCGACCAGAGGAACGATAACACCGATAAGAGCTATTATCGAGCTTGCAAGTCCGCACTTCTTCATCTCACGGATATCCGTTTCAAGACCTGCGGCGAACATAAGCACGATAACGCCTATCTCCGACAGATTGCTGAGTATCGGAGCGTTGTCAAGAGATACAAGGTTAAGACACACAGGGCCTAAAATAATGCCCGCAACCAGTGCGCCGACTACCTGAGGAAGCTTTATAACCTTTGACAGCAGTCCGAATGCTTTTGTGAAAATGAGGATTATCGCTATATAAAGCAGATATGTGTAATCCATAATTCATCTTCCTTTCCTTTTGTTCTACTTTTTCTTTTCGTCACAAAGGCTATATCGCAGCTGTGCGATATAGCCTTTGTTTTTTCTGTATGCCCGTATTATAGCACCTATTTAGAATATGTCAATCCGCCTTGAATGTTAAAACAAAATTTTTCGCCAAAATCTATGAATTTACCAAACAAAAATGTTATAAGTGGATAATTTTCTTGACAAATTTCCATGAATTTTTTGAATGGCTCGTTATTCATTTTTGCAATACTGTTATTTGTAAAGCTGACATTTAAAGTATTTCCTTTTTCGGCTGAATTCTTTCAAATCGGCATAAACAAAAGCGTTGCAGGATTTTTATATACCCGTAACGCTTTTATAATCATGAATTTTTCACAGCAGTTTATTCAATTTACCAGTTTTTCAGCCCTGCTTTGCTATCATGCATACAGCGTGGGCGGCTATACCCTCTCCTGCTATACCAAGACCCTCCTCGGTAGTCGCCTTTACGTTGACATCGTCCATGTCAAGTCCCAGAGCCGCCGCTATGCTCCTTTGCATATCGGGAATGAACTTTGCCAGCTTCGGCTTTTCCGCAACTATCGTTATATCCGCATTCGTAACGTGAGCGTTTTTTCCGTCGAGCAGTTTTCTGACGTGTTCAAGTAGTTTCATACTGCTGATACCCTTGTACCTGTCGTCACTGTCGGGAAAATGCCGTCCTATATCGCCCAGAGCCACAGCACCGAGCATAGCGTCCATAAGAGCGTGTACCGCAACATCTGCATCGCTGTGACCGAGAAGCCCCAGATTATCCTTATTCGGCACCTCCACACCGCAGAGTATCAGCTTTCTGCCCTCTACAAGCCTGTGCACGTCATATCCGTGACCTACACAAAGTTTTGGTGCGCCTGTTTTCCCGATAATATATTCCGCCATTGCTATGTCCTCTTTCGTGGTCAGCTTTATATTGTCATAACTGCCCTCAACGATAAACGGCTTTATCCCATACAGTTCCATTACCGATGCGTCATCAGTTATCCTTGCGTCATTCACATCGAGCTTTTTCGCCGCCGCAAGATAGTCGGCTTTTCTTGCCGCCTGAGGTGTCTGTGCAAGCCACAGACCGCTTCTGTCCGGAGTAGCTGTGACAACACCGTCATCGCATATCTTTACCGTATCCTTCGCTCTTACCGCCGCCAGTGCCGCACCGTGCCGAAATGCCTCCAGTGCAACCTTGTCTGCCGTCTTTGCCGTCACAAAAGGCCTTGCTCCGTCATGCACCGACACCACATCGCACTCGCACGAGGTCTGCCTTACCGCTTTCACCGCCGACTCAAAGCGTGTCGCTCCGCCCGTGATGATTTTTATCGGCTTATCTGTATGTATGTTTTCGCTTACAAGCTCTCTGATCTTATCTGTATTATCCTCGCTTGCCGCTATTATTATTTCATCGGCGTTGCTTTCGACAAACCGTTCTATGCTGTACAGTATGACCGCCTTGCCGCAAAGCATTGCCGTCATCTTGTCAAAGCCCATTCTCCTGCCGCTCCCTGCGGCAAGTATTATCACACTTATAAACATACTTCTCCTTTACGATCAGTCAAAATGCTTATAGTTGCCGAGGAACTTGAAATACTTCATTTCCTCCTCAAGTATCGTCATAAGCCTTACTACCTCAGGATCAAGCGCATTTCCCTCAAAGTCGAGATAGAACACAACGTCGAACGTTTCCCTCTTTATATCCTGCTTTGCCTGCGGAACGGGCGCACTCTCTATCTTTGTGATATTAAGACCGTACAGTGCAAAACGTATCAGCATTCTGTACAGTGAGCCTGTCGTATGCGGCAGTGACATACAGATAGAAATTATATCTGCGTCCGGTGTCACCTCAGGCCGCTTTGATATGCAGATAAAGCGTGTGGTGTTATCGGGGTTGTCGGCAATATCACGCTTGACTATTTCCAGCCCGTAAAGCTTGGCACATCTTTCCGAGCATATCGCCGCTATCGTGTTATCATCGCTGTTTGCGACCATTTCTGCGGCAAGAGCAGTGTTCGCATAAGGCACCTGCCTTGCAGGATATCCTTTAAGAAATCCGAAGCACTGCTTGAGTGCCTGCTCGTGTGAATAAATTGTCTTTATATCCGCACCGGGCTTTGCGGCAAGGCAGTGGTTTATCTTTATCTGCGTGCGCTTGCAGATATAAAAATTGTACTTCGCAAGCAGGTCGTATGTCTGCCTTATATCGCCTGCCGTGCTGTTTTCTATAGGCAGTACGCCGTAATCCGCACTTCCGTTCTCCACCGCCTCGAACACGTCCGAAAAATCGGGGTAAAAATCTATTTCGGAGTCGGGGAACAGCTTGACCGATGCCTCCTCCGTATTACTACCCTTTGTTCCGGGGCAGGCGATTCTTACCGGCTGTGTTTTCGGGCTTTCAAAATGCGGCACAGGTGCGTCGGACAATATTCTCTGCTGTAAGCATTTCGATATATCCATTATACAGGTGAAAAGCTGACCTGCGCCCTCCGCCAGATCATCGGGAGATTCGCTCTTTATACGTTCAAGTATTTCCTGCTCACGCTTTCCTTGAAATACCTGCATATTGTTTTCCTTCTTATATTTGGCGACCCCTACGCAAAGCTCCATTCGCTTAAGGAACAGGCTGAGTATCTGATCATCCGTTGCGTCGATCTCTTTTCTTATGTTCGCAAGATCCATTTTTACTCTCCGTTTCTTTATTTCGGCATTTTATACATTATACAGCAATTGTCGCAGAGCTTTTAGGAAGTCCTGCGACAATCGTAATTTTTTATCAGTTCGTTTTTGATGATGTTGAAGATGATGAAGACGAGCCGCCTGACTTTGCGTAGTAAACCGTAACCTTTTCTGAATCCTTAACGTTTACCGTTTCGCCTATCTCCTTACTGCATTTAACAACATATCCGTCCTTTACGCCGTGCGTATCGCTCGTTGCCTTCTTCTCAAACTTTACATTCTTCTGTGAAAGCAGAGCTGTATACTGGTCAACCTTAAGACCCGTATAATCCGGCAGCTTTATTGAAGCGGGACCCTTGCTCACAACGAGTTTGATTTCCGTTCCGGACTTTATTTCGGTATCGGGCTTTATGCTCTGGCTTATTACAATACCGTTTGCTACCGTATCGTCAAACTTGTACTCTGCGGTTATTTTTACAAAGTTATATGTATCCTGGACAGAAGTAAACAGTGCGCCTGTGAAGGTGGGGCATCCGTAAACTATATCGGGCGCAGTATCTGAGGAAACCGTAGTATTTGTCGTGGTGGTTTCCGGAGCGCTCGAGGTTGTCGTGCTTTCGGGAGCGGAATAATAATTGGGATCTGTCGAGCTTGTGTTGCCCTTATCCGTGATTGCAAGTACAGTTATCGCTATCGCAAAGCCTATCACGATGACCGCACATACAACTATCGTTGCGATAACGGCAATCTTGTTATTCTGCTTCTTTTTCTTTGCGTTAGCCGATTTTGTGCCTGTGGGAGCGGGCTTTGCTTCTTCCTTCGTTTCGACCTTTCTGACACGCTGAACAGGGCGCACAGGCTCCTGCTCTGCCGTGTTGAACTTAGGCTGTTCAAACAGCTTTACAACAAGCTCCGTTATAGTCTGTATACGGTTTGACGTATTCAGCTTAAGACCGTTCATTATAACCTTTGAAACGTGGCTCGGCACATTTCTGTTTATCACCATAGGCTCGGGGCAGTTATCATTTCCCAGCCTTGAAATAGATTCTGTAGGCACACAGCCCGTCAGCACCCTGTATAAAGTAGCAGATATGCCGTACACATCTGTCCACGTTCCCTGCCACTCGGCTGAGGAATACTGTTCGGGAGCGGAATATCCGGGGTACATTTCGCAGGCGATCTCCGTACCTGTTGTTCTTCCTGCGCTTATCTGGAAATCTATCAGCTTAAGTTCGTTCTTTTCTGTTACAAGTATGGTCTGCGGACTGATTCCTCTGTGGATTATCCCTGCCGAATGTACAAGGCTCAGCGTTGTCAGTATCGGAGGGAAAAGTTCCTTTACTCTGTCCCAGGTAAGCTCGCCCGAACAGTTCGCAAGATAAGCCTTCAGAGTGATTCCGTTTATAAACTCGAATATTACATACGCCGTATTGTTCTGGGGGAAAATATCAAGCACCGTCTGTATATGCGTCATTGAGCGTGCCTTGAGCAGTGCCTTGTTAAGTTCAACGAATTCCGACATATACGTTTTATAAAGCGGAAGCCTGTTAGCGTCAACCACTATCTGAGGATCGCCCTTCTTGCGTGAGCAAAGCGTATCCGGCATATATTCCTTGACGGTGACCTTTGCACCCGTCACCTTGTCGAAGCCGATATATGTAGCGCCCTCGCCGTTATAGCTGAGCAGTTTTCCTACAATATAACGGTCGTTGAGTATCGTTCCCGGTGCCAGATATGACGGCAGATAAGGAGCGTCATTGCTATAGCCGCACTTCTCGCACGGTCCGTCGCTCTCTTTCTCGTTCATACAACCTAAACACAGTCTGTTTATCTCTGTCATTCAGACATTCCTTTCAAAAGAGGGTTACCCTCGCAAAGTTTTATGTATATAACCGCCGTCTACCGACAGTACAGTCTGTTGAAAAACCTATATAACTTTTTAAAATGGGGTTTGGGGCGTAGCCCCAAGCGGGGTGAGGGCGGCAGCCCCACACTCAGCCCCTTTCCTTGGGAAAGGGGTTTGGGGATAGGGATTGTGAACAAGCACCTTTTTTTAAAAACAGACTTTTTCTACAAACTGAACCGCCGTTTACAGCGGTAATTCTATAATTCAGCTATTATATAATAACTTAAAAACCGCCGGATGTCAACGCTTTTAACCGATTTGTAATAATATTGTAACTTTTTTAAAAAATTCGGTGTTAATTTAAATAATATTGGTATTTCTTTCTATAAATTATTTTGTGTAAGTTGACAAAGCCTGCTTTTAACGCTATACTGAAAGAAAAAATTCTGATTGGGTGATAACTATGTTCGGTAAAAGCAAACGTCCTAAGGATACAATGTCCGTAAAGGATATGACACGGCTCGACAAAAGACCGCTGAAATACGTCACAATGCGTGACCCCGAAACCTATAAGGAAGTACGGCTCGGTGAAAACGGCGCAGTGAATATAATGGACGGCGACTTTGTCCTTGTGTGTCTTGGCAGGGATGTAATGCGTTGCGACCTGTCGGAAGTGCGTGTAGGCGAGCTTATGAACCTGTCGGGCATAACGGTCAAGGGCATTGATAAAGGAACAGGTAAAGAAATGTCGGTTATCGCATACTTTGCAGATAAATTCTGATGCGATAAAAACAGGTTTGTTATTTTTACCGATTCTGCAAAGCAAATTTTATGAATAATCTACAAAATATCATATCGAGTGATAAATGATATAAATATGCGATTGACACATTTTTTTTGCTATGGTATAATTTAAATAATATTCAATGCGTATTATTTGTGTGTTATTATCACATTTTATTCCGCTGTCCGATTATCAATTCAAAAGCACAAATTTCTTTCAATTATATTCTTACGTCGAGGTAAAAAGATGTCCTGTTATTTTTATATTCTCTGCAAATACTGGAGAAAACATTTGCGTACCGCTCTGTCACTGCTGTTTTCCGGATTACTGCTCACCGCAATAATCACATCGGTTTTTCTTTTCATTCGTGAAGAGATAAACCGTGAGGTCGAAACGGGATATGACACCTTCGGAAAATACGATCTTATTCTGAGCGGCATTCCCGATGATATAAAAAACGAGCTGATCCCTTCCGACCTGACCTTCACGCACGAAACCGTGACCGTACCGGGAAAAGCCGGTTTCTACGGCAAGGAATATAACTACGGCTATACGGATAAGGCTTGCAATTTACTTCACGTTCCTATGAAAAACGGTTCGATGCCTGTTTCGGAAAATGAAGCCGCTGTCGAGCAGTCGCTTCTTGAAAGTGTCGGTTATCTCGGAAAAACCGGCGACAGCATAACAATAAACGGCAAGCAGTATATTCTTACGGGCATTATCGACAAGGCGTACTCCGAAAGACCGCTGTGCGAAAAAGCCGAATATACCGATGACGATGAGATACCTCCCGATCCCCTTCCTCTTATATATGTCGGAAAACCGTCAGACACTGTGACAACAGGCTACACTATCGACCTGTACGGAGGCGGCGGCATTACAGTCAAAAATAAGGAAAGCGGCGAACTCAGCATTTTCGGAATTTCCGACCGTGAGTTTGTTACCTTGATTGAAGAAAAATATTCATCGCAAAACGGCGATGACGCATATTTACATTTCTACGCAAACAACCATGAAGAAAATATCACCGATGAACAGCATCTTATCAACAGAAATACGCTATGGCTTATTATTATGTCGTCCATTTGTGCGTTGATTGCCGTATTGTCTTTTATCTGCGTGCTTAATATAGTTTTCAGGGAAAGAGAAAACACCGACCGCCTTTTACACAATATAGGCTTTTCAAAAAGCAAAAGCGCTATTATGTACGCAACCGAAGCGGTTATGCTTTTTGTCGCTCAGACCGTGTTCGGAATAGCCCTCGGCATACTGTTCTATTCCGTTTCCTACTCCGTGCGTACAGGAATTATGGGTATGAGCGGATACAGCGCCTTTACGACCGACCCTATCGTTCTCGGTGCGACCGCCGACCCACTTATTATCGCCGTTATATTCTCTGCAATAACCATCACACTCGGATACCTTGTGTTTATACCGATCACTCTTTCGTCAAAAAAGCAAAAGAAAAAAAGATTGCTCCACTGTTCAGATTCGGCGGAAGGTATGCTTTCACGTTCGCTCGGCAGTAAGGGCATAACGCTTATACAGACCGTCGCACTTTCGCTGATAGTATTCGGTACCGTTCTCGGTTATATGCGATACACCCGTGACGGAAAGGTAGTAATGAACTGGCTTTTGTTTGACTTTCCGCCGACCTATACTATCGGTTCGCTTGATTCGCTGGATATGGAGGAGGACGGCATAGCCGATTATTTATCCTGCCCTCCGATAACGGCGACCTCTCTCGGACAGGATGAAGCACACAACCTTAAAATAGCAAATTACGGCTACACCTACGGTCTGTCTGACAATGACACCGTGAAATTCACCGACGCCCTGTCTTTCGGATATATCGAAAACACCTTTGCTGTGTGCGACAGCGAAACCTCCGCCTATAAAAACAGCCCCGAAACGACGCTTCAGACAGACGACGACACGATAGCCTCCGTTTCAGAGCTTTCCGACAAAGAATATAAGAGCTTTTTCGGCTCAGACGGTATCGGCGGCAAATTCTGCTATAATATTCCGATAAGACTTGCCGATGAAAAGACGCTGAATGCGCTTTCCTCATATATTTCCGGCGGTATGCCCGACATTTCCGCACTTAACAGCGGAGAAAAGGTCATTATGGTGCAGGAAAGCGGCCGTAACACCTATAAGGTCGGTGACAGCATTCGGATTATGGGCGTTACCGCAAACGACAGTAATTACGGCATAGGCAAGGTAGCAGACCATACCTTCAATATCGGCGCTACGCTAACGCTGAACAATTTGTCAGATAAAACGCTCCGTTGCCTTTTAGATTTCGGCTTTCAGGAAAAAGAAAACAGCGGATGTTTCCTGCTGACCACTGCCGCAGGTGCGGCTTCTTCGGGCTTCTCAGGAGCGGTATACAACAACGTCTATTCATCGACCGATATTGACGGCGGTCTTGTTCTGCCGGCGGCAGGTATGGCCCGTACCAATTTAGGCGAGATGAAACGGCAGGAAGCCATAGACAAATTCAACAGAATGTCGGGTACTCTCGCCACCGTTCTTATAATGTCGCTTCTCGGCTTTGCGGCTTATTTCAGCTGTATCGGACTTAAAATAAGAATGAAGTCTTACGAAATATCCGTGCTTCGTGCCTTAGGAACACCGCTTTCACGAATACGGCGAAAGCTGTTTATCTCAAACCTCAGAATACCGGTCATAGCGACCGCCTTTGCAGGTCTTGCCGCTTGCGGAGTACAGCTCTTTACAAGCAGGATGTATGACAAGGTCGATATTATGAAAGAACAGCTTGAAAGCGGTATAGCCGATTTTGACGAATCGGCGGCTTCGGATATTATAAACAACTGTTTTCTGAATGATGAATTCTGGATGGTTCCCCTTATAAAACCGCTTGTTATAATTTTTATCGCCATCTCGATAATAACCGTTATACTCACTGTGCTTTCAACAAAAAAATTCACATCTGAAATTTCTGTTCAACTGAACGAGGAAAGGAAAAGGCAATGATTACAACAACCGGACTTACCCGTATATACGGCAAAGGCGAAAACGCCGTGACCGCTGTAAATAACCTCGATATACACATAGATGACGGAGAGCTTGTAGCAATAACAGGCAAGAGCGGAAGCGGAAAAACCACTCTGCTGAACATACTCGGCGGACTGGACAAGGCAACAGGCGGAAGCGTTTGCTATGACGATACCGACATAACAAAACTCGCAGATACGGCACTGGCGGATTTCAGATTGAACAAGATCGGCTTTGTGTTCCAGTTTTACGATCTGATACCGGAGCTTACCGCAAAAGAAAACATACTTCTTCCGTCAAAGCTCGCCAAAAAGGGCAAAACCGATATATCGGATACCGTAAAAAAGCTGGGTGTCGAAAACCTGCTCGGCAGATACCCGTCAGAACTTTCGGGCGGTCAGCAACAGCGTGTAGCTATCGCAAGAGCGCTTGTCAACAACCCCTCGGTCCTTCTTTGCGATGAGCCTACAGGCAACCTTGACGTTTCGACAGGAAACGATGTTCTTTCGCTTCTCATTGACCTCAACCGCAACGACAACCGCACAATAGTCATAGTAACACACGATAATCAGCTTGCCGAAAAATGCGACCGCATCATCCGCATTTCAGACGGTAAGATCACAGATTAATAAACAGCCGTATTTGCTCATAAAACAAATACGGCTGCTATTATATCCATTTATTCACGCCTTAACCGAAATAATCGATCCTCATAGCCTTCTTAACCTCGCTCATAGTCTGAGCGGCACACTGACGTGCCTTTTCGGTACCCTTCTTCAGCACATCGTAAACGTAGTCCATATTCTTCGCAAGCTCCTCACGGCGCAGTCTTATCGGCTCAAGCTCCTCCTGCATTACATTGTTAAGGAACTTCTTTATCTTCATATCGCCAAGACCGCCACGCTTATAATGCTCTTTCAGCTCGTCAAGATTCTTGTAATCGGGCAGATAACGTTCAAAATGCTCGTCTGTGCAGAATGCGTCAAGGTAGGTGAATACCGTGTTGCCCTCGATATGACCGGGGTCTGACACCTGTATATGAAGCGGATCGGTAAACATACTCATTATCTTTGTCTTGATGTCTGCGGGGCTATCCGCAAGGTAAATGCAGTTGCCCAGCGACTTGCTCATCTTCGCCTTGCCGTCAGTGCCGGGCAGACGCATACAAGCCTCGTTTTCGGGAAGTAATATTTCCGGCTCAACAAGCACAGGCTCATAAATGGAGTTGAACTTGTGGACTATCTCCTTTGCCTGTTCGAGCATAGGCAGCTGATCCTCGCCTACCGGTACTGTTGTAGCCTTGAAGGCTGTAATATCGGCGGTCTGGCTTATCGGATAGCATAAGAAGCCTGCAGGTATGCTTGCTTCAAAGTTTCTCATCGTAATTTCCGCTTTTACGGTAGGATTACGCTGTAATCTTGATACTGTAACAAGGTTCATATAGTAGAATGTAAGCTCGGTAAGCTCGGGTATCATCGACTGAATGAATATCGTTGACTTTTCGGGGTCAAGTCCTGCCGCCATATAGTCAAGCGCTACCTCTCCTATGTTACTGCGTACCTTTTCGGGATTGTCGAAGTTATCGGTCAGCGCCTGTGCGTCTGCGATCATGATGTATATTTCGTCAAAATCGCCCGTATTCTGTAACTGCACTCTGCGTCTGAGCGAGCCTACATAGTGTCCTATGTGAAGTCTGCCTGTGGGTCTGTCACCCGTTAAAATAATCTTGCTCATAATATTTACCTCATTTTTTATACGGCTTAATAAAAAAGCTCCCGTTCCGAATAAGGAACAGAAGCCGTATCTGCAAGCCACCTTATTGTTACGCACATAAAAATGCGCTCTCTGTGTAACGGTCAGAGCCTTCCGTCAGAAACTACTCGCTCAATCGCTTTCGGTCTGCCCTCGCAAGTCCATTCGTATCGGATAAATACACCGCTTTTCAGCTAATGCGGCTCTCTGTAGTATCTCTGCCGATATTACTACTCTCGGTCAACGGTTTGATATAGGTTTAGTATATCACCTTTTCCCACCGTTGTCAAGCACGGCGAGCGGCAATGTGCCGCCTCAAATTCGCCGTTCCGATTGTCAGCGATATGAGCAACCTCCGTTACCGGCGGCAACATTACGCAACTGCGTATTTATCACTCTAATAACATCACAGCTTCCACCGCCCTCGTACTATCACTCACCCCGCACTATCACAACTTGCCTCCCCTCGAAAAAGGGGAGGTGGATTGCCGGCAAGGCACAAACTGTTGCTTTGTTGCGTTTTGCTTGCGATACCCCTGCCTTTTTTAATTTGCCAAACTTATCTGCCGTCAAAACGGAGGGATTGCACTCC
>ERZ772892.1791-NODE-1791-length-20764-cov-3.690328_pt1 | contig 20764 bp, 14 predicted proteins | sample MGYA00512126_ERZ772892 | MGnify/ENA primary metagenome ERZ772892 (study PRJEB29015, sample SAMEA2737697) | human gut metagenome | biome: human gut; feature: human-associated habitat; material: faeces | place: China | collected 2012 ... | reverse complement strand
AGAATGGAATCAAGGACTTGGATGTAAAAATCTGAGTCCTTTTTTCATGGCTAGAAAGACATTTCTAACTCTCTATAATTTGATTTTTATTTATAACATATTTAAATTATTTTATTATAATACAAGACTATGGATAAACTGGTAAAGTCGGTTCTGATCGCCCAGAAGAACCCGTTCGCTGTTATCCCCGATGGAATATCAAGACGATTATAGGCAGCTACAAGCACAAGGTTGCTTTGGGACGCTATATTCAGGATAATAGGCAGTCCTGAATTTCAGAATTTTACGCTCCCATTATATAAACGTAGGAAAAGCAGGAAGCGCCCCTATTTTTATTGTACCCTTTCTGGGGCAGCAGTCTGCCCGGTTCGGCATGAATAGTGCATCAGTCATAACTGACGTTGTCGCATTTTGATAATCACGAGGAATTTTATGGCAACCCTCCTTGTTACCGGCGGTGCCGGCTTCATCGGCTCCTGTTACGTCCTTGCCCGTTGTGGGGCCGGGGATACGGTTATCAATCTGGACAAACTCACCTACTCCGGTAATCCCGAGAATTTCGCCTCGCTGTCCGATAATCCTCGGCATATTTTCGTGCACGGCGACATCGGCAACGCCGAGCTTGTAGAGCATCTGCTTAAAACCTACCAGCCAGACGCTGTGGTCAACTTTGCCGCCGAAAGCCATGTGGACCGTTCGATTACCGATCCGGAAGCCTTTGTGCATACCAACGTCCTCGGAACGTGTACGCTTTTGCGCACCGCCAAAGTTTGGTGGGACGAATTGGATGCTGACAAAAGAACCGCCTTTCGCTTCCTCCATATCTCCACGGACGAGGTATTCGGAGCGCTGCAACCCGGCGATCCGGCCTTTACGGAAACAACGCCGTATAGCCCCAACAGCCCTTATTCCGCTTCAAAAGCTTCCAGTGACCATTTTGTCCGGGCTTTCCACGAAACCTACGGCTTTCCCGCGCTCATCACCAATTGTTCGAATAACTATGGCCCACGCCAGTTCCCTGAAAAACTTATTCCGCTGGTTACGCTCAATGCTCTGGCCCGCAAGACGCTCCCCGTATATGGAACCGGCTCCAACATCCGTGACTGGCTTCATGTAGAGGATCATTGTTCCGCTATTCAACGCGTGCTTGAAGCGGGCCGGGTGGGACAAACTTATAACATCGGCGGCAACTCCGAGCGCACTAACCTTCAGGTCGTTCACGGCATCTGTGACGTGCTCGATTATGTGCGCCCCTCTAGCGAAGGCCCATACGCAGAGCTTATTACATTCGTGACGGATCGCCCCGGACACGATTTCCGCTATGCGATCAACTGCGCAAAATTGTCCTCGGAACTCGGCTGGCATCCCACACACACGTTTGAGGAAGGCCTGAGAGAAACCGTCTTGTGGTATCTTGACAATGAGGCTTGGGTAAGGAATGTCCAGAGCGGTGAGTACCGCAGATGGATGCAGGCCAACTACGAGGGGCGATAAAATCCGGCTGTGAGCATACATGCTCATTGGACAGAAGTGCGCCGGGTGAATTATTCCGTCCCCTGAAGGGGTCTTGCCATTCAAGCTGACAAGATGAAGATGGAGTAAGGAGAGGATAACATGGTTTCTCGAAAAGGTATCTTGCTGGCTGGCGGCTCTGGGACAAGATTGCACCCCCTGACGTTGAGCGTCAGCAAGCAGCTTTTGCCTATCTACAACAAGCCGATGATTTATTATCCTCTGTCTGTGCTCATGCTGTCCGGCATCCGCGAGATTGCCATCATTACGACTCCAGACGACGTGTGGCAGTATCGCAAGCTTCTCGGAGACGGCAGTCAGTGGGGGTGTTCTTTTGAATATGTCATTCAAGAAAAACCTGAAGGCATAGCGCAGGCATTTCTCCTTGCAGCAGATTTTATCCGGGGAAGCCATACGTGCCTGATTCTCGGCGATAATATTTTCTTTGGGAATGGCCTTGAAGATCTGCTTGTCCGTGCACGCGAACAGAAAGACGGCGCGACTGTCTTCGGGTATCATGTGAGCGATCCAGAGCGCTATGGCGTTGTCGAGTTTGACGAAAACATGCATGTCCGCTCTCTGGAGGAAAAGCCGCAATCTCCGAAATCCAGCTATGCCGTAGCCGGGCTCTACTTCTATGACCAGAACGTTGTGGACATCACGCGTTCAATTTCCCCTTCCGCACGCGGCGAGCTGGAAATTACGGATGTGAACCGAGCCTATCTTGAAGCGGGTCATTTGCATGTGGAACTGATGGGACGCGGGATCGCGTGGCTGGATACAGGAACGCACGATTCTCTCATGGCGGCGGGGAGCTTTGTGCAATCCATCGAAACCCGTCAGGGGCTCAAGGTTGCCTGTCTTGAGGAAATCGCATGGCGAAAAGGGTATATTTCGACTGAACAGCTTCTGAAGCTTGCGGCTCCGTTGAAAAAGTCTGGCTATGGCGACTATCTCGCTTCACTTCCGGAGCGCGTTGCCGAGGCATGGAAGTAATACCGCATGACGGCCATGAGGAGACGCGCTATGGACGGAAAAGACTTTTCGCAGCTACGAGTAGCCATTATTCATTTCTGGCTTACTGGCATGCGCGGCGGTGAAAGGGTCGTCGAATCGTTGTGCAGGATGTTCCCAAAGGCGGATATCTACACGCATGTCGTGCGGCCTGAAGCGCTGTCACAGGCGCTGCTTGCGCATCCCATCCATACGACGTTTATCCAGAAGCTTCCCGGAAGCATCAAGCATTACCAGAAGTATCTTCCGTTAATGCCCTTAGCGCTGGAACAACTCGACCTGCGCGGTTACGATCTGGTTATTTCCAGCGAATCCGGTCCCGCCAAAGGCGTCATCACGAGGGCCGACACGCCCCACATATGCTACTGCCATTCCCCAATGCGCTATCTATGGGATTTTTATCAGGATTATCTTGACTCTACAGGTCCGGCAACGCGTTTTCTCATGCGTCCGCTCTTCCATCGCCTGCGGCTGTGGGATTATGCTTCGGCCCAGCGGGTCGATCACATCATAGCCAACTCTCGGGCAGTGCAGCGTCGGGTCAAACGCTGGTGGGGGCGTGAGTCCACCGTCATCCATCCCCCCGTGGATGTCTCCGCATTCGCGAACCCGGATATGTCACAGCTTAAAAATGTATTGGGGCAACCTGTACCCGGAAGCTATTACCTCTGTCTGGGGCAGCTCGTCAGTTACAAGCGGGTGGATCTCGCGGTACAAGCCTGCACCGCAACTGGACGGAACCTCATTGTTTCCGGAGACGGCCCGGAACGGAAAAAACTGGAGAAGATGGCTGGTCCGACGGTTCGCTTTGTGGGACGCGCGTCCAGTGAAGCTATTCCCGCACTCTACGCCGGATGCAAGGCTTTTCTCTTTCCGGGTGAGGAAGACTTTGGAATTACTCCGCTGGAAGCCTCCGCAGCAGGCCGCCCCGTCATCGCCTATGGAAAAGGCGGTGCACTGGACAGCATCATACCAGATGAAACCGGTTTATTTTTTGAACAGCAGAATACCGATTCTTTAATCGCTACTCTTAATAGTTTTGAGACTACCGGAGATACTGCGTGGAATGTGGATAGGCTAAAGGCCCATGCACAGGGCTTCTCGGGAGTGTTGTTCCACGAGCGGATGGGGGCCTACATCAGAAGAGTGATTGAGGATACAAACTAAAAACACTTGTCCATCCATATGGGATCATACACTTACCTTTCATTACAATTTCAGCCTATAGAGAACATTTCAAAACGTTTCTGAGCAGGTTCCTGACGTAACCCAGCTGAATAAAACCAAGATGTATCATGCAAAGTCGCTCAAATCGAGTCGCCAGACGACGAAAGTTGTCCAGCCAGGCAAAGAAACGTTCCACCTACCCGCAATTCGAGGACAGGTCTCTGTGAAAAGCCGGAGGTCGTCCCCATTTCCTCTTTGGCTTCTTCCTTTCCGGGATACTGTGCCATATCCCCCGCATGGACAAATACCGCCGAAAGGCCCAGTCATACCTCTTGTCCGCAACGAGTCCACGAGGGCGACGACGCAACCAACCCATCTGGCTGCTTTCCACAGTGGCAACGGCACGGGTAATGTCGTGACATCGTCCATCAGAAAGCACCACAGCCAAGGGCCAGCCATTCCCTTCTACGACGGCATGACGCTTGCTGGTTGAGCCTCCACAGGTTCTACCGACCAGTTGTCCTCCCTTTTTGCGCGAACAAACGAGCATCCAGTGACACTTTTTGAGGTCAAGCTTTCCCTTAAACTCCAGTTCTGCAAGAAGTACATCCCAGATACGGACAAGAGTTCCATCCCGTGTCCATCGTCTGAGTCTGCGCCATGCCGTGGCATAGCTGCCGTATTCTCGTGGAAGATCGGCCCATCGACATCCTGTTGTCAAAACGAAGAGAATGGCTTTGAGGGTCTGCTTATCGTCGCAGGAGGACGACCAGCAGCTGCCCTGCCTGAAAGATGCGGCTGAGTTTTTGACCACTGCTTTTTGTTCAAACAAATTCGAGGCATAACTATCTTCCAGTACAGATGATTTTAACATATTGTCAAATGTTCTGAACCCATCTCTTATATCATTTCATATTCGATTTTTGAGACTCGATTTTTTCATACTCCCTTATAAAAGACGTATCTGGGGTATGCTTGTCAATGTCGGCCATGAGAGTTATTTTCCTCAAAAATGTCGGAGTTGCTAAAGCGGAAGGAATTGGTTAGTATCATGACAATTATCTGGTATTATTGCATATTCTTTTTTAATTGAATTTTATATACTAAATAATTATTTATGATAAAAATAATCATATCTACAGCGATGATATTGAACGATGTCCACGCACAGAAGATCGATAAAACACGCCGTTATGGCAACTTTTTTAGCGAGCAAAGATTGAGACAGAAAAGGATAAAAACAGATTACGCATAGGCCTCAGATGGAACACGCAATTGGTGGCTTTGATATTCTAGGTCATTCAGTACAAAAGCACTAATCCACTTCAGCACCATGCTTTTTTGAATTTTTTATTCCGGCCACATGTATATGTTCCGAACAAGGACGACATCTGGCGCATTCCGGAACTTTTAACAGGATGAAACAATAATGACCAAACATTCCGTATACCCTATCATTCTTTGTGGTGGCAGTGGTACCAGACTCTGGCCTCTCTCCCGTGAATTGTATCCCAAACAATTCATGGATTTGGGACAAGGCCATACGCTGTTCCAAGACACGATCTCACGCGCCATGCAAGTACCTGGAACTATGGAACTGCTTGTTGTCTGTAACGAAGTACATCGCTTCTACGCGACTGAAGGTCTCAACCAAGGTGAACTTTCAGGGCAGATCATTCTGGAACCTGCCCCCAGAAACACGGCCCCTGCGGTTGCTCTTGCCGCCTATGCAGCCATGGAACACGATGGAAATGATGCACTCCTTCTCGTCATGCCCTCCGACCATGCCATTGGTGACGACAAAGCTTTTGCCGCCAGTGTTCAGAAAGCCACACCGCTGGCGACCTCCGGTCATATCGTCACCTTCGGAATCCCTCCGACCGCACCCGAAACGGGATATGGCTATATCCGTCAGGGTGTCCCCTTGGGAGAATATGGCTTTGCCGTCGATCGTTTCGTTGAAAAACCCGGTATCGAAGCGGCCAAAGCCATGCTGAACGAAGGGGGGGTCTACTGGAACGGCGGCCTGTTCTTCATGCGTGCGGATGTCTATCTGAAAGAGCTGCAACAATTTGTACCAGAGATCGCTCTTGCCGCAAAAAAGGCATGGGAGAACCGCCGGGTTGAACAGAAAGTCGTTTTCCCCGGGACTGAAGATTTCCTGAGCGCTCCCGCCATTTCCCTTGACTACGCAGTGATGGAACACACGAAAAAGGCCGCAGTCTGCCCCATGCCGACGACCTGGAGTGACCTGGGCGCGTGGGAATCCTTTTACCAGATCGGGAAAAAGGACGACAACGGAAACGTTACTCAGGGAGACGTTCTGGCCGAAGGCTCCCATGGCTGCTATCTGCACGGTTCACATCGTCTGGTTGCGGCCCTGAACACCGATAATCTGGCCATTATCGAAACAAAAGACGCCGTACTGGTGGCACCACGCGAATCGCTCCAGCAGGTCAAGGATGTCGTTGCCAGACTCAACGCCTCCGGACGCTCTGAAGGACGTCTGCACACGCGTGTATTTCGTCCATGGGGATACTACGAAAGCCTCAACATGGGTGAACGCTTTCAGGTGAAACGCATCATGGTGAACCCCGGAGCCAGTCTCTCGCTCCAGCTGCATTACCACCGGGCCGAACACTGGGTCGTCGTCAGCGGTACCGCAAAGATTACGAACGGAGATTCGGTGGGGATTTATGTTGAGAACCAGTCCACCTACATTCCTCCGGGAACAAAGCATCGTCTGGAAAACCCCGGCTCCCTGCCACTGAACATTATTGAAATTCAGTCCGGAGCCTATCTTGGCGAAGATGATATCGTTCGCTTTTCCGACGACTACGGTCGGGCAGGCACGGAAGATGTCCCGGACGTCAACTTTGACAAGGCGGTCATCATTCTGTCTTCGGCCGATTGGGACAACCCTTTCTGGACCAACAAACAGCATATGGCCGTGCAGTTTGCGGAACACGGCTGGCGCGTCCTTTATGTGGACTCTCTGGGCCTGCGTGAACCCACTCTGGGCAAACGGGACCTCGCCCGCATGGGACGCCGCCTGCTGAAGGCCTTCCCCTGGCCCCGTCAGGTGCGTCCGGGCATCTGGAGAGCCTCGCCGCTGGTCTTGCCCCTGCACCGCTATGCCTGGGTTCGAAAGCTTAACAAAATTATTCTTTCGCTGACCTTGCGCTGGCACGCGCGTATTCTGGGCATGAAAAAGCCTCTCGTGTGGACATACAACCCGCTGATGGCAGATTTGTGTGCCGGACTTCCCCACCTGGGCGTTGTCTACCACTGCGTAGACGATCTTGCGGCGGCACCCCGCATTTCCAGCAACGCGATCCGGGAAGGCGAAGCAGAACTGGCTCGAATCACCGATATCTGCTTTACGACCTCTCCCGCTTTACAGGATCGGATGAAGACGCTGTTCTCGAACACGGTCTATGAGCCCAATGTCTGCGAATACGACATGTTTCGGGCGGCGACCGCGTGTGAGCTTGCAGAGCCTGATGACCTGCGGAAGATTCCGCATCCGCGTCTTCTGTTTATCGGCGCGCTCAGCGAATATAAGGTGGACTTTGACCTGATTGAAACAGTAGCCCGGCGTATGCCGGAGGTTCATTGGGTCATGATCGGACCGGAAGGAGAAGGGCAACCGGACAGCCGACAGCTCACCAGACTTCCCAATATCCACGTTCTTGGCCCGCGTCCCTACAATACGCTGCCCGCCTATATGCGTTACGCAGACGCGGCCGTACTGCCCGCCATGAACAACGCCTATACGGCATCCATGTTCCCCATGAAGTTTTTTGAATACCTCGCAGGCGGCCTTCAGGTCATAGCCACCCGCCTTCCTGCCCTGAAGGAATTTAAGGAACTCTATTTCCCGACGGATGATGCCGATAGCTTTGCCGCCGCCGTAACAGCGGTGCTACAAGGCAGCAAACGTGACGCCGCCCAGATCGATCTGGCCTGCCGTCAGCATTGCTGGTCCGCACGTTTTGAACGCATGGAAACAGCATTGAAAAAAGTGATCGCTCAACATTCCACAAAGTAAACGCATAGGAAACATACGATGAAAACAGCGCTGATTACCGGTATTACCGGGCAGGATGGTGCCTACCTTGCCGAACTGCTTCTTGAAAAAGGGTACAATGTTTTTGGTGCCTACAGACGGACGAGCGCCCTCAATTTCTGGCGGATTGAAGAACTGGGAATTGCCGGGAATCCCCATCTGCACCTGGTGGAATACGATTTGACGGATCTCGGCAGCAGTATCCGAATTCTGGAAAAAACCAAACCAGACGAAGTCTACAATCTGGCAGCGCAGAGCTTCGTAGGTGTCTCCTTTGAACAGCCGGAAACAACGGCTCAGATTACAGGTCTGGGTGCGTTGCGTCTGCTTGAAGCCATTCGCACCGTCAATCCGGCAATCCGTTATTATCAGGCCAGTACTTCCGAAATGTTCGGCAAGGTGCAGACCATTCCCCAGACGGAAGAAACTCCGTTTTACCCCCGTAGCCCCTATGGTGTAGCCAAACTCTATGCCCATTGGATTACGCTGAACTACCGCGAGAGCTACAATATTTATGCCTGCAGCGGCATTTTGTTCAATCATGAATCTCCCTTGCGGGGAATTGAATTTGTAACCCGCAAGATCACAGATGCTTTTGCCAAAATGACCCTCGGCAAACAGCAGTATGTAGAACTTGGCAATCTGGATGCCAAACGCGACTGGGGATACGCCAAAGAATATGTTGAAGGCATGTGGCGTATGCTTCAGGGAAATGAACCCGATACCTATGTTCTGGCTACCGGCAGAACAGAACGTATCCGTGACTTTGTGCAGATGACGGCGAAAGCGGTGGATATGGATATCGAATGGTGCGGCTCCGGCACGGATGAATATGGCGTTGACCGCAAGACCGGAACCATCCGGGTCAAAGTCAATCCGGACTTTTATCGTCCGTCAGAAGTGGATCTGCTGATCGGCAGCCCTGAAAAAGCCCGGCAGATTCTTGGCTGGGAACCGAAGACCTCACTTGAAAAGCTGTGCTCCATGATGGTTAAAGCGGATCTGATTCGGAACAGTTGAGCCTGCGGGAAGGTACCATGACTAAAAAAGCACTCATCACCGGTATTGACGGCTTCACAGGGATGTATCTTGCGGAAGCACTGAAAAAAGCCGGCTACGAAGTTGCCGGGATCGGGCTGCTTTCGACCCCGCCCGCTCGCCCTGCCGGGAGGTATTTCTCTGTTGATATGATGGATCTGCCTCGTCTGGAAGACGTTATAAACGAAATCCAACCGCAGGCAGTGTTTCATCTTGCGGCCATGAGTCATGTAACCCGGGATTCTGCTGACAAGCTGTATCGGATCAACATTGTTGCTACCCGCAACTTACTGGAATCCCTGGCTGCAGGAAAAACCACACCGGAATCCGTCATTCTGGCGAGCACAGCCAATCTCTACGGGAGCAGGGAAGGCGTTCTTGATGAAGCAACGTCTCCCGCTCCTCAGAACGACTACGCCGTCAGTAAACTGGCCATGGAATATATGGCCTCTTTATGGAGCGATCGGCTTCCCATAACCATTGTTCGCCCGTTTAATTACACCGGCGCAGGGCAAAGTGAGCAATTTCTCCTGCCCAAACTGGTGCGCTATTTTGCAGACAAAGCGCCATACATCGAACTGGGAAATACCGATATCATCCGTGATTTTTCCGACGTCCGGGATGTCGCCCGGGGCTATACCCGACTTGCCGTGACCCATGCCCCCTGGGGGCCGTTCAACATCTGTTCCGGAGTCGGGCATTCTCTTGAGGAAATTCTCGACATGCTGCGGGAAATGACCGGTCACCGACCGGAAATTCGCGTCAATCCGGCGTTCGTGCGCAGTAATGATGTTAAATGTCTTCTCGGTTCGCGCAGCCGTCTGGAAGACCAAATCGGATCGGAACAGCCGCTCCCGTTAAAAGAAACCCTGCGCTGGATGCTCAACGCCTGGACCAAGTGACTTTTTGCCATGAATGATATCACATCGCTGATTGCCCGTACCGTAGCCAACAGTTTCACCCCCGCCGCCATTCAAAACGTGTCGCCGGGGCTTCTGTTGCTGCGTGGTTCCATTGCTGTCGTGCTGGGCAATGAATTGCCCAAAAACACCGCTCTTCCTTCTGATATAAAAAAAGTCGTCTGGTTCGGAACACCTCCCGAGGACACCGGATTTCCGGGACTCCGCCGCGAGGCGTCCCTCCCTTCCCTGCATGGAACAGATACCTGTCCCGGCTGCAGGACACCAAAGGATCATCATACGGAAAGTTCCGGATATGTCCGTTATACAACCCACTCGCTGACGGAAACTGTGTCTGAAATTCTGTCTGAGCGTCCGTTCACCCGTTTCGATTTCATGGAAGAATGGAATAATCTCGGCTTCGGACGCATCCGCACCGATGGGAGTATCTGGGCCGTACAAGGGGGAATCATCCCGGTTCAGGCCAGAGAACTTGCCGGACTTTTCGTGCGTACCGAGAACAGTACCGCGCAGTATGCCGGGAGCTATCTGACCCTGTACGATACCCCGGAGCGTTCCGTTCTCTGGTGCGACCGCCCGGTCGGCCCGGTGGACAGTACGGAATGGACCATCATCGAACGTTTTCTCTGTGACTGGCGTGCGGACACATTGCCCTGCCTGCCCTGTCTTCAGGGAACACCAGCTGGCTGCTCGGCGTTGGCGACCATGCGTCTGGACTGTGACGAGGATATCAGCTCGGCACGCGATGTTTTTGAATGGTATCAGGATCAGCACCTGCCCTTCGGTCTTGCCGTCAAAACCTGTCTGCCCATGACGGAAGAGAACCTTGCCCTCTTGCGGGATGTCAACGCGGCTGGTGGAACACTGCTCTCACACAGTCATACGCATCCTTTCGATTGGGGCGGTTCCTTTGAAGCAGCAAAGGTGGAAGGAGAAGCTTCACGGCAATGGTTTCGTGACAACCTCCCTGAAGCTCCGGTGCCGGACCTGGCGGTTTCCCCCTTCCATACAAACCCGCCCTGTGCTATGCAAGCAGTGGAATCTGCCGGATTCACTGGCGTTGTGTCGGGTATCATCCATAACGACCCCGAATACATGCTGGGAAGAGCCGGAGTGGCTCCCTTTACCCGGCGTCTTGTCACCATCAGCCAGCAGTCCATGCTGCACGGTGACTGTTACGCCCAGCAAAAAGAATCCGTGGCTGTTCATGTCACGGCGCTGGATCTGCAGCGGGCCGCGCGAGGGATCTTCGGCTATCTCGACCATCCCTTCTCCGAACGCTACCAATACGGTTGGGAAAGCAAGGAGCAACGACTCGGTGCGCACCACAAACTGGTGGAAGCCATTCGTGCCCGCCCGGATGTCTGGTTCTGGAATCAACGGCAATGCTTCGATTTCGTAAAAGCGCTGATGCGCGTCACTCTCGTGACAGACGACACCGGCTCCATTACGGTGCGGGGTGCGGAACCATCAGAAGCGTTCCGAATGGAATATCGTTATCGTGGAGCCTTGTTCACGATCTAGTCTGATCAGATAATCATCTGGTATTTGCGCCGTGAAATGCCAGATGAATCCTGTTCCACCTGAAAAACAACGCAGCTATTCATCAAAAATTCCTCATTGGAGACCTCTCCCTTCAGGGAGAAAAGCGGTTTGCCAATCGACGCAGTCGATGAAATCTTTTTCCCCTCCCTTCAGGGGGTACCGCACGACTCCTGCCCGCCGCTGACGGAGTCAGTCGGAGGATGAGCCGACTGTGGATTGAAACATCTGTTCGAGGAGTCGCTATGCCTCAAGTCCTGCTTATTGCGGGGACACGTCCCGAAGCGATCAAAATGGCACCGGTACTGCATGCGCTGCATCGCTCAGAAAGCTTGACCCCTGTGCTCTGCTCCACCGGTCAGCACCGGGAAATGCTCCGACAAGCCTGGGAGGCCTTCGGACTGGTACCTGACGAGACCATGGACGTGATGACCAATGCCCAGACCCTGGCAGGATTGAGTTCACGATTGTTCTCCGCAGTGGACGCCGAGCTTGAAGCCCGGCGTCCGGACTTTTTACTGATTCAAGGTGATACGACAACGGTCATGGTTGCGGCAACCTGTGCGTTTTACCGCGGTATTCCTGTAGGCCATGTGGAAGCAGGCCTGCGCAGTCGGGATCTGAGAAAACCCTTTCCGGAAGAATTTAACCGGCGGGTAGCCAGTCTGGCCACGACCCTGCATTTTGCTCCTACCAGAGGGGCGGCCGAGAATCTTCTTGCCGAACATATCGCACCGGATCGTATCGTCGTGACCGGGAATACAGTTGTGGATGCGCTGCATTTCATGCGGGAACGTGTACGGAAAAACCAGCCTGAACTGCCTGCCGCCATCCATGAATCCATTTGTAAGGGACGCCATATCGTTCTTGTCACCGTCCATCGCCGAGAACTGTCTGCTGAAGGCCTGCAGGCCATCTGTCAGACGATAGAACACCTCGCAAAAGATTTCCCGGATACGGATTTCGTCTGGCCGGTTCATCTGAATCCCCGGATCAAAGATACCGTCACCGCCAGACTGGGTTCTGTTTCCAACATTCTGCTCACCGCACCGCTGGAATACCCCGTATTCGTCTACCTGCTGGATCGGTGTCACTTCATCATCAGCGATTCAGGGGGGATTCAGGAAGAAGCCCCGTCTTTCGGGAAACAGGTGCTTGTACTCCGGGAGGTTACGGAACGTCCCGAAGCCGTTGCATCTGGCTTCTGTCGCCTGTTGGGTTCCGATCCAACGGCCATTTATCAGGCGGCGGAGCCGTTATTGAAAGCACCGACACCTCCGCTGCATCATGCCCCCAGCCCCTTTGGGGACGGGCACGCGGCTGAACGCATTGTCCGGACAATCGAAAATTTTTTGCAATAATCACCTGTCAGAACCTATCGACAACCAGCGTTCTTACCATTCGGGATGGACTCCCGGCCACACGGAAGGCCAGCATCACCAGCCACCCCATAACGGACGAGAAACGAACGCAGCATGTCCCTCGGACAGATTCTTATTGTTGATACGCCCTGACATAACAACGGTTATAAGGTCGCCATGCACTCTTTCATGTATGATATATGGGGATTGATGACTTCCCAGTTGCTGTATCCCTACGCCGAATACAAACTCGGGAGAAGCATTCTTCCCAAACTGCGGATACTCCGGCAGGAAGCAAAACTGTCCTTTCCCCTTCGACGGGAAAAGGCGCTGCAGCGGCTGGTCAGCACGTTGGAAGACGCGGCTGCCCATGTTCCCTACTATCGGGATCTGTTCCGCTCCTGTCACTTTGACCCCGCCAAAGTGCGTATTGATACCCGGTATATTGAAGATATCCCCTGGTTGACCAAAGATATTCTGCGGGAACAGGGAGAACGGCTTATCAATGAAACGTATCGGGATCGCATTGTGCGCGAACAGAAAACCGGAAGTTCAACCGGCCCGGCAGCCATTGTCCGCTATGATCAGGAGTCACTGGACTGGACGGCCGCCCAGAATATTCTGATGCTCCAATGGGGCGGGAAATGGCGCTGCAACCGTGAAGCGCATCTTTCCACCCGCTTTGCCGAAATGACCAGTGACACCCCGCATGGCGGCAGAAAAGAACTGGTTCTCAACCGGTACAACATCTATACCGGGGGATTTGATGACGCATCGCAGGAAGCGCTGCTCGCCGACTTACGCGCCGCACACGCCCGTATTGTTCAGGGACACCCGTCTTCCATGTTTGCACTGGCCCGTTACCTGAAACGAAAAGGACAATCCGGACAGGGACTGTTCTCTATTTTCGTCTCCACTGGTGAAATGATGACGGACGACCAGCGCAAACTGATCGAGGAAGTACTCAAAGTCCGCGTCTCCAACCGCTATGGAGCCTGTGAATTCGGCGTCATGGCTCAGGAAAAAGTTGATGGTCCCAAAGGGGAACTCATGGTTTCTGACTCTCTGGTCTGGCCGGAGCTTTTGTCGGAAAACGCATCCCCATCTGGGGAACTGGTGTTTACCGCCCTGCGCAATCCCAGTATGCCGCTGATCCGATACCGAATGGGCGATCTCGGCACGCTGGAAGAACGAGCCGACGGCTGGTGGATCGCAAAATTGCTGGGCCGGACCCACGATGCCGTCATCATAAACAATACAAGCTATCCCACCCATTTTGTACAGGATATTCTTGATCGTTGTGGGGATATCACTGATTTTCAAATCGCGGTTGACGAACAGGGACACGCACGTGAATTCAGGCTGGTCACGCCGCCTGAGGCCTGGGAAGGAATAGCGGCAGCTGTCCGGCGGGAATTTCCCTCTGTGCCTGCCAGACGAATTGAGGCCAATGAACTGATTTTTGTGGGTATTCGCGGTAAATTTTCTTATCTGGTCAGGGAGAAGGCATGAACATTCCGCAAAAATGGGGCTGGTACCGTGATTTTATCTGCCGATTGTTGTTTTTGACATGGACACGGTAGGAAACCTCAAAAAAGTAATCAGCGGAGAAGAAATAGGAACAGTAGTACACAACTGATCCTGACTCCCTACCAATATACCCGGGGCTGACTAAAAAGGATATAATCAGCTTTCAGACTTTTTAGTCAGTCCCGATTACTTTCTCCCTCCACATTCCTTTTGTTGACTTGCATATACATCATTAAGAAATAAAAGCTATGAAAACCAAAAACGCCTGTTTCTGGATATTCTTATTACTATCCGGAAGTGCTTACGCACAAATGTCTCAAAAAGGTACAGTACAGATTTTTAATTCAAATAAGTCTCCACTACCGGGAGTACAACTGACAGCTACCGATGCCCCTGCCACCGATACGGATGCCAACGGGAATTTCCAGTTCAACTTCAGCAAACAGAAACCGGGAATGGCTATCGCTTCTCCGAATGTATATAAGAAAGGATATGAACTGGTGAATAAAGACATGATCAACGGGTGGATTCTATCCGAAAAACGTCCGTTGAGCATTGTGATGGCTCCCGAAGGCACTATAGAAGAAAGCAAGAACAAGTATTATTCCATCTCCGTTGCCCACTTTTCGAAGAAACAAGAAAAAGCCATTGAAGAAATCAACCAGCTATATATAGCACAGAAAATCAGTCTGCAAGAGCGTAGCGACCGTCTGAAAGCGATGGCAGAAGAATCCAGATCATTTATGAATCAGATCGATCAGTACGCTGAGAAGTTTGCAAGAATAAATCCGGATGACATCAACACCATCGAGAAGCAAGTATTGGAACTGGTCAATGCCGGAAAACTGTCTGAAGCCATCGAGCTATACAATAAATCCGGAATTATCACTCAGGCCAGAGAGAAGCTGTCACAGAAAACAAAAGCAGAGGAAGACATCGACAAACTGGCCGAAACAATGTACCGATATGCCGACCTCTGCGCCCTGACCGGAGGAATGGAAAACGAGAAGAAAGCAAATGATGCCTACAAGTTCGTAGCCGAAGCACTCCCCGACAGATTTACATACGTATTTAAATACGCACTGCAGAAAATAGGACTGGAAGACAGTGATACCATGGAATGGCTGGACAAATGCCAGAAACTTTCATTTGACGAGAAATCTCTCGTACAAGTACTGAACATAAAAAGTACCCTTGCGCGTCATCATCAGAAAGACTATATCAAAGCCTTGGAGTATGACATCAACGCACTGGAAATACTGTCCAACAAAAATATTTCCATGCCTTCGGGCGATTACTATGCTATCTACCATCAGACGTTCTATTCAATGGGAAAGACATACGAAGCCATGAACGAATTCAAAGAAGCAAAGGAAATCTATGAAGACCAGATCAAAGAAATCAGTGAAGAGATAGCAGACAGCGACAATCAGCTGTTCATAAATATTCAAAGTTCTCAGCTTGCCAACATATACAGTTCACTGACAGACATTTACAAGAAGGAAGGCAATGTCTCTAAAGTCAACGAACTGTCAGAGAAATTATTCGAACTAAATAAAAAGAATGCAGGAGATAATGAAGAAGCCATACTCGAAGCTGAAATAGGAAGACAGGAATACCTGTTCCATCAGGCAGTAGAGAAAGCGGATTACAAACTGGCAGCCGGCAGTATAAAAGAGATTCTGGCAAAAGCCGAGAAACTGTATAAGATGCGTCCCTTGTCCCGTGCCTACTGGTATGCTTTATGGAACTTCGCCTACATCAGCGTAAGCACAGAAACAGAACCGGAAAACTTCCTCACGACCATAAAAGCATTTGAAGACAAGGTAGCCAACGAATTCAAAATCAACAGCGAAGAACAAAAGACCTCATTATTGTACAATATCGAGAAACAATACATTCTATATTACTCCAAAAACGGAAACAAACCCGAAGAAAGGAAGCATGTGGAACAAGCTTACCAATATGCCGAAAAACTGAATCTGTTGAATCCGGCAAGATTTGTTCTTGAGATTATCAGTGCGCAGGCATCGTATATCGATATGCTCCTGGAACTTTCCGAACATGACAAAGCTCTGAAAGCCGCCATCGACCTGGAAGCATTATACACCATGCAAGGAGTATGGGGATTTCAGGACTTGAGAACAGAGAACAGCATAGGTACCGCAATGGTCTGCGGAGGACTGTATGAATTGGGAGTGGAACATCTGGAAAAAGTAAAGAAAGACAGGGAAAAGCACCTGAAACAAAAGCCGAACGACGTGGATATGATGGGCAGTATCACCACTACCTACAATAACCTGTCGTTGGGATACGGCAAACTTAAAAAATATGCCAAAGCACTGGAAGTGCAAAAGAAAGCATACGAAATCATCAAGACACTGTATCCGCACAATAAAGCCCAACTTGGCACGAACTATCTATTGATGACTCTCAATACAAGTATCGCCTACTATCAGAACAGCAATAATGCTGAGGCTCTGAAATTTCTGCAAGAGGCGGAAAACATCGCAAACGAACTGAAAGAACTCAATCAGCTTTTCAGCTCCTACCCTCTTGTTGTCCGGTTTGCCAAAGGAGACCTTCTGGCCAAATTATCCCAGCCCGGCTCCGAGGAATTATTAAAAGCAGGTCTGGAGTATAAGAGCGGCACGCTGCCTAACGATGCCGTTCTGCTCTACCTTATCAATGACTACCGGACCAACAATAATAGCATTTACAGAAAGTAAAGGCATTACTTTCTCAGAATAATCTTCCATGGGACTTTATCGGATACCGGTCCGGTGAAGTCCCATAATTGATATCCATCCTTGTATACCGTCACCCGTTGCTCCTCTTTTTGTTTCTCGGCAGGTATGGGCAGTTGGAAGTTTCCCATTCCGTCAGATACCGTTTTCATGTCCAGCACTTGAACAGTAGCATCCGCCAGCGGACGGTTATCCTCATCTTTCACAGTACCGAAAATCATCGCCAATGAAGAATCACGACTGATGCCAAGAGTCACATTCTTTTCCAGGCTCAGTACCGTATCTACTGTCACATATCCTTTCGATTCTATCTTCAGACGGGCATTCTCACCCAGATATTTAGTGTGAATTTCTTTGAAGACAACCTCGTCAGAAAGTCTGTCCACATGACGGGTTTCGCTCTTATCGGCATACTCCAATGTTATATCAGCGCCATAAAAAGGCAAAGAAGACTTGGAAGTATCCGTAAGACGCACCGTGGAAGTGACCGGCGAATAATAATAGAAAGCAAAGAAAGCCAGTGCCACCACCAGTACAGGCACAAGGACATACAATAATACGAACCTCAATGTCCGTTTCACATCTACCGGATCGGGCTTGATAAAGCCTTCATTCTCCAAAATCTGCAATTGTTTGTCGAACTTGAGACGCAAATCATCATAATTGGTATACAAGTCGCAGAAGTGTCCGAGATTCTTCTCGCAATAAGATTTAAAATCTTTGAGAGACTCATCAACGATCCCCTCCTCCTTGAAATAGACAAATATTTTAGGTTTTGCAGCCTTAGTCTTCAGATATATTTCATGGGCCACTTCCAGTTCTTCTTTGGTATAGCGCCCCATCCGTGTGTGGAACAGAAAAATCACAATATCACATTCACGGATATAGTCATTATAGCGATCCTGCAGACGGCCTTCATTCAGCGAACTGCTGAAGTCCATCCACGTACGCTGGTCGAAGTCGATATTCCGATCACGATAAAGCTTATTCTTATCCGAAAAGTACAAGTCAAACATCTGTTTGTCTTCATTCAACTCCGCTGATGATGCAATAAAAATCTTGATCTTCTTCATCTGTTTCTATATTTTTTCCTTTATACTGATCCATTTCTTGCGGTCTTCGATTCGTTCGAAAACCAACTGTGCCTTTTTCTTCAGTTCTCCTTTCAGTTTTACTTCTTTCAATGACTGCTGAAGGCTATTCTCCACCAGCTCAATCTCTTGCATACTTTGCGTATCCTTTACGATTAAGCTATACTGATCCAGAACTTCACTTGGGTCATTCCGCTGAAAGAACCACTCTACCGACATTAATTTCAGCTTGATATCCGTCGCCATCTCATAAATCAAGTGAGCAACAGAGTCACACGCCACTTTATCATCGGCTTGCTTCAGCAACTGGAAATTATTCACTAAGGATGGAAGAAGCAGTTTCATATCTTCTTTTGCTTCCTGCCTGACTGCAATCTTCAATGTCATGGCAGAATCAAGTTTCATCTCTTCATAAAGACGAATAGCTCCATGCACATCACCATGATCGAGCAGTTCCATTGCCTGCTTCTCCATAGCATCAAGCTCGTCACGATTGATGCAGGCAAATTTAAGCGCATATATTTCCAGACGTTTCTGCCATTCCATCATACTTTTAGACATGGAGTCAACTTTCTGATCATATTCCACTGCGGACAATGCGTTCTGTTTCTTCAGTTCTTCCAGTTCAGCCAATGTTTTTCGATATTCTTTCTCACTATTAGATTCGCCTATATCGTAATATTTCTTGCGCAACGCATTGATGACTTCGGTACGCCCTAATACAATTTTCAGTTCGGAGGCAGACGATATATTCCAGTTGGCTACTTTCTCGTAATTGACTATTTTGAAACCTTTCTTATAGATATCATTAATCATCAACGGATCGCCCGGCAAGGAAGCGGTGAAATTCAGTATAAACCGCCCTTCCTGATCGCTGTCCGTAGGCGAAGCACCCGCTACTTTTATTTCAGCACCGGCTACGGGCTTGTTATTGCTACTCATTTCCATGACAATTCCCTTCTGAGTGGTTTGTGCCCAAACACATTGAAAGCCAGTCAAAAAGATAGAAAGCACTAAGAATATTTCCTTTTGATGATTCCCCATATCACAAATCCTAATCCATTTTATAGTTTTCCGTCCTGCTTCACAATCAAAAGCAGATGCCGTGTCAAAGCAATATCATATTTCTCACTGCCATTCCGCAAATCGTTGTAAGGGCGAATGTCATAATGAGCATATTCTTCATCCCGCTTTTTATTCTTCAAGGCTACCTTTTGTTCTATCTCTTCCTGTTCCTTTTTTGTCACAGGTCTATATCCCAGTAACAGTTCTTCCACATTCCATCGGTTGTGTTCCACCTCTGCCAAAATCGCCACCTGCTTTTCGCTAAGTTGCTTTCCGTTGTCCCAATGTTCCTTGGTGTAGCCGATTGAACGCAATTTGGTAGGAATGGCATTCGCATTATAAATATTAGACCATTTCTTTACCGTTTTGAACTTCGGATTGTGCCATAGTTCATCCATTTCTTTCGCAGATGGCAGTTCTGTCAAGACTTTATCTCCTTCACACTTTTCATACACCGCATTTACACGCTTGGCATACATCTCGTCTGCCATGCACAAGTCGAAACAATCATCCAACATCCCGAACGGACGAAGATTCTTGAAACGCTGATTGGTTCCTCCTTTTCCCTTCAATGGATTACCGGATAATTTTTCAATGATAGCCGATGTTATCCGTTGCTGAACCAACACCGGAACACCTTTCTCATAGACACAACGCGGGAGATAGACAGCAGAAGAAATAGACTGATGAGTCAGGTTCAGGCAGACTGCAACCGTCATCAGCGCATCCTCATCTTCACACCAGTCTGTAATCAAATCACGGACTTCCGGCGATTCGATAGTTCCCTGTACAAACTGCCATTCTATGTCTATAAAATCTGTTCCCAAATGAGCATAAACCTCAGCAGGTTCATCCCTGCGGACCAAACCGTTTTCTGTGTCTATAAAGGTAGAATAAGATACATCAAACAGGTTTTCATACGCTTGTTTGAAGCTGTTCATCTCACGCATTGCTTCATTATCGATAAAAGTGATGCGCGTTTTCTTCTTTTTATCCCGGATAAAGTTGGGATAGTGGGCTATATGGGCAGCCTCGACAGCCAAAGCAATTCCCATCCTCGACATTCCCACAATTACCAGATGCACATATTTCTCTGATTCGTAAGTGACAGGCTGATAATCCAAAGGCAGATAATTAATCTCACGGATACTACACGCATTTCGCACAAATACTTTTTGCGCCCATGTTTCGTAAAAGTTAAACGGACAGAAATCAATATATTCCTTTATATCATCATCAATATCCGAGAATTGGAAGACGGCAAAAGTAGATTGATATTCAAAGAGTACGTTGCACTTCAAAGGAGGTTTCCGATTCTCTTCCTTGCAAAGTTCGCCTATCAGATTCAGACAGTCGACATTCATCGAGTCATGATAATATTCCACATCATCCAGCTCTCCGTTATCTCCCAATATAAAGACTTCTTTCGCATCCGCCACATACAACTTTTTCAGTTCTTCTTTAGAGTCTCTCATGGCATGAACCAAAACGATTCTCTTCTCCTCGTCCTTTGTGAGATTGGAGAATAATTCCATCCGTACTTCATTGACGTCTTTGGAAGTCTGAATGACTAATGTGCAATCCTTCTCCCGTTGGCATAACTGTCGTATCAGACAGGGCAACATCGCATCTGCACCGATGATCACAAAATGATCAGATAGTTTATAATGAATCAACCCGTTTCTGCAATTTTCCACCCGCCTTTCAA
>ERZ772892.1776-NODE-1776-length-20883-cov-6.303438_pt1 | contig 20883 bp, 16 predicted proteins | sample MGYA00512126_ERZ772892 | MGnify/ENA primary metagenome ERZ772892 (study PRJEB29015, sample SAMEA2737697) | human gut metagenome | biome: human gut; feature: human-associated habitat; material: faeces | place: China | collected 2012 ... | reverse complement strand
ATATTAACACCCCCAAAAAATAATTTCAATCCACGCTCTCCGCGAGGAGAGCGACCTCCTTTATATATGTATTCTCTACCCCTCTGTTAATTTCAATCCACGCTCTCCGTGAGGAGAGCGACTTAGTTTTAACATCAACAGCAGTATCAGCTATGATTTCAATCCACGCTCTCCGTGAGGAGAGCGACATTAGTGTCATAATTAAGCTTAAAAACAGGATAATCAAGATTTCAATCCACGCTCTCCGTGAGGAGAGCGACCTGTTGATTACATAAATGTTGGACTTGCTGTTGATATTTCAATCCACGCTCTCCGTGAGGAGAGCGACTACATTTGCTTGCAAGTCCTTTTACAATCGACAGCATTTCAATCCACGCTCTCCGTGAGGAGAGCGACTTGAAGTAAAACATCATCGTGAAAATTGCAAGGTTGCAAATTTCAATCCACGCTCTCCGTGAGGAGAGCGACCTACTGTCAACGGATATACAAACGATTACAACGGAATTTCAATCCACGCTCTCCGTGAGGAGAGCGACGCTATGTAACCTCCAGGGAGCTTTGCAGTTGCAAAATTTCAATCCACGCTCTCCGTGAGGAGAGCGACCATTGGCAACAATGTAAGGCAAGTTGACGAATTACAGATTTCAATCCACGCTCTCCGTGAGGAGAGCGACTTGCCTGCTTGGTCGCAACATCTGTTTTTGGTACAAATTTCAATCCACGCTCTCCGTGAGGAGAGCGACCAATTCCTTTCCTTCCATGACTGTTATATGGATAATTTCAATCCACGCTCTCCGTGAGGAGAGCGACCTGAGTGATATAAACACATATCAAAGCGACCAATTAACTATTTCAATCCACGCTCTCCGTGAGGAGAGCGACGGTACGACTAACGATAATGATTATCTTCGTGACAATTTCAATCCACGCTCTCCGTGAGGAGAGCGACATAGGCTTAAGAGTTGTAATGCATATACATGATATTTCAATCCACGCTCTCCGTGAGGAGAGCGACCCCCAGATTTATCGAATTTTTTACCTTCACGAGCATTTCAATCCACGCTCTCCGTGAGGAGAGCGACTTAGGACACTTGTTGATAAGCACTCCAGTTTATAATTTCAATCCACGCTCTCCGTGAGGAGAGCGACGTGCAGCCTATGGCCTTAATCTTCAAGCAGGAGATTTCAATCCACGCTCTCCGTGAGGAGAGCGACAGAAAGTGATTGGATATTAAAGCATTATGTAGATATTTCAATCCACGCTCTCCGTGAGGAGAGCGACTGCAAATATTACGATATAAAGAGATACCAGCTAACAATTTCAATCCACGCTCTCCGTGAGGAGAGCGACCAAAGCAAAAAAACTTCAGCTCGATTATATGGACATTTCAATCCACGCTCTCCGTGAGGAGAGCGACCTACACGCCTATACGCGTATATATATAATAGGGATTTCAATCCACGCTCTCCGCGAGGAGAGCGACTGATATAAGGTAAATAAGGCTCAATAGGAGACATAATTTCAATCCACGCTCTCCGCGAGGAGAGCGACGATATTCCGATAACATCAAAAATTTTAGAAAGAATTTCAATCCACGCTCTCCGCGAGGAGAGCGACTTCCGCCGCAGTTGCTCAAAAAACGCAACTGCGGCATTTCAATCCACGCTCTCCGCGAGGAGAGCGACAACTACCTTGTATGAGTCCTATAATCGTACCGATTATTTCAATCCACGCTCTCCGCGAGGAGAGCGACACCATAATATATACCTATTGCTCCAAGCCAAGCAATTTCAATCCACGCTCTCCGCGAGGAGAGCGACAGTAATAAATTCATAGTCACCACTTCCAAAAATTATTTCAATCCACGCTCTCCGCGAGGAGAGCGACACCAACAACAAGAGCAGTTGCTCCAGCTCCAATGATTTCAATCCACGCTCTCCGCGAGGAGAGCGACTATTCATCAACTGCCGTCTACAATAAATATCGGTACATTTCAATCCACGCTCTCCGCGAGGAGAGCGACGAGCGGTCGGCGCATTATCAAGACCAGCGTAACAATTTCAATCCACGCTCTCCGCGAGGAGAGCGACCGGACAATAACGATATTTAAGTGGTAAGCCGCTGTATTTCAATCCACGCTCTCCGCGAGGAGAGCGACTTAATATTATGCGTAACCTCAAGGTTACGCACAATTTCAATCCACGCTCTCCGCGAGGAGAGCGACCTTTATCTTGATTATATTATACTACTGCCGTCATTAATTTCAATCCACGCTCTCCGCGAGGAGAGCGACGCCTTGACCAATAATATACATCGGTGGTGGCTTAGATTTCAATCCACGCTCTCCGCGAGGAGAGCGACGGGCAAAAGGACACGAAGCATACAGTTGCGATATAATTTCAATCCACGCTCTCCGCGAGGAGAGCGACAGGGGTAACGGCATTTAACTTCTGTTCAAGTCTTATTTCAATCCACGCTCTCCGCGAGGAGAGCGACCCATATGATTGACGCGGTAAAATATGCAACAGAGAATTTCAATCCACGCTCTCCGCGAGGAGAGCGACTATTACCGGAGGTCAAGGCTGGCAGTGTCCGCTTCTATTTCAATCCACGCTCTCCGCGAGGAGAGCGACTAAGGATAAAGAATATGTTCTTGAATTTACTCGTAATTTCAATCCACGCTCTCCGCGAGGAGAGCGACGGAAATGGGTGAACATTGCGGTGTCAAGGTTTGTATTTCAATCCATGCTCTCCGTGAGGAGAGCGACGCAGGCACTTATCGACAAACTGACAGCAAAAAAATTTCAATCCACGCTCTCCGTGAGGAGAGCGACATTTTACAGGTACAGCTAAAACATTTTTAACTAATGATTTCAATCCACGCTCTCCGTGAGGAGAGCGACAGTAAGCCTGTATTGGGATATGGTCAAGTCAACGAATTTCAATCCACGCTCTCCGTGAGGAGAGCGACCTGACCTTCATTATTGTTTCACCTTTATTCATCAATTTCAATCCACGCTCTCCGTGAGGAGAGCGACCTGAGTATTGCCAGATAGTGCATTTAAAAGCAGGTCATTTCAATCCACGCTCTCCGTGAGGAGAGCGACTCAACACATTGGATATATAAAATCAGAGCTTGCAATTTCAATCCACGCTCTCCGTGAGGAGAGCGACTTTTGCAAATATGTGAATATCTTGACTGTGACCCAATTTCAATCCACGCTCTCCGTGAGGAGAGCGACGCATTTCGTAATGACACTAAGCTTTGTCTTTCTGATTTCAATCCACGCTCTCCGTGAGGAGAGCGACTTATTTTGGTTCTGAAAAATCCGATTTAATGTATAATTTCAATCCACGCTCTCCGCGAGGAGAGCGACCTGTTACGATAATTGTTACGATGATAAACATAAAAATTTCAATCCACGCTCTCCGCGAGGAGAGCGACTTAACAGTTTGTCAAGAGAAATTTTATAATAATAATTTCAATCCACGCTCTCCGCGAGGAGAGCGACGTTACAAGTTCAACCTTTGGTCGCTTAACACCTCTCATTTCAATCCACGCTCTCCGCGAGGAGAGCGACAGCATACCTTTTTGTTGTATCCGAGGCTTAAAAACAAATTTCAATCCACGCTCTCCGCGAGGAGAGCGACAATACCGTAAACGGCGATGTGTACGGCGAGTTCAAATTTCAATCCACGCTCTCCGCGAGGAGAGCGACTTTTTTCGGTGTATTCCTGTTTTGCGGCGGTGATAATTTCAATCCACGCTCTCCGCGAGGAGAGCGACTGGTTGATATAAGGGATTTAAAAACGCTGAGAAGTATTTCAATCCACGCTCTCCGCGAGGAGAGCGACAAAACAACATCGAGAATAACTCCAATTGTGTATATTTCAATCCACGCTCTCCGCGAGGAGAGCGACGTTTGGCACACACTAACAGTCAAAGAATACAAGGAAATTTCAATCCACGCTCTCCGCGAGGAGAGCGACGTTTGGCACACACTAACAGTCAAAGAATACAAGGAAATTTCAATCCACGCTCTCCGCGAGGAGAGCGACGTTGATTACATAAATGTTGGACTTGCTGTTGATATTTCAATCCACGCTCTCCGCGAGGAGAGCGACCGGCTACCTCCGGCGGCAACGCAATCTTATATCCCATTTCAATCCACGCTCTCCGCGAGGAGAGCGACCCCTGGCAGTGGTAAAAGCTTACACGCAGTCTTTATTTCAATCCACGCTCTCCGCGAGGAGAGCGACCAGACTTACACTAATAGTAAATCTAAGGTGGTGATTTCAATCCACGCTCTCCGCGAGGAGAGCGACCACTACGCATAATATCCCCCCAATCAACAAACCTATTTCAATCCACGCTCTCCGCGAGGAGAGCGACGTCCTCAAAACTCATATTAACACCCCCAAAAAATAATTTCAATCCACGCTCTCCGCGAGGAGAGCGACTAGCCAAGGCACGACATAAACGGAGGTAGCTTATATTTCAATCCACGCTCTCCGCGAGGAGAGCGACTAAAAACGGTGTTAATTGTATTATTAATTGGACAGGCATTTCAATCCACGCTCTCCGCGAGGAGAGCGACTGATGAGTCGCTGAAAATTGCGACGAAACACGCCAGATTTCAATCCACGCTCTCCGCGAGGAGAGCGACTGCTCTATGCTGCCATTAAGCGGTTTATGCAGCGTATTTCAATCCACGCTCTCCGCGAGGAGAGCGACTGTGTCATAGCAACGAGCCTTAGAGCGATTAAAGCATTTCAATCCACGCTCTCCGCGAGGAGAGCGACCGGCAACTCCTTTTTCTCTTATCTACTATTCTGCTCAAATTTCAATCCACGCTCTCCGCGAGGAGAGCGACTCCTTGGTAATGTCGCAGTTAATGAACTTGATAAATTTCAATCCACGCTCTCCGCGAGGAGAGCGACATGAGGGTACGTTATCGTACAGAGTGTAAATCTCTATTTCAATCCACGCTCTCCGCGAGGAGAGCGACGTCGTGTTGCCGAAAAGGTGCAGAATGAGGTCAAATTTCAATCCACGCTCTCCGCGAGGAGAGCGACCATATACATCCGCATTTGCTACTTTTGCAACCAATATTTCAATCCACGCTCTCCGCGAGGAGAGCGACCGGGTTTAGAGTGTGCCAAGGCAGCAAGAGGATGATTTCAATCCACGCTCTCCGCGAGGAGAGCGACGAGCTTCCATTACTTGCTGTGCTGCTTTTGATATGCTATTTCAATCCACGCTCTCCGCGAGGAGAGCGACTCGAGGTACTGATTATGGCAGAATCCTTTTCAACGATTTCAATCCACGCTCTCCGCGAGGAGAGCGACTGTGATACATCTGTTCCATCACCTGTTATTAATTTAATTTCAATCCACGCTCTCCGCGAGGAGAGCGACTCTCAGACCAACTAAAAATGCTGTATGAGGCCTTATTTCAATCCACGCTCTCCGCGAGGAGAGCGACGCACTTGTTGATAACCAACAGCAAGTAAAAAAAGTATTTCAATCCACGCTCTCCGCGAGGAGAGCGACATGGTTTCAAAATGATGTTTGATGCGGAGACTTGGATTTCAATCCACGCTCTCCGCGAGGAGAGCGACATCGACATTTTCCATCAGGCACCAGCTTGTAAATATTTCAATCCACGCTCTCCGCGAGGAGAGCGACAGCAAAATCCAACATAATATTTACTCTTAAATCAACTATGTATCTGCACTTTTTCACAAAATTATAGTTAGGTATATAAAAGCAGATTTAATATTAGATTTGCAAAATTATATTTTTATGGTGCGAATATCCTTGTAAATTTATGTAAGCTTACTATTCGCACTAAAATAGCAACACTCCCTCCACATCGAATGTATTATCTATACCATAATGTTCCACTTTAGTTTTATAGTTATTTCCAAGGTAATAGAATCTTATGCTATCAAATTTCTCATCTATTATATTTATTAGTTTTTCTTTGACTAGCCTGCATGTTGCTGCATCCATAACACACTCGAAAACCGAGTTTTGAACTCTTTTTCCATAGTTAACACATTCTTTAGCAACCTTACGCAAGCGTTTTTTGCCGTCAGTAGTTTCAGTATTTACATCATAGGTAATAAGCACAAGCATATAAATTACACCTACTTCCACATAAAGGGCGGATAACCATCAAGATCACCTCTAAAACATCTTGCAAGAAGTAATGACTGAACATAAGGAACCATACCCCATTCAACTTTCTCTTCTAAAAATGGGTGTTTTATTTCAAGTGATTTTTTATTCTGCCATGACTTAATAATTTTCTTTTTACCATCATCATTAAGCAAGACCGCTCCATTTTCTTTGATAAAGAAATCATTCTTATTTACGATTTTTTTATTTATTACAGTAAGCACAAAACGGTCTGCAAAAACCGCTCTGAGTTCTTCTATCATATCAAGAGCAAGCGATACTCTTCCAGGACGGTCTTTGTGCATAAAGCCAACATATGGGTCAAGTCCCACACAATAAAGAGCTGAAGCAGTCATATTTGTAAGCAGTGTATACGAAAATGATAACAAAGCATTAACTCTGTCTGTTGGAGGTCTTCTGTTTCTTCCTTTAAAAACAAAGTCCTCCTTTTGTTGTAAAATCAAATCATTAAATACAGAAAAATATCTCGTTGCAGCTTCGCCTTCAATACCTCTAAGCTGTTCGGTATTTTTGCAGTCATTAAGATTTGCTATTGAATCTTTAAGTTTTGCAGAAACACTCTTTAATTTATTAATATCAAGCGAATTAGGATAATCACGAGTTGCTCTTTCAATAACCCAACGAGAATTATACAGTTTTCCAGCTATCATATTTCTAGCTATTTCAGTACAAGCATTTTCATCATCAGAAAGTTTATATTGGGTTTTCCTAAGAATCACATTACCGCAATATGAACCTACCACATTTGCAAGGAATCTTCCACTTCTGCTCAGAAATGAAACACCTATACTATTATCAGCACATTTTCCAAGCAAAGCAGGACTCATTCCACTATATCCCAAAGTAACAATTGATTCTATGTTATGTAATGGAACTCTCGTTATTTCCTGTCTTTCTTTTGATAGAACAACATTTTCTCCATCGAGTGATAAATATGTATCCGGAGAACTGATATAGAGTGTATTAAGAAGCTTTTTCATAATTCAATCCTCGTTTGTCATATCAGAAATATATCTTTTTACAGTTTTTATTTTTGTTATCTTTGGCAAGCATAAATCCTTTAGTGAACACGCTCTGCAATTTTTATTTTGCTTAACTTTAGGTGTATATTTTCGTATATAAAGTTCATGCATTTCTTCAACTACACTCTTTAAGCGAGTTCTTATATCATCAGTAAGCTCTATTCTCTGTCTGCGTTTTGTTTTACCATAGAATATATGCAACTCATTTATGCTTGTACAAAACATATTTTCAAGGCACAAAGCTTGTGCGGCAACCTGTAATATATCTGCATCTGATACCTTTGGTTCACCATGCTTGTATTCAACGGGAATGATAGTATATTTTCCAGGCTTATCATAAAGCAATGCACCGCTTTCAGACGGAATAAATTCAACAACATCACATTCGCCGAATATGCCAAGTTCATATGAAGCAACTTGCATTCCTCTTGATACTATTACACCGTTTTTTGTTTCCGAGAAAGTATTGTCATGAGCCTTATTGTGCATAATTTCGCCGCTAACAGTAAGTAAATTTTCTGCCCATTGCTGTTCAATATGAATTAAAGCCCATTGTCTGCGGCAAAACACAAAATGTTGTATTCCAGATATACTTAGTATGTTGTCATCATCATAAGTCATTCAATCACTTCCGGAGTTAAACCTTCAAGATTTCCATCATATATAAATTCATAATCCTTAGCTGATGTAGGCTCTTCACACAAAGCCTTTGCGATAACGCTGTTATGTACCTTTGCTGATGAATATTGTCCCGACTTGCAGTTATGCTTAAACCAGAAAAGCTTTTCAATGTTCATAGTTCCTTCAGGGCGAGCTGATGAACAATCATTCTCAAAAAGTGTTGCTACTGCGTTTTTAATCTTCTCAGCGTCTTCTTCTGTAAAGCCTGTCTTTTCTGCAAGCTGGCAGTTGATGCTTCCTTTCAATACATATATACCAAACCTGACTCTATGCTTCATACCCATTGTATCAGATGCTTTACCTGACTTACTTTCACTATTAACGCTCTTAGTAATCTGTATATCTTCAATTTCAACTGGTTCAAGACTAAATGCAGGTTGAATAGTCACAGGGCCTCTTACGCCTACCGAAACAGCATCGCCTTTAAAAGCAAAAACCTGTCCGAATGTTCTTACATCAATCCATTTTTCGCAAGCCAATTTTGCAAAAGCATCTTTGCCTGTTTCCTTACCTTTTGAAAGCTTTTTCAATTCCTCATAGCTATCTGCTCGTTCTTTAAGGCTCTTACAACCATCGTCGCTGCGCTCATCTGATTGTACAAATACACATTCACCCATATCCTGAAGTCTGTTTCTGATTTTACGCTTAATGCAGACATCAGAAATCTCTCCAAAACCTTCCATTGTATCTCTCGGACGATTACCATTGATTGGGTCGCCATTAGGGTTTGCATGATTAACGGAAATAAAAGCTACAAAATCCACCTTGTTATTAAGTACTGACATAATTATAAATCCTCCTTGTTATCATCATTTTTATTTTTTCTTGAAGTATAAAGATATTGCTGTTCGCCATAGTAGCCCATAAAGAATAAAGGTTCCAGAGGCTTTTTCATTTCATATTCTCCAGCTTTAAACATATTATATATTTCTCCCAGTTCTTTCTTATAATAAACATAAAGACCATAATTTTTGTTTATTATTCTTTTTATATATGGGTCAAGTCTATTACAAACATTTCCCCAAGACTTATATGGAGATGCAATAACCGAGTTCATAAACCTTGCCGCATTAGTCATTCTTGCCTCGTTATCATCATATGTATCAGTTTCAAGCTTCTCAGCAACAGCCATAAGTCTACCATAAAGATAGCTTCTATTATTGTAACTTCTATCAAGTTCCATAGTAAGTTCAACTCCTTCACCTTCATAATATTTTCTATATAATGCACAGCAGACATCAAGAACCCTTTTCCAGTTGTTTTGCTCACTATAAAGCTGAGGGTTTGAGGCTCTTGTAAAAATTCTTTTCAGTATGTTCTCTGGAAATCTTGCTCCAAGCGTAATGCAAGGATAGATTTGCTTAATTACCGTCTTAAAAATACCAGATTTATAATCAATAATAAGCTCTCCATCTCTCTCATTACCATAAGCACATCTTGCAATCTCGATAGGGGTAGGTGTCTGCACACAATGTATAACTTCACCATCATCTGTCTTATAGCAACTATGCCAGTATACTTTGCTATACCAGTCTTGAATATTTTTATAAAAATCAGTAGAAGTAAGTTCCTGATACATAATAATTGAAAGCCTGCCAGGTGTAGCAGAATCTAATGCCATAAGAATAACCTTTGAAGAATTTAAATCCAGATTTTTTTTATATCCCTTAATTGCCATTTCTATTATATTCTTATACTGCTCTGCCGTCTTTGCATAAACCTTATCGTCCTTATCCTTTACAAAAGAGCCAGAATTTTCGCTTGCATCAAGCACTATTCTACCAAACACATTTGGTATTTCATTCAGACGGCTTTCCCACGCAACATATTTTTCATCACCAACACTTATACCACCAGTTTTTATAAGCCATCTTAAAGCAAGATGAGCTTTCTGACTTACAATTTCACCTACTGCAAAAGCTTCTTCTCTATTTGCAAATCTGCCTCTATAAGTAAAATTCGATTCATCGTTTGAAGAGATAAGTTTGGCACTATCACCTGAATTTCGAATTCTAGCCATATGCTTATATGTTACAGGAACGATTTTTCCGCTTGCATAACAAAGCTGGCAATCTCTTTCTTTACCCAAAGCTTCGTAATAAGCTATGTATTTATCAAAAAGTACCTTACTTTTCCAAACCTTTATATTTTCCCCTGAATCCAAATCATTGACAACAAAACGTACAAATGAATCTATTTGCTTTACTGACTTTGTTATTTTATATTCTTCATCAAGAACAGCATCTTTTAATCTCAGTATCCCATCGCCTATAAGGTCGTTTATGAGTATTCTTTTGCTAAGATAATCGTATATAGCTGTAATACAAATATCCGAATACTCCGACTCTGCCCAAGCCTTTAAAGCCTTGATATATGTCACAAAATATTCATCAGCATTACTTTTAGCTTTTGCAACATATGTGCTGTAATCACCTGAAATATAAATCAGCTTATCACAAAGTGGATGTGGTGCAATACCAGAACTTCTCGAACTCGAATCTTCCGTAACAGGTATTATAGTTTTTGCATCATCAGCATCAACTACTTCTGCGTGTGAAAATGTTCCGTCGCTAAAAATAGTAACCTGTATCTGTGCATTACTTGTAGAATGATAAAGCGGAAGAATAGGTTCCCATTCATCGCTATTATTAACCTTTTCCTTGATTTCATCGTATAAGGCGGCAGTTTCAGTTATCCAACTCATTTTTATCTACCTCCCTAAATAATTCCGTATGAAGTGTATCAACACTCTCACATTTTTCTGCATCAAAAACTTTCTGTTTAGCATCTCTTATATGACGCTTAATTGTGCATTGCTCAGGTCGAATAAAATCAATCTGTCCATTTTTCATAACTGGCGTATGGAAACAAACAGTCATCTTACCTTTATCTTCTTCGTTAATAGCCTCATCACAATATATTATGCTGTGATACATTAAGCCAAATGAGATTTCCGAGTTATTGCCATCATCATAGCAACTTTTTTCCTCATCAAAATTACAAGGCTCAACATATGCTGGACACTCGCTAACACCAAGCTGAGGAGAGCGTCTGCCGCCAAGCTTTATCATTCGTTTAAGTATTTGATAATGCTTGTCCTCATTTCTGTCATTTGCAAATTCGGGACGATTTTCGTTCCAAATGAAATGCCCTTTTACTGCATAAGCAACATCAGTAAGATAGGTATAGATTGAGAGGTCATTTCCGCCGTTGTTGTATTTAATTGGTCTGACTCCCTTAGATACCGTTCTTATTGGTTTAAGCACTTTTACAGAATCAATCACATAAAGCAAAGTCGGTTTAAAATAGATAGCTTTTGTAATACCTATAAGAGCTGAATATGTAGGTATAGGGTAACTCATCTTTTCTCCACCAACTCTTGTTATAGGGTCGGAAAAAAGTGCATAATCTCCATAGACCTTATAACAAAATTCATTTTTATATTTCACCTCACAAACTCCTTTCTATTAATTTGAATTTATTATATATCGATTTTTTATACTTGTCAATAGAATTTGTAAAATAATTTATTTTAGGCTATAATATTTTTGTCATAGCTAATATCTTAGTTATGTGGATTGAAATTATTACTTTGACTTTATTATTGTAGTTTGCCAAAGGCTCTATCGAAAGATAGGGCTTTTGGCTTTTTATTTAGAAATAGCAAAAATCCAAATTAGGATTTTCCGAGAAACCATATATTTCATCATAATATCCATCTGTAAGAAAACGAATACCAGTTTTCTTATCGACACTTATATAAGAGTCTTTAAGCTTATTTTTCGGCAATCCTATCAGATATCGCTGAGCCTTTTTTATAATTGCGTCATAATCCTTATATCCCTCTGATAAAAGCTCGGATATAAGCTCCTTGCCGTCTTTATAGGGTACAAGGACGCTTTCATTTATATCAGTTATAACTTCAAAGCATTCTCCAGCGGTTTTCATAGCCGCCCTAAGAAGTGTTTTAGTATGGTATGAGCCTTTTTCATTAGTGGAAAGCATTTCAAATATTGAGCATGTAAAATCTTCAACATATAAATCTTTTTTGTCAAAATTTTTATAATAATCAATATAAAACTTTTTTATTGCTTTTAAATCAAGCAAATCCTCATATTCATCTGGTTTTTTCTTTATGCGTTTAAGCAAACCAATAGTAGCACTTTTACCCTTTTGAATGCTTTTCAAGCTGGAAATATTTTCATATTCATTGCTTATATTCACTATGTAAACATAGCCAATATCTCTTTCAGCATTTCTGTTACATCTGCCTGCTGCCTGTACAATACTATCTGTACCAGCAAGAGAGCGGACAACTGTTTCAAAAGAAATATCAACGCCCGCCTCAATAAGCTGAGTACTTACACAAAGAACACGCTTGCCATTTTTCATTTCATCTTTCATATTTTTGATAACATTAGCTCTATGTTCAGGACACATATTAGTTGAAAGATGCACAAGCACTATTTTTTCATCTTCAAATAAATGCTTTGCACTCTTAAACACCTCAAAAGCCGCTTTTTTTGTATTAACTACGCAAAGAATAGTTCGACAATCTTCTGAAAGAGAATGTAAAAAATCAGCAACATTATCAGCAGTATATCCTCCTGGAATTGTTTTATCTATAATTCTTGTACGCCTCATTTTTTCGCTGTAATCTTCAAAACCGTTTATCATTTCATAGCTTTCATCAAGCCTTAAACAATAATCCATATGTTCAAAAGGTGGTTGTGTTGCTGTACATAAAACAATTGTACAATTACATATATAAGCAAGAAATTTCATTGCCATATTAAATAATCTGATAAATTCATATGGAATAGACTGCACCTCGTCTATAATAATTACCGAATTTATAAGACCTCTCATTCTCCTTATTGAACTTATTTTTCCATCAAAAAGAGAATTTAAAAACTGCACCATTGATGTAGCTATAACATAAGAATTCCAATTTTCACTCATATATTTAATATTTTGTTCAGTAGCTAAACTTTCATTATAATTACAATAAAGCATATCTCCGAAATGTGGCAAAACAGAAACATCATCAGGCAAAAAAGATTTTATTTCATTATAATTCTGTTCAAGTATTGAATTAAAAGGAGCAACATAAAAAATCCTGTTCTTATTAAATTTTTTAGCATGATGAATGGCATATCTTAGTGAGCTTATAGTCTTTCCACCACCTGTTGGAACAGTCATTCTTACGATATTTTCAGAATTTTCTGAATAAGCTAATGCCTTATCAGATATTTCTGCTCTTATCTTATTGAGTTCAGTATCTTTATTAAATAGCTTAATCTTTTCTTCAAAATAATTGCAACATTTCTCCCATAGTTCTTCATCTCCATATAACTTAGGTCGTTCTATCCGATTAACAAATTCCGCAGTATCAGAATGGTCAGAATCAACCAATATTGAAAGTAACACTCTTATCAGCAAAGAACAATTAAATAACTTAATCCTTTCTATAGATTCGCCATCTTTTCTTTTATCTTCATCTTTACTGCAAAAATTCAGAAATTCATTAACTTCATTTTTAGCGTTGAGATAAAGCTCTTCAATTTCCTTTTCGCTTATAACCTCATCGAGTGTAAGCTTTTTACATTCATTGTAATCGTAATTTGTATTATTTATTTTTGTAACAAAGCCATTTTCTTTGCCTGATTTAGGATAATCAAAATCAAACAAACCATGATGTGACATAATAACCGAAGAAATAATTTCAACAGTATAGTTATTTGTTTTATCAGAATCATTGTTCTTTATAAATTTTTCGTATATATATCTTCCGCCACAATTTGAATGTACAACCTTACCTTTGTTCCACTCACCACCTGAACCAACTGTCCTTTGATATTCATCACTGCGAGCAGTGTTTTTACCCATATCGTGTAAAATTGCTGCAAGATAATAAAGGCTTGGCATATTTATAAGCTCAGAGTCCCTTTTACCTTTTTCGGCTACACTTATGAGATGCTCTTTAACAGTTTGTAATCTTCCATCTTCTGTAAAATGTGCTGCATATTCCATATAATTTCCTCTAATCTTTGCTTATATTATTTGTTTTTAAAGGTATATATCAAATTTTATTTAATTCACAAATTTCAACAAGACATATGTAAATTTGATATAGCTATTATAGCATATAAGGAAATAATTGTAAACTATTAATTATTTTTTTGTTAAAACTGTATAATATTATACAAAACTTTTTCTTTTCAAATCTGAGTCAGTTTTGTTTTCATAAACACTTATATGTTAATAACTTTTTGACATAAAAAAATTCCTCCTGATGTATATTCTAAATCAAGAGGGTTCGGTTTTTCCTGTTTTATGGACTTGTCCATTTTTGTTGACTGGAACGAAAGAAGTTGTACAATTATTTGACTTTGATTCTCTTGTGCCGATAACTGCATTTAAAAGTGGGGCAGAAGATTGTGAATATAAAATATCTCACACTAAAGGTTTTTCGGCTTTAGAATTACAAACTGGAAAGCTAAGGAAGGTTGGAAAGCATACAGATATATATGCAGTAGGTGCAATTTTATTTTATCTTGTATTCGGAACTATCCCAACAGCTTTAGATTGAGCCTTATGAATATCCTATGATAGACTGTATTATAGAAGTCATCTACTTCGATGAAGTATGCAGAAATAAAGCTTTCAAAAGGTGACTTTGTATAGGCTGGATATGATTTTGAAGGATTCTAAGCGGATATAGATAATATCGTTATCGGACTTACTAAAATCGTTACATTTGAGAAAGAGGATAGGATAAGCTTATTAGAGAAAAATGTCTTTTTGCAAAACTTGTTGTAAGACAAGGATTAGATGATAAGTAAATCAATAAGCATTTACATAAAAGTTTCTAAATTCAATTATAATTGTGTAAAATTCAACATATTATGATATTTTATGTATTGTTGAGTTATAATTCAATCATAAAATTTAAGAAAGAAGGATATTCTATGAAAAAAACAATCAAACAAACCTTAGCTATTGCAATGACAGCAGCAACACTCCTTGCAGTTCCCGTGGCATCTATGAGTGTTGCTGCAACAGACAATGCAACTACCTTACAAGCATCAAATTCGGACAATTATACCTTTGTAGAAAATCATTCTATCATTGATTGCACAAACCGTTATAAGATGGATGATGGAAGATTTAATTTTACAATTAAACTTCCAGCTGGCACAGATACATATGCTGTTACTCTTGAGGTTACAAGAAATGACCAAGGTGAAAAGCTATTCTCCGACCGTTTGATGTATTTTACAGGTGGAATTTGGAACACAAGCTTGAGATTAATAGATTCTTATGATGGTTCAGATTATTATGAACTTATAACAGATAAGTCTGTAAATGCTGGTGTAGGAATTAAGCTTTATATGAATTACGATGGTGCATGCTATATGGCTACCAATAATGCAGATGGTTCTACTGTAGAGGGCAGAGGTTATTGGCTTAGTGCATAATAAACTCCTTAGATTGGTGATGACTTTGGTTATCACCAATTTTTTATATAATAAAACAAGCTTCTTGTTTAAAAGAACTTGTTTTAGCTGTGTATTTATTAAAACTATTTTATGACAGCAAGAAGCATTTTGAATTTTGTTACAGCCTTTACAGAGTGTGGTACACCACAAGGCATAACGACAGATTCGCCAGCTTTAAGAATATATTCCTTATTGTTTATAGTAATGCTTGCCTTACCTTCAAAAATATAGACCAAAGCATCACCTAAAGCAGTGTGTGTGCTTATGTCCGTATTTTCGTCAAAAGCCATAACTGTTATACCAATACCAGGTCTTTGTGCAAGGGTAAGGCTTGCTACTTTGCCACATTCATATGCAACTTTGTCTGCAAGTCTGATGATTTCAGATTTATCTATATTTTTAATAAGTTTTTCCATTGTTGTTACTCCTAAAATAAAAATTCTACTTATATTATGCCATAAGTCTTCCTATAAAATACTGTTTTTTAAAAAAACTATTAAAAAAAGTGTTGACAAAATAATCCAGTAGTGCTATAATACGGAATATAGACGAAGGCGTCGGATTTATTTCCGACGCCTTTTTTATTTTCTAAAATTTATTTTGAGGAGAGATGTTTTATGAACAGCGGAAGTGTCAGCTTTATAATCATATGTTCCGCACTGGTTTTCCTGATGACCCCAGCACTCGCATTTTTCTATGGAGGTCTTGTAAGAAGAAAAAATGTCCTTAACACAATGTTTGCAACTATGTTTATTGCAGGTACGGCAATAGTTATGTGGATTTTGTTTGGTTACTCGCTTTCTTTCGGAAGTGATGTTGGTGGAGTTATCGGAGGCTTCGACTTCCTCGGTTTTAATAATGTAAGCATTTCAGAAAGCACAAGAGGACTTGAAATTCCTGACGCACTTTTCGCAGGTTTCCAAATGATGTTTGCGGTCATCACACCTGCTCTTATAACTGGTGCTATTGCGGGCAGAATGAAGTTCAAGGCACTTGTTCCATTTATCTGCCTCTGGTCAATCGTTGTTTACTATCCGCTCGCACATATGGTATGGGGTGGCGGTTTCCTCGGAGCAGGAACTGACGGAGGACTTTTCGGTACAGGTCTTTACCTCGATTCCGTAGACTTTGCTGGTGGTAATGTTGTACATATCAGCTCAGGTATTACAGGTCTTGTTCTTGCAATTATTCTTGGCAAGAGAAGAGATTATGAGAGAAGTGCATATAAGCCACACAATATTCCATTCGTACTTCTTGGTGCAGCATTGCTTTGGTTCGGTTGGTTTGGCTTTAATGCAGGTAGTGCACTTGCAGCAAACGGTACAGCAGTTCACGCATTTATGACATCAGCAGTTTCTTCGGCAGCAGCTTTGATTTCTTGGATGTTTATTGATGTTGTTAAGACAGGCAAGCCAACACTCGTTGGCTGCTCAACAGGTCTTGTTGTAGGTTTGGTCGCAATTACACCAGGTGCAGGCTTTGTTCCAATGTGGTCAGCAATTCTTATCGGCTTGCTCGTAAGCCCTATCTGCTATTTCGGTGTACATCTCATAAAGAGAGTATTTAAAATTGATGATGCACTTGACGCATTTGGTTGCCACGGTATCGGTGGTATCTGGGGCGGTATTGCAACAGGTCTTTTCAGTGTTAAGGAGCTTGCTCCTGGAGTTTCATCTGGTGCAAAGTGGAATGGTCTTATCTACGGAGAAACTGGCTTGTTTTTTGCACAGATAGAAAGCATTTTAGTGACTGTTCTCGTAGCTGTTGTGGGTACACTTATTTGTGTAGGTATCGTAAGATTATTTACAAAGCTCCGTGTTTCAGAGATGGACGAAAGAGTTGGTATGGATATTACACAACATGGTGAAAGTGCATATCCGTCATTTAATGGTCTTGATTAATATATGAAAGGGTGAGTTTTCGTGAAGAAGATAGAAGCTATCGTTCGTCCTGAAAAGTATGAGGAAGTAAAGGACGCATTAGAGTCAATAGAAGTTCGAGGAATTACAGTATCTCAGGTTATGGGTTGTGGCCATCAGAAAGGTTCAACTGAGAATGTTCGTGGTGTTGATGTCAGCATAACAATGATACCAAAGATTAAGTTTGAGATTGTAGTTTCTACTGAAGAATGGGCAGAAAAAACCATAGATGTTATTCAAAAAACAGCTTGCACAGGACATATAGGTGATGGTAAAATCTTTGTTTATGATTTGGATAATGTAGTAAGGATTCGTACTAATGAACGAGGAATAAAAGCAATTTAATCTGATGTATAAAATATTGTAATTTACTGCAAAATAATGCAGTGGTTTAGAAGTTTATATTTCTGACCACTGCATTTTTGTTTTACCTTTTTTAAGACTATTAAAAGTTTCGCTCGAGTCTTTTCAAAGGCAGAACCTTTGGTCGCTCTCCGCAGAGAGCGAAACAGTTTATACTTCTCTGAGTGCAGGAGGGTAGAAAAACATTCCAGTGGAATGTTTTTCGTAGGGAACCATCGCAGGGGGTTTCCTAATAGAGTAGCACTGCTTATAAGACTTGGAATTGGTTTTGCAAGCAAAATATTGAGTTTGTTAATTAATTTATATTGTTGAAGTTGAAGTGAGTATCTATGCAATATTTTTATTATTGAGCAGAGTTGATTAAATAATTTTATATAGCTATTGGAAAGTAATGAAAAATGTGGTATAATAATTAAGATATATCGCAGTTTATCTATGCTTATGAAAAGTTTACTTTGTTGATTATTTTAATTCATATAAATATAAAAAAGAAAGGGCGTAATGAAAATAATGTCTGAAATAATTAGAGAGAAAATCGCTGATGGTGTATATTTTAATTTCATTCCCGATAACCGTTTCAAAACAATCCGTATAACTGCATCATTGTTTCTGCCAATAACAAAAGAAACAGCTTCCGCAAATGCTCTTGCAGCAAGCCTTATAACACGCTCTTGCAAGGCTTATCCTGATTTTACATCACTTGCTAAAAAGCTTGATGAACTTTACGGTGCAGCACTATATTCAACAGTAAGAAAGCTTGGTGAAATTCAAGAGCTTCGATTTACTGTTTCAGGTATTGACGATAAATATGCTCTTGATAGCGTTAAAATTTCTAAGGAACTTACAGAACTCCTTTGTTCTGCATTGTTTGAGCCAAATATTCAAGAAAATGCTTTCCTTGGCAGCGAATTTGCTGGTGAACGCCGTCAGCTTATAGAGGAGCTTGATTCTGAATTTAATGAGAAGCGTCTTTATGCAGTAAAACGCTGCACAGAGATTATGTGCGAAAATGAGCCATTCTCTGTAAACAGAACTGGAACAAAAGAAAGTCTTCTGGATACTACAAGCGAACAGGCTTATAAGGCTTGGACTAATGCGATAGAATCCGCTAAGATTGAGCTTTATATGCTTGGTAATACAGAACCTCAGAATGCACTCAATGCCTTTAAACAGGTATTTGATGGAAAGAATCGTTCAATCGGTCTTTCAACAACTCTTGTTACAAAAGCTGATGAGGTTAAGAGAGTGACAGAGCGTCAGGAGGTTACACAATCTAAGCTCGTAATGGGTTTTAGAACTCCATATGCAGAACCTTATACAGATGTTGCAGTAGTAAAGCTTATGTGTGCTGTACTCGGTGGAACACCAAGCTCAAAGCTCTTTATGAATGTTCGTGAGAAGATGAGCCTTTGCTATTATTGTGCTGCAAGATATAATCCTAATAAGGGAATTATTATCATAGATAGTGGCGTTGAAAATGCTAATATAGAAAAGACTGAAACAGCTATTCTTGAACAGCTTAAATCTATGCAGGCAGGAGATATTACAGATGAAGAAATTGATGCAGCAAAGCTTGCACTCAAAAATGCCTATATAACATCTCTTGATAGCCTTGCATCAATTGAAAATTTCTATCTTTCACAGACCTTCAATCGTGAAACACTTACACCTGAAGAATCTGCCGAGAAGATTATGGCAGTAACCAAGGAACAGATTATAGAGGCAGCAAAGGCTGTTTCACTTGATACAATTTATGTTCTTACAAGCAACGAACAATAATTTTTATAAAGGGGAGAAAGAGTTTGAATAAAATGGAAATTGTAGAAATAAAAAGCGAAAAGCTTAATGATAAATATTATAAAATAAAGCATACATCAGGACTTACTATATATGTCAGCCCAAAGGAGGGTTATAAGTCCGCTTATGCGATATTCGGAACACACTTTGGTTCAGTAAATTCTCATTTTATCACAAATGGTGAAGAAGTTATTGTACCTGACGGAATTGCGCACTATCTTGAGCATAAGCTTTTTGAGAGCGAGGACGGCGATGCCTTCACAAAGTATGCAAAGACAGGTGCTAACGCTAACGCTTATACCTCATTTAATACAACTTGCTATCTGTTCTCTTGTACAGATAAGTTTGATGAAAGCCTTAGAATTTTGCTTGATTTTGTTCGTGACCCTTATTTCACTAAGGAAACTGTTGCTAAGGAACAAGGCATTATTGGTCAGGAAATTAAGATGTATGACGATAGTCCGGACTGGAGAGTTATGATGAATCTTATATCTTCAATGTTCCAAAATCACCCTGTCAGAAAGGATATTGCAGGAACAGTCGAAACTATTGCTGAAATTACTCCTGAATTGCTCTATACTTGTTACAACAGCTACTATAATCTTAATAATATGGTTCTTTCTGTTGCGGGTAATGTTACACCTGAACAGGTTATTGCTATTGTAGATGAAATTCTTACAAAGCAAGATGAGCCTTTGGATACACAGTCAATTTTCCCTGATGAACCTTATGAAGTTGGTCAGGATTATGTTGAACAGAAATTATCTGTTGCTGTACCACTTTTCCAACTTGGTTTTAAAGAAGATGCAGGCGATAAACGCTTATCTTCTAAGGAAATTGCTGAAACAGATATTCTTTTGTCTGCTTTTGCAGGAGAGGCTTCACCACTTTATAAGCGACTTCTTGATGATGAGCTTATCAATCAAAGCTTTGGATATGAGTATTTCGAGGAAATGGGTTATCGTGCAGTAATTTTTGCAGCAGAAACTCGTTTTCCTGAGAGAGTTGCTGAGATTATCAAGCAGGCTGCCGAGGAGCTTCATAAAAATGGTGTCCCGAAAGAGGAATTTGAGAGAGCTAAAAGAGCTATTTATGGTAAAAATATTGCTGCTCTTAATAGTCCTGAGAATACTGCAACTATTATGGCATCATTTGATTTTGCGGGCAGAGAACTTTATGAATATATGGACGCTATTGCAAATGCAAGTCTTGATGATATTAACGAAAGACTTAAATCACAGCTTGACTCAAATAATACAACACTTTCAGTAGTTAAATAATTATATAGCGATTGCCTATTAGCGAATAGACTTCCCTAAGACAATTAAAAGTTTCGCTTGAGCCTTTTCAAAGGCTCGCAGGGTCGAGGGACGGAGTCCCTCGTGGGTTTTAAG
>ERZ772892.1772-NODE-1772-length-20927-cov-28.659927_pt1 | contig 20927 bp, 10 predicted proteins | sample MGYA00512126_ERZ772892 | MGnify/ENA primary metagenome ERZ772892 (study PRJEB29015, sample SAMEA2737697) | human gut metagenome | biome: human gut; feature: human-associated habitat; material: faeces | place: China | collected 2012 ... | reverse complement strand
CGTCCGGCTGTTTCTCGATGACAAGGTCGAAGTTGTTTTCAAAGGCCCGAATGTGCCGCAACGCCATGCGATTCCATCCGGAAGGCATTGAAGGGGTAAGATCGAAGCTCCTGAACCCGGTGGGGCGAATCCCGAACAATCCCTCGGTGATAACGCGGCAGAAAAGCCCGCTTTCGGCGGCCAAGTGGCGTTGAGAGCCCTCGGGCCATGCTTCGATCGGATAGGGAACATGATCGCCCAGGAGTCTGCGCCGGGCATAATGACTGAGGAATTCCGTTGCACGGTCGGCCTGCCCGGCGATGTAGATTCCCCGCAGAGCATAAAGGGTCGAACGGTCCCAGAAGGTCGAACTGCCCTGTTCGGTGAGGAGGCCGTTTTCGGTCATCAGCTCTTTTCCGAGCAGCGCCCGAACAGTCCCTTCGCTGCGGTTTTGCAACCCGGCGATCAACGGCATGCATATCCACGAGCGGAGTTTCGTACAGCCATCGAAATAGCGGTAAGTTTCGTATCCGGCAACCGTGGCGCCGAAATGGCATTCAATCGCCTCAGCGAGCTCCGAAGTCTGCCGTTTGTAAACTCGCAGCGTTTTACGCGGACATCCGAGCTCCTGTCCGAGATAGACGGCCGACCGCAAGGCATCATAATAGAGTGTCGATGTACAGAGATTGGCCTTGCCGGCAGGGAATCGGCCCTCCAATTCATCGGTATCGGAAGCGACGACCCCTTCGGGAGTGAGTTTGCGCCGGCAGTATTCGAGACACCATTCCACCAAAGGCCACAGCTCTTCGGCTTCGTTCCGTTCCCCGCGGGCCAAGGCGTAGCGCGCAGCGCCGTATGCGATCATCGCGGCATCGCCTCGATCGCCGGCCCCGTTCCAGATGTCGTCGCCCTCGGCGATGATCGAACTAGGAATAGGCCGGTATTCAGCATTCATGAAACGGGCGAAGTGGCGGAATGCGTTGAGTGCCGATCGATTCCCGATGTCGTATCCGAGCATTGGGAAAAAAGGGTTGACGTATTCGGCCTGATCGTTGGCCCAAATAGCCGCGTAGTAACATTCGCCGCCCGGAGCATGCATGTAGCCGCCGCGGGTCTTGATAATGCTTTCGGCAGCCCGGATCTTGGCAAAGCGGAATTCCGTGTCGACTACCGGATCCGGGGTCTCCAGGACCAGTTTGTCCGAGATTGCAGACACGAACTCCCTACGAGAGCGGAGTTCGGCTCCGACATCTGCGGGCGGAAGTGTCTCTCCGACTCGACAAGCCCGGAAGAGGGCATCCACCACGGTCGAATCTCCGGGCTGCAGTATGCGGATTCCGGCATCGAGCAATTCGGCCCGAATGACGTAGCCGCCCGTAATGCCTCGTTCCGAAGGGGTCGTCACGATTTGCGAAAACTCTGGGATGGAAATCTCCAGCGTTTGCGAACCGATATTGCGGATAAGATACCGTTCACAGAGGGCGGGTTGTGTCGGCGAAGGAAAGATCGTGCGCTCCATGGCCAAGACCGGAGCCGGATGCTCCACCTCCTCGTATCCGGCCCCCACGGCATTAAAACTCCATTGACTAAAGACCCGGACCGTACCGTCTATGACGATCTTTTCGACCCGTTCGAACTGCAGGGCCGAAGCATTGAAACCCGAGGCGGAGGTATTCACGGCCAACAGCGAGGGAATATCCGTGGCCACGCGGCACATCAGACTGGCATGCGTATCATTGGGACGGACACGTAACAGCGGGAAGATCAGCGAACGTTCGACGCGAAAGGCTCCTCGGTCATCCACAACCCAGCGGAGAACCGTCGAGATCTGCTCGCCGGTCATTTCGAGATGATCCCTGTGGGGCGTATCGTTTCCGGGTCTCCAGACGATGCCTCCGTCCGGATCAATCTGCCAGCGTTGTCCTGCAACAGGAAGTCCGAGCCCGGTGCAAAAAAGAAGGAACAGCAGTTTTTTCATTGTCATTTCATTGTTCAAGGATGGCGGGGCATTCGAACCAGTGCTCCACGAATGTGCGGACGCGCTGCGCATATATCTGCGGATCGTGGAGATAGGCGGCACCATGATCGACGCCGGAAAGTATCCAGAGTTCCTTGTCTCCGATTTTCGCTTCGTACAGCCGGTGAACCATTTCCACAGGGACGACCGAGTCCTTGTCGCCGTGAATGAACAACATAGGCAACCTGCATCGGTGCACGGCATCGAGCGGAGAAGCCTTTGCGAAACTCCATCCGTAGAGGATCCGGCACCAAAGGTCCGATAGATGGAAGAGCGGAAAGAGCGGCAGTCGGCACTGCTTCTCCCAAGAATCGGCAAAGATATCCCGGGTTGAAGTGTAGCCACAATCCTCCACGGCACAGCGGACACATGCGGGCAGCGACTCTTCGGCAGCGGCGATCATCGTAGTGGCGGCACCCATCGAAACGCCGTACAGGACGATCTGCGTATTGCCGCCGAAAAGCGAATCTGCCGTTCGGATCCAGTCCACCACTTCCGTTCGTTCAGTCCACCCCATGCTGATGGCCGAAGGTTCGCTTTGCCCATGACCGCGCAGATCGGGAATCAGAACATTGAATCCGAAATCATGGTTGAAGAGATAGCCGATCATGAGCATGGTTTCCGCCGAACCCTGATAGCCATGAAAGAGCACGGCGGTCTTTTCGGTAGGCTCCGGAGCCCATAGCCACCGGGCATGGAGTCGCTCTCCGTCGGCATTCAACCGTACGATATCATGCAGCAATCCGTTGCTGCGGATGCTGTCGAGCCATTCTGTGGTATGAGGATATTGCCGGGTGAGCCAGCTGAGATCGGTCAGGCGGGGCGGATGGAGTGTCCTGTAACAGAGTACGAAACTCCAGCACAATGCCCCGATGACAAGCAGCCCGAAGATTGCGCTCAGTGCAGCAATGATTTTCTTATTTCGCTTTTTCATGACAGATATTATTTGGGTTCATATGGATCAGTTCGAAATCGGGTTTGCCGTAGCCGATAAACCGGTTCTCGGCGATGCGCACATTTCGACACCCCTCAAGGCAGAATGATTGGCGTTGTGCGGCTGTGGCGGGGAAATCGTATGTTTGTTCGACACAGTTTGCCACGAACTGCAGTCCCTCAACCGATCGGGCGTGGAGCAGCGGACGGTCATAAGTGAGAATGCGGTTGTTGCGGATCCGGATATTGCGATGATAGACCGGGCTGCTTTCGTCTGCCGGACGGAAAGAGGGAGTGATGCTGATGAGGGCTTCGCCCCAGCCGGATCCGCCGTTGTTCGAAGCCGAAGTGCCGCAGTTCTCGAAAAGGTTGTCATGGATATCCATGTCGCACACGGCGCCCGATTCGAACCAGTAGTCGGTATCTCCTTCGATGAGAATTGCCGTTCCGGCCGTCATGAAGCGGTTGTTATGTACGACAACCTTTCCGGGAGTGGTGAGCAAGATGCCGCGGGCGCGGTTGGCTCGCCCGAAGTAGCAATCGTGAATCGATACGTTGGCATACCACGAGGCGTTTTCGATAAAATCGTCTTCCCTGAATGTTTTATCGAGCGGCTCACGCAAGGCGACAACAAGCCGCTTGCTGCTTTTCCTGACAATGCGTTCAATGCGGTTCCGGGCCCCCCGAGATCCGGTCGTTCGTACAATCGGCCAGATCTCATCATCGGCTTTGAACACCCGTTCTGCCGGGAACCGGACTCCGAACAACTCAATCTGTTTCCGGTCTTTCGAAACAGCGACTATCCGGGCATAGATGCCGTGTATGTTCAAGGCATCGTCACCCTGTCCGTTGCAGTTGCAGCCGTCAAGTTCGATCAATCCGCGGCAGTTGGTAAAGTGGAACGCATCGGCAGCACAGCTGAACCGACGCTTTTCGGAACGATTGACGACCGTACAAACCGCCTTGAGCAGGATGTTCTCGCTGCGGAGTCCGTAAACGCCCATTCCGGGAGAATGGCGCAGGTCGATTTTTTCGAAGCAGACATTCCTGCAGTTCACCACCGTCATAGCGTTGGACAAATACCGCCCATGGTAAAGAGCGAGTTCCGTACCGATCGGCAGGGGACGGTCGACCGTCCCGAAGAAGCGGACCGTGTCCGGAGCGATTTCACGGGCTTCGCCGCGGAAGACTGCATTGCGGTCCGAGAGAGGACAGTCCCGGGTACCGTAAAGCACCGCACCGCTTTGCGGATCGTAAGCCGTAGAATAACTTTCGGGATCGATTTCACGCTCCCAAGTCTCATCCGTAAAGCGGATCCGCCCCTTTTCGATGTGGTAGGGATAACGTTTCCGATCGATAGCCAGGTCAACATGGCCGTCCCCAAGAGCAACGATCGAAGCCTGTGTGATATAGGGGCGTTCCCAGTCGAGCGAGAAATTGCGAATCGTCAGTCTTTCGCACTCCTCAGCCAAGAAAAGCATCAAACGCCCGTGTGCGATGAATTCAGCGCCACCGCCGTCGATTATTAAATCCCGAATGCCGCGGAGTCTTGCCACGATGTTCACCCGGTCGTCCTGCCCCTCAGGGGCATGGAAATCGTACCGCCCCGACTCGAAACACAATACGGTGGGGATTTCCCGCTTTCCGATGGTAGCGACGGCTTTTCGCAAGGCTTCGGAAGCATCCTCTCCCGAATCGGGCAACGCACCGAAATCTCGCATCCGAAGCGTATCTCCGAACGGCCGGGATGAAACGCTTCCGATCCATGCGGTCGCGAGAATCGGGAGGATGTATCGACTAATTTTCATAGAAGTACGGATTAGGATTCTCAACCATTCGAGGCATCTCTTCACCCTCCAAACAATGCTCGGAACAGTCGACCAGACTGATTGTCGAATTTTCCTTCCACCCGGAGAAGTCATTGTTCCGGACTGTGACGCTGCGGCAGTGCTGGGCATCGATGACCGAGAGACCGGCGAACCGGGGCTCAAACCGGCGGGAATCGACGAACCGGTTCCTGCTGATGACGAGCGAATCGACCGAGAGAGCATAAATCAACTGGTTGTCGAACGACTCCACGAGGTTTCCTTCGAAACGGATACATCCGTGATACGGAGTCCCCCCGCTCCGGGCATCATGCGAAATAACGGGGTCGATCTGCAGAACGGCCTGGGGAGACCGGCCGCCGGTAGCCATCGTGCCGAATCGGTTGTTACGGATCACGACGTTGCGCGTACGTCCCGATTCGAACCAGTAGTTGGCGTCACCGCAAATGCGTATTCCGGCCATCATTGAAGAAAGATCACTGTTTTCGACGCATACGTCGCCCGGAGTCGAAAGCAGAAAACTCCGGGCGCGATTATAACGAACCGTGCATTCCGATATTTCGACATCGGCATCGGCCGCGCGGTTCCCGACGGCAATGTGCACCGAGTCCGGAATTGCACTCAGGTCGAATCCGGTTCGAATGATGTAATAGTTTTCATTCACGTGGTTCACCTCCTCGACTCGTCCGCAGCCGAGTACCCCCAGATCGGCACGATCGATGAAGACGAGCGAATCACCTTGTTCGGCAAAATCGAAACCCTCCTGCTGAAAGTGCCCAAAACTGGCCCCAAACCGGTTCCCGGAAAACCGATCCACAACCGTCATGTAAACACCGTGAATGTTCGTGGCATCGTCGAGCATGCTTTCGAACCGGCAGGCCCGGAGCACTATTTTTCCCGAACATCCGACGAAATGAGTGGCATCGGCCGATGCAGAGACCATCCGGCCGCTTTGAGGCGGGACTTCAACCCGGTATTGCGAGCAGACGACGTCGCGACAGTTCTCGGCGATCAGCGCCATGCCGCCCGAATCGTGAAGCGTGACGTTCCGGACTTCAACACCGGCCGACTTGTAAAACGAGAATCCCGGATAGCGGCGGTTAGTCGAATGGGGGCCTTTATCCGTATAGACGCTTCCCACAGGAGGCAGCTCCCGAGACGAGTAGCCGCTCAGACGGACAAGCGAATCGCCGATCCATTCGGCCTGCAGCGTTTTTTTTTGATCGTGTTCGTACTGTTCGGCCTGATAGTAGGGCGAACGGGTTCCGGGATCGAACAAAATATTTTCACCGAACGGACTCGCCCAGTCGTAGCCCGTAAACCAGGGTTCCCCGCTCCGGATCTCGAAACGTTCCGGATCGAGCGGACGGAGCGTGATGCTGTGCGTACGAGGATCGTTACCAACGACGAGGCCTTCGAAGATGAACGATGCGTCGCAATCGATCGTGAAAGCCTCGAAAACGATCTGTTCGCATCGAGCGACGCGGAACGGAACGATTGCGCCGTGAAATCTCAACTGGGTTTTTTCTCCAGCCCCTTCGATCCGTACACGTCGCATCTCCTCGAGCAGAAAAGCGCAGCGTTTATAGCCGTTGTCGTTGTTCGAAACGCAGAGATAGCTGCCGGCCGCCTGTTCGGGATAGAAGTCGAACGTCCCCGCTCCGAATCGGATTGTGACCTCACCGGCTGGATGCTCCGCAAGGATCTTGCGTACAAGAGGCGTATAGTCCTCCGTTCCGGAATCGAAGTCGATGGCAATCGTTTCCGGATGCATTTCGCATCCGGAAACGATCAGCGCGGAAAGAATGATGAATTTTCGGATCGACATTCCAAACATCAATAAAATACGACCTTTCTCCATGCGAGACTGCGTTGTCCGAGATCATTCATGTCTGCAGCATAATACATGCGGACAGCCTGTCCCCCGGTTTGATCTCCCTCTTCACTGATCAGGTTGGGATACATGGCCTCCTCCTCACCCAGATTGAGGGATATAGGGGCCTCCCACGCAATACCGTCGGCACTCGTCGAAAGACAAATGCGTCGGCTCCACGAATGATAGACCATCACCCATTTGCCTATGTAGTGGTTCCACATGACCGACGGATTTCCGCCGGCATAGGTATCGAGATTGGCGATCTTGATGTTTGCGCCGCCGAGTTGTGTCTGCCCGTTGCAGCCTTCGACGGTGAATGCTTTGCCATCCCATTTTTTCCAGGTTCCGGCAGCTCCGGCCGGATCCTCCGAACAGGCCATCGTGATCATGTAGTTTCCGGGGTCATCGCAATAGCCCGAGTAGTAGCATATCCAGACTTTGCGCGCGTCGTTCCAAACTACGCACCCGTCTCCCAAGCCGTAGGACTCACCCTGCCCGGCGGGATTTTCGGGTTTGGGGTCGGTTCCGGAAAGGATCCGTCTGCCCGTTTCCCAGGTCAGTCCGTTGTCCGAGGAATAGGTGACGCCAATGGACTTATAGGCGGCGGAGACTCCGGGCCAATGGCTCTCGGCATGGAAGAATCCGGCCAACCGACCGTCCATGAGTTTATGCACGCCGATGAACCATGCGCCGCCGTCGTAAAATCCGGATACGGGTTCGATGCACTTGCCAAAGACCTCCATATCGGAGGTCAAGGCATTGACGTTCTCATCGAGCCAGGGACTGGCGGATACCTGTCGCAGGGAATTGTCCGCAGACCAGTAGGTCGTAAACAGTCCCGAATCATCGTATTTCCCGACGGAGATCTTTCCGTCAAGCCAGAGCATATACCGGGGAATGTGGGGATCCTGCCAACAGATGTTGCGGTCACCGACGACGAACGTTCCAAAATCGGTGTAATCATCCGGATTGAAATCCGCATCGAATTCGTAGGGTTTCGAACTGGAACCGTTGTTGTAGGCATGCGCGAGGTCAAGATCGCGGTCACAGGACGACAGTGCGATCATCAGAGCGGCACCAGCGACGTATAATGCATGTGTTTTCATGGTTTCGTAATTTGAATGGAGGATCGGGTTTTATTTCCAAAGCGGATTCTGTTCGATCTTCCCATTCGAGGCGTCGATAACATCCTGCGGAATGGGGAAGATTACGTGTTTGGGTTGGAAGTTCTGCGCCTGGGAGGTCGCCACGCTCGAATACTTGGCCAGTTTCTTCACGCCTTCCTCAAGTTTTCCGAAGCGGACCAGATCGTACCAGCGCTGTCCCTCGAAGCAGAGTTCGAAACTACGCTCGGCGAGCAGGGCCTCGGCGAACTTGTCGCCGTCCATCATCTTCAGATCAACCGCTTCATTCGGAGTCTTGATATCGACTCCGAAACCACGGCGTCGCACCTGGTTGACATATTCGAGCGCTTCGGGCGAAGGAACTTCGTGAGCCCGCCAAACGGCTTCGGCATACATCAGCAACACGTCGGCATAACGGATGATCGGAAAGTTGATCGGATTTGCCCAGTTTGCCCATCCCGGCCCCCGTCCCTCCTCAGTCAGGGCATGGCGGAACTTGTAGGCGTAGTAGATCGGTTCGGAACTGAGATCCTCCTTGACGAGATTCTGATTGTCGTCGTAAACATATTTGAAGCGAGCGATGTTGTCGCGGCGCAGGTCGGCGGGATCGTACGTTTCATAGAACTCCTGGGTACTCCATACCGCAGACCAATAGAGGTTATTGGGGGTCTGAACACCATCGATAGTTCCGACCTGGCCTCCGTAGGTGGTTGTACCGTTGTTGGCAAACTCGACATCGAATAGGTATTCGGAACTGTATTCGTTCGACGCATCGAACAGACTGAAATAATCCTTCACGAGCTCAAAACGACCGCTCTGGATAACCTCGTTGAGTTCGACTTCGGCTAAAGCCGCAGCTTCGGAGTCTTCCAAAGGTTCGCCGGCCATTTGCAAATAGACCTTGCCGAGCAGGGCTTTGGCTGCGTAGTAGTGAGCCCGGCCGTTCGCATTCGACACCGGAAGGTTCCCGATGGCTAGTTTCAGATCACTGACGATTTGTTCGTAGACTTGGGCCACGGAAGACTTTTCAGTCTGCACCATTGTGAGATCGGTAACTTCGTGGTTGATGATCGGCACCTCACCGAAAAGCCTTACCAGATGGAAGTAGTAGAAGGCCCGCAGGAAATAGGCTTCGCCGAGAATCCGTTTCTTCTCGCTTTCATTGCCGATATCGGTGTCAGTCAGACGGTCTATGATAACGCAGGCGCGTTGTATCCCGCGATACTGGACATACCATGTTCGGGAGATGTAGCGATGCGAAGGGGTGTAGGTGTAGTTGCAGAGTTCTGTCTCGTTTCCGTCGATGTTGGTCGGAATGATCATCTCATCGGTTCCGACGCGCCCAAGGATGAGGAAACCCTGAAAATAGGACCCGTATCGGTCGCCATTGGCCCATTCGGCCGAGAGCAGCATGTTATAAACGCCCGTGAGTCCCATGTCGAACTCTTCGGCAGTCTTGTAAAAGTTGGAGGTCGCCACGGTACTTTCGAGGGGGACATCGAGGAAGTCGCTGCACGCCGAGAAGATACAGCCTGCAACCGCGATAACGACAAAGCGGCCGAGTCGCGAGTATGCGGAGGTGATGAACTTTTTCATGATGGAGATCGTTTTACTGGAACAGAATGTTAATACCTGCGGTGAAGGTGCGCGGGCGGGGGAAGCAGCCGTAGTCGAAGCCCGACGTGAGGATATTGCTCATGCTGCTGGAACCTTGGTTGGAGTACACCTCGGGGTCGTAGCCCGAGTATCGAGTGAGGACGAAGAGGTTTTCTCCGGCGATATAGAACTTGATCGAGCCGATGTGGCTGTTAGGGCCGAACCATTTGCGCGGACAGGTGTAGCTGATCCGTGCAGAGCGGAGCCGCAGAAACGAGGCATCTTCGACGAATGCCGAGCAGACCGCTCCGTTCGTCATCGTGGAGTATTGCGTGCTTGCAAGGTTCCGGGGCGACCAACGCTCCTCGAAGAATGCCATTTGGTTGTTCGTGGTTCCGGTGAACGCTGCGAGCTGATTGTAGTTTGCGTTGTAGACGTTGCCTCCGTATGAATATTGGAACGAGAGGTTGAGGTCGAGGTTCTTCCAGGTGAAGTTCGTGCCGAAGGCTCCGAAGAAATCGGGTGTCGAGTTTCCGATTACGGTCCGGTCGTCGGATGTAATCTTTTCGTCCTTGTACAGGTCGGCGAAGCGCATGGCCCCGGGTTTTTCGGCTCCGGTTTCGACGGCGACATCAGGCTTCGGCGTTATTCCGTCGATTTCGAAATCATTTAGTCCATAGACACCTTTGGTGACGTATCCGTATATGTCTCCGATCTCTCCGCCCTCTTGCAGGATGACGGCATTCTGACCGCTCAGACAAGTGACACCCAGCAGGATCGGGGCTCCGCCCTGGCCGAGTTCAAGAATTTTGGTCTTGTTGCGGGCGAAGTTGGCGAAGAAATTCCATTTGAAATTCTTGTGGTTGATCAACTGGGCGTTCAGGCTCAACTCGATACCGCGGTTGCGCATTTTGCCGATATTCTGCCATGCCTTGTCGAATCCGACGATGTTAACAACGGGAGCCTCAAGCAACAGGTCCCGGGTAACCTTGTCATAGAAGTCTGCCGTGAATTTCAGCCGGTCGTTCCATAACCCGACCTCCAATCCTGCGTTCACTTCGCGAGTGGTCTCCCAGGAGAGGTTTTCATTAGCAATAGACAAAGAAGACTGCCCGATGGTCTCAATGGTTCCGAAGGAGTAGTTCGTTCCGTAGAGCTGCGAGTAGGAGCCCGAGGTGGGGACATTTGAGTTGCCAACCTCGCCCAGACTCAGACGCAGTTTGAGGGCGCTGACGGTATTTTGATTCTGCATGAATCTTTCGCTGTCGATGTTCCAGGCTAATGCACCGGAGAGAAACGTACCCCACTTGTCGTTGATGAAGCGCGAGGTAGCATCGCGGCGGAGGGTGAAAGTGGCAATGTAACGGTTGTCGTATGAGTAGTTAATTCGACCGATGAGCGAGACATACCGGACCTGCTCCTTGCTGGAGTAGACGTTGAAAACTTTAGCCATCTGGGCATTATTCGATCCGAGATCCTCGTATTCGTATTGAGTGGTTTCGCTGCGATCGTAGAAGTTCGTGTATCCTTGTTCAGTCATGCCGACGAGGACATTGAGACGGTGTTTCCCGAATACGGGCTTCCAGGTGAGCGTGTTTTCGTTGATCCAACTTCCGGATTCAGAACTGCCGATGATACCCTGCCCCTTGTAAAAGTAGCCGCGGGGCGTCGAGGTGGGATAGAACTGGCGGTCTTTGAGCGAATAACTGTCATATCCTGCCGTGATGCGCAAGGTCAGATTCTTAAGGATGTCGGCCTCGACATAGGCATTGAGCATCATTCGGTTGATGCGTTTGGTGAGTTCGGTCTCATTGGCGATGTTGACCGGATTCCCGTGATAGTTGTCGATATAAGAGTCGAGCGAGGACTGCGAGACGCCTGCACGGCGGAAATAGGCCTGAGTCGTTTCGTCGAATTCGAAAGGAAGAGCCGTCAGGGCCGAAGTGATGACGCCTGCAACCTGGGACGTGCCTTCGCCGCCGGTCGGCACTCCGTCGTCGACGATTCGGTTATAGCCGATATCGACACCCGTGCGTATAAAATCCGTGAATCGGTGGTCGATCGTAGCTTTAGCCGTGAGTTTCTGCCAATTCGTGGCGATGAGGACCGATTTGTTCTGCATGTAGGAACCGGAGACGAACATACTCGTTTTTTCAGTAGAGTGTGAAATAGATAGCGAATGGTTTTGAATAAATCCGGTACGAAAGATTTCATCCTGCCAGTCCCGCGACTGTACGTCTCCGATTGTGCGGGGTTGCATGGTGATAGGGTCCGTGAACAGGTGGTTGTTCGAGGAGTTTCGATCAACCTGATAGGCGGCGTACTGGCGAAAATCCATCATGTCATACCGCTTATTCATCTGTTGAAATCCGAAGTAGGTGTTGTATTGGATCTTTCCGCTGTCGCCCCGGCCTCGTTTGGTGGTAATGAGAATGACTCCGTTGGCTCCGCGGTTACCATATATTGCCGTTGCCGAGGCGTCTTTTAGCACTTCGATCGAAGCGATATCGTCGGGGTTTATCATCGAGAGCGAGGACATGCCGGTGTCATATCCGTCTATGCCACCCCCGGTGGAGGTGCTGACATCGAAGAGCGGGAATCCGTCAAGGACAATCAGCGGGGCAGTGGAGCCGGTCAGGGAGTTTGCACCGCGGATAAGCATGCTCGACTCCGAGCCGGGTTTTCCGGATGAGGAGTTGACCATCAGACCGGCCACTCCGCCGGCTAAAGCGTCGTCAACGGAGAAAAGTACCCGGTTTTCGAAGGCATCGGCCTTGATCGAGGCAACAGCTCCGGTCATGTCCTTTTTCCGTAGGGCACCGTAACCGACTACAACGACGTCGTCTATCTGAAGGTCGGAGGGTGAGAGTACGACATCGATCAGGGATCGCTGCCCGACGGATTCGCGAACCTCCCGGTACCCGAGGAAGTTGAAGACGAGAATATCTTTGGATGAACGGACTTTGATCCGATAGAAACCCTTGGCATCGGACGTGGCACCGACGGTGCTGCCTTCGATGATTATCGACGCGCCGGCGACAGGCTTTCCGTCCGGGGAGGTAATCGTACCGCTGACGGAGGTCTGGGCCCGGAGACTCGAAGCAATGAGCAGCAAGCCGGCCAGTAAGAAAACGAATCGTTTCATAGCGAATAGTTTATTCGGGTTATTCTTCGATAAGATTGATTTGTATGTCGTCCAAATACCAGTTTACATCAGCGGAGCCGGCTGACAGAAGAGCGAATTGGGGATAGGTGTTCAGCAACGATTCGTATTTGGCGCTAGTGGCCGTGAATTCGAACCGGACCTGTTTCCACTCTGCGGAAGGCATCAGCTCCGGAGATGCCGGGAGTGTGATCGTTTCGGTAAGCGGATATTCGATATTACTCCAAATTCCGAACATCTCTTCCACCTGTTCCTCGAAAGGAATATCGGGGAAGTAGATGCTCCAGTGGTCACTCGCAAGTACCTGGAGGTATTCATTCCAAGACCAGGAGGGCAGATTGTTATAGATGCCCGTCAAGACGATAAGCGAACCCTCCGCGGCATCCGTTTTCTGCCAGAAGGAGACTTCATATTTTTGTCCGGCAACGAGTTGGGCGTTGCAAACCCAGTTGTCTCGCGTGAACAACTGATAGATGACTCCCGGTTTGAGCGTTACCTTGAGGGCCTGCTTCGAGCCATCGGCCCCGCCGCTGACGATGGAGGTGTTAGTCGTCAGATCATCCGCGGAAGTGGTCGTGTTCCAGAGCGTCCATTTTCCAATGGACGAAAGTTCGAACCGCCAGGGATCATAATCCTTCTCGGGAATGGGGTGCAGCATTGGATAGTTTCCGACAATAAAAGTCTGTTCGACGGTAGTTGTCATTCCGTCGTCGGCCCGAGTGAGTCTGCAGGAGATTCGGGCTCCGTTTTTGTTGGCCGAAGTCCAGGTGACCACTGGGGCGGGATCAGTCGACGAGGAAGGCGTACCGCCTTCGAATGTCCATTGGTAGGATGTCGGATTACCCTCGACTTCGGTAAGGCCGAACGAGACGGGGGTATCGAGCCGAATACAGCCTTTCGGTGTAAGTTCCAAGGCTTTGATCCGAGCCGAAAGCGGGTAAAATACCTCAATGTCGAACGATTCGGACTGCACCTGACCGTTGAGAAAATGGATTGTAAGGGTTACCGTCTTTATGCCTTTCGAATTGAATACGACGCTCGGTTCGGGATCCGTGGAGGTCGCAGGTGTTGCGTCTTCGAAACTCCACTCGCGGGTTTCGACCCCGAGCGAAAGGTCCGTAAATGTAGCGGGTTTCCCGACGCTGAATTGTGATTCCGCGCCGTAGCTCCAAGCGAATTCGTAAGGTTGTGTCCACTCGTCCGAATCGTTGTCACAAGCAGCCAGTACCAACCCAAAGGCAAGAACCGGCACGAGATGAAAGAATAGCTGTTTCATGGTTCGCAGTTTTTGGAATGTAGGTATTTTTTCGGTCAGGGAATCCGGAGTGCTTTCTTGCATGAAGAATTCCGGCATCCCTGTCCGAATCATGGAATCATATTCTCAAGATATGTATTCCTCGGAATATTCGGATGCTGCCCGGTGAGACTTCCGGGCCCAAAGGAGGCGGATCGGATGATCCGACCCCGGCGGATAGAGCATGGAGAGAGAAAATGATTCATTTGCGTTGATTTAGTTTAGGTTTTCAAATTGCCGCATTTGGTGCAGCTGATGCAAAGGAAACTATTAAAAACCTAAAAAATCAACGCAAATGTCTCAAAATACACGGATGACGGGAAAAGTATTTTTTAATTTATTTGAGAAAATCGTCCGGGGTCATTTCTGCGTCTCGGGCTCGTTTTTGGAGAAGATTTCCGACGCGGAGTCCACTTTTCCCGTTTTGCTCCGGTTCCGGAGGGCGAACTCCTTGGGGTAGAGTCCGAATTCCTCATGGAAGATTTTGGCGAAGTGGCTGAGATTGGTGTACCCTACGCGATACATTACCTCATTGACAGGAAGTGTTCCGTCTTGGGCAAGGAATGATGCAGCGTGCTTTAGCCGGATGCTGCGAATGAATTGTATGGGCGTCAACCCCGTGAGGGCAAGAATACGCCGGTAGAGCTGCGATCGTGACACGCCGATTTTGCGGCAAAGCTGTAGGACGTCAAATCGCGGATCGGCTATTTCGGTCTCGATGGTTTCGGTACATTTGACAAGGAAGAGATCTTCGGATTTCTCCACAGCGACTTCTGAAATGGGAATCTCCTTTATAGGTTGACTGTTTTTGTGGATTTTATTCTGTCGGGCAACAAGGTTGTCGATACGGGAGAAGAGCACTTCAAGGGAGAACGGTTTTGCTACATAAGCGTCGGCTCCGACACGGTATCCGGATACTTCGTAGTTCTGCAGATTGTGGGCCGTAAGTAGAATGACCCCGATTGCCGAAGTCCGGGAATTCTCCTTGATTTTGCGGCAAAGTTCGATTCCCGACATTCCCGGCATGACGATGTCTGTAAGCACCAGATCGGGCTGTTCATTGATTGCCTGACAATAAGCCTCCTCTCCATTTCGTGCCGTCGAGACGTTGTATCGGTTCTCCAGCGCGCTTCGAAGATAATCCCGCAAGGCGGTATTGTCCTCGGCCACGAGAATCGAAACTCTTTTTCCATCAGATGCAGCTGCTCCGTGGCGCGTATTTTCTTCCAGGAGCCCGCACTGCATTCCACGATCGTTCCCGATTGCGGTTTCCGCCGCCATCTCCGATTCGAATTGATCGTCACCGAAGTCCGACAGCGCGGAATCCATCCCTATCGGGAGATTCTGAAATGGCCGACCCGGGACCTTGTCGGAATCTTTGATCTGTTCGGGAGCGAGGTGCGCACATCCCTTCGGGATCCGGACCCGGAAGAGCGAACCGACGTTCAATTCGGATGCGACTTCAATTTCTCCATGATGCAGAGTAACGATATGCTTGACCAGGGAGAGTCCGATGCCGATGCTTTTTTGCGGCGAGTTGTTGTTTCGAGCCTGGTAAAAACGTTCGAAGATCCGGGACTGTTCATCCCGGGCTATTCCGATTCCATTATCTTCCACCGAAATGGTTACCGACAGCTGTTGCTCTTCACAGACGAGATTCACTTTCCCTGAACTTTTCCGACTGTATTTGAATGCGTTGTAGAGCAAATTAGCGATAACGATCTCCATTTTCCGACGATCGATCCAGAGTATGAGCGGATCGTTCGGAATCTCCTGCGAGAACTGTATCTGAAGTTGGTCGGCCAACGGCTTGAACAGTTCGGCTATACCGCGGAGGAATTCCGACGCATCGGTTTGCACAGCCGCGAGTTCCATTTTGTGGCTTTCGTATTTGCGCAAGTCGAGGATTTGTTCCAGCAGGGTCTTCAATGCCCCCGCATTGCGGTTGACGAGTTCCAGTCTGTTGCGCGTCGTTTTCCCGATATGCGGATTCAAGAGCAGCTCTTCGACCGGGGCTGTAATCAGCGAGAGCGGCGTCTTGAGCTCGTGGGCGATATCGGTATAGAACTGTAGCATGTTGGCGCTGCTCTTCTGCTCTTCATAGTATTTGTTGCGTTCGAGCTCTATCTGGTGGCGCTCCTGTAGTTTTCGCAGTGAACGGCGGTGCCATCTGTAGAGAAAAAGGATGGTTAGCGCAATGTAGCAAAGCCAGGCCAAGCGTGTGGCATAGACGGGCGGACGTATCGTGATTTCGAGCACCGCAGGGGCCTGAGACCAGTATCCGTCTTCGTTCGAGGCATATACGACCAGCCGGTAGCTGCCCGGGCGCAAGTTGGTATAGACGGCTTGAGGCGACAGTCCGCTGGTGTAGTTCCAGTCGGTGTCGAAATTCTCCATTCTATATTTATAGGTATTGTACTTGGGATCGACGTAGGCGAAGGCCGAAAATTCGAAGGTGAGGTTGTTGCAGTTGTAGGAGAGGTCGAGTTTGTTGAGCCGGTTGATGGCGCGCGGCAGGACGACGCGTCCGCAAACGGAATCTCCGGCCGAGACGGTCTGATTCCGAATCTTAAGCCGGGAGATGGCCGTGCGCGGGCGGATGTCGTTGTCGGTGATGCTGTCCGGATGGAAAATGTTGAACCCCTTTACGCCTCCGAAAACCATCTCGCCGTTGCGGAGTCTGTACGATGCCCAGATTTTGAAGGAGTTGCTCTGCAATTGGTCCTTTACCGTAAAATGCCGGATCGAGTGATCCCGGGGATCGAAGCGGGTGATTCCGTAGCCGCCGATCCAGAAGGCTCCGTGGTCGTCCTCCTGCAGGCTCTCCAGTTCGTTATTGAAGAACCGGGAGTTGGATGTGTCGAAACAGCTGAAACGGGGCGTTTTCCCGCCGCAACGACCTTCGGTCATAAGGAAGAGACCTTCGCCGATCGTTGCGATCCAAAGACCCCCCCCCTCTTTCCGGTCACAGTGAATCGTCGAGATGAAGGCATCGGAACTACACACCTTCCGTTCACGGGCGTTCGTAGCGGCGAGTTCGATTCGCTGGCAGTTCGCCTTGCCGTCGGCATCGAATACGATTCGGTTCAGCCCCGAGCGGGTTCCGATCCAGATGGTCTTATTGTCGGTGACGGTATCGGGGTAGATGTCCGTCGTGAAATTGGAGCATAACGAATTGGGATCATCTCCGTTGTGGGTATAGTTGATCCACTGCCCGGTTTTGAAATCCCCGTGGGATGGAATGTATTCGAAACATCCCCGGTTCGAGCTGATCCACAGGTGTCTGTCGCGATCTTCAACGATTCGGAACACGGACAATTCCCCGTCGATGACCGGATGTTTGAGTTGTCGGGCCCGGACCTGACCGGTCTGTATCGCCCGGTCGATATCCCGGCTGTCGATGACCCACAATCCTTTGTCCCACGTTCCGAGCCAGATGTCGCCGTTTTCGGCCATAAAGAAGGCTGATACGGTTGCAAATTGGATGCTCGGCAATCCATTTATGCGCAGCTCCCGGAAAGTTGCGGAACTTCGATTAAACAGATTGATGCCGCCATGTGTGCTGACCCAAAGTATTCCGTCGCGGGCTTCGAGGAACGTGATGATCCGATTTTCACACAAGCCCTGCGCTTCGGTATAGCATTCGATATGTTTTTCGACGACATTGAGCCTACTCAAGCCGCCGCCGATCGTTCCGATCCAAAGCACCCCGGAACGATCCTCGAACAGTGCGCTGATCTCAAAGGAGTTGACGGCATGAGGAATGGGGAGTTTGGGGTGGTAGTGAACAATCTTAATACCATTCCGGTCGTATTTGTACAGTCCCCGGTTGAAACTTCCGACCCAGATGTTTCCGTGATTGTCCTGCGTCGTGACCCGGGATGAGAAGTCGCAGATTCTCTGTAGGTCGTCGGTTTTCGGATCATAGATCCGAACGCCCCATCCTCCGGAAAGCGCGATTTTGCCGTCTGCGAAAGACTGCATCGAGAAACAGCGGGTTTTGATTTCATCCCGGAGGATATTTTGTATCTCCTCGGTTTCGGGGTTATAGATGACGGGGCCGGCATCGGTTGACAGTAGCAGTCTGCAAGAATCCAAGGCGGTTCCGCACTGTATGTAGAATCCTCTCCATCGGTTCTTGACATGCAGATAAGTGGTTGCTCCTCGGAGTGTGAGGTATCCCAATCCGTCGTTTCGACAGACCCATACGGTACCTTTTCGATCTTCGAAAATGTTGTTGATCACCTGGTCTGCAGAGGTTGTCGGCTCTTCGGCGACCGGAAATATCGTTTCGGACACCGGATCGTAACGGTTCAGCCCTCCGGATTCGGTTCCGATATAAAGGGACGAATCCCGGGCGACGAATAGGCAGAGTATCCGGTCGCTGGTGAGGTCGGAATTGTCGGTCCGAAAGGTTTGGAGTCTGTATCCGTCGTATTTACTCAGCCCGCTGAATGTCGCGAACCAAAGATAGCCGTCACGATCTTGCGTAATCGCATTTACGTCGCTGTGCGGGAGTCCTTCGTCCATCGAGAGGGTCTGGATTCGGTCATAGGAGGCGGCAGCGGCGGGGAGCGGCGGAGATAAGAATCCGACGAAGTACAACATGACATTGAACGGAAACGACCGGAGGATGGAGGGAATAAATCGCACGTCGCATGAAATTTTTTCGAAAGTTAAGATAAATCTTCAATTCTTCAAAATTCGTATTTTCCAAGTGGAAGCAGGCAAAGCCAACGAATATTTATGAGGAAATGTATTAAAAAGCAAATAATTAAGTAAAAAGATAAAAAAAGAACCGAAGATTATTTTTTAGCCGGGACAAATCCATCGATATATTGAGTTGATTGTAGTAATGGTAAGAACAGGCCTGACGAGTTTGTTAGTCACAGCAATCAGAGCTACTTTGAATGGTTTTTCATTTGCCTTTAATCGGATATAACACTCCCGACTATTGTAACGCAAGGCAGTCCAAAAGGCAATATAGAGTAAAGATCGCAGACGTTCATCGTCATTCCGGTTGATATGTTCTCTGATATTTACGGATGTTCTTGATTGTTGATAGGTTGGACATATTCCGATGAAGCGGGATAGTTGCTTTGCATTGTCAAAGTAGGTAAACCCTTCGGTGGTAAGGATCCGTATTGTAGCCTGCGAGGGCATTTTGTAGATGGGAGGATTCATCTTCTCCCCGTACATGGCGATCATGTAGGCGTCTTTTTCGTCGGTTTTGGTAACGGGCATCATCATTCGGGAAAAATGCTTGATCTGCTTTTTGGGGGGGGCAAAACTGACGGCAATACCGTTCTGATGTAGCAGGTACAGCAGCAGCCGTAATTGCTGGTAGCTTCCATAACGCAATGATGCTCAGCGACAGCAAGCGTACCGATGAGCTCACGCATTCTCGCGGTTGTGTTAGGGAAAGTCTTAGTAGGGTTGCCGTTCGTTGATGGATAAGCCGCTACGAAACTGCTCTTGCTGATATCGATACCTCTGGAAACCATAATAAAAAACTTTAAGTGAAAATTACATCTTGTAAAACCATCGTCGCGGACATGGACTCTACTCGACTTCACGAACAGTTCAGCTTTAAGATGCAATGCATGGGGACGGAACGTCATAAACGGTTTCTAAAACCAATAAAAGCTCTGTCTTACTTCATGCTTGATACTCCAAAATCAATTCAATTGTTTAACAATGTATGACCAAAGATTGAAGAACTCAAAACAGGGAAATTGAATAATTTGAACTATATCTTCGGTCGCGTTTGATAACGACGAACTCCTCGTTGAAGATTCTTTTGACGATAAATTGGCTCCGATTATGCTCCAGTCCAGCCTTACAAAGCATCTGCTTAAAGCGGATATTCTCTTCCGTCGTGAGTTTGAAATTATACCTGTGGACTCTGGGATCTGTCGTTGTCGGGCGTCCGATCCTCTTTTTCGTGGTTGTCATCAATCTGGTAGTTTAAGTGGCGTGACTCGGGAACGCCACCCAACCTCGCAGAGCGAGCACCTTTTGTATGCCGAAAAGTTTTTCGGCATACAAAGGTACAGCTCGCTCCCATCTGGCGATGGGAAAAAGCCGCGCCGGAGAACTGCTATCGAAAGTTTGAAAACTCCTCCGCTACGGCTTCCGAGGCAAGGTCTTTCCCGGTGCAATATTACAACCGTCCGGTACGAAAAAAAAGCCCGCCGAACGGACTGGAGCGGTCGTGAGCGGACATCGGAATCGAGGTATTTCTGTCGGTTGTATCTTGCAGCATGAAAGGCAAGTTTTCTTATTCCGTTCATTATCCCGATATAAACTGTATTAAACAGAAAACGGTATTTTGAATGGTTTAAAACATAAAACCAAACACACGAGCTTTATGACCGTATAACGAATATTCAATCTCAAAAACATTGTACCATGGATTCATTAAAAGAAACTGACAAACCTGCAACAAACCTTCCGAAGCATCCCCGTATCGAAGTCGATGAGGAGTTGATGCGTCAGATGATCGCCGGACAAGCTCCTTTGGACTCGAAAGTCGTCCGTAGGATTCCCGAGCCGGAAGAGGAAAATACGGACGCTCCCGAGGGAAACACATCGGCACCAACTGCTGAAAAAACAAATGTCGACACCCAAACGACTACTGTAAAGGAGCCTGCTGGATTCCGACGGAAAAAGATCATACTGCCGGATTTCGAACGCACCTTCTTCGCTCCGGTAGATTGCCGTAACCGCTCGGCGATTTATGTCAGTGCGCAAACCAAGCGCAAAGTGTCGGAAATCCTCCACCTGTTGGGGAATGAAAGCACAAGGCTTACGGCTTTGGTCGACAATATGCTGCGCTTTGTCATGGACATTTATAGCGACGAGCTGAATTATCTCCATGGAAAGAAAAATAAAAGACGGCCGTTTTGAAAAAGCAGAGGAATTTCGACGGCAGATCACAGGACGGGATGAAATCCGCCGATCGCGGCTGAACATCAGAACCGGATCGTCAGGAGCCGCAGAATGTCGCCTTTTCCGACGGTAGAATTCTAAGATAAAACCAAATAAAAGCTGCAAAAAGTTTCATGCCCGGAAATTGTCATTTTTTGTCGTAGCGTTTAGCAAAATGATTCTGGCTAT
>ERZ772892.1771-NODE-1771-length-20935-cov-6.526580_pt1 | contig 20935 bp, 21 predicted proteins | sample MGYA00512126_ERZ772892 | MGnify/ENA primary metagenome ERZ772892 (study PRJEB29015, sample SAMEA2737697) | human gut metagenome | biome: human gut; feature: human-associated habitat; material: faeces | place: China | collected 2012 ... | reverse complement strand
GCGACCCGTATCTCAACATTCTTGAACCGGGTGCGGTTTGATCCAGTCGATTTCCACGTCGCGCTGTAACGATTTCTGCCTGAACTGCATAATGCTGTAAGCCACGTCGTTTTCACTGAATTCACGGAACACGGCCGGCGACGAATACCAGTAAATTGTCGAGCCGGGACCCCAGCGGGTAACCAGTTCGTCATAATCTGAGCTCACCAGATAGCGCAGCAGAATATATTCGGTAATATGCTGCTCGGTAATCAAATCCGAAACCGGAAAGTTGATTTCCGCCGGCTGCACCTGCTCCAGCATGCTGAAATATTTGTTGATCTGAAACAGCTTGGGCTGTACCGTCCGCTGCGGCAGCAGCAGATAGATTGTTGCGGCCAGCATCATGTTCAGGCAGATGCTCAGGCAGGCCAGAATAACCAAAACCCTTGAGGTCCACAGATAACGGCGTTCGGGCATGGCGTTGACATGCACCCGTTCCGGATAAAAGCCGAGCTGGTCGGGGCTCTGCTTTTCCTTGTATTTGAAGACCGTATTAAAAATTTCTAACATCTTGAAAATTTAACCTCAAGTTAAGCCTCACCATGTATTCTATACATGAAAGTGGAATAAAATCAAATAAATACTGTTCAGATTCGAAATCTTGATATAATGATAATAACATAGAGAAGTATATAAAGGGTTTATGTTATGAAGAAAATTTTATTGTCGGTCGTTGGCGCGGGTTTGGCGCTGACCGCCTGCATGAGCAATGACAACGGCTACAACGGAAACGGAACGCCCCCGGCCTATTACACCGACTGGGACCGGGCCGTCCGCGTAGATGTTGATATGCAGAATATGTATGTCGGCACGCCGCAGAAAATTGAAAAGCCGATTGACATGTATATGGCCATGGCTCTGGCATTAAAATATAACTATACCCGCCGCCTGATCTCCTATCAGCAGAGCTTGATTGAAGCGGGAAAGGTTCCGACTGACAAACTGAGCGAGATTGCCAGCCATGCCGGTTATGACAATGCCACGCTCAACACGCGCATGAGCCCTGATTTGAAAGTTGCCTGGAACGTGCTCGACATTTCGACCGTTTATTATCAGAACATTGATCCTACCTATAAAAATGGTGTTGCCACCGAGCAAAGCCGCAAAGTTATCCATAACATTCTGCAGGAAACCCGCAGCCTCTACTGGCAAAGCCTGGCTGCTCAAAAACTGATTCCCGTTATCGACGACATGACCGAGTATATGACGCTTGAGGTGGATGAAATGAACGCCCGAGCCAAAGAGCTGGCTGAACAGGGAAAATACCTGACCACCGAGGAGCTTCAGAAAAAACGCGATTATATGGAAGCGGTCAAAAAGGCTTCGGATCTGCGCCGCAAAATGGAAACCGCCGAAACCCGGCTGGCTTCGTTAATGGGATTTCATCCTTCTACCGAATTTAAGCTGGTCGGTTCCGAATACGGCAATTTTGAACTGCCGGCGCTTAAAAACGAGCTGGCACAGCTGGAATGGCTGGCTCTGACCAATCGTCCCGAAATGCGTGCCCATGATTTGTCTGCAAATGTCGAAGATTTGAAAATCGTGGTCAAAGGATTTAAAGAACCGGAACTGAACAAATATAAAAATGACCCCAACTATTACAACCGCCTGTGGTCAAAACAGGCGCAGCAGGTCAGCATGACGGTAATGGAAGACGTGCGCAATCCCAAAATCAGCGAGCTGAACGATTTGCGCCGCCAAAGAATGACCAATCTGATCATCAGTCAGGTTTATGTGGCTTGGGCGCGTTATACCTCTGCGGTTGAAGACTATCAGATTAATATGGAAATTGCCGACACCTCTGAAAATATCGCCGAAGATATCACGATCAAGGACGGCAGCGGCAATTCCAAGAGCATTCTCGAATCTGCCCGTGCGGTTGATGATGAGGTTCAGGCTTTTCTCGCTTATGCCGAAGTACAGGATGCATTGGGCAATCTCTATGCAACCATCGGCCTGGATGCGATTCCCTATTATATGTTGAACGACAAACCGTCTAAAATTGCGGTGGCACTGCATAAAACGTTGGAAAAATGGCGCGAAGGCGAATTTATTCCCGATAACCGTCCTTATCTGCTGGATGTGCCGGCCAAACGCCCGCCGGTCAATATGAGTTCTTTGATTCCCGACTATGAAGTCGAGACCGGCCAGCGTATTAAAATCGACGTGCCTTCTGCCGTATTCGATAAAATGGAACTGGTCGGTAAAATTACCACCAAAGCCGGCTTGATTGACGATTCGCCGTTGCCGAAATGGCTGAATTATGACGAAAAGAATCACCGCTTTGAGGGGATTGCCATGCCTTCCAACGTCGGGCAGTATAATATCAAACTTTATGTGACCGACGAAAACGGCAATGTCGGCTATCTGACCTTTAAGCTGAAAATTAAAGAAGTCTTTGTGCCGTCTATGCGGGTTGACGGTTTGACCGACGGGCGTAAAGCGACGGTTTTGAAACGTTGTCTCAGTTCCGTCTGCAAAGACACTTATGTGGATGACGAGGCTGTCGGCGAAGAAGTTGAGGTTCGCGCCCCCGCCCGATTCTGATATCGGTCAGACCACAATATCTTGTGGTTACGGTTTATTCAGCGGATTCCCCGTAAAGGGAATCCGTTTTCTTTTTTTTTAGGGTACAATCTTCTTTGGCATGTTTATTCCCGAAAGAAAACAGGGCTTTCGTCGAGTCGGGAATCCGATTCCCTTTTTCGGTAAGATACTGTGGACAATTATGTGGATTAAAAATAAAACTAACTGATTGATTTATATAGATAAAATAAAGGTTAACAAACTTATCCACCCGCCAGAAAATTTTTTTTGATTGTTTTATAAAGGGATAGCCCTGTCAAGTCTCAAAAGTTCCTTTTTTGCTATTGTTTATCCCCGCTGACTATTCCAATATAGGCGCAGAAAAACTGATTTGCATGTCACCGGAAAAATAATTGTGCATACAATATATTGAGTGGTTTAAATCTTTGTTAAACTATATATGGTATGTAAATGTCAGTTGAGACACAAAATGTAACGTAAACACCACAGTTAGGGAATAGTTGAATAGAGATGTCCGAGAATACCTACCACAGCACAATCGCCAACGAGAACATCGCGATTGATTCGGTTACCAAACGTGACGGCACCCTCGCTCCGTTTGATAGCAACAAAATTTACAATGCCATTAAAAAAGCGGGGGAATCCACTGGCGAGTTCGGTGAATCCGAAAGCTGGCTGCTCACCAGTCAGGTTTTGAAAGTCTTAAAGCACAAATTCTCGGAATCCCTGCCGACTATCGAACACATACAAGATATAGTAGAACAGGTTTTAATTTCCGCCAACTATTTTGCCACGGCCAAAGCCTATATTTTATATCGTGACCAGCGCAACCGCGCCCGCACCGACCGCAAGGTTATGGTCGATGTCGAAAGCTCAATTAACGAATATCTGGAAAAACTGGACTGGCGCGTTAACGCTAACGCCAATCAGGGCTATTCCAACGGCGGTTTGATTTTGAACGTTTCCGGCAAGGTTACCGCCAACTACTGGTTAAGCCATGTTTATCCGGCAGAGGTCGGCGAAGCTCATCGCAACGGCGATATCCATATTCACGATTTGGACATGCTGGCTGCTTACTGTGCCGGTTGGTCTTTGAAAAACCTGCTGCATGAAGGCTTCAACGGTGTTCCGGGCAAAACCGAGGCCGGTCCGGCCAAACATCTTTCCGCTGCCGTCGGCCAGATGGTCAACTTTATGGGCACCTTGCAAAATGAATGGGCCGGCGCACAGGCTTTCTCTTCGGTCGATACCTATCTCGCTCCTTACATCCGCGCCGACCACCTGACCTATGAACAGGTTGAACAGTCCATTCAGGAGCTGATTTATAATCTGAACGTTCCTTCCCGCTGGGGTTCCCAGACGCCGTTTACCAACTTTACTTTCGACTGGGTCTGCCCGGAAGATCTGCGTGACAAACATCCGATTATTGCCGGTGTCGAACAGCCGTTCACCTATGGCGACCTGAAGGAAGAAATGCACATGATTAACAAGGCCTATATGACCGTCATGATGAAAGGCGATATCAAAGGCCGTCCGTTCACCTTCCCGATTCCGACCTATAACATGACGCCGGATTTCCCCTGGGAAGACGACAATACCGAACTTCTGTTCGAAATGACTGCCAAATACGGTTTGCCTTACTTCCAGAACTTCATTAATTCTGTTCTGAAACCGGGGCAGATTCGTTCCATGTGCTGCCGCCTGCAGTTAGATCTGCGTGAACTTCTTGCCCGCGGCAACGGCTTGTTCGGTTCTGCCGAACAGACCGGCTCCATCGGTGTTATTACCTTCAACTGTGCCCGTCTGGGGTATGTTTATAAAGGTGACGAAGCCGGCTTGTTTGCCCGTGTTGACGAGTTGATGAACATTGCCCGCACATCGCTGGAAATCAAACGCAAAGTTATTCAGAGACTGATTGACAACGGCCTGTTCCCGTTCACCAAACGCTACCTCGGTACGCTGCGCAATCACTTCTCGACCATTGGCGTCAACGGTATCAATGAAATGATCCGCAACTTCACCAACGACGAGCACAACATCGCCGACCAGTGGGGACAGGATTTTGCCGTTAAATTCCTGGATTACATCCGTGCCAAAATGGTTAAAATTCAGGAAGAAACCGGCCACATGTACAATCTCGAAGCCACGCCGGCCGAGAGTGCGACCTACCGTTTCGCCCGTGAAGACAAAAAACGTTTCAAAGGCATCATTCAGGCCGGAACCGAAGAAAACCCCTATTATACCAACTCTTCGCAGTTGCCGGTCGGTTTCACCGATGACCCGTTTGAAGCTTTGGATCTGCAGTCAACCCTGCAGACCAAATACACCGGCGGCACCGTGCTGCACCTCTATATGGGACAGCGCATTTCCTCCGCCAAAGTCTGCCGTGACATTGTCCGCAAAGTGTTGACCAACTACCGCCTGCCGTATGTCACCATCACTCCGACTTTCTCCGTTTGCCCCAAGCACGGATATATTTCCGGAGAACACAAATTCTGCCCGATTTGCGACGAAGAAAAGAAGGCAGAGAAAAGAGCCGCAGCTTCCAGAACCGAAGTTGCATAGAGTAAAATTTAACCCCCTTGGAGAATAGAATAATGACAACTGTTAATTTTGAAGATATCAAATTAAGCGATGAAGAAAGACAGCCTTGCGAAGTTTGGACCCGCGTTATGGGATATTTCCGCCCGGTTTCCGAATTCAACAAAGGTAAAAAGTCTGAATTTTACTCCCGCACCTGCTTCTCAGAAAGCAAGGCAGTATGCGGCGGCTGCAGCGAAGTGATGAATATTGCGGCTGAATAATTTCCGGCTTGAAATTATGAATGCAAATCTGATTGTCGGCGGTGTTGAAACTTTCAGCACCGTCGATTTTCCTGGGCACATGGCCGCGGTTGTTTTTTTACAGGGGTGCCCCTGGCGCTGCCCCTTTTGTTATAATACCCCGCTGCAGAAAATCGGTGCCGAAACGAATTTCGTCTGGAGCAAGTTTGTTGAATTTTTGGAACGCCGCAAAGGGATTCTTGATGCGGTGGTCTTCAGCGGCGGCGAACCTCTGGTTCAGGACAATCTGGCGCAGGCAATGAGCCAAGTCCGGGATATGGGATATAAAATCGCCCTGCACACCGGCGGCTATCGTCCGGAAAAGTTAGTCGAGGTCTTGCCTTTGGTTGACTGGGTGGGCTTTGATATTAAAACACCTTTTGTTGAAGAACGTTATCATCAGGGGACCGGCAGCAAAACTCCGCTGAAGAATATTCTCTCCAGTTTGAATCTGCTTCTGGCCGTGGGCAAGCCTTTTGAGTGCCGCACGACCTGCGATCCTCGGCTGCTGGATATTGAAGATATTTATGCCATTGCCCGGGATTTGAAAGCTAAAGGCGTTAAGGAATATCACTTGCAGAAATACCGTCCGATTCCGTCGGATAAAGTGAGTACGGAAGCCGATTGCGATAAATTTTTCCGAGACAACGCCCTTCATGATTTTCTTAAATCTTCCTTTGAAGTTTTTGACCTCCGTTCCTGAACGGAGGTTTTTGTTTTGAGTTGACAAAAGGCGGTTTTGTTCCCATACTGAAAAATATTTTTAATTATTAATCACTTAATACGACATTATTATGGCAAATATCGGATTTTACGCCGGATCTTTCTCTCCGGTGACCCGCGGACACTTGGGAATTGTCTGTGAGGCATTGAACGACTATCAAAAAGTCATTGTCGGCGTCGGCATCAATGACAGTAAACAGCAGCTTTATTCTCTTGACGAACGTTGTGAGATGATAAATGCCGCCCTGGATGATCTGCTCTTTGAATATGAATACCGAGATTTGGTCGGATACCGCTTTTCGCGTTCGGAAGAAAAAGCTGTCTGCCGGCTGAGGGAAAATCGCGGCTGTGTCGAAATTGTCGGCTATCGGGATTTGACCGTTGACTGCGCTTTGCGCTCGGGAGCCACGGCATTGATTCGCGGAGAGCGGATTGTTGGTGACCATGACGGCGAAATGCAGGCCTCAATTCTTAACAAACAGATTTTGGAAGTCCGCAAAGCACGGCTGAGTATGGCTACCATTCCGGTGCCCAAAGAAGATATGACATATGTTTCTTCTTCAAACGTTCGCGGTTTGTGCCGCCTCGGCGAATATATTGCGGCTCAGCGTTATGTTATGCCGGGCGTTCATGCCCTGTTGATGAGACATTGCCTGTCCGAACGCTTTGTTGCTTTAATGCAGGCAAATGCACTTTCGGCAGCCGCTGCCGCGGAAGCATATGACGAATTGGTACGGGCATATTCCTGCGGCCGCCGGCATCATACGCTGTCGCATGTCGCGTATATGCTGAATTACTGGCAGATTATGGAAAACCTCGGACGGCTGAAAGTTCAAAATCCGGCGGCAATGGAATTGGCGTTGTTTTATCACGATGCCGTCAATACCGGAGACGATACCGATGAGGCAGCGTCCTGCCGCATGATGCGTCGTCGCGTTTTCGACCGGGAACTGTCTGAAAATGCGGCAAATCTGATTGGTGCTACGGCGCACCGTCAGTGTCAAAACGACATGACCCCGGATATGAACATAATCAGTGATTTGGACCTGGCTATTCTTGGTGATACTTTCAATTACGGAATTTATGCCGCCAACATTCGCCGTGAATATCTCCGGTTTGATGAAAAAACTTATCGAAACGGGCGAATTGAGTTTTTGCGCGGTTTATTGAAACGAAAGCCTTTATATAAAACGGCGGCTTTTCGGGAAATGTTTGAACGGGATGCCCGTACGAATCTTCGCGCCGAACTGGCCTATTGGCAGTCCCGCTGACGATGTTTTAAACCTTAAACAGGCCTGCGCCGGCAGGCCTGTTTTTTGTTGTCGCGTCGTCACGGATGCGCTTTGCTGCGGACGGATTTTTGATGTTCCTTGGCTTTCTTTTCCAGCCATTTATAAACGTTCAGCGTATATTTGTCGGCATCAACGCTGACATCTTCCGGTTCCCAGCGCACGCAAAGAATGTTTTCTTTGCCCCAGGCCTCGGGAACATCGCCGCTGACGGCATAAATTTTCATATCGGACTTGGCATCAACCTGCAAATGCGGTTCGTCCACCGAATAAATTTTCATTTTGCGGACGTTCCCCATAATCCGATAAAGCTCAGTCTCCGGAAAAACGGATAACAGCTTCAAACTCTTGACCCGCAGCCGCGAACGATCGTCGGACGGAGATCTCAGCGGGCGGATACCGTGCAGACGTCCGATAATTTTGGCTCCGGCGGCAATGCCCAAAACCGGAATGCCGCGCTTTTCTGCCTCGCGCACCATATTGACATATGTCAATGAGCATAAAACCGGTTTTTTCGGCAGGGAAGGGGCTGCAAACGTGTTTAACGGATCATCCAGACGCCCCGGGAGAATGAGACCGTCAACGTCATTCAGCGCATCCGGCCCATCGCAATGGGTCAGAATTTTTAAATCAACGCCGGTCTGAGCCAAAGCCCGGACATAGTTTTCCAGCATCAGATAAAAGCCGTTCTCCCGTCCCATCAGAAAGGCAATTAGGGGGTGGGCGTTTGGGGAGGAGGCTGAGGGGTTAAGTTTTTTCCAGTCATCCGGTGCAATCATGATTTTCGGCTGCTTTCCGGCAGCAGTAATTTTTTCGATTTCATCTTCGGAAATGCCGAAAGCGTGACGGTCAGGCATAAAGGATAAATAAACGGCGTCGGTCATGGGTTTTCTCCCGCTGCAGGGTTGAGAATTCTCTTACGCCGCCAGTATAGGGGATAAACGAAATAAAATCAAGCAATTCCGGTCAAACAAAATCCCCGGGTTATCCCGGGGATTTTGTTTGACGTTCAGGCTTTGCGAAAAGCTTTTCCGTTTGCCGGCTTATGTCCGCCCGGCTTTTTACCAAACCCGGAAACAGGCCGACGTCCGGCACTGAAATCGCGTTTGCCCTGGCCGTCGCCGCGAAAGTCGCGCCGGTTTCCGCCGTCACGGTTAAACGGCTTGCTGTTCTCGTCGCGAACCCGGCGGTCGTCTCCTTCCGCTTTATAAGTCTTGCGAAAAGCGTCGTCTTTTTTCAGCGGACGTCTGCCGAAAGGAGACCGACGCACCGGGAAACGTTTGCCGGTGTCTTTTTCATCGGAGGTCTTCTTTGGTTTCTTGACCTCAACTTCAACTTTTTCCATTTTCTGCATCTGTTTTAATTTGGCCTTATTGACCGAAAAGCCGAAACTTCCGAGATTGCGTCCCAGCGTATAATAGTTGCCGTGGGCATAAGCCAGAATGCCTGCTTTCTCCAAATCAAGCGCCCCTTTTGCGTTGATGTATTTATCATCGACGCTGACCCCGACCACTTCGGCCAGAAACATGTCATGAACCCCGTAATTGGTCACGCTTTTGACTTTACATGCAATCGAAACCGGGCATTCTTCAATCTGCGGCGCGCTGACGTTGGCGCAGGGAGCTGCCGTCAGATTCATTTCTTTGAATTTGTCAATGTCCCGTCCTGATTTTACGCCGCAGAAATCAACGGCGGTCACCATATTCCAAGTCGGCAGGTTAATCACAAATTCGCCGCTTTCTTTGATGATGTCATGCGAATAACGCTGCGGGCGGATGGAGACATAAGTCATCACCGGATCGCTGCTGATAATGCCGGTCCAGGCCACGGTCATTACATTCGGCTTGTCAACGGTTCCGCACGAAACCATCACCGGCGGCAAAGGCGATAACATTGTCCCCGGTTTCCAATTAATTTTTGTCATTTTATATTTACCTTTTTGCTGAAATTGTTATAGTTGTGCGTACAGTAGCTTAAATAATGCTAATGTGCAAGCGAATAACTGAATAAAATATGGGGAGCCTGCCGCCCAAATGCAACTGTCTGACTTACTGCCCGCCGTCGGCGAACTGATACCTTACGATTATGAAACCATCCGCACTCCGGAATATGAAACTCTGCTGGCCGGCCTGCTGGCGGGAGCTGTATCGCAGACTGCACCGCATTTTGTGCAGATAGGGGGCATTCCCGGTGCCGGCAAAACGACATTCTGCAAAAATTCACATTGGGACGAACGGCTTTTTATCAGTTTTGACAAGATTATGGAAAGTCTGCCCGCTTATCGGCAGGACATTTACCGGTTGGGCGCGGTGCGGGCATTCAATCGTTGGGAAATGCCGGCTCGGATTATCGGCTATGAAGCGCTGCGCCGCGCGGTTGAAAAAAAGGCCGATATCTGGCTGGAACACAGCGGCGTAAACAATCCGCATGTCGAACTGATTAAAAACCTGAAGAAAAAAGGCTACGCAACCGAAATGTACTTTATCCTCTGCAATCTCGATATTGCCTGCCGCCGTGCCGAACTGCGGGAAAAAATCACCCGGCGCCATACCTCCCGGGAAATGATTGTCAAACGCAACGAATTGGTCAAAACCTATCTGGAACAATATAAAACACTGGTTGATAATCTCTATATCTACGATACTTCCGACAACAAATTCACCTTGCAAAGCAATTATCAAAAGGGCATTCAAATTCGTTAAATGCCAAAACCATGGTGCGTTTGCCATCTTAACGGAAAGGAAAACTGCAAAAAACAAAAAAGCTCTTTAAAATCTGGTGCATATTGCTGTGGTGTTGGACTAAGTTTTATGAGGATTTTAAAAATTTAGCTGGAAATATCCGAGCTTGTTTGTGAGTATCTAATTAAAATCATACATAACAGAGCCAATATATATAATTTCACCCAGTAACAAAATAATCATTAATGTCAAATATTTGATTTTTTCAAATTTCTTTATTTTTTCAGGAAATTTATTTGCGAAAATAAGAACTGCAAAAATTACATATACAACTATAAATAAATATCCGATAACACAAAAAATATTGAAGATTACGTCAAAATAGTATTCGCTGGTAAGTACATCATTAACGATTAAAACAAATTTCCCCCAGAACATTAAACAAATGAGTAAGAAAAAAAAGGACGCCCAAAACAATAAAGATTTAACTTTAGATTTCATGTGAGAATACCCCTGGCATATAAGTATACAGAGATATTTTCACAAATTTATAAAATCGTCAATTAAGGAAGTTTTCTTTCAGGCAAATTGATACATTTACCTTTATTTTCCAAGTCATAGTGCAAAAGTTACCATTTCCAAAACCACCAAAATCGGACTGGCTCAAAGGCTTGGTTTTATATAACAAAAATCGCCCTCAAAGGGGCGAAATATATGGTGCGCTAGGCCGGAAACTGACCGATTTTGATAACTCATTGATTTTTCATAAAACTTTAAAATAATTTTTTATAAATGCTTTACAGTTTGCTATACACATTCACTTATTTGGCATTTTAAACTGAAAAACACCAAAAGTACGCGATTTTTTTGAGTGAAATTGGTAAAAAATGCAAAATAAAAATACTTGCTTTTATGTTGAGTCTAAGATTATTATAAATCCAAATTAAATTAACATTGGTGCGGTCTATGAGCTATTATAAACTATCAGAAGAAGATACAAAACGCATAGAGATTACCCCATCCATTACAGCAAAAGGTTGGGATAATCGAACTCAGATTCGTCAAGAGTTTAGCTTTACCAAAGGGCGTATAATGGTTAGAGGTAAAGAAATTAAGAGGGGAGAACCTAAGAGAGCCGACTATGTTTTATTCTATAAGCCTAATCTTCCATTAGCGATTGTTGAAGCAAAATCTGGATATAAGACGGTTAGTGCGGGTATTCAACAAGGTATTGATTATGCTCAAACACTAAATATTCCTTTTGTTTATAGTTCTAATGGGCAAGTTTTTTATGAACATAACTTGTTAACGGGGGAAGAACGAGAAATCTCTTTGGCTGATTTTCCCACACCTAATGAATTGTGGAATCGTTATAAGCAAAATCAAAATATTAATGAAGAACAAGAGAATAAAATTTTTGCACCATATTATGATGACGGTTCGGGACGTTCACCACGCTATTACCAGCGTATTGCAATTAATAAAACGATTGAAGCTATTGCTAAAGGTCAAAATAGAATTTTGTTAGTAATGGCTACAGGTACAGGCAAAACTTATACGGCTTTTCAGATTATTTGGCGATTATGGAAATCAAAGCAAAAGAAGCGTATTCTCTTTTTAGCAGATAGAAATATTTTAGTTGATCAAACTAAAAACCAAGACTTTGCACCGTTTGGCAAAGCTATGACTAAGATAACCAATCGCAGAATTGATAAGTCTTATGAAATATATCTTTCATTATATCAAGCAGTTACTGGGACGGATGAAGAAAAGAATATTTATAAAGAGTTTTCGCCTGATTTCTTTGATTTGATAGTTGTTGATGAATGCCATCGAGGTTCTGCGGCGGAAGATTCTGCTTGGCATGATATTTTAACATATTTCAGTTCAGCGACTCAAATTGGTATGACAGCAACTCCAAAAGAAGAAACTAATATTTCAACATCAACATATTTTGGGGAACCTTTGTATACATACTCATTAAAGCAAGGCATTGATGATGGATTTTTGGCCCCTTACAAAGTTTTGAAAATTGGTCTTGATAAGGATTTAATGGGTTGGCGACCGGAGTTAGGAAAAACTGATAAATTTGGTAATGAAATTGAAGATAAACAGTATCAGCAGTCAGATTTTGACCGGATATTGGTCCTTGAAAAACGAACAAAGGAAGTTGCCAAACGAATAATGCAGTTTCAACGTGAGAATGATCCTTATGCAAAAACGATTGTTTTTTGTGAAAATATAGATCATGCAGACAGAATGAGAGCCGCATTATGCCAAGAGGCTCAAGAATTTGTAAAAGAAAATCCTAAGTATATTATGAAAATTACTGGTGATGATGCTTTAGGTAAGGCTGAACTTGATAATTTTATTGATTTAGATAGCCGTTATCCGGTTATAGCAGTTACGTCACGTTTAATGTCAACAGGTGTTGATGCTAAAACCTGTAAATTGATAGTTCTCGACCGTTCCATTGGATCGATGACAGAATTTAAGCAAATTGTTGGACGAGGTACTCGCGTTAACGAGGAATACGGCAAGTATTACTTTACTATTATGGATTTTCGTAATGCAACCAAAAGTTTGCCGATGAAGAATTTGATGGCTATCCGACAGAAGTTAAATTGGAGCTCGGTGCTAATGTTGATGAAAATGATATTGAGGAAGGCTCCATTGATGATACTTTTTTTGAAGAGGGAATAGTCGATACTTATGATTGGGATGATGCTGAACCGATAGAAGAACATAAAGTAAAAAAATATTATGTTGATGATGTTGAGGTTGAAGTTATTGATGTTAATGTCCAATATTTGGATGAAAATGGTAAACTTATTGCTGAAAATATAAAGTCATTTTGTCGTAATTTTATGCTTAAACGTTTTCCGGAAAAACAGGACTTTATAGATACATGGCAATCAGCATCTAATAAAACAAAGTTAATTGCCAGTTTGAGTGAAGCTGGTTTGTTTATAGATGAATTACGTCGGGAATATGGTAAAGAATTTGATGTTTATGATATTCTTCTTCAAAATACCTATAGTATAGAACCTTTAACGAGGGAACAAAGAGCTCAAAAAGCCGATAGAATTCTTGAACAATTAAATGGGGATTGTAAGAATATTTTTGCAGATGTTTTAGTTAAATATGTTGAAGTAGGTATTCCGGCTATAGAAAACCGTAACATTTTCCGTATTGAGCCATTTACATCACAATATGGAACAGGTGTTGAAATTGTAAGAAAAATTGGCGGTAATGAAAAATATATTGAAATTACAGATAAATTGAAAAAGGCAATATACGAAGGATAACTAATGACAAACTTATCATCGATAATAAAGACTATTCAAAACATCATGCGAAAAGATTCAGGCGTTGATGGTGATGCTCAACGTATCGGGCAACTTTCATGGATGCTTTTTTTGAAGATTTTTTCTGATAGTGAAGAAAATTGGAGTTTTTATGAAGAAGGTTATGTGTCACCGATACCAGCTGAATTTCAATGGTCAGCTTGGGCGAGTGATGATGAGGGAATTACAGGTGATGAGTTGCTTGATTTTGTGAACAATAAGTTAAGTAGCCTACTTCATCATCGGGGATTGGCGGTAAAGGTTTATCTTTTTTGATTTTTCCTTCTTTGATGAGTTTTTGTTTTTCAGCTTGGATTTTGGCATACAAAACTTCTGCTGATTCGTCATTCGGATCCTGCGGAACAAGTTTCCCTTGAATAGCCAGTTGTAATATGGAATTTTTTAAGTCCTGTGCTTTCATTATTTATCCTTATTTTGCTTTTTTAAATTACAACATCGGCATTGTTTACATATTTTTGGTTTTCGGAAAAATTTTACTAAGAATTTAAAAGAATGCTTAACTTTTCTTTTCCACAAACAAATATAACAATAAATATTTTGTTCTATTTGCCAATATATATCAAATTGAGCCTCCCTTTCTTTCACAAAAGCCTGACTTTCTTCACTACAAATACGCCTCGTCATTTCTGCTTCTAATTCAAAATTATTCACGATACCATCGTAACTATAGAGATTAAAGTACTTATCAAACCCTTTTGTAAATTCTTTATTTAAATAATAGGCTCGTGCACACAAATGCTCAAATTCATTATAAAAAGATATAAATCTTCCTTTTAGTCGTTCATATTCTTTGGGAAAAAGTCTTTTTTTATTCTCCGCGATATACAATACTTCAAAAACATTTTTATAATAGCTTTTAATTCTGTTAAAAAACATCTATTATATGAATTCAGAAAATAATGTTTTTCATCAAAAGAAAAATCACTACTCGGAACATAAGATGTTTTTAATGCTTCTTTAAAATCATCTTTTTCAAAAGCCTGTTTTATCTGGTCTAAATATACTTCTTTATAAGTAAAGAGATTATTTAACGATAATGCTGCTTTGCTCCATAGGATATTGTAGTTTTCTATTTTTAACTTTTCTTCCTTTTGGCGTTCCTGTCGATTAGCAAATAGATATGCAAAATATGCACCAAGAAAAACAGAAGCAAAAGTAACACAAGCTTCAAGCCAATTTACTTTTTGCATCTGTTCGCCAATATTAACGACCATATTTGCTACATCAATACTCATTACTTTTTACCTTTAACTTGGCTTTCAACTTGTTTTTGAGTCGTTTTTAGATTTTCAATAAAATCTTTTTCCACTTGAGAAAGCTCATCTTTAGTACGCTCTTTATATATAGCATATTCCGCTAAAGCTTTATTATCCGCCTCTAATTTGGAAATTGTACCCGCATTTTGTAAAATTTCGCGTCCGGACATCTTAATAAAATCATCAAGTTTGGCTATCCAGTCTTTCATATACATCGGATTATGCAAAGTTGCCTGCAATTCAGCAAATTCAAGATAAGCTGTTGTAATGCGGTTGAGAATATTTAGCTCATCTTCATCAAGATAGTTCTTAGCAACTTTCATATCAGAGGCTCGAGGCTTCTCTCCATCAAAAGATTTAAGTCCCGCAAATGGTTTTTGACCATCTGCACGCATAAACTCAATCTCAGCAGCAGTATGACCATGTGCAGCATAATGCATTTTATTTTGAACAACCTTAAAAAATTTGATACTTTCAGCAGCATTTTTATCATAGTCAAGTGATGTTGCGTAAATATCAAGAATCTGACGATAAAATACTTTTTCTGAACTGCGAATATCTCTAATACGGGCGAGTAATTCCTGCCAATATCCACCACCGCCAGCTTCTTTAAGCAATCGATCATTCATTGCAAAGCCTTTAACCATATATTCTTTTAAGACTTGAGATGCCCAAATACGAAACTGAGTACCTATATTTGACTTAACACGATACCCAACAGAAATAATGACATCAAGATTATAATATTTTGTATTATAATTTTTGCCATCTGCCGCAGTTGTCAAGTATTCCTTGACAACTGAATTTTTATCCGCCTCACCTTCATCAAAAATATTTTTGATATGTAAACTAATATTTTGTTTTGTCGTGTTAAACAGCTCTACCATCTGTCCTTGAGTGAGCCACACTGTACCATCTTCGACTTTAACATCGATGTCTGTTTTTCCGTCTTGTGTCTTAAATATTACAATTTCACTACTCATCTATGCAATCCCCAGTATTTTATTGATGTCGGCTAATACACTATCAATACTTGCATTTAACTCCGCACGCTTAGTTTGATATCGGCTAATTAACTCTTCAGGCTCTAAAATTTCTTCTTCAATAGTGGGATATCCGCACAAATCAAGATTATAATTGCGAGCTTTTAACTCTTCAAACGTATATTGTTTTGCTTTATCAAAACCATCTTGTTGTAGCTGATCTCTAAATAACCTATATATCTTCAAAATAAAGCTCCGATGGATTTATTCGGAGTTTTATTTTTATTTACATAGTATTTTACAAAAGTCAAGATTTTGTTAATTTCTATAAGATTGTATTGAAACAGTAAATTCCAAATCGTAGCAAAATGTCGTTGGTTTCGTGATTTTTAGGGGCTCCCGAATTAGAAAACACACCGCATAATATAAATAGTTAATAAGCAAAAACGCTATTTATGAAAGGAAAATGTTATGTGGTATGTAAAACTCAATGACACAATTATTCCAACACCTTATCAGTTTTTTAGTGATTGCCTGGCTGAGTGTCAAAGATTGAAGCAGACAATGATTGCGGTTTGTACTGAACCTGTTTTGATTAAGTAAGGAGATTGTGTTATGTTAAAGAATTTTGAAAATTGGTTGTTAGAAAATAAATACTCTGAGTTAACTTCTGCCGATTATGCTGGTCGAATTGAAAGGCTTTGTAGAAAAGAAGAATTTACACTTGCTCATCTGGTTGAAAATATCTCTTCTATCCTGCCTCAATATGAAACAGCCGGCGAAAAATCAAGCTATGGCAAAAGAAGTCATACATCAGTCAGACAGGCCTTAAGAAAATTTCAGATGTTTATCCAAATGTCAAATTCAGTAGAAAATATATAAACTGTCCCATAGATAAAGTTTAAAAATTAGCCCGGTTTGATTGATTTCAGGTCGGGCTTATGTTTTACTTATTTTATCAAATTTGCTTGTTTCTGGGCGGTTTATGGAGCAATGGGATATATTTTAACAAGATATTTATGTAAATTCAAAAGATTAACCTAATTAAAATTGTAAATGAGGTTGATTGAATGAACTTCTGCTAAAATTTGCAAAGGTTAAACATAAGAATACCTATTTACAATGTGTTATAACTATCAAAAGGAATCTGATGTTATTGTAATGTCGCGATTCTTCGGGATTGTAAAACAGTTTTTTAATTATTTTGATTATGTGACGTTGATGTCATTAAATCATAAAACTAACTTCTCGGCAAACAAGAAAAGAAGTTGTAACCTCTCGGTAAATTGGAAAAGAAGTTAACTTTTAACATAGTAGTGTCAAAGGTTATAAAAATAAATTGTCGTTGACGTCAAAAACTTTTTTTTAGCAACCTCTTGCCCTTGAGGGCACAAGGTTAAAATCAATGGTTATTATATGGTAGATAGAATAAATTGTGAGATAAAATCATCCGGTTACTATCAAATCTATTATTGAAATAAACTTTCATCTCTTTGGTGCAATACTTTTCTACTTTATCTAAATGCTTTTCTATCAAATCAAGTTCTAAACAATAACCAGGTAATCCCAGCTTTATATTTGTTTTTAAAATGGCATTTTGTAATTCTTGTTCTGTAAATTTGCCTTGGTTTAATAAAATATGATAATGCCAGTCGTCAGATGTCCCGTTTTCTGAAAATACAATAAAAGGCAAATGATGTTTGTTCCACCAACTAAACTTCTTTCAAAAATCTTCATAATCATTCTTAGATGACTGTTTGATTTGAATTCATCTGTATTAGACCAATTTTCAGGTAAACGGATTGTCAAAAAATGTGTTGGTTTATAAATTCCTGTTATCCAATTATTCAAAATACTTTTAATATCATCAGAGCTTAAATGTCTTGTTTTTTGACCGCAGGATTCAGTTGTTGGATTTGGTATAGGTTTGCTTATATCAGTTGCAATCTGTTTGTTATGGGTTGATTTGGACTTGTTTATAAAAATGTTTTGAATAGATATAGCAGACATCAACCATCTATAGATAAATAGCAAATTATACACGATTCCGGACATATAGTTTATCTTCTTTTATAGTTATTTTTTCTTATGTTATGTGTTGTTAAGTATTTAATTTTATTAGTATTTATTGTTTTTCATTTTATTTATTTTGAGTATAATAATAACAAAGGACGCACTCAAAGCTTCCTTGTATCCCGAGCTAGTCAAAAATAGCTTAAATGATGGCATTTGACGCTTTCGCACACATCATTTTCGGTTTAATGATACAATGTTATAGAATTGCGTTTTTCAAAAATTCTACATGCAAAAATTCTAAAATAGCAGAAATTATCCATTAAGTGACATCGATGTCATTAAATCATAAAAGACCATTTTAACCTGATGTTATATGTTGACGATAGGTTTCCAACTTCTCGGTAAATGAGAAAAGATTCCAAAACTTTTGCAATGGTGTGGCTTGAAACTTCTGGTATCGGATTAGATTGTCTATTACTAAATTCAGCCATCATTGTATTCAACGGACCGATAAATTCTTTAATAATACTCTCAAGGCTTTCAATCTTTTTAATTAAGGCTTGTTTTTCTTCCGTCAGATTTTTAATGTCTTGTGCCATACTGCAATATAAAGAGTATAATTCAGATACATCTTTAACATCGTTGCGTTTAGATAGTCTTTTTTTCTCAAAAGGTGAGATGATAGCAGCGACATTCGGGTCAGTAACGCTGTTTTCAAAGATTAAGTTATTGAATAATCTTTGTAATCTGACAAATTTTTCTTCCAACGCAACCATTTGCTTTATTCTTTCCTTAGCTTCAAAGTAATCCTGAGTGTGTAAAGAGATGATTTTGTATCTTCTCTTGTTATTAACTCTTGGCAATTCAACTCTATAATAGAAAATTTTGTTTCGCAACTGGATATAAATTTTATTTGCCATACAGTTTGCCATACAGTTTGCCATACACTTTTCAAACATTTTGCTCTCCCGTAACTGTTTTTATGGAAGCAAACTGGTTAAGCATTTGTTTTTCAATAATTCTCAAAAATAAAGAGCCTTAGCATTAAAGCCTTGGCTCTTGAATTAAGTGCTTGATATTCAAGCAAAAAACTTGGTGCGCTAGGCCGGAATCGAACCGGCACGTCCTTGCGGACAACAGATTTTAAGTCTGCAGCGTCTACCTGTTCCGCCACAAGCGCATCATCTGCAAAGTTTATACTAATAATTTTGCATAATTGCAATATCTAATTTCGATTTTTTTCAGCCGCCTTTCTGTTGGGGAAGTCCGATAGATAAAACTTGCCTGTTTGCAAAAAATATGCTTACCTGACTGTTGTAATTGGAAAAATTACATTTAAATATTAATTGCCTGTCGGTATTCGGCGCTGCGGCAGTTGACAGCGTCACGGCACCGCTGCATATCGGCAGGCCCTTTAAAGGACTATAATACATGAAAACCATAGATATCTCATGGCGTAGATACATTCTTCCCAATATCCACAACGAGGGATGGAAGTTTGTAGGCATTTTTGCTGCCGTTACCGCATTGTTGGCAATGATGTGGGAACCCTTAGGCTGGATAGGTATTGCTTTAACAATCTGGTGCTTTTATTTCTTCCGCGACCCCGAACGCGTTACGCCGGAAATCAGCGATGTCGTTGTTTCTCCCGCGGACGGTATTGTGCAGATGATTACCAAGGTCAAGGCTCCGGAAGAACTTGGTCTCGGTGACCAGAAGTTTACCCGCGTCAGCGTGTTTATGAGCGTCTTTAACGTTCACGTCAACCGGGCGCCGGCTGAAGGAAAAATTACCAAAGCCGTATATGTTCCCGGAAAGTTTTTTAACGCCACGCTTGATAAAGCAAGCAAGGATAACGAGCGCCAGCTGCTGGCGATGAAGACTAAAAGCGGCAAAGACATTGCCTTTGTTCAGATTGCCGGATTAGTGGCCCGCCGCATTTTGTGTGAAGCGACGGAAGGGCAGGAGTATAAAGCCGGTGAACGCTTTGGGATGATTCGTTTTGGTTCCCGTTTGGATGTTTATCTTCCCGAGGGCGTTGAGCCGCAGGTCTGCCTCGGTCAGACAATGGTTGCCGGTGAAAGCGTTATTGCCCATTTGAAAAGTGATGCCGCACAGGTTAAGGGAGTAGTCAGATAATGGAAAAGACATCTTCTAAAACCCTGCCGTCTAAATCGGGGTTCGGCGGTCGTTTGCCATTTCGCAAAATCGCTCCGAATATTGTCACCATGCTGGCTTTGTGTGCCGGTGTGACTTCCATTCGCTATTCCGTGCAGGAGGATTGGGTTAAAGCGGTTATCTGCATCTTTCTTGCAGCTCTGTTTGACGGCTTGGACGGCCGTGTTGCCCGGATGCTGAAAGGTTCTACCAAATTCGGTGCCGAGCTGGATTCCCTGTCTGACTTTGTCAGTTTCGGCGTAGCTCCGGCTATTCTGATGTATCAGTGGACATTGTTTGATCTGCCGAAATTCGGCTGGTTTTTCTGCCTGCTGTTTTCTATCGGTATGGCGATGCGTCTGGCCCGCTTTAACACCATGCTTGACGATGAACCTCAGCCGGAATATTGGCATCATTTCTTTGTCGGCGTTCCGGCTCCGGCCGCCGCTGCTTTGGCGATAATGCCGATTATGATTTCATTTGACTTTCCGGAATATGCCGTTTTTCGCTCCAATATGTTTTGCAGCATTTTGATGTGCGTCGTTTCGTTCCTGATGGTCAGTCGGATACCGACAATCTCCACCAAAAAGATGAAAGTTCCGACGTATATGTTTATCCCCATGATGTTGATTGTCGCTTTGTTCGCCAGTTTTGTCATGAGCCAGCCTTGGCTGACGTTGGGAATTTCAACTTTGTGTTATGCCGCTTCGATTCCAATCGGCGTCTTGTTCTTCCTCAAGGAAAAACACGATTTTGAAAAGAAAAACTAAACGAAAGCCCCTTAAATAAGGGGCTTTTTATTTAGGGATTTTAGCCAAAAATAAAGGGGAAGTTTATTTTATATTGACATTGTTTTGATGATATGGTACCTTACAATCAGGCTATGATTCAGTTATATGTGAGGTGTATGATGAAAAAACTCAGCAAAACTCTGTTAATGTCACCGGCGGTCTCCTTAGTTCTGCCGGCGGCTCTCTTTGTCTCGTTTAATTCGGCGTATGCCTCCCTCGTAGATACAAGCCAAAACCAAACCTTTGAATCACGGCCTCAG
>ERZ772892.1769-NODE-1769-length-20951-cov-9.088055_pt1 | contig 20951 bp, 21 predicted proteins | sample MGYA00512126_ERZ772892 | MGnify/ENA primary metagenome ERZ772892 (study PRJEB29015, sample SAMEA2737697) | human gut metagenome | biome: human gut; feature: human-associated habitat; material: faeces | place: China | collected 2012 ... | reverse complement strand
TCTTGGAAACCTGCCGTAGAAATACGGTAAGGCGCCGGGTGCTTAGCCTACATAAGACTGTCCGCAAGCATTTCGGAGAGGTCGTGACCGTTTCGCAAGAGGTACAGGATATTGTTTCGTCGCCGATTGTCAAAGAGGCGATTATAAATAATTCAGATTGTAAGATTCTACTTGATCAACGCAAATTCATGAACCGCTTTGATGCCATTCAGTCGTTACTGGGTCTTACGAAGAAAGAAAAATCGCAGATCCTTTCGATCAATATGTCGAATCATCCGGGCCGTAAATATAAAGAAGTTTGGATTGGATTAGGAGGCGTTCAATCGGCGGTATATGCCACTGAAGTCAGTATCCCTGAGTATTTGGCCTATACGACAGAAGAGACGGAAAAATTGGAGGTTCAACGTCTTGCGGACACGTTGGGTGGAGACATGGAGTTGGCGATAAAACAACTATCGGACGAAAAACAGAAGAAATAAGGAATGCCATGTACGGAAGGAATAACGGAATATATCCAGCTTCGGTTTCGCACCTGTTTTTCGAGATTGCGGATGTTGCAGGACGATGGTATAGCCGTGAGGGGTCTCCCGAGGTGTGTATTTGTCGCGGTCCATCTCGGCGTAGTACAGCATACTGGATCACCATTGCATATAGCGGGGAGGTTGTTAAGCGACCTTTATATACCCAACAAGGCATTCACCATTTCGAACTATTCGGACGAATCGAAATGTCTTACGACAGTATTCAGGATATATTGAACCTCTCGTATTATGGAAATTATTATCGCAAGGAGGATTAAACTCTGAGCGGGTTGAATTAAAAATAGAAATAAGATGAAACGATTGCTTTTATTAACCTGTCTTCTTTTGGCTGGATTTATTCAACGAGCCGAAGCACAATGGACTGTCATTGACCCGTCGAATCTTGCGCAGAACATAACCAGCGCAGTAAAAAGTTCTACGACAGCTTCCAATATGATAAAATCTTTACAAGAGAGTATTAAGATTTATAATCAGGGGAAAGCATACTATGATGCACTGAAATCTGTCCACAGCATCATTAAAGATGCACGGAAGGTCAAGTTGACGATTGAGATGGTCAGTGAGATTACGGACATTTATGTCAATGGATTTAATCGCATGGTTTCAGATCCGAACTTCACTCCCGATGAACTTGCTGCGATCTCTGCCGGGTATGCCCGGCTGTTGGAAGAGGGCGGAGCTTTAGTTACGGAATTGAAAAATGTCGTAACACCAGGCAATGGACTTTCCATGTCGGATAAGGAACGGATGGATGTGGTGGATCAGATTTACTATCGGATGTTAGAGTATCGGAATTTGACGCGTTATTTCACGAATAAGGCTATCTCGGTATCTTATCTCCGGAGTCGGGAGAAAGGAGATGCGGCCCGCGTGTTGGCTTTATATGGAAGTCCTAACGAAAGATATTGGTAGCCATGACACTGCTTGCGATTGATTTTGAAAATTTACATCAGGTGCTTCGGAATCTCTATCAGGAGATGATGCCCCTGTGTGGAGATATGATCGGTGTTGCCAAAGGTGTTGCCGGTCTGGGAGCACTGTTTTATGTTGCCTACCGTGTTTGGAAAGCTCTTGCCAGTGCAGAACCTATTGACGTTTTCCCGTTATTACGACCTTTTGCCATTGGTTTGTGTATTATGTTTTTCCCAACAGTTGTTCTGGGTACGATCAATACGGTGCTGTCACCTGTTGTACAAGGGACCCATGCCATTTTGGATGGACAGACTCTTGATATGACCGAGTACCAGCAGCAGAAGGATGACCTTGAATATGAGGCTCGGGTTCGTGAAGGGAAAGCATGGTTAGTGGACGACGAGGTTTATGATCAGAAACTCGCTGATCTGGGAATTACAGATATGGGTGAGATCATCAGCATGTGGTGGGAAAGAACCTGGCACGGCATTAAGACGTGGTTCCGGGGGCTTATCCGTGATTTTTTCGATTTGCTTTTTAACGCAGCCTCATTGACAGTAGATACTCTCCGGACCTTTTTTCTGGTCGTTCTATCCATTTTAGGGCCATTATCATTTGCGCTATCAATTTATGATGGTTTTCAAGGGACCCTCACACATTGGCTATCCAAGTATGTCTGTGTGTATCTGTGGCTCCCTATTGCCGATCTTTTTTCTGCTGTACTTGCCAAGATTCAGAATTTGATGTTACAGGCCGATATCGCGGCCTTGCAGGATCCTAATTACATTCCGGACAGTGGAGATGGTATTTATATCATCTTCTTGATAATCGGCATTATTGGCTATTTCACAATACCTACGGTTGCTGAATGGGTCGTGCAGGCCGGGGGTGGTTCTGGTTTGAGTGGCGTCAGCCGTACAGCAGCTTTCGGAGCTGGTGTTGCAGGAGGTGTTGCCGGTTCACTGATCGGGAAAGTATTGAAACGTGGTGGCGGCTCCCGATATGGGGATAGCGGAGGCGCACCGAATGGGAATAATCTTGCCACCCAAGATAACAACGATCAAGCATCCGATAGCGGAGGATCATCCGATGATAGTTCCTCCTCACAACAAAGCGATGAATAATCTTAAATCATCTTGTCAAACATGCAATTCAAATCATTAAAAAATATAGAAACGAGTTTTCGGCAGATCCGACTTTTCACGCTGGTATTTCTCGGGCTGTGTGCCGTAGTGGCTATTTTCAGTGTCGTTAAGAGTTATCAGTTTGCGGAACGTCAGCGTGAAAAGATTTATGTATTGGATCAGGGCAAATCCTTGATGTTGGCTCTTTCTCAAGATTTGCAGCAGAATCGTCCTGTTGAGGCGCGGGAACATGTAAGACGATTCCATGAGTTGTTTTTCACGTTAGCCCCCGATCGTGCTGCCATAGAAAGCAATATCAATCGAGCTATGTTTCTGTGTGATAAAAGTGCCTACCATTATTCTCAGGATTTACAAGAGAAAGGCTATTACAACCGTATAGTCGCCGGTAATATTAACCAGACGGTTCAGGTTGATTCGATGTCATGTGATTTCAATACTTATCCTTATCGGATTACAACTTATGCCCGTCAGATGATTATTCGAGAGAGCAATATTACCGAGCGTTCGCTCATCACACGTTGTAGCCTTATCAATTCTGTACGCTCGGACAATAATCCGCAAGGCTTTACAATGGAGCGCTTTGAAGTTGTCGAAAATCGCGATTTGCGAGTATATGCCAGATAGTTATGATACGGAAAGGATTAAAATATGCCGGAGAATGGTGTGAAGAACATCTGCGGCGTTTATGCAAAGCCATGAATCCCGATACGCGAGTTTATGCGATAGTTATCGCGCTGATTCTTTTTGCCGCATTGTCTTTATATACGATTGTTACAGCAATCTATAATATCGGCAAAAGTGATGGTGAACGGCTCCGAATCGAACATATTCAGAATCTCAATTTGAAACAATCTACCGAAGCGGATAGCCTTCGGATAAACTCTATTGAAGATGAACGAGAATCAAGAAAATCAGAAACAGCAGAATAAGGAGAATCCTTCAGAGGGAAAGTCTCCGAAAGAATTGACGCCGCAACAGATCCTGCAACGCCGGAAGATGATTGTGTTTCCTTTGATGTTACTGGCGTTTGTCGGAGTTATGTGGTTGATTTTTGCTCCAACCGAGAAACCTGAAGAGCAGTCACAAGCAGGTCTGAATACGGATTTGCCGACGCCAGAACAGAATGCTATTGTCTCGGATAAGCGTGATGCCTACGAGCAGCAGGAGATGCAGATCAAGCGTGATGCGAAGATGCGTTCGTTAGAGGATATTGCATTTTCGCTGGAAGGAACAGTCGAAAGTGATCAGCAACGGGCCGAACGTGAAGAGCAAGAATTACGAATGGCCCCAAAACCTGTGGAGTATTATGAGAATCCTGCTCAATTCGAGAATTACAATTCTAACAGTGCTCTGCATTCATCGATCGGAGCCTATCAGGACCTGAATACCCAATTAGGGAGTTTTTACGAACAAGATACGTCGCAACCCAGCGAACAGGAGGCAAAATTGTTATCTCGAATTGAACAACTCGAAGAGCAACTCCAGCAGCAACAAGAACAACGGAGCGTTGAGGAACAGCAACTGGATTTGATAGAGAAGTCGTATCGACTGGCCACCCAATATATGAGCGGAGACCAAAAAAACGGCATAAAAGATTCGACTATATCCACCTTTCACAACGGTAAGGCCGTTGTACAACCGGTTCGTCAAGTTCGTCAGGAGGTTGTATCACTTTTGGCAGCGCCGATGCCGGATTCAGTTTTTATCAGGGAATTTTCGCGACCTCGTAATATGGGGTTTCATACGGCTGCAGGTAGTGAGTATATGACACAGAAAAACAGTATTAACGCTTGCGTCTATCGCACCATGACGGTTACGGATGGTCAGGAGGTTCCTTTTCGATTGATGGAGTCCATGATGGCGGGAGATGTATTGATTCCGGCCAATACGATTCTAACAGGCACAACCCGTATCGATGGGGAACGAATGTCCATTACGATCAATGCTGTACAACACGAAGGGAATGTTATCCCGATCGAATTGACAGTTTACGATATGGACGGAGGTGCAGGTATCTCTGTTCCCTCTTCTGAGGAGATCAATGCCGTAAAAGAGATTGCGGCCAATGCAGGATCGGGTTTGGGTAGCAGCATTACGATCACAGATGATGCGGGGACACAGCTTCTTTCCGATCTGGGACGTAGTGTAATACAAGGAACCGCACAGTATATCGGTCAGAAAATGCGACAAGTCAAGGTGACGCTCAAAGCCGGATACCGGGTTCTGTTATTACCTCCACTGAAATAAAAAGCCACTGAAAAATCCATAAATCCAACACAATTAAAAGACAAGTTATGAAGAAAATTCTTTTAACACTCGCCCTGGGTGGGTGTATTCTGAGTGCTTCGGCACAAGAAATTTCTCAAACGAGAGAAAAAGGTGCAGATCTCACGTCACAGACATCGGAGGCTCCCGTAGTTACATCACCTTCGACAGGAGATTATTTTAATGGTTTGACTCGTCCTTTGACTTTTAATCGGATGATTCCACCTTATGCGCTTGAAGTGACGTTTAACAAAACGACTCATGTGATCTTTCCCTCGGCTATCCGTTATGTCGATCTGGGTTCCGCCGATTTGTTGGCGGCGAAAGCGGATGGCACAGAGAACGTTCTTCGCGTCAAGGCTGCTGTACGGGACTTTTCGCGAGAGAGCAATCTCTCGGTTATTACCGAAGATGGGGCATATTACACTTTTAATGTCAAGTATGCCGATGAGCCAGTCAAACTCTCTGTGGAGATGACGGACTTTCTGCATGATGGGGAATCTGTCAATCGGCCCAACAATGCCCTGGAAATTTATATGGAAGAATTGGGCAGTGAATCGCCTCTGTTGGTCAAGTTGATCATGCAGTCGATTTACAAAAATGATCGTCGCGAGATTAAGCATATTGGCTGTAAACGGTTTGGTATTCAATACCTGCTTAAAGGGATTTATTCGCATAACGGGTTGTTGTATTTTCATATGCAACTCAAGAATGCGACTAATGTTCCTTTCGATATAGATCATCTTACATTTAAGATCGTAGACAAAAAAGTGGCCAAGCGCACGGCGATTCAGGAGCAGGTTATATGGCCGTTGCGAGCCCACAATAATGTACAAATCATTCCAGGCAAGTCGAGTGAACGTATGGTTTTCACACTCCCGAAATTCACAATTCCTGACGACAAGCATCTTGTTGTCGAGTTGTATGAGAAAGAAGGAGGCCGTCACCAGACCTTTACTGTCGAGAATGCCGATCTGGTACGAGCGCGTGTTATTGATGAATTAAAAGTGAAATAACATGAAACGCGTGGCATTCATACTGATGTTGGCGTTGAGTCTGACTCTTACTGAAGGCCAGGTCTTCGCGCAACGAGCCTTACCCGGAATGCGAGGTATAGAACTTCGTGGCGGTATGGTAGACGGCTGGTATTCCTCTTCGCCGAGCAGTGCTACGGGATATTATTATGGGCTGGCAATGAGTCGCTATGCGAAAAATGCGAATAAGTGGGTTTTTGGTGCTGAATATTTGAATCGGTCCTATCCTTATAAGTCCACGTGTATTCCGATGGCGCAATTCACGGGAGAAGGAGGTTATTATTACAAGTTTCTTTCCGATGGATCCAAGACGTTCTTCTTTTATCTCGGCGGTTCTGCACTTGTAGGTTATGAAACCGTGAATTGGGGTGATAAACGTCTTTATGACGGTTCGACTCTTCAGAATCGTGATCGTTTCATTTATGGTGGAGCCGTGACATTAGAAGCTGAAACTTATCTTGCGGATCGTATCATACTCTCTTTGTTCGGACGTGAAAGGGTGATGTGGGGCACTACCTCCGGTCATTTTCACACCCAATTCGGTTTAGGATTGAAATTTATCATCGACTAACTCGAAACATCTTATTAACCGTCGCGTAAGCGACATAAAATCAATTTATTATATGAAAAAGTTATTTTTGGCGGCAGGAGCCGCCCTGGCCCTTCTGGCCTCGTGTTCAAAGCACACTGATGAAATTGCAGACTCTACAACCGGCAGCGTTGTGAAGATTGCTTTTGTGGATGAAACACCTCAAACCCGTGCTTTTTTCGGGACTACGGCGGCTGCCGAGAGTTGGGAAAAGCAAATTGGGTCGCTCACGCTTTTCGTGTTCGATCAGAACCGAACTGCGGTGTTGCAGCGAAACTTCTCGGCATCTGAGATAGCCGCGAAAACAGCTACTATTCCTATTCCGGATGCTACACCTGGCCAAACCTATTCTTTTTATGTATTGGCCAATAACAGCAATTTGGGGACAGTAGCCGATTTGGATGATCTTTTGGCATTGAGTGAGAGTGAAGCCGCAAGCTATAACGGGACCTTCGATGAAGTAAGCACGAAAGCCAAACGGACACAGGGATTTACAATGACTGGATCCGCGACACAAGCTATTGCTCAGGCTGGTCAGGTTACTACGGTAAATATATCCCTCAAACGTCTTGTGGCGAAGATTGCAATACAGGCGGCCACAGACAGTAAGTTTGCATCTATCTATCCTGGGCGCGTAAAAATCACTTCGGCAGAGGTTTCAAGTGCGGCTGTTTCTCGCTATTATTTCTACGAACAGCAGAAACAGGCTGCAGCGCAGACATTTACACATACTCAGGCAGCCAAGGATTTATCTGGCAAATATGGGAATCTGTTCTATGTATATGGGAATGAAAGTAATTCAGCACCTCAGACGTTGAAATTCAATCTTGAAGGGATTTACGATAAGGATGGTGATTTCGGAACAACAAACGATCAGATGGCAGTTAATTACGAAATTGAATTACGTGGGGATCAAGGTATAACGATCAATCAGAACACTTATCGTCGTATTACGGTTAATATCACCGGTTTGACCGGTGCCGATGCGTCAATAACCATTACTCCGGCCGATTGGGAAGGTCCATTTAGTCAAGATGTAAATATCGGTATGTAGTGTAAAATTTTCATGGGTGAAGCGCTACATGATTTTGTAACGCTTCACCCTTAAAATATTTAATTATGAAAAGAGTGTTGGTAATCTTATTGTTGGTATTTGCAATACATACTACGGTATCTGCTCAATATTCTGCCATTCGTATCAATGCGTTAGGATTGGCTACTGGTAGTGTCAATGCGGGTGTTGATGTGGCGGTCTCGGAGAAATGGTCTGTGGATGTATCCGGATACTGGAATCCCGTCTCGACAGAGAATTGGAGGACTAAAATTTTGGGGGCTGTGGTGGGGGTACGTCGTTGGCATTTCGAACCTCATGTCGGGTTGTTCTGGGGTTTACATTCATCAGTGGCTCAATATCGTGTAGGTAATCGGACGAAAAGGTATAACGGATGGACTATTGGCATTGGTTCTTCAATTGGATATTCTTGGATGTTAGCCCGACGATGGAATTTTTCACTCGAAGGAGGATTGGGGCTTTACTACATGAATGATACGCGTTGGAATTCTTCTCCTTCACCGTATGATGATATTTCTGTGCATGATTATCGTCGCATCATATTGGCTCCGGCCAAATTAGAGGCTTCTTTTTCGTATCTATTCTAAATTATTAGGTTATGAATCGTATAGTTCAGATTTATTTTATATGGATAGTTGTTTTCATGGCATGTGCATGTGAAAAGTCAGAGTATGATCACCTGGACTCTCATGTGTCCAATGGAACATGCTTTTTGACATTATATGTCGAAGATGAGACATTTGAGCAAGTAGTAACTCGTGCAGTAGAAGAAAATAGCATTCGCAATCTAAATATATGGGCTTATGGAATAGAGACGGGGCGAAATTTTCATTTGTATACAACACAAGGGCTTTCATCGACAACGTTAGAGCTTGTTCCGGGGAATTATCATATTTATGTTATTGCCAATAGCGGGAAAGATCTTGGCGAGATGAGTGAAGCATCTTTGCAAGCATTATCTTTTACTTTTGATGGTGAGCCTAAGGATAAGGATCTTTTAGCGATGGCTGCTCGTGGTGAAATAAATATTTCAGGCCCGGCGTCATTGACATTGCGTTTGAAACGACTTGTTTCAAAGGTCTCATTATCATTGGATGTTCTTCCCTCCTTGCAAGGGAGTCTATCTCTTGAAAATATTCAGCTTCTTTCTGTTCCCAAAAAATGTTTGTATTTTGGAGATAATCGCCCGACAGATCTTGCAGAAGTAATTGATTATCCCAAGGAATCTCTTACCAGTGGTTCTTATAATAGAACTTACTATTTGCCGGAAAATTTAGCCGGTACCAATTCGGCGGTTACATCAGAGCAACAAAAAGATATTAGTCATGCGCCCAGTGGAGCCAGTCGATTATGTATTCATGCACGTCATGGAGATCGGCTGGTAACATATCATGTTTATTTAGGAGAGAATAACACGGATGATTTTAACGTAACTCGAAATACGGTACAACATCTGAATATTACTTTGTGTGGTTCCAATCCGAATGATCTTCGTGTTGCCCGGTTTTCATTGTCTTTGGGGAGTATAGCAAGTTCTTATCTGCCTTTGGATGTAATTTCCACCCCATTCGCGTTTACAGCAGAAAATCAAAAGAGTAACCAATTCACACTGTCTTGTAAGATGACACAGGGAAGTGGTCGAGTGTTGTTGGATGGTACTGACATTACCTCAACCTCTATTTCTTTGCCTTCAACAGGCAGTAGTCGGACACTTAGTTTCGAGCCGAATACTTATGGTCAACAAGTTGCTTTTACGTTGATGGTTTCTGACGCAGAAGGTCGTCAGGTTAGTCGTACTTTATCAACCTATATTAAACCACGAGGAGAGTTACTCTTATCCATGCCTTCTCTGGGGCGACCTATGGCCGGTTCGCGTAGCACTTTTCCTATAACCATATCGGAGGAAAACTATAATAGAAGTTTTCGTTTACAGTTGACGACGGCGACTTCTCAGTCTATTGCATCATTTTATTTTCAAGGTCAGAAACTTACACCAGGTGTTCCTTCTACATTTACGGTAAATGCAGCGACTCATCAAATTGAAATCGCTGCGGCTAATACGATTGGGGATGTAGATTTAACCGCGACCGTAACCGATGATTGGAAAGACAGTAAAACTGTTACCCGGACTGCGACTGTCTTACCTGAAATCATCGTATTGCACCCCTCTTTAAGTGTAAATATTCAACGAGAATATCCGATGGATAGTTTATATGCGGATGAGCCTTATGTGACACTACAGGTCAAAGCAGAGAAAGCAGTTCCAGTTGCAGTTACGGTGTCAGTTAATGCACAATGTACAGGATATTGTAGTTTTAATAAACAGCACAAAACAATCCCTGTCAAATTAACTGTAACCATTCCTGCGGGAAAAACGGCTTCCAATTCCGTTCAAACTCCATGGCCCATGGAAGTGTCTTCCTATTATATCAACGGTAACGCGGAAGCCTCCGTTGGCTATAATTATGAGAGTGTCGTGTGTCAACCTTTATCTGTCACACCTGCATTCTCAGGAGGGGTTTCGTTCCAACTTAATGCAGAATAAGGTCGTAACCTATTGCTTTAGATAACAAAACATCCCGTGTTGGGCTAAAGACCTTTCCCTTTAGAAATCGAGTTGAAGAATAAAAACAATTTTATATCATGTTAAAGCCAATTTTTAAGATGTTGAGTCTTTGCCTTTGTTTATGGGTAAGCTCTTGTTCACGGGATGAAGAGGCCTTTTCTTCTTTGTCTCCGGACAATGACTCTTGTTTGGTTGAATTTCGTTTGAGTACGGAATCAACCGCAGGATTAGATGTAATGACTTCTCCTGTGACACGATTGCTAAATAGCGAGATACAAAATGTGAATTTATATCTCTATAATGATGATTATGACATTTTTCGTCATGCCTATACGCTCTCACCCTCTTTACCATCCATGCGATTGCCGGTTGGCACTTATCGTATTTATATCATAGCGAATGCCGGTCAGGATTTAGGGGTTATGGATGAAGAGAGTTTACTCCAGTTACGTACTCCGGAAACGACAGAGGATAATATTTCTGGTACACAAGGAATGTATATGGCGGCAAAAGAGACTGTCACTTTTCGTGATCGTAGTGCAAATCTGAATATTCTTTTGAAACGATTGGCGGTACAGATTCATCTGTCGATACGTCTTGATGACTTGCTGGGTGATGCCAAACTCGTACACGTACAACCAGCCGCAGCTCCTGCCAGTTGTTCTGTATTTTCAGATAATCGTTTAATAAACAGTGCAGATCCCTGTTTGTCGTTTCCTTATGTGGATCTTACGGACTCTAACCTGAAAGAGTATTCTCAATCCTATTATCAATACGAGAATATGCAAGGGAATAATTACGATATAACCGATCCGGCTGATCGTATAGAAGAGAATGTTCCTCTTTTATCCAGCTATGTATCTATACGTATATTGAAAGAGGGGACATTTTATGATTATAAAATCTATTTAGGCAGCAATACGACCTCGGATTTCAATTTACGTCGCAATACCTCTTATCAGTATAACATTGCGATCTTAGGCACTAATCCGGACGATCTTCGTGTGTCAAAAACCGAAATTATTATTTGGGCCGGGAATAATTATACTATTGGAGGAGTACGCTATCAAAATGGCTTTGTGTGGAATGTCCGGACTGCATACGCAGAGTTAGATATTACCACTGAGAACTGTGATCCCGATACTGAATATTTTTTCTCTTTCAGAACACTGTCCGGAACCTTCAAATCGAATTGGAACATGCAATATATGGTTATCAATGTTCCTTCTGGTCAGAAACAGTATTTACCAATTACACCAGGAAAGGAAATTTCCGTCCATAAAGGTAATGGCGAGACACAGATCATGTTTGCTTTTAGCAATTATGCAGGAACCACCAATTATAATACGACGGATAATTATTTCGAGTTCAACATACGGGATAAAAAGGGGATCGGTCGCACAATTATCCTGAGTACCGATCCGAATCAATGGATAAAATAAAAGTTAGAGACAATGTGTAGTTTTCTTAAAATACGGAAATTTTTTGCTCTCGGTGTGATCGTCGTATTGACGATTTCATGCAGCAAATATTCGGAAGAACTATATCCTACATCCGGAGATGACGAATGTCGGGTCGAGATAGCTTTCGGGGTTAAGGATGATCCATTCATGGTTCAGTCACGAGCACTTACTCCTGAACAGGAATCCCAGATTTTGGACGTAAATCTGTATGCAGTACATTCAAAAACAGGAGAAGTCAAGCATCAGTACATACGAGAATCTTCCAATGTTGTTTTGTCCATGTATACAGGAACATGGACGTTATATGCGTTTGCTAATTCAGGTTATGATATGGGAGAAACGACAGCACAAGGCTTGGAGGTGATCGTCGTAGATACAAGAACAGAAGATGCCTTGGCCAGTAATGGGAAAATGCGTATGGCCAAAAAACAGATAGTAGAGATTTCGGATAATCTTTCTATCCGGTTGGAGTTGGAACGTTTAGCCGCAAAAGTTCAAATCAGTGTGTCTGTGTCTGCTGCAATATCGGATCAACTGATCATTCAAGGTGTGCAAATGTGTAATGTTCCCATCAGTGCTCGCTATATTGGGGAAAACAATGCCATAACATTTTATGACTATGCGAAGCAAGAGGTTTCGGACAATGCCTTTTCCCGAACTTATTACTTGCCGGAAAATCTGGCAGGAGAAATTCAGACTATTACAAAGCCTGAAGAGCGCTCTCCAAAGAATACCCCCGATCAAGCTACATTTATTCGTATAGAAGCGCTGTATAATGGTAGTCCTGTCATTTATTACGCATATCCGGGAGAAAATCAAACCACTGATTTCAATCTCCGTCATAATCATAACTATATTTTGAATATCACTTTGCATGGAGCGAATCCTGAAGATTTGCGGGTGTCAACTTATGACATGACATTTACTCTTTCTGAGGGGGAAGTATATGTAGGACAAAGTTTTTCTACGCGTTTACGCTTTACGGCTTTCAATAATGGAAGTAATACGTTTAATCTGGCGTGGCGTATTATCTCCGGAGAAGCAGAGGTATCTATTAGCGGCGGACTGCCTGATCCACCGGGAGTCTTCTATTATGGATTAAGCGGAGATGAGATAGACGAAATCTTTGATATTACCATTACGTCGGAACAAGAGGGGCCCGTTGAATTAGAGTTTTATTCAACGGACCAATATAACCAAACTTTTGCCCGGAGAATAGTGGTGAATTTTCTGGCAGTGGAACAAATAGATATAAATATTGTCTACAATTATGGGGTTATAGCGACAGCACTCAGTGATTATGAGAAAGATTTACGGAGTATTGTTTCTATCACACTTGTTTCATCTCAACCGCTTCCAGCCTCTTTCGAACTTTCTTTCGATTACTATTGGACCAGTATCTACACCCAAGATCCGTACAATAAAACGTACAATAACGAATCTTACACTATATCATTAGAGGCAGGCTCACGTGGATTCAATAAATACCTTTTCGATGTAGACATTGACATGCTTCGCCACCCGATATATCATATCGACGGATATTATAGGCGGGATGGTTATATGATTTTAGAGGGTGGAGGTATGAATATTATTTCTATTTCAGATCCTCCTGTCGGATACAGGTATCATATCAAAGGGCCACAAATAATCTATCGTGGCGGTTTTTAATACATAATGTTCATGAGAAAACAGATGAAAACAATCATTTATAGCCTTCTTGCGTGCATGTTATTCGTTGGTTGCACGGTTACCGGGAGGCTTCAGCGGCGAGGTTATCATGCCCGGGCGATGTATGTTCCACAGGAGCAGAAAGAGGAGCCGAAGAAGGAATCTGTACCGCAATATATCGAGTATAAGCCCAAAGACAGCTTGAACCCGATCTATTTTCTACCCACTACCACACTTGAAAACGGGGAGCGAGTAATGCAACTCGAACTCGATGAGGTTGTTGTTGTGGCGAAATCTCGCACTGTTTCCGAGCGTATGGGAAAAGTAAATATCGACTTTGTGGTGGATCTGCCTCGTCAGTTACAAGGAAGTTGCCAAAGTGTTGTGGTTACACCGCTACTTCACAAAACGGATAGTATAGTTCCATTGGAAGAAATATCTATTCGGGGAGGTTTGTTTAGTCGGGTTCAGGATCGAAACTATTGGCAATTCGATCAATATGTACGAGTTTTCAAGCCGGACGCAATAGAAGAGCAACGAGCTTTCGAGCGTTTTGTCAAACACCCTTATCCGGAGGGGGTTCGTTTGGATTCTATTGTGGAAGGGAGAGAAAAAATCTCTTATTATTATACACAAGAGGTTCCGACGCGAGGAGAGGGAAAAACCATGCGGATAACACTTGATGGAAAGGTTATCGGGTTAGATGGCAGTCGTTATGATATGCCTCCTCTTGACACGTTGGAATACAACATCTCTTCGATGTTGACATTTGTGGATACGACCCAGCGATTTTTGACGAAAGTCATTGAGAAATATGCCGTAGTAAAAGACCGTAATTATCTCTCGTTCAAGGTCGGGAAGTCCGATATTATCGACACGTTGGGGAATAATGCAGAGCAACTTACCCGTATTGAGACCCTGATGGATGAGTTGATCAATCAATGCGAATTTTATGTAGACAGTATCGTTCTTACGGCTTCAGCCTCGCCAGAAGGTGCACGTTCTCTGAATGACCGTTTGGCCTACCATCGGGCTTTAGCCCTTAAACAGCGGTTGGGTAAACGTTTCGGCAAACAGGTCGATACGTTGATAAGCGTGCGTTCTCTGGGTGAAAACTGGCAAGAACTCGGGCAACTTGTTTCTTCATGTGACAGTTTACCGCATCGTGTGGAGATATTGGATCTGTTCCGATCAGAAAAAAATCCGGACCGGCGCGAAACCACTCTTCGAAACCGATACCCGCAAGAGTATAAGTACATTCGGGAACATTTTTATCCTCTGTTGCGATCTGTTGATTTTAAGTATGATTTGCGCCGTGTTGGGATGATCAAAGATACGATCCATACGACGGTTCCAGACACTTTATATGCACGCGGAGTTCAGTTGTTGAATGAGCGTCAATATTCAGAAGCGCTGTCCGTATTGGATCGTTACCATGATCGTAATACTGTGATTGCCTTACTTTCTCTGGGATATGATAAGCATGCCTACGAGGTTTTGTCACAGTTACCGGAATCGGCTGAAGTTTGCTATTTAAGAGCCATTGTTTGCTCTCGTCTCGATCGTAAGGCAGAGGGTCGAGAGTGGTTTGACAAAGCGTGCACTTTACGAGAGACTTTTGAATACCGCGGGAAACTCGATCCGGAAATTTCTAACCTTTTAACAGATGATTAAGATATGAAAAGGAAAGTAATAATGGTCATTTCGTTGCTGGCAGCAACGGTGGCATTGTCCTCTTGTGTAAAACTGTATGAAGAGGAGGAACTTGATATTGTCAAACGACCGCAAACGGACATTGAAATTCCGACAAACCCATCGTGGGATGACAATCCGGACAATGACGCGCAGACAGGACATTAGTTTATTAAAACACAAAAAGACATGGAGAATATGAAAAAGTGGTTGATATGGTGCGCCGGTATCATGATGATAGGCACACTTGTCGTTTCCTGCGACAAAGAATTGGATATTCAACAGCGTTATAGTTTTTCGTTAGAGACGATGCCCGTACAAAAGCGTATTGCTGTTGGCGAAACGGCAGAAATACGCTGTACGTTGGCTCGGGAAGGTGAATATAGTGAGGCCCGATATACGATTCGTTATTTCCAGCCAGACGGAGAAGGTGAGCTGCGCATGGATGACGGAACGGTATTTTTACCTAACGATCGTTATCCTTTGGAACGTTATGTTTTCCGCCTCTATTACACGTCGCATAGTGAAGAACAACAAGTAATAGATGTTTATATCGAGGACAATATGGGACAGGTCGTGCAAAAGAGCTTCTCATTCCAAAATGATAGCGATACGGGTGGAGAACAAGAGTAAAAGAAAGCAGAACGCCCGACAAAATGTCGGGCTTTTTTAATCGATTAGAAATATGACACCACAGGAAAAAGCAGATATTGATCTCCTTGATCAAGATACGACACATATAGACCTTTTTCGCACGTTACCCGTAGAACGACGTACTGAGGTTGTCTGTCGGCATGCGGTTGAATTATCGGGTGAGAATATTCGATATGTTCCGCAGACGTTACGGACTCGCGCATTATGCCGTATGGCTGTTCGCCAGTGGCCTTTTGCACTGGATTATGTCCCCGAAAAGTTGAAAACTGCGTCAATGTATCGTGAGGCTGTTCGCTATTATGGATCGGCATTAGCTTATGTCACAGCGGAATATCGCACAGAATCCCTGTGCATGCAAGCTGTACGCAATGATCCTTGGGCATTGTTTTTCGTTCCGGAGAAAATCATGACCCCGAAGATTTGCATGCAGGCAATCAAAGCGGATGGAATGGTTTTGAAGTATGTACCCCCAACGCTGAAAACGCCGGATTTATGTCGAATTGCATTGAAGGCTTCACCGTATGATCATGGAAGGTTGCAGAGCGTTTTGGAGGATATTCCTTTCCCGGAAATATGTTTGGAGGGATTGAAGAAATACCGTCAAGAAGGATTCGATATGATGGGCCTTTTGGCGGGGATAGCTCCGACAGTTTTAGATGATCAAATAGCACTTTATTGTGTACAGAACGATCCCTCGTGTCTGATGTTGCTTCCCGAAGATTTGAAAACGGATCGTATATGTTATGAGGCTGTTCAACGTGATGGCATATTATTGCATAATGTACCATCAAGAATGCGAAGTGCGGATATGTGTGAGGCCGCTGTATTGAACAATGTTCACGCATTACAGTATGTGCCGGATAATCTTCATACACGGGAGTTGTATCGAAAAGCATTGGAGGTCGATCCTTTTGCCATACGACATTTCAAATCTGCTTTGCTGACACGAGAGGATTGCGAGGTGGCTTATATGAATACGACAAGTTGGAAAATTCTTCGTTTCATACCGTTCCCGGATTTGCTCGAACGGATTTTGGATGAACGATGTCAATCTTACAGTGCGACGCAAAGTTTTCTCAATCATGTTAATCCGGATGTTTTGACGCCTCGTCTTGCCGAGAAGATATTTATTAAAGAACCTGAACTTTTCAGTGTGTTACCCCTCCGTTTGCGAGACGTATCGTTATGCGAGGCTGCGGTTAAAGTTAATGGAAACAATTTGAAATATGTTCCTGAAAAGTTCAAAACTCCTGAATTATGTATGAGCGCTATTCGGCAAACTCCTTTTTCTATTGCATACCTGCCGGATACGATGAAAACCAGACGGTTTTACCTTTCGTTAATTGAGGAAAATCCTCGTAATCTACATGGGATACCATTGGATAATCGAACGGAAGAGATGAATCGTATCGCTTTTGAAAATAGTTATGGACGAGATCCTTCAGATTTTTCGGCGATTGGGGCGATCACACGTCCGGAGTTGTTGTTACAGGTTTTACGCAAGGAGAATGATCCCGAAAAAATAGATTGGTTAGTCAATATAATCTCTTCACGGGTTATGACCGAAGAGATGGCTTATGAAGCCATGCGCAAGAATAGTCAAAGTTTGCATCTTCTTCCTGAAAAGGTGATTTCAGAACGTATTGCCGATCTTACGGTTCATGCTGACCCTCGTGCCATACAGTGGATTCCTCGCCATCTTCGAACAGCGGATATATGTTTGTATGCGGAAACAAATTACCCGGATTTGAAAATCTACGTTCCGGAATCAATTTCTCAAAGTGAGAATATTTATTCCTTTCATCATCGTGTCGATGATCTGCTTCGTCAGCCTCTCAAATATGAAGAATACAAGACTATTTATAATGGAGGAGCTGTTGTTGTCGAGGGTGTTCAGACCAGTTCAGGGTTCCTCGACAGATGTCAAGTCAGTTACAACCGGCAAAAGGATCGGTTTGCCTTATCTCTTATTTCTCCGAAACAGGGTCAGTCACCCAAAGAACACGTCAAGCCACAACCACGACAGAAACTGAAACTTTAACATTCAAAACATGGATACTCTAAATAATCGCATTCAAGGAAACCCCGGCGACCAACGGGAGCCGGGCGACGTTTATATGATGCTCACACCGGAAGGACAGGTGCAGGCTGTATCTGTAAACGATCTGTTGTATAAAAACTTTGATCAGTTTGTCAATGATTGTGCCTATTATATGCTTAACGATTGGAAAGAGCCTTATCCCAATAGCTTTTTCGTACACTACCGTTTTGAGGATCCAACGCGTATTTGGTCTCCGAATGAAAATATAGCGATGTTCCCGAATAGACTGTTGCGAGTTGTTCGGAATGAGAAACTCCGTCCATTGCAAACATGTCGACTTTATCCGGCTTTATATTGTTTGCAGAAACATCATGATCTGCGAAATATGTCGAATATCATAAATTCTCCGGACTATCGTTATACTGTTAATCATTACGCTGGATGGGAATTACGAGGGCAGATACGAAGTTATACCGGTATTCAGACAGATAAAGGAGTGTTGTTGTTTGATAATACGGAACAGGGAGAGGTGTTGCAACAAGAATATAAGGATTTTTTCGTTGCCAATTTTTTTGATTCTTGCATAGACGCAACATTTATGCGCATGATCGAATTGATTCCGGATAAGGAACAATTAGCCAAAGTCAATCCCGCATTACAGACTCTCTGGCAAGATGAATCTACACCGTTCGGACAAGTTCCAGAGAAATATTATCTCAACATGGATCAAATTGGAGTATATACGGAGAATCAACGATACGATTTGGCTCCGACACTGGAGAATTTTATTCAATTTTCGGGACTTGACAATGGGGAAACTCCCTCCATGCGTGACGAAACCTACAACATCAGTTGTTTGCTGTATCTTTCCTCTCCGCAGTGTAACGATCCGGTTATACAAGATGATTTTCCCAACTTTTTCTATTATGGAGATCGCTTCAATCCTCTTTGGACACGATTTGATCAAGCAGCAAACGATCATGAAAAAGAGCTTGTAATGAAGGATGTCAGAAAATTGGCAGGACAAATTCTTGAGCAAGATTTTTCGCACAGAAGGTCACATTTTGTGGAACAAAAGGGGCCCAAAGCACAACAAACAACCTCTGAAAAGAACCTGCGACACCTACCGGATGTAGCGACGAGACTTGCCTCTCAAAAGAAAAAGAAAAAAGGAATTGTTCGGTAAATAATTCCTTTTTTCAATATCCTTCCTATATTGAGATGAAAGTAAGAATGGAAACATTTATTTTTTGAGATCTTCTTTGATTTTTTACGATTTCGCACACTCAGATGATGTTACTCTTTTTGCATAGTCTTCAGCCGCATCTATCAAATCGAGTTTAATCTCGTCCCATTCTTTACCAAGAAGACAAATTGGATCGGGAGAGATGTCAGCTTCAGTAAAATCTGTGAACTTTTCTAAAAGTTCTTCCGTATTGTGTTCCCATTCATGTCGTCGTGCATGGAGATCAAACATTTTAGCAAGGGAATATTCGCCCAAAAGCAGATGCAAGTCCCAAAAGTCCTTTTTACGCCCTCCACGCGATACGACATTCATTTTCATGGCGATAATATCTTTTACATCGGCCATGCGAATGCCATCGATTGTTTCGGCTTCTTCAAGAAACGGGTCGGCATACATTAGATCAAGTTTGATGTATTCGTCGGCTGATTTGCCGATGTAATACCCACGTCCAAACCCGACGATGGAGGTCGTGTCGCTACATTCGTAATAGGGAAAGTGTTCTTGCAGAAACTTCTCGAACATATGATAGTCGAGGCTTCCGTATTCCGTATCGGTAAAGAGGTCGATGTCGACTGACAGCCGATGCCCGTAACGCAGACTCAGATTTGTACCGCCAACTAACCGGAAAGGTGCGAATATCTTTTCAGTCATGAGGATGCCGAGTGCCTCTTTCAATAATGGGGAGACTGTTTCCCAGTGCAGTCGATTTTTGTCAGCCATTGCGTTTTGCGGTATTTATTCTGTAGGCATTGTCCGGTTTGTAGCTATCGAGCGTCGCCGGATCGATTTTATAGAAACGAGCGATCTCCAGTTTTTCAGCCTCGTTGCCGCGCTCCATGACACGTGCGATAACGGCCCGTTTGTATCGTCCCCAATCAATGCTGTCGAAATCAGTGTCCCAAAAGAGCGACCGGCGGATGGCCGGAGCGCCGCTGACAGAGTCGCTTGCCATACGGTTTTTGTAGGCTGCAATCTCGTAGAACGCCTGAAGTGTCAACAGAAACCCCTCTTCGTAACCGAATGCCTGCTCAATCTTGAGCGACATTTCTATTGTTAGGTTGCGTCGGCCGGTAATAACAGCATTAAGTGTCTGACTATGTTCACCGATAGAGGCAGCAAAGGCTCGCTGGCTGAGATTCCGTTTTTGTAGATCCCTGCCAATGATCTTGCCAGGATGAATTCCTTTGAGTATGTCAATTCTGCTTCTCATAACCATTTTTGCAAATATACAAAATGCAAACGAATTTGTTTGCATTTTATGAAAAATATTGTTGGAGATTTCTATGTAGCTTATTAGATTGTTTCATGACATAATTGATAAGGAGGAAAAAGAAAAAGGGAATTGTTCGGTAAATGGTTGGATAAATGGTTATTTAACGTAAAGTTGTAGTGCCGCATCGCAAAAGAATATATATGGTGCGGTGACATAAAGAGAGAACACATTTTTGTGGGCATTGAAAACAGCCAATTTCCAATCCACTCACACAGATGGTTTTCTTCTTGTAGTCCTGTGTCTTTATGCGCAAGCATATCGGATAAAGGGCGTGAGGAGAAATTATCTATCGAGTGGATGGGCGCTGGCTGTGCCTCAATGCCGGTATATAACTATTCTTGCGCCTCTTTTTTTTTAATAAGTATATAATAATTATGAAAGCACAGGATCAACAAGGATGTTCACGCAAAATGGTGTATGAAGCACTGTCGCGTTTTACAGTTATGTATGGAATAACGTTTGGTCGGATGAAGATGACTTTATCTGATTTAGATGGTGCTCTTATAGATATTCGGTATCAAGATGTAGTTCAAATTATAGAAACAATACCATACGTAGGTATCGTATTGCGGACAGGATATTTATATGCCTTTATGCAAACTAAAGACAAACCTATTGTAATAAATTTACATACAGTTAATTCAGACAGGTTGTTCCATGACACTATTACGCCGGAATGGATTATGGAGAATATCAATCAAGAATTGGACGTTATATTGCAGCCTCACGAAGATAGTGAAGAATAAAAGACTGGCGGCATCGAGGGTTGTAACCTCGATGCCGCCA
>ERZ772892.1761-NODE-1761-length-20996-cov-21.755313_pt1 | contig 20996 bp, 23 predicted proteins | sample MGYA00512126_ERZ772892 | MGnify/ENA primary metagenome ERZ772892 (study PRJEB29015, sample SAMEA2737697) | human gut metagenome | biome: human gut; feature: human-associated habitat; material: faeces | place: China | collected 2012 ... | reverse complement strand
AAAAAGCCGCAGGCTTTTTATAGCGCCTGCGGCGCGTCAAATTCTGCACAAGACGGGAGGGCACGCCAACGGCGTGCCCTCAGTGCGCAAAGCGCACGTGTTTTTTGATTTTCATAATCAAAAAAACGTAGTATTCCTCTTTCCTTCCCTCCGAAACTTTCGGTTCGATAGGTTTTTTGGCAGTCTGGCAAACCTCTTTTTTACTTTTTCTCATTCGGCTCGGTCAGCACGAAATTGAACCGCATCGCCAGTGTCTGAAACAGCTCCTGCAGCGCGGCATTCGCCGTGGCGACGATGTCGGCCTTCGCAACATAGTCCAATGCCTCTGCAATTTCCGTTTCCGGGATGCGATAAGCCTGCAGCGTCATGGTGATAAAGCGCTCCAGCTTTTTGTTCAGCGTGAAATACTTGTCACAGGGCCGCGCCATATAGCCGCGCATGATGCCGGAGGTGCCGATCTCCAGCTCGTAAAAATCGCTCTCGCTGTATCCCGGCAGATAGCTGCCAAACATATGATACAGCTCCGTCGCGGTTTTCTGGTTGATCAGCTCCACCTGCTTCGGCTGCGTATAAGCCTCGACATAGATCTCACGCAGATTCTCGTTGAGCTCGGTCAGCGTCATCTGTATCGCCGTTTCAAAGGCATAGACCAACACCGGGCTGGCCTCCTCGCCCATGATCCGCCGCGCAAGGCTGAACTGGTTGTCAAACATGAATTCCGTCAGTTCCTCCAGCACACCGTCCTTGGAGTGGAAAATGTTATGGAACGTACTGGTGGAAACATCCGCACAGGCAATGATCTCCGTCATCTTTGTCTCACGGTATCCTTTTTCGATGAAGAGCCGGACGCAGGCAGAAAGGATCCTGCGCTTTGCATCTTCACTGTCGTATCTTCTTGCGATTGGAATCACATCTCCTTCTCTACACCTTTATATATCTATATAATATTTATCACATTTTAATTTCGGTTCAGTCGATTACGCGAACCGTTTCCATGACCGGCTGCTGTCCGTCCTGCACAGTACCGTTGTTGTCCACCACCGGAACGGTTTCGCAGATTGCATCCACAACGTCCATCCCGTCCGTAACATAGCCGAAGCAGGCATACTGCCCGTCAAGGAAGGTAGAATCCTGATGGACGATGAAAAACTGGGAGCTTGCGCTGTCCATTGCCTGAGAACGCGCCATGGAGATCGCGCCGCGGGTGTGCGAAAGGTCGTTCTTGACGCCGTTGGCGGAGAACTCGCCCTTGATCTTCTCGCTGGAGCCGCCCATGCCGGTTCCCTCCGGGTCGCCGCCCTGCATCATAAAGCCGTTGATGATGCGGTGGAAGGTCAGGCCGTCATAAAAGCCGCTCTTCGCCAGCTTCAGGAAATTTGCCACCGTGATGGGCGCGGCGTCCGCATCCAGTTCCACCGCGATGGTGCCGTAGTCGCGGATCACGATCTCCACATGGTGCTTGCCGGAAAGCTCGTCAGAATTGCCGCTTCCGCAGGCCGTCAGGATCCCGAGCAGCAGCGCAAGCGCCGCCGCAAAAGCAAAAATTCTCTTCATTGTTCTACCTCCGTTTTATCGCAGATCGTACCGCCGCCAAGGACGGTTTCTCCGTCGTAAAATACCGCCGTCTGCCCCGGCGTAGCCGCCCGCTGCGGCTCGTCGAACAGCAGCTCGCAGCCGTTCGGCAGAGGGGTCAGCAGCGCAGGCGCCGTTTTGGTCGTGTAGCGGAGCTTCGCCTGCACGCGAAGCGGCATCTGCGGGCGGTCAAAGGGGATGTAGTTCACATTCCGCACCGTCACGTGTCTGGAAAACAGCCCTGCTTCCCCGCCAACCACGACATCCGTGCCGCGCTTGCCGAGCACATAGACCCGGTGGCCGCAGGAAAGCTCCAGTCCGCGGCGCTGGCCGACGGTGTAGGCCTCCAGTCCGCGGTGCGGGCCGAGGATCTTCCCCTCCGGGGTGATAAAATTCCCGCGCTGCGGCACAAGACCGTGGGCGGTCAGATAGGCCATATAGTCCCCGTCCGGGACAAAGCAGATGTCCTGCGAATCGTGCTTGCGTGCAAGCTGCAATCCGCGCTTCGCGGCAAGCTGCCGCACGGCCTCCTTGTTCTGCACATCCCCCAGCGGGAAGAGCGTGTGAGAAAGCTGACGCTGCGTCAGGCCGCAGAGCATATAGGTCTGGTCTTTCGCAGTATCCGCCGCGGTTTTCAGGAGAAAACGGCCGTCCTGCTCCTGCACACGGGCATAATGCCCCGTAGCGATGCCGTCATAGCCAAGCTCCAGTGCCTTTTCCAGAAACAATCCAAATTTCAGCGCCCCGTTGCAGAAAATACAGGGATTCGGTGTGCCGCCCCGCCGATAAACCTCGGCAAACGGGGCGATCACCTCACGCTCAAATTCTCTGCGCAGGTCAAACACATGAAACGGCACGCCCATCTGCCGCGCGGCCGCGCGGGCATCCTCGATCTCCTGCTCCTGCCCGGAATCGCGCAGCAGCATCGTCGCGCCGCCGACCTCATACCCTTGCTGCTGCAAAAGCAGGCAGGCCGCCGCGCTGTCCACGCCGCCGGACATTGCCGTCAGGATCCTGTGCATACCATTCCCCCCACATTTTTTATTATCATATCGCAATTGTAGGGAAAATGCAAGTCCGGCGTTGACCCTTGCAAAAAATGTGGTAAAATAGAATCAGCGTTTGCCCGCTATGGGCAGAAAGAGGTTATTTATGCTTGAATTTCGTCCAATCACATTGCAGGACAAGCCTGTACTCCATTCCTTCTTCTATCACGCCGACGGCTACGGTGCGGAGGATTCCTTCGTCACGCTTTTTCTCTGGGGCGACCAGAAGGTCGCGTTTTTTGAAAACGAGCCGGTCATCCTCAGCAAATTCAGCAGTGAATCCTATGCCTTTCCTGCGCGGAACCGCGACCTGAAAGGCGTCGTGGAGGCCTTCCTCGCAGACGCGAAGGAGCGCGGCTTCCCCTGCCGCATCTTCGGTCTGCTGGAGTCGGATGTGGCGCGGCTGGAAGCGCTTTTCCCCGGCCGTTTCCATTTCCGCACGGTGCGCAACAGCTTCGACTACATTTACGAGATCGACCATCTGGCGGACCTGCACGGCAAAAAATTGCAGGCCAAGCGCAACCACTGCAACCATTTTGAAGAAACCTATCCCGAATACCGCATACTGGAAATCGACGCGGCACAGCTTCCCCGCTGCCGCGCCTTCACGGAGCAGTGGTACGCCTCACACATCGAGCGCGGGGAGGAATCCGACTTCGCCGGCGAGCGCATCGCCATCGGCAAGGCCTTTGACAACTATGAGGCGCTTGGACTGGAAGGTCTTGTGCTGGAGGTAGATGGGCAGGTCGTCGCCTTCTGCATGGGCAACCGCATCCGCGAGGACACCTATGACGTGAACTTTGAAAAAGCGCTGCCGGAGATGAACGGCGCTTATGCCATGATCAACCGCGAATTTGCCCGCCGCATCCGCGAGCGCCACCCCGACGTGCGCTACCTCAACCGCGAGGACGACATGGGCATCGAGGGGCTGCGCCGTGCGAAGGAAAGCTATACGCCGGACATTCTGCTGGAAAAATATCTGGCAGAGGAGATTCCGGAATGATCCTCCGCGCCGGGCGGGAGGACCTTCCCCGCCTCACCGCGCTGTGGCAGACCTGCTTCGGTGATTGCCGGGAGGAGATTGAAGTCTTCTGGAAAATTTTCGGAAAAACCGTAGATGTTTTCTGCGCAAAAGAAGGAAAGGACATCGCCGCCATGGTCTGCGCCCTGCCCGTGCAGCTTGTGGACGAAAGCGGAGAGAGCCATCCGGCGGCCTATCTCTACGCCGTGGCCACCGCTCCTGCCTACCGGCGGCGCGGCCTGTGCGGCAAGGTGCTGACCTTTGCGGAAGCCGCACTGCGGAAGGAGGGCGTCTCTTACGCGCTGCTGGTTCCCTCGGAGCCGCCGCTGTTCGACCTCTACCGGCACTACGGCTACCGGACCGTGGCCTTCCGCGGCCGGGAGGAGATCTCCGCCGCGCCCTGCGCCGGGACGGTGCAGGAGATCGACGCGGAGGCCTACTTCAATCTGCGGGAACTGCTGCTGTACGAGAATTTTCTCTCCTGCGGACCGGATTTCCTGCGCTATCAGGCGCTCGGCGACCGCCTCTGCCGCATTGAAACGGCGCAGCAGGTATTCTGCGCGGTCTGCGCGCAGGAGGACGGGCTGCTCACGGTCAAGGAGCTGCTTCCCTACGACCCCGCCGCCGCGGCGCTTCTGCTGCAAGCGTCGGGGGCGCAGGGCGGCATCTGCCTCACACCGGAGGGGCCGCTCCCCTACGCCATGGGCAAGGCCCTGCGCGGCGATGCGCTGCCGCAGAAGCTCTATTTCGGGCTGGCGATGGATTAACCGAAAATACACCGCGGCCTGCTGCAAGCTTGCAGCAGGCCGCGAAACTTTTATTCTTTTACTGTTCGGAACGTTTTTTCCGCAGGCAGATCATCGTGCCCGCAAGCGCAGCGGCAGCCAGAGCGCTGACTGCAAACCACACTGCCGCATCATCGCCCGTTGCAGGAGAAGGCTTCTTTTCCGGCTCCGTAGGCTTGACGGGCTCCTCGGAAGGCTTGGAGCTGCTTGGCTCCAGCGGCTCGGAAGGCTTGGGGCTGCTTGGCTCCAGCGGCTCGGAAGGCTCTGTCGGCTTCTGTTTCCAGACGGCAGTATAGGTCATGTCGGCCGTCACCGTCTGTGCAAGGTCCATGCTCCAACCGTCAAAATCATAGCCTTCGCGCGTGGGCGTGCCGTTAAAGGCAGGAAGCGCCGCACCATAGGGCAGATTATTGATTGTCTGATCCTCAAAGAGCACTGCATCCTCCACACCGTCCGTGTAAGTCACGGTGTAGTAGCCGTGCGCCGCCTTCAGCGCATACTCGGAGGTGTCCAGCGTTCCTGTGCCGGTGTAGCGCTCCGCCGTATCCGGCCGGCCGCAGACATAGCGCGTTTCCCCGTCATAGTACCAGCCGTCCACCATATGGCCGCAGGAGGGAAGTGTCGTCCCCACTGCAGCCTCGCCCAGCGTGACATTGGCGCCGTTATTGTAAATATCGTCGCCCGCGGTCTTCGCGGTGTTTCCATAGAGCTTCACGCCGTCGGCAATCGTCACGTTCCCCTTGAATGCAAAAATGCCGCCGCCGAAGGTCTCTGCCGTATTGCCGGAGATCTCGCCGCCCTCGATCCGCAGGCTGGCGTCCTCATGCGCCGCATAGTAAAGGATTGCGCCGCCCATATGCCCCTTGCAGCCCGTGATCTTGCCGTCCTGAATCACAACGGTAACCGGTGAGGTGTTGGTGCAGACCCAAACGGCGCCGCCGCCGAGATCCTCATCCGTATCCGTACAGTTGATGATCTCGCCGCCGTACATATAGAAGGATACAGGCCCCTCACTGCTGCCGAACATCACGTTGGCGCCGTTCAGACCGACTGCGCCGCCGGCACCGCCTGTGCAGTTGCTGATTATGCCGTTATAGAAGTTGAAACGGCCGTGGTTCGATACCAGCACGCCGCCCGGAACATAGGCGTAGAGGTTGTGGCAATTGTCGATCGTGCCGCCCCGGAGATTAAAAACGCTGCTTCCCTCAATCTGCACACCACCGCAGGTGCCGGCGCTTTTGGAATCGCGGATCACCGCGCCTTCGTAAAGGGTCGCCTGCACCGTGCCGCTGATGAGCAGCACCGGCTGTGTATTATCGTGGGACGTCACCGTAAGCGTATCAGAGCCGTCCGCCGCGCCCAAATTCAGAACCGCATCATTCTTCACATTCAGGCAGGCAACACTGAGGGTATTACCGTCGCCCAGAATGGTCAGCGTTCCCTTGCTCACAACAGTCTGCGCCGTACCGCCGGTGCCGCTTATCTGAATATCGCCACCCAACCGGAGAGTCAGCTCTCCGCCGGACTCGTTCAGCACGGCAATTTGCTCAAGCAGCTCCGCTTCCGTGGAAACCGTAACGACTTTTGCATCTTCCGCAAAGGCCGTTGCAGGAAGGCAGAAAACCAGGACTGCCAGTACGCACAGAGCCGCAAAGAATCTCTTTTTCATTTCATCAAGTCCTTTCTCCGTATTCTTTGGAAGATTTTCTTGCTGTTCTTATTATAGATTGAAACGCACTGCAATGTAAGTATAATCTTTGGAATCGCTCGATTTCCGGCTTCGCTTCGGAGCTGGCCTGCGGAAGTTTCATCTTGACAATCGTTCCGTTTGATGCTATAAAATAACCAACCTACTATAATGGTATGATTTCATTGGCTAAGGAGTGTTCTTTATGGTTCCGACAAAGCAGGAAGCAGCGGCGCTTCTGAAAAAGTACAATTCCGACTCCTTCCACCTCAAGCACGCAGAGATCGTTTCCGGCGTGATGGAATCCTTTGCGCGTGAGCTGGGCTACGGCGATGAGGCTGAGTTCTGGGGCATCGTCGGCCTGCTACACGACCTTGACTTTGAGCAGTTCCCCGATCAGCACTGCATCAAGGAGCAGGAGCTGATGCGCCAGGCCGGTCTGGACGAATCCATCATCCACGCCACGGCCAGCCATGGCTATGGCATCACCGTGGACATCCGTCCGGAGCATGAGATGGAAAAGGTGCTCTACGCGACCGACGAGCTGACGGGGCTGATCGGCGCGGTGGCGCTGATGCGTCCGTCGAAGAGTGTGCAGGATCTGGAGTTGAAATCCGTGAAGAAGAAGTTCAAGTCTGCCAATTTCGCCGCAGGCTGCTCCCGCGAGGTCATCACGCGGGGCGCGGAAATGCTGGGCTGGACGCTGGACGATCTCATCACGCGCACCATCGCCGCCATGCGCGCCACCCCGGCAGCAGACTGATATGAAGGTACTGGTCGCAATGAGCGGCGGCGTGGATTCCAGCGTCGCCGCAAAGCTCCTGACGGACGCCGGGAACGACTGCATCGGCTGCACGATGAAGCTCTACGCCAACGAGGACGCGGGCATCTCCCGCGCGCACACCTGCTGCTCACTGGACGATGTGGAGGACGCGCGCAGCGTCGCGCATCGGCTGCATATGCCCTATTACGTTTTCAATTTCTCCGACGATTTCCGCGAAAAGGTCATTGGCAAGTTCATCCGCTGCTATCAGGAGGGACTCACGCCGAATCCCTGCATCGACTGCAACCGCTATATGAAGTTCGACCGTCTCTTTGAGCGGGCGAAAATCCTCGGCTGCGACCATGTCGCCACCGGGCACTATGCCCGCATTGCCTTTGAGGACGGCCGCTATGTGCTCAAAAAGGCGCTGGATCTTTCCAAGGATCAGAGTTACGTTCTCTACGACATGACGCAGGAGCAGCTCGCCCACACGCTCTTTCCGCTCGGTGAGCTGTGCAAGACGCAGACGCGGCGGATTGCCGAGGAAGCGGATTTCCTGAATGCCGAAAAGCCCGACAGTCAGGACATCTGCTTCGTGCCGAATGGCGACTACGCCGCCGTCATCGAGCTGCACACCGGCAAGAAGGCCGCGCCGGGCGATTTTGTGGACAAAAACGGCCGCGTGCTCGGCCGGCACGGCGGTATCATCCGCTACACGATCGGTCAGCACCGCGGGCTTGGTCTGTCCCTGCCGGAGAAAAAATACGTCTGCGACATCTGCCCGGAAACGAACACGGTCGTTCTGGGCGATGCGGAGGATCTCTACCGCCGCGACGTGCGGGTCGGCGCGCTCCGCTGGATCGCCGGGCAGGCGCCCGGCGAACGCTTCCGCTGCAAGGCGAAGCTGCGCTACCGCCAGCCGGAGCAGCCCGCACTGGCAAAGCTTCAGACGGACGGCACGCTGCTTCTGCACTTCGACGAGCCGCAGCGCGCGGCGACGCCGGGGCAGGCCGCCGTTTTCTACGACGGCGACGTCGTCCTCGGCGGCGGCACCATTCTGAACTAGTTTCCTGCCGCCCACCGGGCGGTGTCTTTGGCCTTGGTTTTTTAGGGGATTGCAAGCGCGGCGGCTTTGTGGTATACTGCCGTTATAATGGAGGAATATGTTATGATACCAATTTACCGCGCAGCACGCCGGGCGGGGCTGCCCGCATGACGCGCAAACGCGCCCTGTGGCTGGCGCTTTTTCTCGTCCTGACCGCCGCCACCGTGCTGATTCAAATCACCAGTCAGGATTTTTCCTTTTCCGGCTTCTGGAACTGCTGCGTCAATTCCGACCACTGGCTTCTCGCCGCCGCCTTTTTGTGTATGCTCGGCATCATCTTCTTTGAAGGCATGAGCCTGCGCATGATCTGCGGCTCTCTCGGCTATCGTCGGCCGCCGTACCACGGTTTTGTTTACTGCGCAGCGGATCTCTTCTTCTCCGCAATCACGCCCTCGGCCTCCGGCGGTCAGCCCGTCGCGGCCTACTGTATGTATACCGATGGCATCCCGATGGAGGTCTCCTCGGTCGCCCTGCTTCTGAACCTGATTCTCTACAAGGCAGCGCTGTTTCTCGTCACGATCGTCTGTATCGCGCTGCGGCCTGCCGTCTTTGCGGAGTATCACACCGCCTCGCTGGTGCTTCTGCTTCTGGGCGCGGTCATACAAGGTGCGCTGGCCCTACTGCTGATTTTGCTGTTGTTCCGGCCGAAGCTGGTACATTCCATCTGCAATTGGAGCATTTCCTTCCTTTCCAAGCTGCACCTGCTGCGCAAGGCAGAGGAAAAGCGGGCGAAGCTCGCCAACTGGATCGACAGCTACGGTATCTGCGCCGCTTCCGTCCGCGGAAATACCGGGATGCTCGTGCGCACATTCCTGCTGAATCTGGGGCAGCGCATCTGTATGCTGATGGTTCCGGTGCTGGTTTTTCTGGCGCTGGGCGGCGCAAAGCGCGACTGGCTGGACATTTTCATCGGTCAGAGCCACGTCTATCTCGGCTCCAATTCCGTTCCCCTGCCCGGCGCGGTCGGCGCGGCCGACTGGCTGTTTGTTGACATCTGCGGCAACTATTTCTCCGATGCCGTCAGCTTCAACCTGCTGTCCAGAGGAATTTCCTTCTACTGCAACGTGGCGATCTGCGGTCTGATGACCTGGCTCTGGCTGCTGCGCCACAAGAAACCGAACAAGGCCGCCGTCTGACGGCGGTGAGATATGAAAGGAGCAAATTCATGAACGAAAGATGGTCTTTGGACGCGCTTTACACCGGCTTTGACAGCCCGGAATTTCAGGCCGACCTGAAAAAGCTGGACGAGCTGTGCGCCCGTTATCAGGAGCTGGCCGCGCACTATGGTGCCGGCGCCCCCGCCGCCGAGATCCGCACGACGCTGGAGCTGGAAGAAGCCCTCGCCGACCTTACCGAGCGGATGTTCCTCTATGCCAGTCTGCGTCAGTCCGCCGACACAAAGGACGCCGAAAGCGCCTCCGTTTCCGGCCGCCTGATGAACAAGCTGGCCTCCATCACCGGCGCGCAAACCGCCTTCCAGCAGTTTGTCGCAAAGCAGGAAAATCTGGACGCCCTGATCGACGCCGATCCCCTGCTGACCGATTACCGCTATCTTCTGACCAACATCAAGAAGGACAGCCGCTATCTTCTGAGCCAGCGGGAAGAGGAGATCATGGCGCGCATGAGCCTGTCCGGCGCGGACGCATGGGAGGAGCTTCAGTCCTACCTGACCTCCTCGGTACAGGTGGATTTCCGCGGCGGCCAGACGACGCTGTCGGCCATCCGCAATCTCGCCTATGACCCCGACCCCGCGACCCGTAAGGAAGCCTACGAGGCAGAGCTTGCCTGCTATCCGAAGATCGCGGACTCCGTGGCCTACTCGCTCAACTCCATCAAGCTGCAAATGCTCACCGACTGCCATCTGCGCGGCTACGAATCGCCCTTGCAGCGCGCGCTCTACAACGCGCGGATGCAGCGCAAAACGCTCGACGCCATGTTCTCCGCCATCGACGAATATCTGCCCAAGTTCTGGGCCTATCTGCGCGGCAAGGCCAAAGCGCTGGGCCACGAAAACGGGATGCCATGGTACGATATGTTCGCGCCCATGGGCGAAAACGACAAGAAATACTCGCTGGAAGAGGCGCGCGACGTCATTCTCCGGCTCTTCGGCAGCTTCGACGAGGATCTTCGCGCCATGGGGCAGGAGGCCTTTGACAACGCATGGATCGACTTTTATCCGCGCGAGGGCAAGGTCGGCGGCGCATTCTGCTGCGCCATCCAGCCCATCCGCCAGAGCCGCATCCTGACAAACTTCGACGGGACCTATTCCGACATCGTCACGCTGGCGCACGAGCTGGGCCATGCCTTCCACAACGTGAACCTCTACGATCACCGCCCGCTGAACAAGGAATACTCCATGCCCGTAGCGGAAACGGCCTCCACCTTCAACGAAAACATCGTCAACAACGCCGCCTACGCCGCCGCACAGACCGACGGTGAGCGTCTGGCGATCCTGGAATCCCAGCTCATGGACGCCTGCCAGATCATCTGCGACATCTACAGCCGCTACCTGTTTGAAACGGCGGTGTTTGAGCGCCGCGAGGAGGAGTTCCTGCCTGCCGACCGCCTGTGCGAGCTGATGCTCGACGCACAGAAGAAAGCCTATGGCGACGGTCTGGATCACAGCGTGCTGCATCCGTATATGTGGCTGTGCAAGAGCCACTACTATTCCGGCTCGCTGAGCTTCTATAACTTCCCCTATGCCTTCGGCGGCCTGTTCGCCCGCGGCCTATACGCCAAGTACCGCGAGGAGGGCGCAGCCTTCGTGCCGAAATACAAGGCGCTGCTGCACGCCACGACGGTCATGAGCGCCGAGGATGCCGCCGCCATCGCCGGCATTGACCTGACCGACCGCGCATTCTGGGAAAGCAGCCTTGCCTCCATCGCCAAGGACATCGACGAATTCCTGCGTCTGGTGGAGAAATAAGAGTGCACGGATAGCCGTCGGCAATGCCGATGGTATCCAGGCCGAGCCCACAGGCTTATCCACATGTACTTTTCTTACTACAAATAAAAAGCAGGCTCATCCGAGCCTGCTTTTTATTATTTCAAAGGTTTCTTATACTGATATGCGTCAAAAAGTGGCATTAGATATATTCCACACGCAGCTCGCCGAAGCTGACCTGCGGGTGGAAAACGATCGTCGCCTCCGGCGTTTCCTGCGGCTGGCCGACGGTATGGGCTTCTGCTGCGAAGGTTCCGCCCGACGATTCCATTTCCACGCGGAAGCGACGCGGGATCCGCAGGACCGTTTCGCCGAAGCGGCTTCTCACCGTGATATGGCAATCGGGAGCGACGCTTTCGCAGCCGGAAAAATCAACGCAGTAAGAGCCGAATTTTGTTTCGATCTCACCGCCGCGCAGCTCCGTCAGCTCGACCAAGATCGTGTCCTCGCCGAATTCGGACTCCACCTTCACCCAGCCGTCTTCAAAGGAATATTCGCTGCTGCTTTCCGGCGCGTGGATGACCGAGTGCTTTCTCTTCCTGCCGAAGAGTACATCGATCAGCAGGCTCACACCCCAGAGAAGCAGAAAGGCCGGAATGACGACTTTCCAGCCGAGGCTGACCTTCCACAGGCCGAAGCTCGTCACGAGGAAGTACGCGCCTGCCAGCGTGACCGCCAGCGGGAAGAACGACGGATGGTGCACCATCCCGGCGAGGCCGCCGATCAGCAGCGCCGTCGTCCAGAGGACCGTCCACCACGAAACGCCCAGCTCCGGCCGGAGCGCCGACAGCAGGAGCAGTCCGCCGATGCAGAGGATGTACACGGCAAACCAGATGCCCTCCCTCGGCTTCCATTCCATATGGACTTCCTTTCTGCTCTCGCGGGGCGATTGCCCGACCGGCTCGGCCGTCCTGACGGTGCCGCCCGCCGGCTCCTTGCCCAGCAGCTCATCGACGGTGATCCCGAAGATCTCCGCCAGCTGCGGCAGCAGGCTGATGTCCGGGCAGGACAGGTCGTTTTCCCACTTGCTGACGGCCTGCGCACTGACGCCCACGCGGTCGGCAAGCTGCTCCTGCGTCATGCCCAGCCGCTTGCGGTGCTGCATGATGCGTTTTCCCAATGTCATTTCGTTCATTTTCTTTTCCCTCCTTCATTCTATTCCTACTATGCCACATTCGGAAGGAAAAGTCTATCATCTGTCCGTTAAGAATTCGGAAAAGGTAAAACAACCCACGGTTGAGCATGTCTCAACCGTGGGTTCAGCGTGTCGAAAAAACCTTTTCGACACGCTGGCAGGCTGCAAAAAGATTTCCGATCAGACCGTGTAGATCGCGCCGAGGAAGAGGAAGCACTGCATCTCGCGGTCGTAGATGCCGCACACAAAGGGACGATCCACGCGGACGGTCTTGTATTCCTGCGGAATGGCAGTGGACTCCGCGACCATCTCCACCGTGGTCGCTGCGGCGGCCTCCGTGCCGGTTTCATTGACCTGCAGAAAGGTCTTGTGCAGCACGCGGCCGATGCGCAGGCGGGTCTCCTTCGCCTCCGGCGACATTACGGAGAAGTCCGCCTTGTTCTTATCGAAAGCATCCGTCATGCCCATGGTCTGGAGCGCCGCTCCAAGCTCCGTGGAATATTCCGTCGTAAATTTCGGCATCACGGCGTGAATTCTCTCCTGCGATGCGTTCGCCATCAGGGCCGTCAGCTTCTCGCCGGTGAGGGAGGCGACGTAATCGTCCAGCGACGTGCCCTCCTGCGGCAGCAGGACGGCATAGCAGAATCGGTCGTTTTCGTAGTCCTTGAGGAAACCGACCGTGTTTTCGTCCCGCAGATACCAATATTCGTCGGAATACATCAGCTCGGCCTGCGTATCGCCGGAAGCGGCGTGGAAAGGCTCCTCTTTGACGTCGGAGGTAATATACTCCTTCCGCCATGTTGCGCTGAACGCCAGCGCGTTGACCAGATACATCACCGCATCCGGGTCCATCTCGTCAAGGATCTTTTCGATCTTTCCTCCGGTCTGGTAGTTGACCCAGCTGTTGATCGCATCGCGGGTGGCGGCGTTGAAGGGAGCCGAGTTGACCTCCGCGCCGTAGTAGTCGCGGTCGGTCTGGAGGAAATCCTCGCTGACCGGGTAATCCTCACGCAGCCAGAGGGCGTTGGCCGCGGAGAATTCCTCCGTGCTCTTCTGCCCGCAGGCGAGCAGGTAGGCATTGAGCTGCTGCACGGGCATACCGAGCGTCTGCTCCATCTGCGCCAGCGTCTCCCCGGAAGCGCCGTTGGCCGTCATCGCCAGCGCGAGCTGGACGGAATAGGGGGAAATCACAGTGTTTTCACCCTTTGCGGTATTTTTCAAAAGTGCAGCCGCAAAGGCCGCGCTCGCCGCCGCGAATTCTGCATCAGGCTCCCGCGCCTCGCCGTTTCCGGTGAGGGCGACGGGGGGATGACCGGCCGGCTCGTCCACCTCGGAGTGCGCGGGCTTGGATGTGCCGATGGACACATCGGTCGCCTTCTTGTCATCCACCTGCGTGGTGGCGCAGGCCGCAAGCTGGAAGCAGAGAGCCACAAAGAGCGCCAGCGCCAGCCATTTTTTCAGTTTCATGGGTCAAACCTCCTGTCTTTTTTCTTTTATTTATAAGACGAAGCCGCAAAAAAAAAGTTCCAAAAGCCTTTGGCTTTTGGAACTTTTTAAATATGGCGCCGTCAGGTGCGCCGCAGGAAAATTTCCCCGCACTTGTGACAGACCACCTTGGTCTGCCCGCCGCTAATCGGCACGGACTGCACCGCGTGGCAGGCCGGGCAGCGGAAATAGCGTTTTTTTCTGCGCTGGTGCAGACGGAATTTTGTTTTCCGCGCCGCAAGAAATGCGATGAACCGCTGCTTCATGCCTGCCCCTCTTTCTTCCCCGCACCGCGCAGGATCACCGTGTAGCGGATCAGATACAGCACAAAGGCCAGCGCGATCAGCGCAGAGCAGACAATGGCATCCACCAGAACAAAGGTCGGATCCGCATCGCGCCAGAGTATCAGGACAAACATGGAAAGGTAGATCACGACCGTGCAGATCTTTCCGTACCAGCCGGCGCTGTAGACGCTGTGCGTGCGGCGCAGGGCGATCAGCGTCAGGATGCCGATGGAGGCCTCCTTGGTGATCAGGATCGCCACCATCCACCAGTATTTCATCGGCATCAGGCACAGCAGCAGCGCGATCTGTGTCAGCTTATCGGCCACCGGGTCGATCGCCTTGCCGAAATCCGACACCACATGGAAGGTACGGGCGATCCAGCCGTCCACCACGTCCGTCGCACCGGAAAGCACCAGCAGGCCGAAAGCCCACCAGTACTGTTCCTTAAAATACAGGCAGATGATCACCGGGATCAGAAGGATCCGGAAGAAACTCAGCAGGTTCGGCACCGTCAGGATGCGGTGGGTGTCCGCCTGCTGCGCGTGCTCAATTCTCGCTTTTTCTTTCTCGCTCATCCGAGTTTTCCTCCTCCTGCACGGTCGGGACAAACATCTCCGCGACCTTTGATCTATGCTTGCTCTTCTGATGGAAGAAGCCGATCACGCTGAACACCAGCGCGCCGATCAGGTTGACGATCAGATCGCCCATGGTGTCAATCAGGCCGATGTCCAGATAACCGCCGAGGCCGAGGCTCTCGCCATTGACCACGACGTCGTTGATCCCGGAGATCGTGATGGGAATGTTGCTGTTGGTCGGGTCCAGCGAAACGGAGGTGATCGTGTGAATGATCGTATCCTTCTGCATATCCTTCATGAACAGGCGATCCACGGAGAATTCAAAGATCTCCCACAGCGCGCCGATCGTCATGGAGAAGCAGAACGCCACCAGCGCAAGGAAGATAGGCGACAGCTCGAACTTCGTCCGGCGGTCGCGGTTGAGAATGTCCGCCATGGAATAACCGACCGCCGCATAGATAAAGCCGCTTGTCGTGTGCAGTGCCTTATCCCAGAACGGCACCTTGACATAGAAGCAGGCCAGCTCACCCAGAATCTCCGCCGCAAAGATAAAGAGAATCACCGTAATCTCCAGTCCGGTCGGAAGCTGCATATGCAGCTTTCTGGAGACAATCGCGGGCAAAAACAGCAAAAACAGCGTCAAAAGGCAGGTGAACACGCTCTCAAGCTGTCCCGTAAAAATCGAGCGCACCAGCACAAGCACCACAAGCAGACGCACCACCGTATAGGTGACTACTGTCAGTCTGCTCTTTTTTTCAAGGTAGCTTTTCCAGCGGCCTTTTTTCATCTTTTTCATAGCGCACCTCACTTTACAGGAATATGATACCCGCCGAACATCAACTCAACATCAACTGATTATGAACTTCCGTTAAAAAAGGCAACATTTTCTTTTACAAATCCCCAGCCCATATGCTATACTTATCCCAACGGAGGTGATCTCATGTTCAAAATACTGGTTGCGGAGGACGACGCGGAATTGCAGCAGCTTTTCTGCCGCGTGCTGACGCGCAGCGGCTTTACCGCCGTGGGCGTGCCGGACGGTGCCGCCGCGCTGGAGATTCTGGAAAAGGAATATATCGACCTGATCGTTTCGGACATCATGATGCCGCGCATGGACGGCTACACGCTGGTGCGCAGTCTGCGCGACGCGGGCAACACCATTCCCATCCTGATGATCACCGCCAAGGACAGTTTTCAGGATATGCAGTTCGGCTTCCTCGCGGGCGCGGACGACTATCTGGTCAAGCCCATCAACGTCAACGAGCTGGTTCTGCGAATTCAGGCGCTTCTGCGCCGCGCGCAGATGGTCGCCGACCGCCGCCAGAGCATCGGCTCCACGGTTTTTGAGTTTGACTCCTTCACCGTCCGCACCGGCAGCAGTCAGCTCGTTCTGCCGCAGAAGGAATTCCTGCTTCTTTACAAGCTGGTTTCCTCCCCCGGCCATATCTTCACGCGCCAGCAGCTCATGGACGACATCTGGGGCGTGGATTCCCAGACGGACCCGCGCACGGTGGACGTGCACATCAACCGGCTGCGCGACCACTTCCGCGAGAACCCGGATTTCGAGATCACGACGGTCCGCGGCATCGGATACAAGGCGGTAAAAAAATGAAGCAGAGAAAATACTCCCTGCGTATGCGTACCTATTATATGCTGATCGTCTTTGTGATCGTACTGTTTTCTTTCGCGGCGGTCGCAGGCGCGCTGTTTCTTTTACAGCGCTTCGGCTACATCCACAGGCTGAATTATTCCGCTCTGCTGGGGCTGCTGGTCGCCGCGGCGGTCGCCGGCGGTCTGATGAGCTATTTCATCGGCCGGCGCATCCTCGCGCCCATGGTCAAGCTCAGCAATGCCTCCAAAGAGGTCGCGCGCGGGAATTACACGATCACCGTCGAGGACTCCAGCAAGATGGAGGAGGTGCAGACCACCTTCCGCAATTTCAACGCCATGGTGCGGGAGCTGAACAGCATTGCCACGCTCAGCAATGATTTCATCGCCAACGTTTCCCATGAGTTCAAGACACCGCTGACGGCCATCGAAGGCTATGCCATGCTTTTGCAGGACAGCGCGCTCTCCCCCGCCGAGCGGGAGGAATATCTGAACAAAATTCTCTTCAATACGCACCGGCTTTCCACGCTGGTCGGGAATATTCTGCTGCTTTCCAAGATGGAGAGCAAATCGCTCTCCGAGCAGAGCACCTGCTTCCGTCTGGATGAACAGCTCCGGCAGGCCGTGGTGGCGTTGGAGCCGCAGTGGACGGAGAAGGGCATCAGCTTCGACGCGGTGCTCGACCCCGTGAACGTGACCGGCTGCGAACGGCTTCTCAGTCAGGTCTGGACGAATCTGATCGGGAACGCCATCAAATTCAGTGAAAACGGGCAGGAGATCGCCATCCGTCTGCTGGAGCAGACGGAATGTGTGATCGTCAGCATTCAAGATCACGGCTGCGGCATGACGCCGGAGATACAGGCACATATTTTTGAGAAGTTCTATCAGGGCGACACCTCGCGCCGCTCCATGGGAAACGGCCTCGGCCTTGCGCTGGTCAAGCGCATCGTGGAGCTTTCCCAGGGTGTGATCGAGGTGGACAGCGCCCCCGGCGAGGGTTCGACCTTCCGGGTCATCCTCCCCAAGTGATATTTTTCGGAATTAGCACTCTGTTTCGCAGAGTGCTAATTGTTTACAGTTCGTTCATATTGAAAGCAAGAATCGTTCATAATCCGGCGGGATAATAAAGCCAGAAAAAAGAAATGAACGACCCACGGGGAACTGTGGGGAGCCTGAATTGGAGGAATTGATTATGTTGAATCTCACACCGTATCGTAAGCACAATAATGAAGCAGCTATGTATAACCCCTTCCGTGAACTGGAAGACTTTGAACGCAGCATCTTCGCACCGGACACGCTGGCATCTTTCCGTACCGATATTGAGGACGAAGGCGACAAGCTGGTGCTGTCGGCCGATCTGCCGGGCTTTGATAAGAAGGACATCCACATCGACGTAGACGATGATACCCTCGTCATCCACGCCGAGCGTCATTCCAACTATGAGAAGCAGGAAAAGAAGGCAGGTTACCTGCGCTGCGAGCGTTCCTATGGCAGCTACAGCCGCAGCTTCAATCTTGATGGCATCGACTCCGATAAGATCAGCGCCGCCTATGACAATGGCGTCCTGAAGCTGACCCTTCCGAAGCAGGCGCCTGCAAAGGCCACTGCCCGCCGTCTGGAAATCGAATAAAACACACGCATGATCAAAACCCCGCCACTGACTTTGCCAGTGGCGGGGTTTTCGTTTATTTCAGAACCTTCGGATTCTTATGGATATACAGCACGCCGAGGCAGCCTTCGCCGCAGTGGCAGGAGATGGTGCAGCCGGCGTTCGTTTCGTAGATATGCTCGAACTTGCCGTACTGCTCCACCGTGCGCCAGACCGTGTCGAGCACTTCTTTCGACACCGGTGTATGCGTGATAAAAATGCGCTCATAGATCAGGTCGTCCGCGCCTTCCAGACGGCTGCGCACGTACTGCTCCATGCACTTGGCATAGTTGCCGCGGTACTTCTTTCCCACGACCATTTTGTTGTCAATGACTTCGATGCAGGGCTTGAGCTTCAGCAGGTTCGCGCCCAGACCGACAACGGCAGAGCAGCGCCCGCCCTTGACCATGTAATCCAGACGGTCGAGCAGGAAGCTCGCGTCCACGCGGGGCGCCAGCTCGTTGAGCGCGGCACACAGTTCGTCCAGATCGGTCGCCGTTTTGGCCAGCTTGCAGGCCTCCATGACCACATGACCCTGACCGCTGGAGAGGTTGCGGGAGTCGATCACGCGTACATTGGGCAGATCCTCCGCCGCGATGCAGGCATTCTGGTGCGTCGCAGAAAAGCCGGAGCCGATGTTCACATGAATGACGCCGTCATATTCCTTGGCCAGCGCCTCAAAACGCTCGCGATAGGTTCCGATGGGCACTGCAGCCGTGCTGCACAGAGCGCCGCCCGCTGCAACGTGCGCAAAAATATCCGCCGGCTGAATGGTCACACCATCGAGATAGCTCTTATCGCCCATGTTGATGAACAGGGAAAAAATCTCAATATCGTTCTCACGGATCAGTTCGGGGGAAAGGTCGCAGGTGCTGTCGGCAGTAATCTTGATTCTCATTTGGTAAGCCCATCCTTTTCTCGGTTTCAAAGCTATTATATCCTGCCTTTTCTGTCAAGTCAAGGCACGAATTTCGGATCATTTCCGCAAATCACGTCTTTTCTGATTGTAAAAGCGCGCATTTTATTGTATACTCCACTTGAGGTGAAACGAATGACACTGATCGAAACCTATCTGGACTATTTGCAGCAGCTTTCCGCAGGAGTGCGCGAGGCGCCGCAGAGCATCACCCTGACGCAGACGGAGCCGCTGCCCCGCGCCGCCGAATTGCAGGAGCAGATTCAGGCGATGGGCGTGCCGGAATTCGTGCGCCGCTGCGCCGCGCAGGACGGGACGGAGCTTCCGCAGGAGCTATTTGACGATTTTCGGGAAGAAGATCTCCGTGCCGCGCTCAGCGCCCTTGCCGGGGCAGCCCCGGAGGAGGAGCCCGATCCGGAAGCGCAGCCGCCGCAGATCGACGAGCCGGATGGCCCGCGCAGCGCCTACGAGGTTCTGGTGGACTGCTGCTGTCTGAATGAGGACCTGCTGTATTACCTGATCGACGTGCTCAAGCGGGGCGCGGAGGAGGAGTTTCAGAAGTTGGCGCTCGTCACCGCGCGTAAGGCCTTCACGCAGGCGGATTTCCTCTACTGGTTTGCGACCAAGCAGGATCGCGCGCCGCAGGAGGAGCTGATCTGCGTCACGATCATGGATGCCTGCCTCGACCGGCTGGCACAGGAAGGGCAGAACGAGCTGATCGCCGCCCTGCTCTGCGGCGACCGGAAGACCTTTGAGCTCTTCCGCTGCGAGGCACCGGAGCTGCTGCATCTGCCGCAGGCGACCTACGAATGGTTTGAGGATAACTACCTCAAGGGCTACTATTCCATCCGTTATATGCTGAAATTCAATAAAATTTTCTTCCCGAAGGAGGCGCCGCAATGACCTGTGAAGAACGCGCCGCGCAGAATTTTCTCGACGGCTGCAACTGCGCGCAGGCCGTCCTGCTGGCCTTTTCCAACCAAACCGGGCTGGATGAGGACGCCGCAAGGCGCATCGCCTCCGGCTTCGGCGGCGGCATGGCAAGGATGCGTGAGGTCTGCGGCGCGGTGAGCGGAATGTTTATGGCTGCGGGGCTGCTGTACGGCAGTTCCTCCCTGTCGCACGAAGAAAAATCCGCGCACTACCTGCGGCTTCAGGCACTGGCCGCACAGTTCCGCGAGAAGAACGGTAGTATCATCTGCCGTGAGCTGCTCACCGGCGTAAAAACCGACGGTTCTCCCCTGCCGGAACGCCGCACGGCAGAATATTACAAAAAGCGTCCCTGCGCCGCTCTGGTCGCGGACGCGGCACACATTTTGGCGCAGTACATCGAAGCGCACCCCATCAAAGGGTAAAAGAAGCCCGCGGCTTTTGCCGCGGGTGTTTCAGCTTGTCCCGAAAGTCCAAAAGGACTTTCGGGACAAGCTGCCAGCAAAATTGCAAAATCAGCATTTGTAGTATTATTTTGCAATTTTGGTCGCTGCGGCGGGTGATTGATCGTGAAAGGGAACCCTGACGGTTCCCTTTCACTCTTTTCTTCCCTCCGTAACTTTTGGCTAGATAAGTTTTGGGACAGCCTAAAACACCCGCAGCCGATAGCTGGGTGTACGTAAGACAGTATTGCGCCGAGATTGACGAAGCGGCACGAAACCGCATGGAGCTGATCGTGCGGTCACTGGCAGAGCAAAACGGCGTGACCGAGCAACTGAAAGCCGAAAACCAAATGGAATGGGTGCGGCAGATGAACGCTTGCAAGGCACAGGCAGAGGAAATTGTGAAAATCGAATTGATTTATGATTGAGCGAGGAAGTCCGGGCAGAAAACTGTTCGGACTTTTCTCATATAGTCCAAAGTTGCGGTAGAATTGTTCACAAGTTTTATGGTATAATTTGAATATGAAAATTGAGCAACAAATCGAGATTTAGAGGTATGAATATATGGCAAGTGAGTATTACAGGCCCTGCAAAGAATTAGATATTTGCAATGAGTTGATTGAAAAATATTGGGAATCAAAACAATATGACAAGTGCTTTGAAGGACATTTGGTTTTGGCAGAGCAGGGGTACCCCCTGGCTGAATGTCAAATAGGTTATTTCTACTATGACGGACTTGGTGTGAAAAAAGACCTGGAAAAGGCATTGTATTGGACTCGCCGTGCCGCTGAGCACGGTGATAGAGATGGCCAATGTAATTTGGCATGGTTTTATGAAGATGCGATCGGAGTGGAGCGAGACATCGAACAGGCTAAGCATTGGTATCGACTTGCGGCACTGCAAGACCATGATTTGGCGATTGAGAAGTGCAAAGAACTTGGAGTTGCGTTGTAATTATTCATCGCAATATAATGAACGGTTCGTCAACTTCAAGTTTGTCGAACTGATAAAAACCCTTTAGGAACTAAAGGGCGCACTTCTATACTCTC
>ERZ772892.1735-NODE-1735-length-21233-cov-18.375342_pt1 | contig 21233 bp, 16 predicted proteins | sample MGYA00512126_ERZ772892 | MGnify/ENA primary metagenome ERZ772892 (study PRJEB29015, sample SAMEA2737697) | human gut metagenome | biome: human gut; feature: human-associated habitat; material: faeces | place: China | collected 2012 ... | reverse complement strand
TGCTGCCGATCTGTACCTTTCCGAGATGTCCTGTGGCGTATGCAGCCGATGTTGAGCCGATATCTCCACGCTTTACATCTCCGATAACCACGAGATCCTTCTCATGACAGTAATCCACTGTCTTCTGGAATGTCTTAAGGCCCTCCACTCCAAACTGCTCATACATGGCAATCTGTGGCTTTACAGCCGGAATCAGGTCATATGTGGCATCCACAATAGCCTTGTTGTACTGCCAGATAGCCTCCGCTGCACCGGCCGGTGTCTCTCCAAGCTCATCAAATGCCTTCTTTGTGATGTGCTCAGGCACATATGAAAGCATCGGGTCTAGACCTACTACGATAGGTGCATTTGTTTTCTTGATTTTGTCTACTAATTTGTTGATCATTCTTTCGTCCTCTTTATGCGTATTTTATTATACAGACAGATATTGTGATTATTAAATATCTGCATACAGTTATAAATATTTTATAGCATAAACTAAATTCTTGCAACCAAAAATATAATAGCAGGGAGTATAGCATTAATTGTTGCTATACTCCCTGCTAATTTCACCTTTACAGCTTCCATTTTTCAATCACACATTGATGTTCTTTTGTCTTTTTATCGTAATTTATTCCAACAAGAAGCAAATTACCCTTATAATCCTTCAAGGCTTCCACATACTGTCTCGACTTTATCTGTGAAATGGCGCCATCAACATTCTTATCATATTTCAATTCAATAACAACTGCCGGCTTATCCAAATGACTCACTCTTGGAATAAAGCATACATCAGCAAAGCCTTTTCCTGTTGGTAATTCACGAACTATTGAGTAATACTCCCTGGCCGAATAAAATGCCAAATTAATTGTACAGCTTAAAGAATTCTCATCATTATACCGTAAAATAGATATCTCATTATGTGCCTTATCAATTCCGTCAGCAACCGCAGCACCATTCATATTCCACAAACTCTCAAGCAATTTTTGTGATGCTTTTATTGATTTTGATACTTCATCCCAATCCATTGTACTAATTGCATTAAGATATTCCTTTGACACCTCTCGATTTGGAATTGAAACCTCTTCCGTCTCACTATCATATGTCAGGTAGCCAAGATGTACTAAAAGTGTAAGCACATCATCCTTTGTGGCAAATGATGTCATGTCATTTTCAAATGTGCCTGTATTTATTTTCTCACTTTCACCGGCAAGCATTTTAATCACGGCATCTTTTAGACCATCCATATTCATTTGAATATAAACCTTGAGAGCCTCGTAAGTTTCAGTCTGATTCCAATAAGTACCAAATTTATGCTTTAGCATGGCTTCTACTACAGACTTCGGACTGTACATCGCATATTTCTTTACTCCATATTTGCTATGGGACACGAGCTTATATCCATTGTACCATGCCCTTGCCTCTTCAAAGTCCATATCATATCTGTCACACAATTCTCTGACCTCATCATCTGTAAAGCCAAAGTACTCTACCAAAGCTCCCATATCTGTCATGGAATATTCCGTGAACATATTAAGAGCAGAATGTGAACCATATTTTTTAATCGGCAGTATACCTGTCATGTATGCAAGCGCTATATAGTCTTTATCCTTAAGCCAGCCTCTCAAAAAATCAAGGTATTTCTTCTGCGCTTCTTTATCCTGCGTAAATTCTCTAAACAGACAATCCCATTCATCAATAAGAATCACAAACGGCCTGCCTGTAGACATAAAAACATCCTGCATTACTCTCACAATATTTGACTTGTCCCGAAAAATAATATCCTTACACTCTATTGAAAAATCATCCGTAATGTATTCGCACAACATTTTAAGCATATCATCAACACTGTGTGTAACACTCAAAAAGTCCTGCATATTAATTTTGAGTACATCATACTTGTTAATATGTCTGTCATACGACTCATCATGACTTATTTTAAGGCCTTTAAATAAATTTTCTGCATCAGTCTTTCGACCATAATATGCTGAAAGCATATCCATGGCCATTGACTTTCCGAATCGCCTTGGACGGCTTACACACATATACCTTTGTAATGTATTTATACACTTATTCGTTTCTTTAATCAGACCGCTTTTGTCAACAAAAATCTCTGAATTTATCGCAAGCTCAAACGATCTTCCTGTCGGATTAACGTAAATGCCCAATGAATATGCCTCCCTGTTAATATGTTACTCTATATTATACCTGATATTTACTGGTTTGCAACAATATTTATCTATTGTATTATTGATAAGCAACGTTATTGCTATAAAAATAGACTTAACTACTAATTCTACAATAACGCAGCATATTATGATTGTGTATAGATTCATATGCTGATATTTCAATTCACACTCCCACGAGAGGAACGACGGCAGGTACAGGCACAGCCACTAACCTTGCAGAATTTCAATCCACGTTCCCACGAGAGGAGCGACCATATTACACAATCGTTCGTATTCAGGTTCTTCAATTTCAATCCACGCTCCCACGAGAGGAGCGACCATTTCCAACGGACTTTGTGACGGCTTTTATGCCATATTTCAATCCACGCTCCCACGAGAGGAGCGACACATAACGCCGGAACAGTGGGAACAGCTAAAGAATTTCAATACACGCTCCCACGAGAGGAGCGACAATGGGTGATGGCTATCAAGAGGTGCAGGAAGTAATTTCAATCCACGCTCCCACGAGAGGCGCGACGTCGTTAAAAGCCACGGAATATAAGTTAAGCATTGATTTCAATCCACGCTCCCACGAGAGGAGCGACAATTATATTCCAGATGAGTTTAAGTCGTACATTATTTCAATCCACGCTCCCACGAGAGGAGCGACTATGACATCAGACGAGACCGGCATGGTGGCTATATTTCAATCCACGCTCCCACGAGAGGAGCGACACTGATGAATGGCTGTATGATGAAGAATATTTGAATTTCAATCCACGCTCCCACGAGAGGAGCGACCAAAGTGGCTTGTTACCTTGCCACCCTGATTAAATTTCAATCCACGCTCCCACGAGAGGAGCGACCCGTCCGGCGGTATTCTTTGCCACTTATAAGCGTTAATTTCAATCCACGCTCCCACGAGAGGAGCGACCTTGTTAAAGTTGGCGATCAGTATAAGCTTAATATTTCAATCCACGCTCCCACGAGAGGAGCGACAATTCCTAATATTGATATTCCGGATGTAGCTGGATTTCAATCCACGCTCCCACGAGAGGAGCGACTCTAATGGCTTGATGATGTTTGATGATACGTTGATTTCAATCCACGCTCCCACGAGAGGAGCGACCAAGTGCGGGCGCGGCAACAGGAAGTCTTGCAAAATTTCAATCCACGCTCCCACGAGAGGAGCGACTTACAACAATATTTGTCATGACTGATGCACAGAACATTTCAATCCACGCTCCCACGAGAGGAGCGACTGCGTGCCGGCTCAAAATCCTTTTCAGTTGCAGCAAATTTCAATCCACGCTCCCACGAGAGGAGCGACTCTGCTTCCATATCGTGTAGTCCGTACTCTACCTATTTCAATCCACGCTCCCACGAGAGGAGCGACAGGAACTGGGCGCTGACGGACAGTGAGAGCATTATTTCAATCCACGCTCCCACGAGAGGAGCGACATTGCTCTGTGAAATAAGCAATCCTCTTTTGGCATTTCAATCCACGCTCCCACGAGAGGAGCGACGCTCCAAGGCCTCCTTAATTGCTTTTTTCTCTTATTTCAATCCACGCTCCCACGAGAGGAGCGACCTGTCGCTGTTTTGCCGTTGTGCAACGCTTGACAATTTCAATCCACGCTCCCACGAGAGGAGCGACCAATCGAATATCTAAATGCGCAAAGCGATGTCATTTCAATCCACGCTCCCACGAGAGGAGCGACTTTTCTTTCAATACCGACTCAGCTATGCACGCAAATTTCAATCCACGCTCCCACGAGAGGAGCGACTACAGTAATCCAGCTTTATGTTGTTTTTGTACTATTTCAATCCACGCTCCCACGAGAGGAGCGACTCCTGCAGGTCTATATATTCAGTAGTGCCGGGGCAATTTCAATCCACGCTCCCACGAGAGGAGCGACATTTTTCGCTTTCTCCCTGAGCTTAACCTCTCAGGATTTCAATCCACGCTCCCACGAGAGGAGCGACACGGCGCCGGAAGGGCTTTCAGCATATATCTTAATTTCAATCCACGCTCCCACGAGAGGAGCGACCAACTGCGGCTGCTTCTACAGCAATCGGAGCTGTATTTCAATCCACGCTCCCACGAGAGGAGCGACTATCACCACCACCATAGCTTCCAAGAGCTTCCTTATTTCAATCCACGCTCCCACGAGAGGAGCGACTATAGGGGTTCACACATTCCATATGATAAAATAAGAATTTCAATCCACGCTCCCACGAGAGGAGCGACATAAAACAGATAATGCGCACAAGCCTAATGTGTTTATTTCAATCCACGCTCCCACGAGAGGAGCGACTGATACCGGTGATATGATTTATGTAAAAGATGATATTTCAATCCACGCTCCCACGAGAGGAGCGACTTATAAATTTTACTTCATTTCTAATCATAAACTGATTTCAATCCACGCTCCCACGAGAGGAGCGACATAACTTCTTGATAGTTAACATGATTGGACTTGTAAATTTCAATCCACGCTCCCACGAGAGGAGCGACTGCTGTGCGTACAAAAATAAGGATATAGATATTAAATTTCAATCCACGCTCCCACGAGAGGAGCGACGATAACACATCGTAGTAGGCGGTTGAAAAAATTATTATTTCAATCCACGCTCCCACGAGAGGAGCGACGTACAAAGCAGTTTAAACTGTCTTAAATCCTCAATTTCAATCCACGCTCCCACGAGAGGAGCGACACGGTGTGGTATCTGCATAGTCAAACTGATATTATTTCAATCCACGCTCCCACGAGAGGAGCGACATTCTTTCAAAATTGTCATTTGTAAAAGCATTCTCATTTCAATCCACGCTCCCACGAGAGGAGCGACAAACAAACCACCATACCCAATTACAAGGCATGACGCATTTCAATCCACGCTCCCACGAGAGGAGCGACAATAAAGAGGGCATAACCTGCAAAGAACTTGCAATTTCAATCCACGCTCCCACGAGAGGAGCGACGGTATTCCTGATAGCACTATTTACGATTGGGGGAAATTTCAATCCACGCTCCCACGAGAGGAGCGACAGGAATCCCGGACGCAATTTTTTATAAATATAGATTTCAATCCACGCTCCCACGAGAGGAGCGACGATGCAAGACTCCTATCCGGTACACCCCATTTTTATTTCAATCCACGCTCCCACGAGAGGAGCGACACAACAGGGGAGGGGGATTTTTCATAATGTATATTTCAATCCACGCTCCCACGAGAGGAGCGACTTTTTCAAATACTTCAATTAGCTCCGGAGCTATATTTCAATCCACGCTCCCACGAGAGGAGCGACTCAAAGGCGCTGGCAACTAATGCTAATTTGTACATTTCAATCCACGCTCCCACGAGAGGAGCGACTTAAAATACCATCCGGCTGGTGCTGTGCTGTAAAAGATTTCAATCCACGCTCCCACGAGAGGAGCGACAATTTTAGTGGTAACCCCGTTTCTTCATCATATGATTTCAATCCACGCTCCCACGAGAGGAGCGACTTCAGGAACTGAGTTTACAGAGGGTTTTTATGATATTTCAATCCACGCTCCCACGAGAGGAGCGACGTATGCCACTATATATGGATACAATATATATATATTTCAATCCACGCTCCCACGAGAGGAGCGACTTATCAGGATTCCAACCCATACTATTACTTTTATTTCAATCCACGCTCCCACGAGAGGAGCGACAGAGATCAGATAGCGCAGGCTTTCACAAGTGAGACAATTTCAATCCACGCTCCCACGAGAGGAGCGACCTCCCCCCTGCGCTCAGCTCTCCAGGAACGATAATTTCAATCCACGCTCCCACGAGAGGAGCGACACTTTCGAGCAATGGTATGTTTCTAATGGTTTTAGTATTTCAATCCACGCTCCCACGAGAGGAGCGACAAAATGATTTCCGATTGTTCCTCTAATTACTGGATTTCAATCCACGCTCCCACGAGAGGAGCGACGCGTAAGGGATTTTATATTTTTATGGATAATAGCATTTCAATCCACGCTCCCACGAGAGGAGCGACTTTCCTCCTTTACTTCATTTCTAGTCATAAACTATTTCAATCCACGCTCCCACGAGAGGAGCGACCGTCCATCATATGATCCAGTTACTAATCATGCGATTTCAATCCACGCTCCCACGAGAGGAGCGACAAAATCCCATCCGGCTGGTGTTGCGCTGTGAAAGATTTCAATCCACGCTCCCACGAGAGGAGCGACATACAACTACTGTCTTTCCGCCAAGTGCAGATATTTCAATCCACGCTCCCACGAGAGGAGCGACATTGATTGTGGGGGCTGTATACTTCTACTTTCCTATTTCAATCCACGCTCCCACGAGAGGAGCGACAGGCTGTGCTTATTCTGGTATGCCAATAGCTCACGATTTCAATCCACGCTCCCACGAGAGGAGCGACGTAAAGAGCACAATGACTGATATGATTTACTGATATTTCAATCCACGCTCCCACGAGAGGAGCGACCTGTGCGTAAAAGTGTTTCGCCGACTGACACAAATATTTCAATCCACGCTCCCACGAGAGGAGCGACTAAAGTATCATAAAAGAATAAAAATATAATACAATTTCAATCCACGCTCCCACGAGAGGAGCGACCTAAACCCTTGATTTACAAGGCTTTGAGAGCTATTATTTCAATCCACGCTCCCACGAGAGGAGCGACCTAAAGCAGAACTTTATAGCATCAGAGTTGATTATTTCAATCCACGCTCCCACGAGAGGAGCGACTAATGCTAATTTGTATGAGTAATAGCCGATTATATCATTTCAATCCACGCTCCCACGAGAGGAGCGACCTTTTCTCCTTTCAATTTTCTTTATCATAAACTGATTTCAATCCACGCTCCCACGAGAGGAGCGACCCGCTTTTATTCCAGACGGCTGAAAATAATTTTATTTCAATCCACGCTCCCACGAGAGGAGCGACTACTTTGTTCATAATTGTTATCTCCTCGTATAATATTTTTTAGATACATAAATGTATCTTAGTTAATAAGTTAATATTTGTTCAATAGGCTTAGTTAAGCCCATGATATAATTGTCGTAGTGCCAATCAGGTAATAGTTCTTTTTTCTCCTGTTGAACCAGTATTGGTTGCTTCATAGGAAGTCTGTTCCCCTGACATGGAAGTTAGCTTCAAACCGGCTGGCTGTTTGCTTAAGTTCATGGACGACCATCTAGCAGTATGGTTTCGCATCAGTCCATCTTAAGCTGGATTCTTATATGCGAGGGTGTCGATGCTCCATGATCATGGGTTTTACCAAGCCGATTGAACACTCAAATCTTATTACGAAAGAAGGTGATTTTATGAACCCACTTTACGTCGGAATTGATGTAAGTAGCAAATCCAATGTCGTTTACTTTATGCTCCCTAATGGTGATAAGCACAGTAATTTCTCTGTTGCCAATTCACATGATGGTTCTACACAATTGGTAAAAAGAATCTGTTCTGTTTTATCTTCTGAATCCCTTGATACAGTTTCCATAGGTCTTGAAGCAACATCAGTCTATGGCGACAACCTTGTATATTTTCTCAGGGAAGATGCTTCTCTTGCATCCTTTAACAGAAAGATTCATGTCCTCAATCCTAAGCAGGTCAATAAGTTCAAGGAATCTTACAACGACCTTCCAAAGAATGATTGGGTTGACTCTTTTGTCATTGCTGACTGCCTGCGTTTTGGAAGAATCAACAAAGAGGTATACATAGGGGACTATCACTACAAAGCCCTCCAGAACCTCACACGAGCACGTTACTTTGCCGTCTGCAACCTCACCAAGGAAAAACAACGGTTTATGAATGTGCTGTTCAAGAAGTATTCAACCATGACACAGGAAAAGGTATTTTCCGATACCTTCAGTACCACCGCCCTTGCTGTCTACGATGAATTTGAATCCGCAGAAGCACTGGCATATATGGACTTACAAGAACTGACCGCTTTTATCATCGAAAAAGGAAAAAATCGCTTTCCTGATCCAGATGCGGTAGCCAAAGCCATTCAGAAAGCTGCCCGAAGTTCTTATCGCTTACCTAAGACGGTAAATGACTCTGTGAACCAGGTGCTCTCTATATCCATAACCTCGATGAAGGCATTGGAATCGCAAATCAAAGAGTTCGATAAGGCAATCGCTGCTCAAATGGAACTCCTGCCAAACGTTTTGATATCCATTCCAGGTATAGGTCCTGTCTATTCAGCCGGAATCATGGCTGAGATTGGAGATATCAATCGTTTTGATAATCAGGCTTCCCTTGCAAAATATGCAGGTCTTGCCTGGACTCAACACCAGTCTGGTAACTTCGAAGCTCAAAATACAAGGCTCATCCATTCTGGTAACCGATTTTTAAAGTATTATCTGTGTGAAGCTGCATTTTCTCTTGTAAGATGCGACAAAGAGTACAAAGCTTTCTATCACCAAAAGTATAAAGAGGTGAACAGATATCAACACAAACGTGCACTCGCATTAACTGCTCGTAAATTTGTGCGGTTAGTCTTTACACTGCTTAAAGACAATCGCCTATATCGCCCAGCAGAATAGAGAAATCTGTCTGCTGATAGTCGCCCTGCTCATTTTTCAAAAACTTGGTCGACAGGGCTTAGGCAGGTGTTTTGCGTTTTTTGAGAAATAGGTCATATATAAGGTTTTTATTTCATTTCTCACTTGACATCACACCGCTAGACTTTTTAATATTTCAATCCACGCTCCCACGAGAGGAGCGACTTCAGAATGTGCAATTAATCTCAAGGCTTGCCTTATTTCAATCCACGCTCCCACGAGAGGAGCGACAGCAATATTGCACAAAAAATTTGTTTATTTTTATACAATACCGACAATAAATATATAATAAGATAAATAACAAGTAAAACCAAAAACCTATTATTCATTTTATTGTACAAATTTACAAGTAATTTCAGGTGCGAGACAACCGGTACATTCATGTTTACTTATCTTTCGCACCACATTTTATAATATCAATGTCTGATCAGCAGGAATCCCACGGTCAACACCAACATGTTCTATCTTCGTCTGATAACGATTTCCTAAATAATAGAATCTGAGACTATCCACATCTTTATCAATAAGATCCGTTAATATGGCCTTTAGCATCACACATTGAGCATTATCTAGTATACATTCAAACACAGAATTCTGAACTCTTCGCCCATAATTTACACATTGTTTAGCTACTTTTCTCAACCTGGTTTTTCCTTCAGCAGTTTCAGTATTCACATCATATGTAATCAATACAAGCACGCCATCACCTCATTTCCATAAAAATACAGGGTACTCATCCAAATCTCCCCTTAAATATCTTGCCAACAGCATTGCCTGTACAAATGGAACCATTCCACCTTTTCATTAAGATATGGGTGTGTAATAATCTCCTTTTTCTTGTTTTGCCATTCTGATAGTAATTTTTTACGAATATCTGTATCCATCAATACAGCACCGTTTTCTTTTTTTGTAAAACTCTTGCCATTTACAATCTTTTTATTAATCAATGATAAAACAAATCTATCAGCCATGACTGCTCGCAATTCTTCTATAAGATCTAATGAAAGTGATACTCTACCGGGACGTTCCGTGTGCATGTAACCAACATAGGGATCTAACCCTACAACCTCTAGCGCTGATGTAATTTGAGTTGTAAGCAATGTATACGTAAACGACAACATTGCATTTACATTATCAAGAGGCGGACGCCGATTTCTCCCTTGAAAGAAAAAATCTTTCTTTTGTTGTAAAATCAACTCATCAAATACGCCAAAATATATACTTGCTGCTTCACCTTCATATCCTCTTAACTGATTCATAGACTGTGAATTTTGGATATAATCAAGAAATTCTTTCAGTTTTATAGATGCTTTTTTTACCTTATCCACATCTATCTGCATTGAATGATCTCTAATTGCTCTTTCTAGAACCCATCTTGAATTATACACTTTTCCAAGAATACAGTTTTTTGCGATTTCCAGGCACTTTATATCTTCACTACTGCTTTGGAATTGTTGTTTCCTTAGCACGACATTCCCCTTAACTTTGCCTGAAACTCTTGCAAGAAATTTTCCCTGTGGTGTCAGATAACAAAGAGAAATATTTCTATCCGCACAAGCTCCCATTAATGCCGGACTTGTTCCTCTATATCCAAATGAAATTATTGCTTCGAGATTGTGTAAAGGTAATCTGCCTATTTCATTTTTATCATCATATACAACAACATTTTCTCCATCCAACCCCAGATAACTATTTTCCGATGTAACATACAATGTATTCAATAATTTCTTCATAACGTTTCCCCCAGCATCTTATTGATATACGATTTCACCGAACCACTTTTATCAATCTTTGGCATACAAATATCTTTTAAAGAGCAAGATACACACCTTTTCGACGTTTTGACCTTAGGTGTATAATTTCGATCATAATAATCATGCATTTCTCCAAATATTTTTTTCACTTCATCCCGAAGTTCATCTGTAAACACTATCGGTTTGCGTCTTCTTGTCTCACCATAAAATATAGCACCCTCCGTTATTTTTGTTGAAAACATTTCTTCCAGACACATAGCCTGCGCCATTAGCTGAAGTTCATCTTCGTTTGACGCTTTGGGTTTCCCCTTTTTGTACTCAATTGGATATAATGAATAGGTTCCACGATGTCCATAGAGCTTCACTCCATCTTCACATTTGTGAAATTCAACAATATCACACTCCCCACTCACACCCATGCTTCTTGAGGATACAGGAAGAGCTCTGACAACCAGAATATCTTTTCTCTTTTCTGTCAGATATGGATCATGCGCTTTTTTATGCATAAGTTCGCCAATAACAGTATGTTCATTTTCAGCCCACTGCTGCTCAACATGAATAAGCGCCCATTGTCTTCTGCAAAATTTAAAATGCTGTATTCCAGAAATCATCAGATAATCATCTTGAGAATATTCCATTAAATCATCCTTTTCACTTCTACCGTATCCGGTATCTCATCATCATTAATAGTAACTGTATAATCCTGATATTTTCTTGGATATTGTATATCATCATTTTTCTGCACTTTAACTGCATCAAATAATTTATAAGCAGGACAGTCACCAAGCTCTTTACTATGCTTAAAAACAATAAGCTCACGAACTGCCATCTTTCCTCTTGCAGCAGAATGGTCATTTTCAAACATATTTATTATTGCATTCCATAACAATTCTAGATCTTCCTCAGAAAATCCAGTAACTTTTCTTGCAAGATTTGCTGAAATATAACCTTCTACACGATACAAGCCATATGGAACAATACTCTTTCTTCCCATCTCGTTACTCTTATTCTCAGCATCTTTTTCTGTTGTAATGGCAACTCTCGTAATAGTTACCTCCTGACTAATAACAGGATCAATACTTCTTGCAAATCCAAGCTGTACAGGACCTCTTACCTGCCCACAATTCAATGAAGCTTTAACAAAAGTCGTCATTACAGCACCAAATGCACGAATATCATAAAAATTTCTGCACATATAATCCCTTAATTTTATATCTGCATCCTTATCTGACTTTTTTAGTTTTTTTAATGCTTCTGTAACCTTTTTATCTTCATCATCATTTATACCAAGACTTTTGCATGCCTCCCTGTCACTTCTGTTAAGAGGAACATTCTCCTTGATATAAATTTTATATCCATCTTCGTCCTCCTTCACAGTCTCTATGTAATTTCGGATCTTACGTTTTAAGCATACATCAGTTACAATTCCTAAGCCACTTTCCGGATCAATTCTTGGCATATTGCCAGCGTCAGGATCCCCGTTAGGATTTCCATTTTCAACATCAAATAAAACAACAAACTCATATCTGTTTTTAATAACCTCTCCCATTTATTTGTCCTCCTTTTTTTCATACTTCTTTTGTGTCTGATGATAATATCCCAACATGAATTTTCCTTGTTCTTCTAAAGACAAACTCCGTGGAAATAATACTAATTTTTTCATAAGGTTTCCTATTATTTTTTCATAAAAAATCTTAGAACCGCTACCTTTTTCACGCTCAAGTTTTTTTATATGACTATTTTCTAATTTAAATAAAATTGGAAAAACAGATGCAGGCGTAGCGCATGCTGAATTAAAATACCTGTCTTTAATTGTAGCATTTATTCCCTGATTCGCCTCCTTTTGGATTGACTCCAAAACTGAAAATAATCTTCCCAATATGTATGCAGTGTCATTGCATGTTTCTTCTAATCCCATGTAGTTTTCTCCTTCCTTCCATGAATAATTTTTTATTAAATAAGCCTTGATAATTGAAGCTCTTCCCCATGTAACATTTCCCTGCTCAGATCGTATTCTGATAACAGTGTCTGTATAAAGACTTGCAGGATATCTGTTTCCCGATAAAATACTTTGAAGTACCATTGCAGACATATTAGGGATTGGAGTCTTATCCTTTGAATTAGGATTGACAGTCTCTCTTAACAATTCATATACGCTCAGATATTTCTTTTCCACCCACAACGGTTTCACAATATCCAACCGTTTATAATGTTCTTTTATATTTTTTAAAATATCACCAAATGTGTTTTGATAAAAGAAACGAACAGATAACCTCGCAGCATTCGGTGCAAGGCATAAAATATAAAATGACTGCTCAAAGTCCATCTGAACATTATCTACATCCACATATCTTGATTTTTTCAAGCTGTCAAATATTCTTTGAAGCTGTTCCTCATTATCTATATGAGGATTCATAACAAAACTAAATGTTTTCTGATATTCTTCCATGCCATTTTCAGCCCAATAAACCACCATGGAATCACCTAATTGAAATGTCTTATCCCTATTACTCAACAAATAATTCAATGCAGTTGTATATGCAAACTCTGCATATTTTCCTACAGGTGCATTATAGCTCTGTTCCTTGCCATAAGATTCAAATGCAGGTGCATTAAACGAAACCAAAGCAGCTCCACTTGTCTGTGCTCCTGGAACACCTTTTATTCCACGATGAATTCTTGCTATCTCCGTTTTTTCACCAGTTGCAAGACAAATACCATCATTGGTATTTTCTGTCTGATGTACAACATAGTTGTCCCAAATTTTTTTAATTGTATCATTATCCTGTGCGAAATCATTTCCCATACAGAAGATGACATTACCACCCTCATTTAATTCATCTGATTTTTCTCTTACACATGCATTATCATAAGCCGTCTCTGGATTCCATAAATTAAAAAAATTACAAATTGCATTTGCCATAGGCTCATCAACATTCTTTAACAACGCTAAATGTTTTTCCTTCGCTGCCTGAAAGCACTCCTGCACCCTTGCATTAGTTCCGCTTTGATCAATCCCTAGCATGTATTTTACATTATCACAGAGAAAATTAGCTGCCACGCCCGATGAACGTGTAACCATTTCAGGAACACTCTTCGCAACTGGAAGAAAAACCTTCTTTTTTCCACTAGTCTGTTCTGTTTTTAGTGGATAAATTTCTTTGATTTTCCCATTAGGATTTAAATCTATTGCATAAGAAACCTTGGCCTGACACCAGCCTCTCTTCGGCACCAGATTATTCTCTGCAAGATTCTCATATTCTTTCACTAATGCCTGTAAGATCATCTTATCACCTCACAGTCCCTTAAATCTATTACTCCACGCTTCATCACTGCTCTAAAAAATATTGGACTAATATTGCCTCTTTCACAATCACTATAATCCATATCATATAGCATAAATCCCAAATCTTTCTCCGGAATATTATCATAAAATGTATGTATATTTTTCTCTTCACAAAGGCAAAAATTTGCCGGAAACTCACGACAGCCAAAATATGGCATATGATGACATTCCCCACGCTTAAGTCTTCTCATCATAATATCCTTAAATTTCCCGGGATTATCTGTATTATTTGCTTTTTCCGTCATCTCAAAATGTGCCTCTATAACATAAGACACATCCTTCAAAATAAGAGATGCCCTCTGTACAATATCATCCTTTGTACTTATGTACAAAGGCTTATCCGCACCATTATATACCTGTAATATATTATTTGCGGAAGCTTTACTTTTTATCTCATTTCTTCTGACACTGGTAAATCTGATTGGATTTTTCACATAGATTTTATCAATCACCCAACTCAATCCCGGATGCCAATATATCGCCTCAAGTATTCCCCTTGCTGCCGATGGAGTCATAACATCATATGAGCATCTCTCAACCTTCATTTCCGGTCGTGAGAATAATGCATAATCTCCCCATACCTTAACTCTTACACCTACTCCCATTTACAGGACATCTCCTTCCTCATAACAAGCTGCAATGTAGTCTCGTGGCTGATAATAAAAATCGGTATTATAATTTGATATCTTGTCACTTATCCACGAATGATACACTTTCCATATACCATGAAGTATCTCATCATCACTAAAACAATCCTCTATCAATCTCTCATATACTTCGCCAATATCCCAGTAATCCGGAATCCTATATTTACAATCATGTATATTATCATAATTTCCATTATTCATACTGCATTCCGTAATAAACTCATCTGCAACTTTTTCAATTGGTTCGCAATGGAGAATATCTGCATATTTATATATACGTTTAATCCGTTCTTTTGTCAGTAAATCAACCACCTCATAACGTTTCCTTTTAATCTGCCTGCCAATATATTCAATCAGACTGCATGTATAGAATAGATTATTATTATTTTTAATCGCCATAAACAACCTCATTTCCAACATATCTCAAAGTACTAAGCGCACTTACCGTATGAAAACTTATTTGATGAGTCGGATGATTAAACTTCGCCAGTTCCCAAAAAGCTGCTCTGCTTATCTTTCCATCAATATAATTCTGTATATAATTATATATTGTATCATCAGCCATAGGTCCTTCAACAATATCATACGAGTGCGCTATTCCTCTTCTGCAATCAACAATAAAATCAAGCCATTCTTCTGTCATTTTTTCAAATACAAGATACTTAAGCTTTGAATTTTCAGTATATTCATATTTATTCAAATAGCCTCGCGTTCCATATCTCGTTGCCCATCTCACTGCCTGCTCTGGCATCTGTGTGCAATAAAACCCAAAATAAAAATCCTTGTTATAACGAGCTGTTCTAATTTCAGGAAATTCTACTATTTCTTTACTTCCATGATATAAAATCATCACCCTACTCCTTTATCTAATTTATTTCACGTACATTATCTTCTTATGTTTTAAATAATACTACTTCAAACATTACTAATCAACACTTTTCAATTTTTATTTAAAATTTTATTGAAATAATTCAATTCATATTGTACAATTACATTTGTCAGGCTAATCCTGTGGATTGAAATAATAATATTTTTAATAATGCAAATAAATGGCTGTGTTTATAATTCACACAGCCATTTAAATTACAGATATAAATCCATTCCAGATTCCACAGACAAATTTAATCCCTTGTCATCTGTATACATTTCTTCATCTACCAATTCATAAAAATTCTCTATATCCGATGTTATTTCCTTAATTATACCAGCACCATACAAAGTATCAAAAAGCTGATTATATATCTGAACACAGTACTGGGATGCCTTTCTCATTCTGGCTTTTCCATAACCCTGATTTTTTATTTCAAATAATAAATCCTTAGCTTCCTGCTCTATCGGAATAAATACAATTCTTGTATTTTCCTCAATCAAATGAAATTTTTCTGATACCGTCTCAAAATTATATTTCCAATCCTTGAATTCGCCTATAATATTCTTTTTATCCAAATCATTTTCTCTAAAATGATATAGCCTTTTGAAATATTCTGTAATGCATTCAAGATTAGAAATATCATGATAATCTTGCAATAACCCTTTAGTGATTGAGCTTTGCAGACTTTGTCCCGGCACTGTTTTCATTCCATTTATATCAAAAATATAAACTTTACTGTTTTCTTTTTTCTCAATTCCTTCTCGGTTGCATCTACCTGCTGCCTGTATTACCGAATCTACTCCTGCTACTTGACGATATACTGAATTAAAATCAAGATCTACTCCCGCCTCTACCAAACTTGTTGAAATAAGCACACATGATTTTGATTTATCACTCATTCTTTCTTTAATCTGTGCAAGTATCTTTTTACGATGCTTAGGATACATACTTGTTGATAAATGATACACACCATCACCACTTAACTGTTCGTAAAGCTGCTGTGCACATTTTTTTGTATTAACAATACACAGTGCTCTTTTTTCAGTCTTCAATCTTTCAATTAAAGTATCAAATTCGATTATCCCAAGATTTTCGTATATAACTCTTTTAAAAAATTTAAACTGCTCATTTATATTCGGGCATAATTCAATATACCGTCTGTGTTGATCAAATATACTGTCTAAGGCCGGTTGTGTTGCCGTACATAAAACAATACTTGTCCTATAGAAATCCATTAAATTTTCCATCATGGCAATGCATGGTTTCAAATATTCCAATGGCAACATTTGTGCCTCATCAAATATAACCACAGAATTCGCAATATTATGAATTTTCCTACACTTAGATGACCTGCTTGCGAATAATGATTCAAAAAATTGAACATTAGTCGTGACAATTACAGGTTTATCCCAGTTTTCGCTGGCAAGCTGCATCGGTTTTAATTCTTCAGAATCCCCATAATCGACATTACAATGATTCTCAAGAACATTATCCTGCCCAAGTATTTCACGAAACACCTGAGCATTCTGTTCTATAATGCTAGTATATGGAATAACATATATAATATGCTCCATTTGATGCCTGACTGCATGCTTTAACGCAAATGCCAATGAGGCAATTGTTTTTCCACCACCTGTTGGAACAGTCAGGTGAAACAATCCCCTATCATTCTCACCTGCTATCAGACAGGCTTTTAATATCTCAGTTCTTCTACCGTTTATCGAATTAAGATCATCATTTTCTAACCATGAACCAATATGTCTTTCCAGTCTTGCTAATAAAGATGCCATTTCTTCACCCGATGTTCGTTCCACATGGTTATTCTTCATAAAACTTTCTGTTTCAAGAAAGTCCGCATCAACAAGACATGAATATAACATCCTCATAAAAATCCCCATTGAAAAATGAGGATTTTGTGTTTTACAGCTCTCAAAAGGATCACTTTTTATTTGTGGAATTTCTACCTCCTGTCTATATGCCTGATAATCACATATTGATTTTCTATATCGTTCTTCAAGCTTATAGTAATCCATTAGTCCAGAATGATGTCCTGCAATAGCATATTGTAATATAGAATAATATCCACCTTTTTCATTACATAATCTCATTCCAGCAGTAGAATGGTCTACTCTGTCATTCGTATTAAACTGTATTTTATGTTGAAATTCTTTGGAATACTTACCTAGATCATGTAACATACCTATGCAATATCCCCACTCATATTTTCCAAATGATTCTGCAAATTTTCCGGCTAATTTGGCAGTTCCATCCAAATGATCAATAAGCCTTTGCTTTCTTTCTTCTTCTATATGCGCAATATATTCCATTTATATCACCAGATTCATCTTTACACTCCCACAATCTCATCAATCATCCTAAGCTCTTCCTCAGAGAAGCCTGTGCCCTCCATAACCTTTAAGTTTTCAAGAATCTGCTGTGGCTTTGAGGCGCCGACAAGCACGCTTGTCACGTCATCATCCTTTACCACCCACTTAAGAGCCATCTGTGCTAGTGTCTCACCACGTTTTGCGGCTATATCGTTTAGCTTCTTAATCTGCTCGATGTGTGGAGTGAGCTTTTCCTGATTTAAAAAGCGGCCGTCTGTCTTTATACGGCTATCCTCCGGAATACCGTTTATGTAACGGTCTGTGAGCATGCCCTGTGCGAGCGGGCTGAAGGAGATGATGCCCTTTTGACACTCTCTTGCTGCCTGCTTCAAGCCGTTTTGCTCTATTGTACGGTTGAAGATATTGTATGAATTCTGGTTGATGATAAACGGACATTTCAAATCAGTAAGAATCTCGCAGGCTCTCTTCATGGTCTCGCCGTCATAATTTGACAGTCCGACATAGAGTGCTTTTCCGCTTTTTACTATCTGGTCGAGTGCTCCCATTGTTTCCTCAAGCGGTGTCTCAGGGTCCATTCTGTGATGATAGAAAATATCCACATAGTCGAGTCCCATTCTCTTAAGGCTCTGATCAAGGCTTGCAATCAGATACTTGCGGCTGCCCCAGTTGCCGTATGGTCCCTTCCACATATCATAGCCTGCCTTTGAGCTGATGATGAGCTCATCGCGGTATGCTGACAGATGCTCCTTCAGGATAAGCCCGAAGTGCTTCTCTGCGCTGCCGTATTCAGGACCATAGTTGTTTGCCAGGTCAAAGTGAGTGATGCCATGGTCAAAGGCTGTGAAGCACATCTGCTTCATGTTGTCATACGATGAAAAATCACCGAAATTGTGCCATAGACCAAGCGATACAACAGGAAGCTTAAGTCCGCTCCTGCCGCATCTGTTATATCTCATTGTGTCGTATCTCTTTTCGTCTGCTGTGTACATATTTACCTCCCGCATAAATACATGATATTTTACCCGATAAATTATTATACTACAGCAGACTTGATTTTTCTATTGTTAAATAAAATCCTCCGTCAGCTTTCCATGCTTCTCATAATTTGTCACACGCGCTATCTTGTTTTCATCATCCACAAACACAACCTTCGGATGATGCTCCTTTGCTTCCTCCGGTGTCATCTGCGCATAGCACATGAGTATCACATGGTCACCGACTGCAACCTGTCTGGCGGCTGCGCCGTTTAAGCATATCATGCCTGAGCCCGGCTCTCCGGCGATGGTGTAGGTCTCGAATCTGTTTCCGTTTTCCACATCGACAATCTGTACCATCTCATACTCCAAGATGCCTGCTGCCTCAAGCAGCTTTGTATCTACAGTGATGCTTCCCACGTAGTTTAAGTCAGCCTGCTTGACCACCGCTCTGTGTATTTTGCCCTTAAGCATTGTATAATTCATTGTTTGTACCTCTTTTCAATAATCGTTTCTTGTCCGTCTACGCAATAAAATTGTCAATCAGCCTTGTCTTTCCGATATAGACAGCAATTGCCACGAGTGTTGTTCCCTTAATCTCATCAACCGGTGTAATTGTTTCAAAATCAACCACATCTACATAATCAATTCTTGCAAGCGGCTCCTTGTTTATCTCTGCTGTGATTGCATCCTTTATCGCTTTTGCACTCTTTTCGCCATCCTCTACGAGCTGCTTTCCGATTTTTAAGCTTCTGCTCAGTACAAGCGCTGCCTGTCTTTCATCCTCACTTAAATATGTGTTTCTTGAGCTCTTTGCCAGTCCATCCTCCTCACGGATGATTGGGCAGCCGATGATTTCTGTGTCAACATTTAAATCCTTTACCATACGCTTTATGACCGCAAGCTGCTGTGCATCCTTCTGTCCAAAGTATGCACGGTCAGGTGTCACAATGTGAAACAGCTTCAGGACAACTGTCTGCACACCTCTAAAATGGATAGGTCTTGTTTTTCCACAAAGCTCAGTTGTGAGGCCATTCATATCCACATATGAGCAGAAGCCGTCTGCATACATCTCCTCAGGCTCAGGATGGAAAATAATGTCAACGCCCGCATCCTCACAAAGCTTTGCATCCCTGTTTAAATCACGTGGATAGCTGTCTAAATCCTCTGCAGGGCCAAACTGCATTGGATTTACAAAAATACTCACTACAACCTTGTCATTCTCGCGTCTTGCCGCATCGATTAAGCTCTTGTGTCCCTCGTGGAGGTATCCCATTGTAGGTACAAAGCCAACGCTTTTGCCCTCTTTTTTCCATGCCTTTACTGCTTCTCTTACCTGTTCGATTTGTCCGTATATTAACATTTTATGTCTCCTTATTCTTTTATTTTTCGTAGCTATTTTTTGTAAATATTCTTCAATACTATTTTCGATACTAATACAGCTTGTCAATTATTGTCTCATCCATCTTAAAGGTATGCTCCTCACCAGGGAAGCTTCCCTCCTCAACAGCCTTTTTGTAGGCTGTGAACGCCTCATTCATTTCTTTTCCGACCTGTGCAAACTGCTTTACAAATTTCGGCTTCATGTTTGCATACATGGCAAGCATATCCTGATATACGAGCACCTGGCCGTCGCAGTCTGCTCCCGCTCCGATACCGATTGTAGGTATGCTTATGCTCTCTGTGATTTTTTTGGCAAGTGCCTTTGGCACGCACTCGAGCACTACTGCAAATGCTCCTGCCGCCTCAACTGCACGGGCATCGTCAAGAAGCTTCTGTGCTGCCTCTTCACCCTTTCCCTGCACCTTGAAGCCGCCAAATGCATTTACTGACTGTGGTGTAAGCCCTAAATGTGCACATACCGGAATTGATGCATCCACGATAGCCTTTATCTGTGGACATAGCTCCTTGCCACCCTCGAGCTTGACTGCCTGCGCATGGCCCTCCTTCACGAGTCGCCCTGCATTGACCACGGCATCATATACTGATGTCTGATATGACATAAAAGGCATATCTGTAATAAGCAGTGTGTCCTTTATGCCTCTTGAAACCGCTGCACTGTGATGAATCATATCCTCCATAGTGACCGAAAGTGTATCCTCATAGCCAAGCACCACCATACCGAGAGAATCTCCCACTAAAATCGCATTGATTCCGGCCTCATCTATGAGCTTTGCTGTAGAATAATCATATGCTGTGAGCATCGTGAGCTTCTCGCCCTTTTCCTTTGCCTGTTTAAAAGTTACTGCTGTATTTTTCATTGTCCAATCCCTCTGTCTTTCTGCAACAATCCGTTTTTCGTAACTATTTACGGTATTGTCAGCCTCTTAACAATTCCATCATCTGAGTGTATTCCTTATCAGGATTCTTTTTTTCAGCAATATTTACCAGTTTTGTGCCAAGCATTTTGTACAAACTGACATCATCGCTATCGTCATTTTGCATACATGCAATATGCTTTTTCACTGTTTCAATATCGTTTCTCTCGATTGGCCCGGTCAGTGCGCTGTCACAGCCTGCTTCAAGTACATTTTCGATATTGCGCATCACAAGCTGACCTGTG
>ERZ772892.1734-NODE-1734-length-21247-cov-4.328567_pt1 | contig 21247 bp, 19 predicted proteins | sample MGYA00512126_ERZ772892 | MGnify/ENA primary metagenome ERZ772892 (study PRJEB29015, sample SAMEA2737697) | human gut metagenome | biome: human gut; feature: human-associated habitat; material: faeces | place: China | collected 2012 ... | reverse complement strand
CCAATGATTCATAAGATTTCTCTATTTCTCCGGCTGTGGGCCAGCGCCTGCGAAATTAATTCGTCTATTTTTAAGATAATTTCTCGCTGATAATTGTAATTTTTCGTAATAGCACGATGAAATCTGTTGGAGAGTGGATTATAGTTAAATCAGCAGGATTACTCAGTTAGTGTCAGGTCAGTTAGTCGTGTTCATCCCACAACGGTGTTTGCTAGTCGTCGTTAAACCACTAAAAAGGGGGATGCGTTATGGACGAATACTCGCCAAAAAGACATGATATTGCACAGCTACGCTTTCTCTGCGAAACGCTGTATCATGACTGCCTTGCAAACCTGGAAGAGAGCAACCATGGCTGGGTCAACGACCCGACGTCGGCTGTCAATCTCCAGTTAAATGAATTGATCGAGCACATTGCCACATTCGCTCTTAATTATAAAATTAAGTATGCAGAGGATAATAAGCTGATCGCTCAGGTTGACGAATATCTGGACGACACTTTTACGTTGTTCAGTAACTACGGCATTAACTCTACGGATTTGCAAAAGTGGAAAAAATCCGGTAACCGACTATTTCGTTGCTTTGTCAACGCCAGCCGGGAAAACCCGGCCAGTCTATCGTGTTAGAATTATTACAATCAAAAGGTGGAATTATGTCTGATAAGCCATTAACTAAAACAGACTATTTGATGCGCTTACGTCGTTGCCAGACAATTGACACGCTGGAGCGCGTCATTGAAAAAAATAAATATGAACTGTCTGATAATGAGCTGGCGGTATTTTACTCAGCTGCCGACCATCGTCTGGCGGAACTGACCATGAATAAGCTATACGATAAAATCCCGACTTCTGTCTGGAAATTTATCCGCTAATTTACGCGTACTACGTGGTCTGCTGGCCGGACGGTACGGGTCAGCCGCCGTAGGGTATCTTTGTGATAGACATCACATCATTCAGCCAACAGCAACCCTGTAACCGGTTTCTTTTTTATACTGCTACGGCCATCAACAGTCAGGTATAAGGAAGACCCATGAGTGAAGAAAAACGCAAAATGATCGCCGGTGAGCTCTATTTATCTGGCGACCCAACGCTTCGCGCCGATCGCCTGCGCGCCAGACAGTTGTTGCACCGTTATAATCATTCCGCCCCGGATGACCAGGAACAACGTCAGCATATTCTGGCCGAGCTGTTCGCTCGCGCCGGCGATGCGTATATCGAGCCAAGCTTTCGCTGCGACTATGGTTATAATATTTTTCTCGGCGCCGGTTTTTACGCCAATTTTGACTGCGTGATGCTCGACGTCTGCCCTATCCATATTGGCGATAACTGTATGCTGGCGCCAGGCGTCCATATTTATACCGCCACTCATCCGCTGGACGCCGATGCGCGTAATAGCGGCCAGGAATACGGCAAGCCGGTAACTATTGGCCACAATGTGTGGATTGGGGGTCGGGCAGTGATCAATCCCGGCGTGACCATTGGCGATAATGCGGTCATTGCGTCCGGCGCGGTAGTCACCAAAGACGTACCTGCCTGTACCGTCGTCGGCGGTAACCCGGCGCAGATCATTAAGCGCCTTCCGCCGACAAATCCGTAACTGTTATGCTTTTCTGTAACTGATCTGTTACTTTCTCCGCAGAATATTGCAACATAAAATAGCCTTCAGGCTGAGCCTGCCGCGCCTGGTCCGCCGGGCGCGGCAGGCTCATTGCAGAATTCGAGGACCAAGATGACAGAAATACAACGCCTGCTGATTCACACCATTGACGAACTCAACGTCCAGGAAAAACGCGATAATCGCCCGCGTTTTAGCATCAGTTTTATCCGCAACCATCCGGGACTGTTTGTTGCCATGTATGCCGCGTTTCTGGCGACGCTGGTGGTTATGTTGCGCTCTGAAACGCTGGTAGACTCGGTCTGGTTGCTGGTGGTGCTGTTCATTCTGTTCAACGCCTTTTTCTTCTTTGACGTCTATCCACGCTATCGCTACGAGGATATCGATGTCCTCGACTTTCGCGTGTGCTACAACGGGGAATGGTACAACACCCGCTTTGTCCCCCGGCAGCTGATCGACCGTATCCTGCAGTCGCCAGACGTCGATAGCGAGCAGAAGGCGCAGCTCAAAAAGATGGTCGCCACCAAAGGCGAGCTCTCCTTCTACGATGTCTTTACCCTCACGCGCGCCGGTGCTGCGCAATAAGGCGATTTAGGGTCCGCAGCGCCGGGAGATAGCGAGAAGCAGAGGTATTGCCATACCCAAGCACCAGTCCGCTCCGCGCTCGCTGCGGGTCGAGATAGAAATGACTTAACGCGGCGGGCGCCAGCTGAAACTGGCGCGCCTGCTGCGCAAGCGTCCGGTCATTAACGCCCTCCATCGCCACCGTCAGGTGCATCCCCCCTCCCCCGCCGAGAACGTCGCACGGCACGGTTATCTCTTGCGCCAGCGCCTCGCGCAGCTGTTGCTGACGTTTACGGTACAGGCGGCGCATCGCTGCCAGATGGCGCGCATAGTGTCCCTTCTCGATAAAGCTGGCCAGCGCCCGCTGTTCAGCACGGTGTCCCCCGCGCAGCAGCGCGCCAATGGCGTCCTGAGCAGCATCCGCCAGCGCGGGCGGCATAACCATAAAACCGATACGCAACGCCGGAAACAGCGTTTTGCTGAAGGTGCCGAGATAGACCACCGGGGCATCAGGCACCATTCCCAGCATCGCCGGGATCGGTTCTCCGCTATGGCGAAACTCGCTGTCGTAGTCATCCTCCACAATCCACGCCCCGTGCCGGCGGGCATATTCCACGAGCGCCAGACGGCGCCCGGCGCTCATGATGCTCCCACAGGGATACTGGTGTGAAGGAGAGGTGAAAATGAGCCGGGGCGGCTCCGCGACGCCGTTGGCAATACACATCCCTTCATCGTCGACAGCCATTCCTCTGACCCGCAGTCCCGCCCGCTGAAAGCCACTCCTCGCCCCCAGGTACCCCGGTTCTTCCAGCCACACGCTGTCGCCCGGGTTGGTCAGTAGCGAGGCGCATAAGTTGACGCCTTCCAGCGCGCCTTCGGTGATGACGATCTGCCGGATATCGCACCGGATGCCCCGGGAGAGCGCCAGATGACGAGCGATAGCCTCTCGCAGCAAAGGATCGCCCGCGGCTTCGCCATAACCCAGCAGCGCGCTACCATCTTCGCGTAGCACGTTATCCATCAGTCGCCGCCACAGCGGCAGCGGGAAATAGTTTACCGCCGGCATGCCTGGCGTAAATGCCAGCGTCGGTGAGTCGCGGCGCATCGCGGCTGGCAGCCTTTGCAGCCGCTCAGGCAGCACGACGGGCGGCATCTGACCCGCCCCCTGGCGGCAGGAGGCGAGTGGTGCCACCTGCGTTCCCTGACGGCTCCGTGTCAGGTACCCCTCCAGCGCCAGCTGTTCCAGTGCGGCATTGACCGTATTCCGCGACAGGTGTAGCCGTTCGGCCATCACCCGCGATCCGGGTAAACGGCAGCGGGCCGTCAGGGTTCCCTGCAGGATAGCGTCACGTAAGGTGTGGTAAAGGGCGCGCTGTAAGGTTTCGACCGTGCGGTTCCGCATCCCCTGCGTCAACAGCGTAAAAAACCCCTCGTCCGGTATATTCATATTGCCTCCCGTGGCCCCATAAAAACATACTCTAATGGCACTTTTTATGGAACCAGCGAGCGCGTACGCTGCCTGTAAATCCCCAACAAGGAAACCGTAATGTGCGAATATAATCAGTTTGGCCAGGCGCTCGGCGTCGCGCTGCCTGACTGGCAGCCGCGCCCCTGGCCGACACGACAGGTATTACAGGGCAGCCGTTGTCGGCTCGAACCGCTGACTCTTGCTCATGCCAGCGATCTGTTCGCCGCTCATCAACTGGCGCCAGACGCCCGCAGCTGGACGTGGCTGCTGCGTGAACCTGAGAGCAACCTTGCAGAATTCAGTGCCTGGGTGGAGCAGGTCGCCACGCTGGCAGACCCGATTCATTTTGCCGTCGTTGACCAGCAGCGAGGGAAAGCGGTCGGCTCGCTGGCGTTAATGCGTATCGATATCGCTCACGGTGTGGTAGAGGTGGGGCATGTGCATTTTTCACCGTTACTGAGCCGAACGGCCATGGCCACCGAAGCGCACTGGCTGTTGATGCAGTATGTCTTTGATACGCTCGGCTACCGTCGCTATGAATGGAAATGCAACAGTCTTAATATCCCATCAGCCCGGGCGGCAAGGCGGCTGGGGTTTCAGTACGAAGGACGTTTTCGCCAGGCGCTGGTGAGTAAAGGACACAACCGGGACACGGACTGGTTTTCGGTGATAGACGGCGAATGGCCGGAGCTGGATTACACCATGCGCCAATGGCTGGCCGCCGACAATTTTACCGCCGACGGCCAACAGCGCCGCTCGCTGGAGAGTTTCCGTTAACGGCGTTTTTTGCGCCCCTGTACCGCTTTGAAGCGGGGGTTGCTCTTACAGATAACGTACAGCCGCCCTTTGCGTTTAACCAGCTGGCAATCCGGGTGGCGCTGTTTAGCGCTACGTAATGAGTTGACGACCTGCATCATGCTTTCCTTTTCGCATCAATAAAGCCGCCGAAGCGCTGGCGGAATCGGGCTGCACTGCCTTCATTGGCGAAAGTTTTTTGTTTGCCCGTGTAGTACGGATGCGATTTCGAGGAGACGTCGATCGTCACATACGGAAAAGTTTCGCCATCGAGTTCAATCACGCGATCGGTGCGGATAGTTGAGCCGACTTTAAAATACTCATTCGCGCTGGTGTCGTGAAACACCACCGTACGATAGGGAGGATGGATATGGGCTTTCATGATGACCTCTTTATGACGTTATAACATAACAATAAGGTTACGCCGTGCTGTGACAAAGATCAACCCTGCTCAATTTGGGGGTAAGGTGATAAGGCGAGTTTCCCCGCCTTTGGCGTCAGGGTGCCAGACGGTGGGCGATGGCGCGGAGCTGTTCCGCAATGGCCTGCAGATCTTTTCCCTGCTCGATTCGGGCGCCGCTGGAATGGCGTATCACCAGGCGCGCCGGCAGAATGGATGAGGTATGAGGCGCCCCGCTGGTGCTGGCGAGGATCCGCCGCACCGCCTCTTTCCCCTGCAGGTCGAGGTCGAGCGACACGGTACTCAGCGCCGGATAGAAAAAGGAACTTTCGTAGGTATCGTCATAGCCAATAACCGACTTCTCACCCGGCACCGCCACCTGATGCTGATGGAAGGCGCTGAGCACCCCTAGCGCCATCTGATCATTACCCACCAGCACAGCGCTGAAATTAGGCGTTTCGCGCAGCATCTGCAGCGCGCCGGCGTAGCCGCTCTGCGCATCCCAGTTGCCGTGCAGGACGGTCACCGGCTTCAGACCGTAACCATCCAGGGTCTCCAGCCAGCTTTTTAACCGGAGTTTGGCCGAGACTGAGCTGTCCGGCCCCGCCAGCAGCGCGATCTCCCGATGCCCCATCTCATAGAGATATTTGACGCTGGCCCGGGTGCCGTCCGCCGGGTTAAACGAAACGTTAAACACGGAACTGTAGGGATCAACGTCGAGAAACAGGCAGACGATATCATCGTTGTCAGCAGCGATTTTCTGCGCCTGTTCGGTCTCCAGCGGCACGTTGATAATGACTTTATCCACCCGCTGAGATTTCAGCTCATTGATGGAATCCTGGATACTTTGGTTGACGCTCTCATCGATCATCGAAATCAGAACCTGGTAACCTTCCAGGTTGGCATAGCGTTTTACCGCCGCCGCCACCTGGGAAGGCGCATGCCAGGCCAGAGAAATAGTCACCAGCCCGACCGTCTGGCTCTCCTTCCCCACCAGCTGCTGCGCCAGCCGGTTTGGCACATAGCGTAAGGCCTCTATCGATTTCTCCACCTTGCGACGCGTCGCTTCGGATACATTAGCTGATTTGTTGAGTACCCTGGACACGGTCTGGTAAGAGACGCCCGCATGGCGTGCGACGTCTTCCAGAGTAGCGCTTTTAGACTTCATGGTCCGGTTCCTTATGTTGTTATCCCATGATTGTAACAGGGGCCATTTGAAAAAACGCTCACCGCCACCTCTCACTGCAAAACAATAGCGATAAAAGTATTACGTTCACAATACAACGAATTGTGAATCACCTCACCCATCACAACAAAAACCACCGTGATTATTTGCAGTTAATCACACAATAATCATATCTCATTTGCCTGAAGTTACATTTAGGCATTTTATGACACCAGTTATGTGAACGTAATACAAAACAATAAGAGGATAGAGATGAACACTACACTGCGCGCCCTTTCAGTCGCGTTAGCCGCTGCGCTAATCGCTCCTTCCGCGTTTGCGGCCACCGCCGCGATCCCAACGATCGATTTCCATGGCTATATGCGCGCCGGGGTTGGGGTCTCCGGCGACGGTAGCGAAGCGGAATGGCAAAAAAATAAGCTGGGCCGTTTGGGGAACGAGTCGGATACCTACGGCGAGCTGGAGTTGGGCTCTGAGGTCTATAAGAAAGATGACGTCAGCTTCTATCTCGACAGTATGGTCAGCATGGTCTCCGACGGCTCTAACGATAATGAAACCACGCTGAACGATGATGCACAGTTCGGCTTACGTCAGTTGAACCTGCAGATAAAGGGGCTGATCCCTGGCGATCCGAATGCGGTGATCTGGGGCGGTAAACGTTACTACCAGCGCCATGATCTGCATATCATCGATACCAAATACTGGAACATTTCCGGCTCCGGAGCCGGGGTGGAAAACTACACCCTCGGCCCGGGCGCCGTCTCGCTGGCCTGGATCCGCGGCGATGCCAACGATGTTGACTATCGCGTCGATGGCGACAGCAACGTCAATATCAACTATATCGATTTACGCTACGCGGGCTGGAAGCCATGGGCGGGCTCGTGGACCGAATTCGGTATCGACTACGCGATGCCAAACACCACCAAAAAACAGGATAGCTACGGCGGACTGTACGATGCTGACAACGGCGTCATGCTGACCGGTGAAATCAGTCAGGATATGCTGGGCGGCTATAACAAAACCGTGCTGCAGTACGCCAACAAAGGCCTGGCGCAGAACATGGTCTCCCAGGGCGGCGGCTGGTACGATATGTGGAACTACGTGAACGACGCCACCGGTTATCGCGTGATTAACACCGGCCTGATCCCGATTACTGAGAAGTTTTCTATCAACCACGTTCTGACCTGGGGCTCGGCGGATGACATTACCGACTATACCGACAAAACGCGGATGCTGTCGCTGGTCGCCCGCGGGCAGTACCAGTTCACCGACTACGTGCGCCTGATTGGCGAAGTCGGCGGTTTCTATCAGAAAGACAGCTACAACAATGGCACCAGCTACAAACAGGCCGGTGAGAAATACACCATTGCGTTGGGCCTGGCGGACGGGCCAGACTTTATGTCACGTCCGGAATTACGCATTTTTGCTTCATATTTGAATGATTCCGAAGATGGTAAACCGTTTGAAGACCAGACGGCGAATAATACCTGGAATTTCGGCGTGCAGGTTGAGGCCTGGTGGTAATTGCGCACGGCTAAGACTCATACGTTATTTTTATCTCCTGCTGTAAGACTGTTAATTATCTTCCGGTAAACTTTATTGCCACTGCTGTCTTTGTCTTATTTTCGGGATAACCTGCTTTCAGGTTATCCCGTTTTATTTATTTCCGGGCGGCAAAATGTTCATCCAGAAGCTGACGCAGCGCATCGGACTGCTTACCGAAAATAGCATGCACCTGCTGACCAAGAATAATAACCCCCAGCGCGCCCTGCTGCTGTAATGCTTCGGAGTCCACGGCCGCAAGATGGCGAACGCTAACCCGCAGACGGGTAATACAGGCGTCCACTTGCGTAATATTCGCTTCGCCACCAAAGGCCTGAATCAGCGCCTCGATTTGCTGTTTTTCCGCCTCGCTTAATGGCTGTGCCGGACGCGCTGGGGAGAAATAGTGCAGGAAGGATTTTAAACTCACCATAATAAACTCCAGGTTTAAGATAAAAAAAAGCCTGCTCGTCAGAGCAGGCGTGGAGAAGAAGAAATTACGCGTGACGACGGAGAATACGGCAATCCCATGCCGACAGGGTCAGTGGAGCCGATACCGCCGCGTCGGTCAGGCAATCCCGATACCCTTGCGGCAGGGTCAGGGTATGGTTTTGCGCGCTGTAGTTCTGCAGGAAGATAAATGCGTTGTCACCGTCGGTGCGCGCAGTCGCCACCACGCCGGGTGGTAACTCCGTCGCTATCGCCCGCGGCAGGGCCAGCTCCTTGCTCAGGGCGGTAAAGAAATCGCGCTGGAAGGCTAAATCGTTGCGGGAGGCCACATGCCAGGCTTTGCCTTTCCCGAACGCGTTAACCGTCACAGCCGGCCGTCCGGCATAAAAATCATCCCGGTAGGTGGCCAGCGCCTGGGCGCTCTCGATATGGATCAGTTCGCAGAGATGGCGCACCTGATAAGGGCCCTGCAGACCGCACTGATTCCCGGCAAGCCCCTGCACCAGATTAAACTCGCCGTCATTCAGGCAGTCGATCTCTTCCGCCCAGATCCCCAGCAGATTGCGCAGCGGGCCCGGGAAGCCGCCGAGATAGCAGAGATCGGACTCATTGACGATACCGGTCCAGTAGGTGGTCACCAGGTGGCCGCCGTTGGCGACAAACGCCTCCGCCCGACCGGCAAAGCCGTCGCGCACCATATATAACATCGGGGCAATCACTAACTGATACGGCGTTAAATCGACATCGGCGTCAATCACATCGACGGCGATGCCCTGCTCCCAGAACGGGCGGTAGTGCTCGTTGACCGTCTTCTCATATTCCATCCCAAGATTACGCGGCCCCTGGGCGTCATCCAGCGCCCAGCGGTTCTGCTGGTCGAAGATAATCGCTACTTTCGCCTCGGTGCGACAGCCCCTCACCTCCGGCAGCTTGCTGAGGATCTCGCCGAGCTGGCAGACTTCGCGGCCAATGCGGGTATCAATATGTCCGACGTGGTCGACCACTGCGCCGTGAAATTTCTCAACCGAACCGCGGCTTTTCCGCCACTGGAAATACTGCACCGAGTCGGCGCCATGCGCCACCGCCTGCAGCGAGGAAAGAATATGCATTCCCGGCTTCTTCAGTTTGCTGGTCGGCTGCCAGTTGGTGGCGCCCGGGGTGGACTCCATCAGCACAAACGGTTTGCCGCCCTTCAGGCTGCGCATCATGTCGTGATACATCGCGGTGTAACAGGCCAGCGCGGTTTCGTCTTTATCGCGGTGCCACATCGGATAGCTGTCCCAGGAGATGAAATCCAGCGCCTCCGCCAGCTGCCAGTAGTCGTAATCGTAGAAATACTCCATAAAGTTGGTAGTCACCGGCAGGGAGGCATTCGCCGCCTTCAGCGGAGCAATTTCATGGCGGCAGAAATCGGTCACCTGAGCGGTGTTAAAGCGATGCCAGTCAAGATTGAGACCGTGGATCGACATCTCGCCCTGCGGCGCAGGCGATTCAATCTGCGACCAGTCAGTATAGGTATGACTCCAGAAGGTGCTCCACCAGGCCTGGTTGAGGTTCTCCAGGGTCTGGTAACGCGCCTTCAGCCAGTCGCGAAAACGGTTCTGGCAGAGATCGCAATGGCATTCACCGCCATATTCGTTGGAAATATGCCAGCCCAGCACCGCCGGGTGTGAGGAATAACGTTCTGCCAGCAGGGTATTGATTTGCAGGGTTTTCTCGCGATAGACCGGTGACGACATACAGTGGTTGTGACGGCCGCCGTGCAGGGCCGGCACCCGATCGCGCCCCACCCGCAGAACCTGCGGATAGCGCTGCGACATCCACGCCGGACGCGCGCCGCTCGGCGTGGCCAGAAAGACATGAATGCCGGCGGCATACAGTTTATCGAGGATAATATCCAACCAGGCGAAATTAAATACCCCTTCGCGTGGCTCCAGTTTCGCCCAGCTAAATATTCCCACCGACATCACATTGCATTTTGCCTGCTGCATCATGGCAATGTCTTTATCAATAATATCGGGGTCATTCTCCCATTGCTCCGGATTATAATCCGCGCCATGCAGCAGCGTACTAACCTTCGGATGTAAAGGTGCAAATTTATTCATAATAAACTTCCTGAAAAAGACGACAAAAAAATTAATTAAAAACTTTTACCGACGGCAATACTTTTCCCTGGCAATCAAATAGCGCCTGATTTTCACGTGCATTACCCTCTTTCCACTCGTCGTGGATATATTTCATCCCCGCCGGGGTGGCCCAGGTATTTCCCGGCACGGCAATCCATGTAGGCTCCCAATAGAAAATACCTTTACCACGCTGGTCTGGCACATCAACCACCGCCTGCATTAAATCGTGAATATAGTTATATTGCCCCTGTACGCTGGCGGGATATCCCCCATCCTTTTCCTCTTTCGCCTGGAAACTATTTTCCGCGTTATCGCAGTTGGCCAGGGTATAGGCATAGGCCGCCTCGACGACGATGACGTCTTTGTTATAGCGTTTGCTGATGTCATCCATATTGGCCTTCAGGGCGCTGATCGGGCCATTCCAGTAGGTGTACATCGACAGACCAATCACGTCATACGGTACATGGCGCTTGTCGATCTCATCAAACCACCAGCGGAAGGTATCGTTCTTGGTCCCTTCGGCCAGATGCAGCATGATTTTCACCTGCTCGCCCTGGCGCAGGTTCTCCTTCAGGCCAGCGATAGCCGCGTTCAGCAGGCCAGCCAGCCGTTCGAACTCTCCGCCGCCCTGCCCCCAGCTTTTCCCTTCCGGCCACAGGATGCCGCCGTTGATTTCGTTGCCGATCTGCACCATATCCGGCAGGACGCCTGCCTGCTTAAAGCGGGCGATGGTATCGCGGGTATAGTCATGAATCGCCGTTTTCAGCTGCGGGTAATCCAGCTTTTCCCAGGCTTTCGGCTTGAACTGCTTGCCGGGATCGGTCCAGAAATCGCTGTAGTGAAAATCAAGCAGCAGCTTCATCCCCTGGGCTTTCGCCCGTTTCGCCAGCGCCAGGGTGGTGGCCAGGTCGTTATTTCCGCCGCCATAGCCCTCACCGCTCGCCGATTGCGGATCCACCCACAGACGGAGGCGAACATAGTTGACGCCGTTCTCTTTCAGAATCGCGATCGGATCCTTGCGCTGATTATTCTGGTCGTAGAACGTCGCCCCGTGCTTTTCGGCATCCAGCAGCGTGGAGATATCCGCGCCTTTGATAAAGTCCGCCGGCATGCCCTGAAACGCGCGGGTTGCAAGCGCGTCCGCGGCCAGAGAAGAGGTGGAGAAACTGCATGCCAGACAAACCGCAAGCCATGCGGGGGTGAATCTTTTCATGTGCTTATCCTTTAGTACTGCCCGAGGTCAGGCCGGAGACAAAGTATTTTTGTAACGCCAGGTAGAGGATCGCCACCGGTACGGCAATCAGCACCGCCCCCGCCGCGTAGGTGGTGTAGCTGGCACCCATTTTTTGCGCCACCAGGTTATACAGACCGATAGGCAGCGTGTATTTATCCGGGGTGCGCAGGATGGTGCTGGAGAGGATGAAATCCCCCAGCGGCCCAGTGAACGAGAACAGCGCCACCACCGCGAGGATGGGCCTCGACAACGGCATGATGATCTCGATAAAGATGCGAAAGCTGCTGGCGCCGTCCATGCGAGCGGACTCATCCAGGTCTTTAGGGATCGCGTCGAGATACCCTTTCATCAACCAGGTATTCATCGGGATCATCCCCCCGACGTAGATCAGCACCAGCGCCAGGTGGCTGTTTATCAGGCCAAGCAGTTGCGACAGCACAAAGATGGCAATCAGCGCGGAAAACTGCGGGATCATCTGCAGCAGCAGGAACAGCATCAGCCCGTTCTGCCGCCCTTTAAAGCGGAAGCGGGAGAAGGCGTAAGCGGTAAAGCTAACGCTAATCAGGGTCAGCACCATGGTCAGGAAGCTGATTTTCATCGAGTTCCAGTACCAGGTGAGGTAATTCACATTGCCATTGAACAGATCGGCATAGTGCTGGAACGACACATTTTCCGGAATGATTGAGGTACTGAGCAGGCTATTGCCGGCGTTCAGCGACGCCCCGACCGTCCAGACCAGCGGATAGATAATCACCACTGAGACCAGAATAACCACCAGCCAGGTGAGAGAGAGCCGGATCCACTTTTCGCGTTTAATACTGGGTGATTGAGCCATGTTGCTTCCCTTACGCCATGTCGTCATTTTTGAAGGATTTGGTGGCGCGGAACTGCCACAGCGCCAGGCCGACGACAAAGATCGACAGCAGGATCGTGATGGTCGCCGCGATGGCGTACTGCGACGAAGACATCGTCAGCTTATAGATCCACGACACCAGAATATCCGTCCCGCCGGCGTTAGAGCCTGCCACCGCAGGGCCGCCGTTGTTGAACAGGTAAATGATGTTGAAGTTATTAAAGTTGAAGGTGTACTGGGTGATGATGATCGGCGCGATCGCATACAGCACCAGCGGCAGGGTGATGGTGCGCAGACGGGTAAAGGCGCTGGCGCCGTCCATCGTCGCCGCTTCATACAGATCGTCCGGGATCGCCTGCAACACGCCGGTGGTCATGGCAAAGACAAACGGGAAGCCAAGCCAGGTCTGCATCATGATCAGCGCCGTTTTAGTCCAGAACGGATCGGTGAGCCATGCCTTCGGACTGATGCCAAAAAAGGACAGGATCGCGTTGTTGATGACCCCGAAGGAGTCGTTGAACATGCCGGCAAAAACGAGAATGGTGACAAACCCCGGCACCGCCCACGGCAAAATAAAGATGGTGCGGATCAGCGGCTTAAAGCGCAGATCTTTTTGGTTGACCAGAATCGCCAGCAGCACGCCCACCGTACACTGCAGGGTGGTAGCCAGCAGCGTCCACACCACGGTCCACTGCAGCACATCCAGGAAAGTGGAGCGCCAGATGGAGAGGGTGAAAATATTAATAAAGTTTTTCAGCCCCACCCAGTCCACCAGCTTCGCCGGCGGGGTGTGGTACAGGTTGTAGTTGGTGAAGGCGATGGCGAAACCGAACAGAATTGGAAAGATCACCACAAACACCAGCAGAATAAAGCCCGGGGTGATCATCAGGTACGGAAAGCCGTCGCTCAGCAGCATCTGGTACTGCTTACGCACGCTGTTGAGGGCGATCCCCTCATCGCGTTTTTTGCCGTTGAGCCACGTATCCCGCAGCGAGAGAAAATAGATCAGCACGCCGAAAGCGACGATCAGCACGCTGATAATCCCCTCGGCTAACAGGAAGATAGAGTTATCCCGCGGTACCTCTTCACCCAGGGTATATAACCCCCACAACCCCTCACGCAGGAAATCATAAAAAATCCCCAGAAAGCTGCTCAGCAGCACCAGGAAGACCAGCCCTTTCAGCCACTGGCGATGATAAAACTGACCGAAACCCGGCACGATTGCCAGCAGCAGGCCGCACCATGCATGGCGCCCGGGCCCGCGTGCGTCGCTAAAATTTTCGCTGGAATGGATGCTCACACTCGACTCCTTCTACAAACGGGAGGTCCCCCTCCCGCTCGGTGACTTCACGTGACGGTGAATTACTGATTGCTGGCCTGCATCGCTTCGATCTGCATCGTGATCTGTTTCACCGCGTTATCGAGCGCGGCCTGCGGCGCCTGCTTACCGGTGAGGCTCAGTTCAAGCGCGGCGTTGGCCGGCCCCCACACTTCCCCCATCTCGGGAATGCCCGGCATCGCCACCGCTCGCGCCGACTGGATGGCGACGGCGCTGGCCTTTTGGTCGTTTTTAATCACCGGATCGTCAATCATCGCCTTCAGCGGCGGAATTTCGCCAGTGGCGACATAGCGGGCTTTCACATACTGCGGCTGGTTGATGAACTCGATAAACTGTTGCGCCAGCGCTTTGTCTTTACTCCAGGTCGATACTACATAGCCTTTGACGCCGAGGAAGGAGCTCATCGGCTTGCCGTCCGGCAGGGTCGGCAGGGGCGCCACGCCATAGTTAATGCCAGCGGCTTCATACGGCTGGAAGGCCCAGGGGCCATTGATCACCGCCGCCGCTTTTTTCTCGGTAAACAGGGAATCGATGGCATTCAGCCCGTTATCGCCGAGGATCCCCGCCGGAAAGACCTTCTCGGCATAGAATTTTTTCAGGAAGGTGACGGCTTCGACGGCGCCGGGGGTATTGAGACCCACCTGCTGCGGGTTAAAGCCGCCGCTGTCGTTTTTAGCAAAGATATAGCCGCCCATCGGGCCAATCGCCCCCCAGCTGTAATAGATCTGGTCAAACTTGGCGAGCAGGCCGTATTTGTTCTGCTCGCGCTGGGTTTTCGAGTAGTCCAGCCAGGCCTGCAGGCTGTCCAGCGGCTTGTCGATCAGGTCCTTGTTGTAGATAAGCACCAGGGTTTCCACCGCCTTCGGGATCCCATACAGCGCGTTGTCCATGCGGAAGGCATTGATGGAGGCTGGCGTAAAGGCATCCTGTTTCGCCTGATCGACGCTGAGCGGCGAGAGTAGTCCCTGTACCACGGCGCCGCCGAGCTGGTCATTCGGGATCACCAGCACGTCCGGCCCAATGCCCGCCGGGCCGTCGAGGCGCAGTTTTTCCAGTTGCTGGGCGTAGGGCATCTCCTGGAGATTGACCTTCACGTTGTACTGCTTTTCAAAATCGCTAACCGCGGTTTTGATGCCAGCGGATTTTTTAATGTCCTCCCAGACGTTGAGCTGCCCGGCGGCATGCGCCTGCAGGCTGGCGAGTTGCCCCGCCGCCAGGGTGGTAAGGATCAGTGCAGCAAGCGTGTTCTTTTTCATTATCAACCTCATGTGAAGGTATAACAATTTAATGGTTTTTATTTGAATTCCGTCTGCCAGTTAGAAAAATAAATCTTTTCGAACTGCCGTATTACGTGGAAAACATGTTCTGATGCGCTTTTGTTATACGCTACGCTTTGATCGTTGATAAAACTACCATAAGCTGCCAGTTGTGTGATCATCCTTGCAGAAATGAAACGTCCCTGTATGGCGCAAAATCCGCGGAAGTTATAGTCAGGGCATGATTTTACTGCTGTTGAACATCGTCACACCGATTTGTTACACGTAATACAAATCACACTCAACATAGCGATAAGCCAACGGCAAATAACAGCTACTCACTCCGGGGAATGTGGATGTCCAATATACGACTGAGGAATGTCACCAAAAGGTTCGGCAGCACGGTGACGCTGCACCAGGTCAATCTCGATATTGAAGATGGCGAGTTTGCCGTCTTCGTCGGCCCTTCCGGTTGTGGAAAATCGACGCTACTGCGCATGATTGCCGGGCTGGAAGAGGTCAGCGAAGGAGAAGTACTGATCGGCGATGAGGTGATGAATGATGTCGTGCCCGCCCGCCGCGGCGTGGCGATGGTCTTCCAGTCCTATGCGCTCTATCCGCACATGACGGTGGCAGAGAACATGGGCTACGGGCTGAAGGTGAATAAAGTGCCGAAAACGGAGATCCGTCGCCAGGTGGAAATGGTGGCTAAAACGCTGCAGCTCTCGCACCTGCTGGATCGTAAACCGAAGCAGCTCTCTGGCGGCCAGCGGCAGCGCGTGGCCATTGGCCGGGCGATCGTGCGTAATCCCCGGGTATTTATGTTCGATGAGCCGCTCTCTAACCTTGATGCGGAGCTGCGCGTCGATATGCGCCTGCATATTGCCCGTCTGCACCAGGAGCTGAAGACCACTATGGTGTATGTCACGCACGATCAGGTGGAGGCGATGACGCTGGCCGATAAAATCGTGGTCATGAACTACGGGAAAGTCGAACAAATGGGTTCGCCGATGGCGCTGTACTACAATCCGGTCAACAAATTCGTCGCCGGCTTTATCGGCTCGCCGAAGATGAACTTTCTGCCGGCTATCGTCAGCGACTGGCAGCCGGAACGCTTAACGGTCACCCTCGCGCAGGACCATCAGCTGGCCCTGAATATCGCCACCCAACCGCTGAAGCCCGGCGCTGCGGTGACGCTGGGGATCCGGCCGGAGCACCTCACCCCGGAAGTCGCCACCGGTACCGTGGTGGAGTTTCAATGTGAAGTGGTGGAGCGTCTGGGCAACAATACCTATCTGTTCGGCCAGTGCTACGGCCACGACAACGTCAAGGTTCTGCTGCCCGGCGACGTCCATTTCCGCCCCTGGCAGAAAATTAAGCTGGCTTTCGATGAGCGCTTCTGCATGGTGTTTGATGAGAACGACCTGCGCATCAGCGCTGATATCCCGGCGCCGGATGCACACTAGCTAACATATTGCTGTCATCTGCGCAGCGTATGCTGCGACTGAATGCCGGAACACACCCTGCCCGGCATTCACACCCTCATTTTTATTCTGCTACATCGGAATCATCCTTCTCTCCCGGCATCGCAGCCTGTTGTGATGCCGGCTTTTTCCCCAAACGACGCGTTTTCTCCCGCTGCGCCCGAATTATCTTTCGCATATACTGATGACACCCGGCGAACGATAAGGACACAGGCATGAGGACCCGGCATCTGATGGCGCTGTTTACAGGAGTGCTGATACTGGCCATCATCCTGCCCATTTCACTCAGCATCTGGCAGGCGGCGCGGCAGGCCAAAATGCAGTTCTATCGTGAACTGGATGACTATTCCAACCGTATCGTCGTTCGGACGCTGCAGGTTGCCGACCAGGCCCGGGAAGCGTTACGAGAGGCTGACGCACACACCGCCGCCTCCTGTAGCCCTGAACATCTGCTTACGCTCCGCCGCATCGCCTATACCCATCGCTACATTCAGGAAGTGCTCTGGCTGCGTGATTCCGTGCCGCAATGCTCCTCCCTGGAAGACCATAGCGTCGCGGTCACCTTCCCCCCGCCGGACCATATTGCCCCCGACGGCTATCGCACCTGGCTGACCTCAATTAACGATCTTGGCCTCGATCATCAGATGACGGCCATGGGCAACCGGCAGCACATGGTGATGATCGACCCCGTATCCTTTATTGATGTCGTTCCCGCCAGCGAAGAGAAGATCCATACCATGCTGTTTGGCCTGGACCACCAGAAAATGGTGATCAGCAGTCAGCCGCTGCCGGCGAAAGTCTGGCAACGCATTAAAGATCCGCATGTGGATATGCTTACTCTGGATAACACAGTTTACCGGATCCAGCGCATTCCCGAGCTGGGCTCTGGCATCGTAACCTGGTCTTCAACCTTGCCGCTGCAGCAGCGCATTCGACAGCAGCTGTTCTTCTGGCTCCCTGCCGGCATTTTCACCAGCCTGCTCGCCACCTGGCTGCTGCTGCGTCTGCTAAGGCACCTGCGATCACCACGCAACAGTATGCTGGACGCCCTCAACTCCGAAGCGATTCAGGTTCACTATCAGCCGATAATCTCGTTGCAGGACGGGAAAATCGCCGGGGCCGAGGCGCTGGCCCGCTGGCAGCAACCCGACGGCACCTTTTTATCGCCGGATATTTTTATTCCTCTGGCCGAGCAGACCGGGCTGATTACGCAGTTGACGGAAGATATCGTCAGGAAAATTTTTACCGATCTCGGTCCCTGGCTGCGGCAGCGGCCGGAAGTGCACATATCCATCAACCTGTCGGTAGATGATTTACGCTCGCCCACCCTACCGACGTTGTTACACGATCAGCTGCAGCACTGGGGGATCGCCGCCGAACAGATCATCCTTGAAATCACCGAGCGCGGGTTTGTCGACCCGGAGACCACCATGCCGGTGATCGCTCACTACCGTCAGGCCGGGCATCGGATCTCGATTGATGACTTTGGCACCGGCTACTCCAGCCTGAGCTATCTGCAGAAACTGGACGTCGACACGCTGAAAATCGATAAATCTTTTGTCGATACCCTCGAGTACCGGCCGCTGACGCCGCACATTATTGAAATGGCCAAAGCGCTCAATCTGGCCACCGTCGCCGAAGGGGTGGAAACCGAAAGCCAGCGCGACTGGCTGCGCCAGCATGGCGTTCAGTACGCCCAGGGGTGGCTTTACAGCAAAGCGCTGCCAAAAGAGCAGTTCATTCTGTGGGCAGAGCATAACCTCCATGCGTATTAAGCGGCGGGTGGCTTGAGCGGAACGTCAGGGGGCGCTACTTCAGATAGGATTTAATCACCTGCATCACCGTCTCCAGATCCGCTTCGCGCTGCGTCTCGTCAGGCTCTTTCACCACATGGTCGGTAAGATGCCCCTGAATAACCTGCAGCATCATGCCGTTGACCGCGCCGCGGATCGCCGCCAGCTGCTGTAATATTTCAGCGCACTCATGCTCGCGATTAAGCATTTTCTCTAACGCGGTACTCTGCCCCTGAATTTTCTTCAGCCGGGTCAGTAACATCTTTTTGTGTCGAACTGTATGTGACATTGCACGATCCACCGTTTCATTCTGTCCGGGATTACCGACCTGCGTGGTCAGCAACGCCTGCCAGCATACCATGATCCTTTTTATTAGCCGCTTTATCTACTGGGGGGTAGTATTTTACTACTGGGGGGGAGTAGGATAATCGCACTTTTGGCAAGGATCCCGATATGAACGATTTCACTTCCCTTCTGCAGCAGGGCAATGCCTGGCTGTTTATACCCAGCGCAATACTGCTCGGCGCGCTGCACGGCCTCGAACCCGGGCACTCAAAAACAATGATGGCCGCCTTTATCGTGGCGGTGCGAGGAACCTTAAAACAGGCGGTACTGCTGGGGCTGGCGGCCACGGTTTCCCATACGGCAGTGGTCTGGCTGATCGCCATGGCCGGCCTGTGGTTTGGCCGCGGCTGGAACGCCCAAACCTCTGAACCCTGGTTTCAGCTGGTCTCAGGGATTGTCATTGTGCTGATTGCCTGCTGGATGCTCTGGCGCACCTGGCGCGAATCGCAGCCTCACACGCACCATGAGCACCACCATGAACATGAGCACCACCATGAACATGAGCACCACCATGAACATGAGCACCACCATGACCATGATCACCGCCATGACCATCACCATGCGTCCTCATCCGCCGCGCCGCTGGTGGCGGAGGAGTGGCAGGACGCGCATCAGCGGGCTCATGCTCAGGAGATCAACCGGCGCTTTGATGGCCGCCAGGTGACGACCGGGCAGATCGTGCTGTTTGGCCTGACCGGGGGGCTGATCCCCTGCCCGGCGTCCATTACCGTGCTGCTTATCTGTTTACAGCTGAAGAAATTCTCCCTGGGCGCCACGCTGGTGCTGGGCTTTAGCGTTGGTCTGGCGCTGACGCTGGTGGCTTCCGGGGCCATCGCCGCCCTGAGCCTTAAACATGCCACCCGCCGCTGGCCGTGGCTTAACGACCTCTCGCGCAAGGCGCCCTGGTTCTCAGGCTTACTGATTATTGTGGTGGGGATCTACATGATGCTTCATGGCCTGAGCGGCCTGTAAGCGATGAAAGGCCCTCTCCGTGATGAAGAGGGCGATGGGTTAATTCAGGAAACTATTTCCCGGGGAGGGCTGACCGCGTTGCGGCTGACGGGCTGGCTGAACCACGGTAGGCACAGCTGGATCAGCGGCCCAATCGACAGCGCGTAGATGACGGTTCCGACGCCAAATTTGCCCCCCAGCAGCCAGCCAATCAGCAGTACGGAAAGCTCGATCGCCGTCCGGATACCGCGCAGTGACCAACCAGTGCGAGCATGCAGACCGGTCATCAGGCCATCGCGCGGCCCGGGGCCAAAGCCCGCGCCAATATACATTCCGGTAGCGATAGCGTTCAGCACAATCGCTCCTACCAGCAGCGCACTGCGCGCCACCATCGACTCCAGCGGCGGCAGGACGGCCAGCGTGGCGTCCGCCGCTAGTCCCAGCACGATGACATTGCTCACCGTGCCGAGCCCCGGCATTTGCCGGATCGGGATCCACAGCAGCAGTACCGCCGCGCCGGTCAGGATAATCACCGTACCGAAACTGATACCCAGCTGTTTAGCCACCCCGAGATGGAAAACATCCCACGGATCGGCGCCGAGATTGGCATGCACGAAGAGCGCCGTGGACACGCCGTAAAGCACCAGACCAATATATAACTGCAGCAGGCGACGAAGCATATTTTTTCCTCAACATCATTGCGAATGCCCTCATCATCAGCAAAAATGGACTGATAATTAATGGCCAGTTTTGGAAAAGTGGATCGCTATGTCAGCCCGACGCTTTGGAACCCAATCGCTGGTACGCCTGCTCGGCAACTGGCAGGAGACCAGCTCACGCACGCCGCTATGGCGCCAGCTGGCGGAAGCGCTCCGCCTGCTGATCCTTGATGGTCGCCTGACGCTGCAAACGCGCCTGCCCGGCGAGCGCGAGCTGGCGGCGGCCCTGAACGTCAGCCGGACCACCATCGCCAGCGCCCTCGGCCAGTTGCGGGAGGAGGGCTTTCTCTACAGCCGCCAGGGGAGCGGGTCACGCATTGTTTTGCCGGAACGCCCCGCCGATCTTCCTCTGCCTGCCGGCATCTCATCTACGCTTAATCTCTCTACCGCCGCCCTCAGCGCCGGGCCGGAGGTCCATCAGGCCTTCCAGCACGCTATGACCCTGCTGCCGCCCTATCTCGCACAGACTGGCTATGACCAGCAGGGGCTGCCGGTGCTGCGGGAGGCGATTGCCCGGCGCTACAGCGAACGCGGTCTGCCGACGCGGCCCGATGAGGTGATGGTGGTCAACGGCGCCCTCAGCGCCTTCGCGCTGATCCTGCGCCTGTTCACCGGGCCGGGCGATCGGGTGGTTATTGACTCCCCCACCTATCCGATGGCCATCAGCGCCATTCAGGGCGCCTCCTGCCGCCCCGTCGGGGTTGCGCTTCCGCAGCAGGGATGGGACTGCGATGGACTGGCGGCGACTATTGCGTTCGGTATAATATTCCCGTATTTTCATGCGTCCGTCACATCCGGCCATGACTACAAACTGACGGATAGCTCCGCTTTTTACAGCTTCGACCACCTTGTCTGCCAGTTGAATGACCTGGTGATGGGCAAAGCCACCGACAATGGTTCCTTTTTCAATTTCTACCGGAGGTTTACAGGTTTTTGCTTTTTCGATGATTTCCGAAAAATCCTTTTTCCCGTCCGCATCTGTTACGATGTGTTTACATCCGGGATATCCGGCTGAATTGGTCGTGTACATCCGGGCTGTGTAGGTGGCTGCCGGTAATGGGGGTACGATACAATTGGTCGTGAAAAGGATCGGTCCGTTAAAAGTTTCGAATTCCTCCCGTTGTTTCCACC